>ERZ1026854.853-NODE-853-length-20694-cov-5.446824_pt1 | contig 20694 bp, 16 predicted proteins | sample MGYA00380157_ERZ1026854 | MGnify/ENA primary metagenome ERZ1026854 (study PRJEB33269, sample SAMEA4719793) | human gut metagenome | biome: human-associated habitat; feature: organic feature; material: feces | place: Cameroon | collected 2013-10 ... | reverse complement strand
CGGCAGCGTCAGATGTGTATAAGAGACAGTACATGGAAGGTGTATGTTGTTATTAAAAAAATTTTTTCAGAATATCAATTTCTTGATTTTTCCAAGTACACAGGCTTCATTGAAAATACTGTTTCATACAATGCAAAGATTACTCTACATATAGAGACAATGTCAATGAACTCTTGGTAGATATTTAACTATATTTTTCTGTATCGGCTAATTTTATCCCAGTTAGCAGGAAACCCCATATGATCAAGCAGTTGTTGTTCTGTAAGATGAGGACACTGCTTAAGTACAGATTTTATATGCTTTGAAAGAGCAGCCTTAAATTGTTTGAATTCATCATTGCTTATCAGATAGCGTAAAGCTATGACTACTGCGAATAAATCCTGCTTGCCATAAACATAATGATTATTGACTCTTTGTATTTGAAGCTTCTGGTGCAGCAGAGTATCAGGAATTGTCTCATTGATTCTGAATGAAAACAGACGCTCTCCATGTGCACATACATTACGGCATTTGCCAACAATATTGATAAATTGATGCAGCTGCTTCTCTGAAACATTCTGGAAGTTTTTACTGATTTTGGCTCTGATATCAGTAGTTGCATATTGATACATTTTGGAGATTTGTCCAAATGTCAAGGCATTGGTTGCAACCCATAATGGCACATTGTGATATGCGTTGGCAGAATGTTCAATATAAGCATATTTGCTGGGTAATGAAATCGTTTTTTGTAATGAGTGAGTCAGGCGGATCAGGTCATGATGGTTTTTTCTGGTATGATTGTAATTATTTATATCAAGATACATAGATTGCTGTTCTCCATATTTTTCACAGAAGTGATAGGAAAACATGGATTTTATATGGCGTTCTACATGAAGAATATATTTCAAGAATATGGTACGAAGTTCTTCATCAAAGTAATAGAAAGCAACTAATTCCTCAAAAGTAACACCATGAATATATTTATTTGATGGGGCATGTTTGAAAAGAGATTTGTATCCGCCTATTAGAGAGTAGTAGCTAAGTTCTTCCAGTTTTTTAGTGGCATATTCATGATCAGGAATAGCAAGCTGTTTATCATATTCAAGAATATGTAGCTGCTGCTCATAGGTGAGAAAGTTTTTTGCCATATAGTATTTCCTTTCTGAAACAGGCATAAAAAAAGTGGAGCCCACGCATGGAACTCCACCGGCTACAGGCATCGCAAGTTTCCGTAGCACAACCACTACGAATAATATACCATTGATATTCTGTGATGTCAAACAGTATTTTTGTTAGTGGCATTAATAGTTTATGCGTTCCTGTGTGTAATATTCTTACTTTGTTCGGTCTTGGCATACAGCCATTTTTCTTTATATTCCAGTGCTTTTTCAGGCTTGTGCCATCTGGCATACAGCATAACATTTGAAAAAACACAGCATTATCACAACAAAACATAGCCTGACACCCACCCCCTTCCCCATCGTACCTGCCAAAAAACTGGAAATATCTACTTGTAGAATCGCGCATCATCCTCTGTTACAATGCAGATACATCAAAAATGAAATAAATATGTAATATTTGCTTAACAAAAAGTAAATATATGTAAATGGAGGATTTCTACATAATGAAAAACAGAAACAAGATCGTAGCATTTTTACTGGCAGGAGCGCTTGCAGTCGGGCATGGCAGTGTGGTGTATGCGGACGTAGTATGGGATCTGTGTGCAATGAATGAGGAACGTATGAGACTGGGCGTACAGGAAAAAAATATAGCGGATAATCATGTGACGAACGATGCAAATATAGATGTCGAGAAACATGAGACACCGCAGAGTACATCTGAATATGATGATATCGGTATCGCGTCCGTGTTAAATTATGTGAATTTACGCGCAGCGCCGTCCGTGGAGAGCGAGGCGCTCGGAAAGCTGTACAATAACAGTGCGGCAACGGTGTTGGAGATGGTGACGGATGAGGCGGGAGAGGAATGGTATCTGGTCAGTTCCGGTTCAGTGGAAAATGCTTATGTGAAAGCGGAATATATAAAAGTCGGGGACGAGGATCTGGCGCGTGGTGTCAGTACACGATATGCGACGGTAACGACAACAACATTGTTTGTGCGTACCGAACCGGGAACTGAGGCATCTGTGCTTACCATGCTGCCGGAGGGTGAGGACGTGGTCGTCTATGATGCATTGGAGGAATATGGATGGTACCGCGTGTCGACGGAGGAAGGCTTAGGGTATGTTTCGGGAGAGTATGTGACAATCCGGACGGAATTTCGTGTGGCAGAATCGAAAGAGGAAGAAAAAGAGAGATTAGAACGTGAGGAGGCGGAGCGTCAGGCGGCAGCAGCTGCGGCGGAAGCAGCAAGAAAGGCGCGTGAAGAGGAGGAGAAAAAGGCAGCAGAGGCAGCGAGAAGGGCAGAAGAGACAGCGAAAAAGGCGGAAGAGACAGCAAGAAAGACACAGAAAGAAGCAGCAGGAAAAGCACAGGAGGAAACGGCAAAAACAGCAGCGCAGCAGAGCTCAGAAAAAACACAGCAGCAGACACAGAATGCGCAACAAGCGCAACAAAAAAAGGACAAGGTAACGCAAACTGTCTCTAATGGTCAGGCAGTTGTCAACTATGCGGCCAGGTTTGTGGGAAATCCCTATGTTTACGGTGGCAGCAGCCTGACAAACGGAGCGGACTGTTCCGGGTTTGTGATGAGCGTATATCAGGCATTTGGAATCAGCCTGCCTCATTCTTCAAGCGCGCTGCGCAGTGTAGGGTATGGCGTCAGCCTGTCCGAGATACAGCCCGGAGACATCGTATGCTACAGTGGACATGTGGGGATTTACGCCGGAAATAATACGCTGCTCCATGCAAGTTCCCCAAGCACGGGCATCAAATATACATCACCGGTCACTTACCGTGAAATTCTGGCGATAAGAAGAATTTTTTAAGAAAATGAAAAAATCCAGGAGCGCAACCGATTGAAAAAAATTGTGAAGAATTCTAAAATAAAGGCAAAAAACAAGGCACTTCATGTATTTTTGCACAAGTATAAATATACATTTTGTGGCAGAACATAAAAGCCATGTTAAAATTTTGTCATACCGTGTCGAAATAAAATCCAATATTGTCATTTTGCTGATAAATCAAGGAATATCAGGGATTTTCCATAAATTGACAAATGAAAAAAAATGTGCAATAATCGCAACCTGATAAGAAAAAATAATGTTTTTTGTTTTCGATGTAGGAAGGAATGAGTCGAATGATTGAAAGAAAAATCAAATTATCTGACACAGAGGAAGTAAAGGATTTTGTAAATGCTGCCGGAAAATGTGATTTTGAGATTGATGTATGTTACAGCAGAGCGGTAATTGATGCAAAATCTTTGCTTGGAATGCTTTATCTGGGCGTGTGCAAAGAGCTTACGATCAAGTATGGTGAACAGGATGCACGTTTTGAAAAGGTTGTAGGAAAATACGCAATCGCCTAAAGCAGAGGTGTCACCCATAGATCATGATTTATGGGAGGATGTATAACAGAAGATAAAGGGATAGATGGAAAGACTGGTTTTATATATCTGGAAAGATATATGGAATCAGTCTTTTTTTGTGCTATAATCCATATATGAGCAAAAAGATTGAAAAGAATGAAAAAGGTATCATTAAAATATCAGTCCGTGATCTGGTTGAATTTATCCTGCGGGAGGGTGACATTGATAATCGACGTGGGCGCGGTACTTCCGCAGAAGCGATGCTTGCCGGGGGAAGGATCCATAGAAAGATACAGAAACGCATGGGCAGCAATTATCATGCGGAGGTTCCACTTAAAATTGCTATTGAGGAAGAAGAATACCAGCTTGTGATCGAAGGACGTGCAGACGGGATCCTGATTGAGAGCGCAGAGGAAGAAATCACATTTGCGGACAATTTTAACCATATGACAATGCCATCGGACTGTAAAGTCACGATTGATGAGATCAAGGGCATGTATATGAAACTGGATCTCTTAGAGGATGCGGTCGGCGTACACCTTGCACAGGCGATGTGTTATGCATACATCTATGCACTGCAGCATGATCTTGCTGCAATTTCGGTGCAGATGACGTACTGTAACTTAGATACCGAGGATATCCGGTATTTTCATTATGATTATACGTTTGAAGAACTTGCAGACTGGTTTGAAAAATTGATCAATGAATACAAAAAATGGGCGGATTTTCAGTTTGCGTGGAAAAAACTGCGCCAGGCATCGATCAAGCCGTTACAGTTTCCGTTTCCTTATCGGGAAGGACAGAAAGAATTAGCAGCCGGTGTATATCGCACGATCAGCAGAAAAAAGAATCTGTTTATTCAGGCACCGACCGGGGCTGGAAAAACGATCTCGACCGTATTTCCGGCAGTCAAGGCAGTAGGGGAGGATTTGGCGGATAAGATATTTTATCTGACGGCAAAGACGATCACTGGAACGGTAGCGCGGGAAGCGTTTGAACTTTTGCGCAAAAACGGATATCAGGCAAAGGTGCTTACGATCACGGCAAAAGAAAAGCTGTGTCTGTGTGAAGAGATGGAGTGCAATCCCGTAAATTGTCCTTATGCGAAAGGACATTATGACAGAGTCAATGATGCTGTTTTTTCACTGCTTCAGAAAGAGGATGTGATCACGAGAGAAGTGATCTTAGAACAGGCGAAGGAATATAATGTCTGTCCGTTTGAAATGTGTTTAGATACGGCGACCTGGGTGGATGATATTATCTGCGATTACAATTATGTATTTGATCCGAATGTTTATCTGAAACGATTTTTTGCAGACGGCACAGCAGGAGATTATATTTTTCTGGTGGATGAAGCTCACAATCTGGTTGAGCGAAGCAGGGAGATGTACAGTGCTGTTATATATAAGGAAGACTTCCTTTTGGCAAAGAAGATGTTAAAGAAATACGGTCAGGCAAAACTGATAAAGGAACTTGAAAAATGTAACCGCGTTCTGCTTGCATACAAACGTGAGTGTGAGAAATATGTGATCTATGAATCGATTGGAAATCTTGCGTTTGATTTAATGAATGTGGCGTCGGATCTCGACGAATTTTTACAGAAAGCGCCAGAGTTCCCGGAACGGAAGGATTTAAGTGAATTTTATCTGAATCTGCGCAGTTTTTTAAATATTTATGAACTGCTGGATGACCACTATGTCGTTTATGCAGAACATGAACAGGATGGACGGTTTAAACTTAAATTATACTGTGTAGACCCGTCGAAAAACCTGCAGGAGCGTATTAACAAAGGAAATGCGACAATATTCTTTTCCGCGACGCTGCTCCCGGTGGGATATTATAAGAGCCTGCTCTCGACCGAAACGGATAATTACGCAGTTTACGCAAAGACCGCATTCCGGGAAGAACAGAAATTACTGCTGCTTGGAAATGATGTGAGCAGTAAGTATACCAGACGGAGTGCAGGAGAATTTGAGCGGATCGCTTCTTATATAAAAAAGACAACAGATGCAAAAAAAGGAAATTATATGGTATTTTTTCCGTCCTATAAAATGATGGAGCAGGTCTATGATGTTTTTCTTGAAAAAAATCAGTCAGATCCATCTTGTGAAGCGGAAACACTGATTCAGCAACCGGGAATGACGGAGGAGGAGAGAGAGTCCTTTTTAGAGGCATTCTCAGAAGAATTATCGGGAGAGCGGAAAGAATCACTGGTTGCATTTTGTGTGATGGGCGGTATTTTCGGGGAAGGAATCGATCTGAAAAATGAACAGCTGATCGGCGCAATCGTCGTCGGTACGGGACTGCCACAGATCAGCAATGAGCGGGAAATCCTGATGGGATATTTTGAAAAACGGCTTGGTGCCGGATTTGATTATGCCTACCGGTATCCGGGGATGAACAAGGTGCTGCAGGCGGCGGGAAGAGTAATCCGGACGGTGGAAGATGTCGGAGTTATAGAACTTTTAGATGAGCGTTTCCTGCAGAGCGAATACCGCACGCTGTTCCCGAGAGAGTGGGAACAGCAGAAAGTATGCAGGATAGATACGGTGGAAAAGTACCTGGAAGAATTCTGGAACCGTTCTTAAACTGACGTCAGATCGTAGGCAGCAGTTTTAAGAATTCCTCGGTGGATTGTGAAACCGGGAGTGTCGGGTTGATGGCTGCGACCATCTGTCTCGACGGAAGTTTTTCCTTTGTTTTTACGATAAACAAATCTTTGGATTCCCGGCTTAAGCAATAGTCCGGTATAAATGCGATGCCAAGACCGATGCGGGCAAGGTCGATCAACAGATCGTTACTGCTTAGTTCGATCTGTGGAATCAGTTCAAGTTGATGCTGCAAAAACAGATTGTGCAGGAACTGACTCGTCGTACTCTTGCGGTCGAGCATGAGAATCGGGTACTGTTTCAACTCCTCAAACGGGATCTCCTGCTGTTTCAGATTAAAATATGCCGGGTTTGCAATGAATACATCGGTAAAATTGCAGACAGTCTTCTGAATATAGGAGTGATTCAGGTTCGAGTTCGGAAAATTGGTCACGATCAGATCAACTTTTCCCTGATCGAGAAGATCAACACAACTAAGAGATGTTGCGTTTGTTACCTTGATCGGCACATTTGGAAATTTTTTGTGGAATTGCTTTAAATAGGGAACTAAAAAGTAACGACAGATGGTATCGCTTGCACCAATGTGAAGCTGGCCAAGTCCAAGGCTGCCGGAGTCTAAAAGCTGGCTTTCGCCGCGCTGGATTAAATTCATTGCCGGCTCAATGTGTTTTAGTAATACCTTTCCGGCAGGGGTGAGCTGTACTTTTTTGGTACTGCGGATAAAAAGCGGCTGATCTAATTTTTTCTCAAGCGTTTTGATCGACTGGCTGACAGCGGACTGGGAAATGAAAAGCTGCTTGCTTGCTTCGGAAAAGCTTAAGGATGTTGCTACATAATAAAATACTTTATATAATTCGTAATTGATATCCATGAAGTCCTCTTTCTGCGGGGAGTCCGCATATTATCTTAGGAAAAAATGACGGCTCACTTTCTGACGGTTGATCCGATAATAAAATAACTATCATGATTATAAGGCGGGCTTATAAATCTGTCAATGAAAACTGATAATGGGAATGTGTGAAAATATTAAACAAACTAATAAATAAGATTAAATATATTAATTATGCTTATTTTATTACCTATGTTATACTTTGAAAAGACAAATGGAAACTGAGAATGGAGGTTACCACATGAGCAGTGTAAAACGTGTATATGTTGAGAAGAAACCGGAATATGCAGTCCGGGCAAAAGAATTGCAGTCTGAAATCAGAAGTTATCTTGGAATCAGTGGTGTGACGAAGGTTCGTGAGCTGATCCGTTATGATATTGAAAATATTTCCGGGGAAACTTATAAGAAAGCCTTAGTAACCGTTTTTTCTGAGCCGCCGGTAGACGATATTTACGAGGAAGAATTTGATTTAAACGGAGCAAGAACATTTTCCGTAGAGTTTTTACCGGGACAGTTTGACCAGAGAGCAGATTCCGCAGAACAGTGCGTGAAATTATTAAACGAAGAGGAAGAGCCGATCATCCGCACCGCAGTGACTTATGCGATCGAGGGAACGATCAGTGACGAAGAGTTTGCAGCAATCAAAAAACACTGCATCAACCCGGTCGATTCCAGAGAGACAGGCTTAGAGAAACCTGAGACTTTAGTGCAGAGTTTCCCGGAGCCGGAGGATGTTAAGATCTTTGACGGTTTCCGTGATATGCCGGAGGCTAAGTTAAAAGAGTTATACGATTCATTGAATCTTGCGATGACATTTAAAGACTTTTTGCATATCCAGAATTATTTTAAGAACGATGAAAAACGCGATCCGTCCATGACGGAGATCCGTGTGTTAGATACCTACTGGTCTGATCACTGCCGTCATACCACATTCTCCACAGAACTTAAAAATGTGGCATTTGATGACGGTTATTACTGCGCGCCGATGAAAGAAACTTATGAGGACTATTTAAATACGCATAAGAATCTGTATGCAGGACGCAGCGATAAGTTTGTATGTCTGATGGATCTTGCCCTGATGGCAATGAAACGTCTGAAAAAAGAAGGAAAATTGCAGGATCAGGAAGAGTCGGATGAGATCAATGCATGCTCTATTGTTGTTCCGGTTGAAGTGGACGGAAAGACAGAAGAATGGCTGGTCAATTTTAAAAATGAGACACACAATCATCCGACTGAGATCGAGCCGTTTGGTGGTGCTGCTACCTGTCTTGGCGGTGCGATCCGAGATCCGTTGTCAGGACGTACCTATGTTTACCAGGCAATGCGTGTGACCGGTGCTGCAGATCCGACCGTGCCTGTTTCTGAGACAATTTCCGGAAAACTTCCGCAGAAGAAACTGGTGAGAGAAGCTGCACACGGATACAGTTCCTATGGTAATCAGATCGGTCTTGCAACCGGATACGTCAAAGAAGTCTACCATCCAAACTATGTGGCAAAACGTATGGAGATCGGTGCAGTCATGGGTGCCGCTCCAAGACGTGCCGTACAGAGATTAACCTCTGATCCGGGCGATATCATCATTTTACTTGGAGGAAGAACCGGACGTGATGGTATCGGTGGTGCCACAGGTTCTTCAAAAGCGCATAATACACAGTCTACAGCAGTCTGCGGTGCTGAAGTACAGAAAGGTAATCCGCCGACAGAGCGTAAGATCCAGCGTCTGTTCCGCCGTGAGGAAGTGGCACACATCATCAAAAAATGTAACGATTTCGGTGCAGGCGGTGTGTCCGTTGCAATCGGTGAGCTTGCAGACGGTCTGCGCGTACAGCTTGACAAAGTGCCGAAGAAATATGCCGGATTAGACGGAACAGAGCTTGCAATTTCTGAATCCCAGGAACGTATGGCAGTTGTTGTATCTCCTTCCGATGTTAAGACCTTCTTAGGCTATGCTGCAGAGGAAAACTTAGAGGCAGTGGAAGTTGCAGTTGTAACGGAGGAGCCGAGACTTGTTTTAGAGTGGAGAGGAAAAGAGATCGTAAATATCTCCCGTGCATTCTTAGACACCAATGGTGCGCATCAGGAGACGAACGTTGCAGTGGATATGCCGGTACCGGAGGATAATTACTTAAATAAGATCTCTACACCAAAAGTTGCAGATGCAGTTGCGAAAAACGATATGAAGGCAGCATGGCTTGCAGAACTGGCCGATTTGAATGTCTGCTCCCAGAAAGGTCTTGTGGAGATGTTTGACGGTTCCATCGGTGCAGGAAGTGTTTACATGCCATTCGGTGGAAAATATCAGCTCACAGAAACACAATCCATGGTGGCAAAACTTCCGGTTGCGAAGGGAAAATGCGATACCGTAACCATGATGGCTTATGGATTTGATCCATATTTAGCAAGCTGGAGCCCATACCACGGTGCAATCTATGCAGTGTTAGAGTCCTTATCAAGAATTGTGACTGCAGGTGGTGATTATAAGAAAATCCGTTTTACATTCCAGGAATATTTCCGCAGAATGAACGAGGATCCGAAACGCTGGAGCCAGCCGTTTGCAGCACTTCTTGGAGCTTACAATGCACAGATCGGTTTTGGACTTCCTTCCATCGGTGGAAAAGATTCCATGTCCGGAACGTTCAATGACATCGATGTACCGCCGACACTTGTTTCCTTTGCAGTGGATGTGGCAAAAGAGCAGGATATCATTACACCGGAGTTAAAGGCAGCAGGGGATGAACTGTTATACTTTACGATCGACAAAGACGAATATGATGTGCCGGTTTATGCACAGGTCATGAAACTGTATGATGCGATCCATGCGCTGATCCAGAAAGGTGCGATCGTTTCCGCATACGCACTTGACGGAAAAGGTCTTGCAGCAGCACTTGCAAAGATGGCGTTTGGTAACAAACTTGGCGTGACGGTAGATACCGATGTGACAAATGAGACACTGTTTGCACCGGGCTTTGGTAATATCGTGGCAGAAGTTCCGGCAAATAAGACTGCAGAAGTTTACGAGGCACTGCAGAATGCAGGTTTATCCGCAAACGTAAAGAGAGCAGGTTCTGTCAATGAAGAAGCATTTATCTGTGGCGATATGAAACTTGCAATCGACGAGGCATTAAATGCATGGACAGGCACTTTAGAAAAAGTATTCCCAACCCGTGCAACCGAGGACAAAGAAGAAGTAAAAACGGATCTTTACCATGCAGATTCTATCTATGTATGTAAAAATAAAGTGGCAAGACCGACCGTATTTATTCCGGTATTTCCGGGAACCAACTGCGAGTACGACAGCGCAAAAGCATTTGAGCGTGCAGGCGCAGATACGATTGTGAAAGTATTCAAAAACTTAAATGCAGAAGATATCCGCGAGTCCGTAGATGAATTTACCAAGGCAATTGATCAGGCACAGATCATCATGTTCCCGGGTGGATTCTCCGCCGGTGATGAGCCGGAAGGATCTGCAAAGTTCTTTGCAACCGCATTCCGCAACGCAAAGATGACAGAGGCAGTCATGAAGTTGTTAAATGAGAGAGATGGTTTAGCACTTGGTATCTGTAACGGATTCCAGGCACTGATCAAATTAGGACTGGTACCTTACGGCGAGATCCGCCCGCAGGCAGCAGATTCACCGACACTGACTTACAATACGATCGGACGCCATATCAGTAAAATGGTATACACCAAAGTTGTCACGGACAAGTCCCCGTGGTTAGCACAGGCGGAACTTGGAAAAGTTTACTGCAACCCGGCATCCCATGGAGAAGGACGCTTTGTTGCACCGAAAGAATGGCTCGATAAGCTGTTTGCAAACGGTCAGGTCGCAACCCAGTATGTCAATGAGGCAGGTGTTCCGACTATGGATGAAGAGTGGAACGTCAATGGTTCCTACTGTTCTATCGAGGGTATCACAAGCCCGGATGGACGTGTACTTGGCAAGATGGCACACTCTGAGAGACGTGACAGAAGTGTTGCAATGAACATTTACGGAGAGCAGGATCTTAAGATCTTTGAGTCCGGTGTGGCTTATTTTAAATAAGAAACGACATTATAAAAGGGAAGGTATAGTTATTCTCCCTGGACAACTTTAAAAGACCTCCCGGAAAGGAAAAGAAAAAATCCTTTCTGGGAGGTCTTTTTATCTGATCTTTCCCCGTTCCGTTCCCAGGTAGGACGGTAATCTTTATCACCTGTTTTATACCCTTTTGTCAGCGTGCAGAAAGAACCGTTGTCCGCCGGACAGCCCTCGCAGCCGCGGATCTCGAGATTAGTTCCCTGATATGCACCGTGGTTTGGTTTGTGCCAGGTTCCCTGTATGTAAATGCTTTTACATACTTCTGCAGAGGTATCATCACTGCCATCGCCGCTTGCAAGATAGACACCCTTATTTAAATCTTCCTGACAAAATACCTGTGGTCTTTCATAGTTTTTCATAAAAAAATTTAAAAAAGTGAAACCTTTCATAAAAAAGTGTTCTCTATTAGACAGAATCAATAAAACAAGAAGAAGGAGAGCGGTTTTATGAAAGAAAAAACAAAACATTATTTATTAGGTGCAATGATCTTGATGTGTATGATCGTATTTGGAACAAAAAATGAAACATATGCATTATCGACTTATCTGCCCGAAGAATATTATTCTGACGTGGTAGAAAAAGAGGTGACATTACAAAAACTGCAGGATGGAGCCAAGGCAGATTCTGATGATAAGTATCTTGTGGTAGATCATGAGGAATGCTGGGGAACAAGAGATTGCACAATTTTTCATCTGCCAGAGGATGGAACGGTAAAGATCAGTCTGAAGAATATAGCAGAACAAAGGATGTATGGCAGTAATGTGCTCCTTTTTTCGAACAAGGATCTGACTAAAAAAATAAATCTTGAATTAGAAGTAGATGGAGGAGAGGAGACATCCGGGTCAGTCTATTTAGAAGCGGGAACTTATTATATGTTTACAACGTCAAAAAATTATGACGGAAATGAGTTTGTAGAAGGCAATAAAGCAATCTGCCGCCGTACAAAGGTGTGGGTGGGATATGTTCCGCAATCAGCTTTTTTGTCGGTAAATCAGATTGCACTGGCACAGGATAAAAAAAGCACTGTGATCACTTTAAATATTCCGGAGCAATATGCGTCACTCCGGGTGGAAGATTATTTTATCGGGTATGAAGATGTAAAAGACAGTGCAAAGTGGCAGACAGACAGCAGGGCAAATATGTTAGAAGGCGACACATATACAGCTAAGAAAAATGGCTGGTATTCGTTCCGGCTGTGTTTGAATAAAGAGCAGGAAAAGTATGGCTGGGGATATATCTGCCATGTGCTGGTTTCCGGCATTGATGGAAAAACATATGAGGAATCCGGTGTCACATCCGATAATCTGCCGGTTGTGGATCAGACTGGAAAAACAGTGGTATCCATAAGTTCAAGACATGATCTGGATAATAAAATAGACGAAGGACTTGCTCCGGTTTATGAAATCTATGACAGAAAGTATACAAAAGAAACGTTTTCTATCACAGTAAAAAAGCCGGGAACTTTGTATTTAAAAGGATATTCGCAGGCAAATTACTGGATGTACTCGCCTGTCAATGTAGAATTGTTTTATGATAAAAATAAAAAAGCGAAACATGTAAACTTCAGTGTAGATGGAAGTGGTGAAAATATGTATACACTGCTTCCCGGAACATATCAGATTCAGGTGACCACAGCAGATAATTCAGAAGAACTTAATTCCTATGATTATGCAGAACGTCATTTTGCTTTATATGCAGGTTTTTTTGAGGCTGACCAGACGGTAAATGAGACAATCCGTTACAGTGAAGATAAAAAGATGGCAACAGTTGATTTTCAGGCAAAAGACAGTTTTTCGATGACAGATATAAACGTATATGATTACGAGGTGAACAAGATCCTTATTGCAGACAATATGCAGGGAAAAGCACTTGACATTTCCGGGCAGTCGGTAAATGTGGACAAAAACGGAATTTATACTGTATATATCAAATCTGATGGAAATGACGGGCCGGCATATATCCTGAAAACATTCGAGATAAATAACATTGACGGACCGGATTACAGCAAAGAGGAGCATGAGGCGCCAGCGGAAGAGATACCTTATGTGGCAGATTATTCGCAGCTTTTAAACAATATTCAGAACGGACAGGCACCGATCCTGACCCACACACAGTACAGGCAGTCCTATTCAAAGGCAAAAAAAATTGTGCTTACAGAACGCACGATGCTTTATTCTTATATTTCAGATATCTGTAATTATGGATTTTATAATGTAAAAGCCGGAATCTATGAAGATTTTCAGTGTACGAAAGAAGTGGTATCGATTGATATCAATTCGGCTGGAGATGGATATCTGTATGGTACATTAAAACCAGGTACTTATTATCTGTTGGTTAATGCCGGATCAAATCAGGATGGAATTGATATTTATCAGGAAATAAACTGGTATATTGGCGGTGTAAAGTTATCGGATATCGCGAAAGAGCCAGTCATAAATTATGATAAAGACCACACAAAGGCAACAGTGCAGCTTGGGCTTCTTGATCATGAGAAAATTTTAAAGATAAATTGTTATCGTGGCGTGCTTGATTATAGTCAGACAAAAGCAGCAAACAGCAGTCTGGTGTTTACTGCTTCAAATACAGATACGGTAACATTGACGGAAAACGGAGATTATACGATCAGTATTTTCCCGGAAGAAGGCAGACCTTTATACAGCAGAGGTGTTGTGACTGTTACAGTCCGGGGACTGGTAGAAAAGAAGAATAATACAGATCAGAAAAAAGATGAGACGGAAGAAAAAGATAAGACGGAAGAAAAAGATAAGACGGAAGAAAAGACTGAAACGGAAGAAAAAGATAAGACGCAAGAAAAAAAAGAGGTAAAAGAAAAAAGTGACGAGGAAAATAAGAAACCTGTGTCCGATACGAAAAAGGTAAAAGACGGTGACGTTTTCTGGTTGGGAAAAATAAAATATAAAGTGACCAGTGTGAAAAATAAAACGGTCAGCGTGACAGGGACAAAGAAAGATATCAGCAAAAATGTCCTGATTCCGGACAAAGTTACTTATCGGAAGAAATCATATAAAGTGACCGTGATTGATGCAAAAGCATTCAAAAACAGAAAGAATATAACAAAAGTCACGATTGGAAAAAATGTAACTAAAATTGGTAAAGAAGCATTTTATGGGGATAAAAAATTAAAAACGATTGTGATAAGGAGTACAAAAATTACTTTTATTGGAAAAAATGCACTCAAAGGAATTGATGCAAAAGCAACGATCAAAGTTCCGGTTAAGAAACGAAATGCATACAGTACAATTTTAAAGAAAAAGGGACAGGCATCTACGGTAAAAATACAAAAATAAATTTTTTATAAATGTTACAATCTTTTCAGAAATCAGTGGCTCTGTTATAATAGAAAAACGAGATTATGTCCGGTGTTCAAAAAATAAACGGAAAAACTTATATTGGAAAATATTCCACGGCGGGAAAGATACGAGTAAAATCATAACACATCAGATGAAAGAGGAAATATGGTACCGACAGAAAAGTTAAGACAGGCAGTAAGCGATTACAAAAACGGAGATGCGCAGGCATTTACCCTGTTGTATCAGGAATCTGACAAATATATTTATACCTGCATTTATAAGGTGATGCAGGGAAATGATAATGCAGCGGATATCATATCAGATATCATGCAGGATACCTATGTTGAGGTCAGTAAAAATATCAGACAGCTTGAAAACGAAGAATGTTTTTTACAGTGGGCTGGAATGATCGCAACCAGAAAGTGCTATGCATATCTGAAAAAAAGCGAAAAATATATTTTGCTAAATGAAGAAGACGATACATTTGAAAACCTGTCAGATACGGATATGATCATTCCGGAAAATGTAATGCAGGACAAAGAAAAACAGAGGCTGGTCAGAGAAATCATTGATACCAGCCTCACGGAAATGCAGAAATTATGTATCATTGCATATTATTTTCAGGAGCAGAAGCAGTCAGAGATAGCGAAAGAACTTGGTATACCGGAGAATACGGTAAAAACGAATTTATCCCGCGCAAAACAAAAGATCCGGGATGGAGTACTTGACTTAGAGAAAAAAGAGGGAACCAGATTATACAGTGCAGCACCATTATTATTATTGTTGTTTAAGGAAGACGTCAAAGCAGCGGTAGTTCCGGATGCAGTAACAGCGAAAGTCAGTACTGCTATTTTGGAGACAGGAGTCCGGAAAACGGCAGGTACAGCTGCAGGAAAACTTGCTTCTTTATCGGTCAGAGCAAAGATTACATTGGGAATCATCAGTCTGGGTGCAGTAGCAGCGGTCGGAGGGACGACGTATGCGGTGGTTACCCGAAATTCTGATACAGAGTTAACACAGGCAGAAGAAGCGCAGAAAGAATCTCAGACGCCGTTGAAAGAAAATGGTGACACGGACATTGGGATGATGGCAGAAAAACCGGAAACAGAGACGATGGGGACAGAGACATCAGAAGCGGAGACGACGGAGGCAGAGGCATTGGAAACAGAGACATCAGAAGTGGAAGATGCGGATACAGAGGGCACGCAGAAAGTGACGTACCGAGATGTTTTGTCAGATCCGTCCTTGTATACACAGTATTATCCATCAGATACAGATTTTAACAGCATTTGTTTTGCAATCGCGGATATTGATGGCGATGGAAAAAACGAACTTCTGATTGGCGATCAGTATCGAGAATACGATGAACAGCCATTTCGGATCATCAATGTTCTGACAGAAAAAGATGGAGAGATCCTGGATTATGATGGGATTCATATCTATGAAAACATAAGCGAATTTGCGTTATATAGTAATGGAATTTTAGAGTCATATCTGTGGGATGGATGGAACAAAACTTCTTTATGGAATCTTGCGACAGGTGAATTCTGGGAGGGAGAAAAGTACAAACCGGTGGAAGGAAGTCTTGATCTGCCTGCTGACGAAAGAGAGACACATGCATACCTGACAGACCAAAATGGAACGGTTTATGAGGGGCAGGCAGGTGATGAAGAATATCAGTCGTTAACACAGGGGAAAACGATTCCGCTTATATGGTATCAAGTCACGGAAGAAAATATGACAGCGCTTTTGGAGTAAAAAATGAAAATGTTAATACCATATCACAAGGAGATTACCAATGAAAAAACAAAAAAAGAAAGTACTATCATTTTTACTGGCAGTTGTATTGCTGATTACAAGTTGTTTTTACGCGGATGCAATGCCGGTGATGGCAGAAGGCACCCTGGTATGCATATAAAGATAGTATCGGACAGGCAAAGGTATCTGTAACAGGACTTACCTCCATGAAAAATGTTTTGGAATGAAGAAACTGGACGTAAGCAGTTTTGATACTTCGAATGTAACAGATATGAGATTTATGTTTTATTATGATACGAAACTAACAAATGTCTGGGTTGGAGAAAAATGGAGCACCGAAAATGCGAAGGTGGAAGACATGTTTTCAGGATGCAGCATTTCAGGTGTGACGATAAAACAGTAATTATGTTTCAGACATACTGTGTACAGTATAAAATAAAGTAAGTTGAGAAAAATAAACGATAAAAGTACAAATTGGAATAGCCGATGGTTATGATGAAATGGAGATGAACATGAAGAAAATAAAAACGATATTTCTTTTAATGTTTCTTGTAGTGTCGCTTACTGCCTGTGGAAATAAAACAGGCAGTGCAGATTCAGCCGGGGAGACAAAGATCAAAGATGCCAAAGAATTTCTTACCACAGTCTGGAACAGCTATGAAGAAGATGATAAATTTGCCATTGCAGGCGGAGATATGAGTGAAGAAAATATGACGGAGGATGCGCCGGGAACATTTGGAATCACGGATGCGGATGAATTAGACCGTATGCTTGGTTTTCCGGCATCAGATGCAGACAAGATCGACGGCGCAGCGTCCATCATGCATATGATGAATGCCAACACATTTACCTGCGGTGCCTATCATTTGAAAAATGCAGAGGATGTAAAGGCAGTAGCTGCAGACATCAAGGAAAATGTGATGAACAGGCAGTGGATGTGTGGATTCCCGGACAAGCTGGTAGTAATTTCGGTGGATGATTACCTGGTATCTGTTTTTGGAAATGAAGAACTGGTAAACACGTTTAAAGACAAACTCACGCAGACTTATGAAAATGCAAAAGTCATCAGTGAGGACGGGATCGTATAAATGTTATTTTCAAGTATCACATTTTTATTTTATTTTCTTCCGTGTATGGTGCTGGTGTATTTTCTGACTCCGGGACGGATGAAAAATATAGTGCTTCTTTTCGGAAGTCTGGTCTTTTATGGATGGGGAGAACCGAAATATCTGCCGGTTATGGCAGCAGTCATACTGGCTGGATATCTGTCTGCCCGTCTGATCGGTACCTGTCAGAACAAACGGCAGTCAAAGATTCTTTTGGCTGCCGCTGTTTTATTGGAAATTTTGCCGCTTGCCTATTGCAAGTATGCAGATTTTTTTATACAGAATCTTAATATGCTGACAGGGCAGAAAATTCCGTTGCTTCGTATCGCAATGCCGCTTGGCATCAGCTTTTATACATTTCAGGTCATCAGCTATACGGTGGACGTATACCGGGGTGATGTCCCGGCACAAAAAAATCTGATCACGTTTGCTGCTTATGTCGCAATGTTTCCGCAGCTTGTCGCAGGACCGATCGTGCGCTATTCGGATATCAGAAGCCAGCTTGAAAACCGCCTGCACAGTGTGGAAAAATGTGCATACGGTATTCGAAGATTTGTGATCGGACTGTCAAAAAAAATACTGATCGCAAATGTGCTCGGAGGGTTGATCGGTCATTTTCAGGCTTCGGAGGAAAAATCGGTTTTATTTTTCTGGATCTATGCGATAGCGTTTATGCTTCAGATCTATTTTGATTTTTCCGGGTACAGCGATATGGCGATCGGACTGGGAGCTTTTTTGGGGTTTGATTTTCCGGAAAATTTCAGATATCCCTATATATCTGGAAGTATCACAGAATTCTGGCGCAGATGGCATATTTCACTTGGCTCGTGGTTCCGTGACTATCTTTATATTCCGCTTGGCGGCAGCCGGGTAAAGCCTGCGCGATGGATTTTTAATATGTTTCTTGTATGGATGGCGACCGGATTCTGGCATGGAGCGGCATGGAATTTTATACTTTGGGGACTGATGTACGCAGTACTTTTGCTGATTGAGAAAATATGGCTTTTGCCTTATTTAAAGAAACATAAGATCATCGGACACCTGTATGTGCTGTTTTTTGTACTGATCGGGTTTGTGCTTTTTAATGCATCTTCTGTGGCGGATTTTTGGGATTACATCGTATCTATGTTTGGCGGTGGGCAGATAAAAGTCGTCACAACAGAGAGTCTGTATTATCTGAAAAGTTATGTGATGGTCATCCTGATCGCAGTGATAGGAGCGACGCCGCTTCCTGTGAGATTATATGGAACATTGCAGAAAAAGAAATGTTTAAAGCAGACGCTTGACATTGCAGAAATCATCCTGCTGGTCATATTACTACTTCTTTGTGTGGCTTTTCTGGTAGATGGGTCATTCAATCCGTTTTTATATTTCAGATTTTGAGGGCGATTATGGGAATAAAGCGAAAAGACAGAGTCACCGTTGGCGTGATGGTATTGATCCTGTTTGGATTTTTAACAGGAAATATTGCGAAAAGTGATGAGAAGATTTCTATCTCAGAACGCAGAAAACTTGCACAATTTCCGAAAATAAGTGTGGAAAACATCAAAGATGGTACCTTTATGAGTGGATTTGAGTCATATGCAAAAGACCAGTTTCTGCTGCGGGAGCAGTTTCGCACGTTAAAGACGGCATTTTCCTTGTATGTACTTGGGCAGAGCGACCAGCATGAACATTATATCAAAAATGGTTCTATTGCAAAAATGGAATATCCGCTTCATGCGGATTCACTGCAGTATGCCACAGCGCGTTTTGAGGAAGTCTATGAACGTTATCTTTCAGGCACAGACACGGATGTCTATCTGACGATCGTGCCCGATAAAAGTTATTTTTTGGCAGATGAAAATGATTATCCGTCTATGGATTATGATGCACTGGCAGAGCAGGTGAGAGATGGGATGGAATATGCACAATACATTGACATATTTGGAGATCTGCAGATTTCGGACTATTATCACACAGATGCGCACTGGAGGCAGGAACAGATCACAGATGTGGCACGGCATCTTGCAGGGGCTATGGGGGTAGAGTTAACACAACAATATGAGAAAAAAGAATTAGAAAAGCCATTTTATGGTGTCTATTATGGACAGCTTGCACTTCCTGTAAAGCCGGACACGTTATATTATCTGGATGATGATATATTGGATCACTGTACGGTGTATGATTATGAGGATCATGCAGAAAATAAGATCTATGACCTGACAAAAACAGAAGGAAATGATTTGTATGAGATATTTCTTGGGGGATCAAAGTCCTTGCTCTCGATCGAAAATCCAAATGCAAAAACAGACCGGGAACTGATCATGTTCCGGGATTCCTTTGGAAGCAGCATTGCTCCGCTCTTAGCAGATGGTTATGCGAAGATCACACTGGTGGATCTTAGGTATCTGCCCATGGAGCGGATTGGAAACTATATTGATTTTAAAGATCAGGATGTGCTGTTTTTATATAGTACGTCCGTGCTAAATCACAGTGCAACATTAAAATGACAGGATGTTTTGGTCATGGAATCGGGATAAATTCCGGTTTCCTTTTTCGGAATACCGTGTAATGCGTAAAGCCGGCTTCCTTTAATATAGAAGGAACTTTTTCAAAATCAAAAGCAACATGCTCCGGCTGATGTGCATCGGCACCGATCGTGATGATCTCCCCGCCAAGTTCATGATAGCGCTTAATGATGTCCTCTGTCGGGTTCGGGTGGCCGAGTCCGTATTTGAAACCGCCGGTGTTGATCTCAATCCCTTTGCCTTTGATAATAAGAGCCTTTAAGATCTCGTCGATGATGTCGGCATATTTCTGATAGGAGTAATTGGCATTTTTATTCGGACCGTATCTCACCACATAGTCGATGTGTCCGTAGACATCAAAACCGTCAAATGCGGCAATGTTTTCAAGGATTGACTCAAAATATTCCTGATATCCATCCTCCTCTGTGTGCTTCTCCCAATAAGCCGGATAATATGGATCCACACCGTGCATGACGTGTGAGGAACCGATCACGAAATCAAAAGGATACTGGGATAGGATGTCGGCGTGAATGCCGGCAAGGTGCGGCTGAAGACCAAGCTCAATTCCAAGGCGTACCGGCAGAACTTCTTTATATTTTTCCTGCAATGCCTCCACAGAAGAAACATAATTCGGAAGATCCAGTAAAAATGTCTCCGGTTCATCCGGGTAATCGATGTCAAGATGGTCCGTGAAGCAGATCCCTTTTAAATTTTTTTGTTTTGCAGCAGCGATCATATCTTCCTGCGGCGTGTGGCTGTCACCGGAAAACTGGCTGTGCATATGCGTGTCCCATAACATATTAAATCCTCTTTCCTGTGCCGGGCTGGCACATAATGTGAAATCTTATTTGCGCAATTACGCATATCACAAATGCTGGTTTGTTTATGAAATAAATCGCCCGCTCAAATGGTATTTCGTAGGTTTGTGAGTGGCATCTTGCACAAAGCCGAAGTAATTATTGTTCCGT
>ERZ1026854.851-NODE-851-length-20708-cov-5.105554_pt1 | contig 20708 bp, 22 predicted proteins | sample MGYA00380157_ERZ1026854 | MGnify/ENA primary metagenome ERZ1026854 (study PRJEB33269, sample SAMEA4719793) | human gut metagenome | biome: human-associated habitat; feature: organic feature; material: feces | place: Cameroon | collected 2013-10 ... | reverse complement strand
ACCCAAACAGTTGAATATGCACAATACGCAACTGGAGGGAGGTTAGGTGTGAGATAATGTCTAGTGTAATTGTAAAAGAAAACGAGACTTTAGATAGCGCTTTACGTCGTTTCAAAAGAAACTGCGCAAAAGCAGGTATCCAGCAGGAGATTCGTAAAAGAGAACACTACGAGAAACCAAGCGTAAAACGTAAGAAAAAATCTGAAGCAGCTAGAAAAAGAAAATACAACTAATTCTTAGTTGTAGTGCAAAAAAAGACTACCACATGTGTGGCAGTCTTTTTTTTCTGTGAAAGGGTCTTTTTTCAGGTACGTTTATTCCGGACGGCAGGTTTGCCTGTAAAAGTGGACAATCTACAGAAATATACAGGACAAAACGGCATGGTATTGCAGAAAAGGATAAATTTGTTTATAATATGAAAAAAAGATGCATGGAACAAAGAACTGGAACAGGGAACCTAATATACAAAGCGAAAAGAACGGAGATGGTATTTTATGATTAATTTGAAAGGCTGCAGAGTAATTATCCGTGAACAGAAAAAGAGTAATCTCCTTGCGGATACAGTAATTCTTGGACATAATCTTATAACAAATATCATCAAAGTGCGGGCAAGTGCAATGGCATACCGCCCGAAAGAACCGGTGGAACTGCTTGTTTTTCTGGAAAATAAAATATATTCTTATTTAGGCACCGTACAGGGTGCGGTAATTGCGAATGAAATGTCGATCGCACTCTATGATGAAGAACAGAAAAAGGGCAGAAAATTTGAGAGGTATGAGATAGAAGCACCTGGCAGTATTGAAGGCATTAAGATAAAAAATAATATGATAACACTTCGTAAGCCGATACCGGTTACTATAAAAAATGTAAGCGCGAATGGAGTGTTATTTAAAAGCATTTCTGGTTGTCTGGATGTTGGCATGCAGCTGCAGCTTTATATGAGTGTGACAGATTCGGGAATGCGTTATGAGTATAAAGTAGTCCGTAAGCAGAACAGCAATCCGGATACAGAAGAGTATGGATGTAAAATGGTTACAAAAAAGAAATAACAGAAATTAAAAGATATTTTGGAAAGATCAAAGGAACTGCAAAACATGAAAAATGGTCGGCAGACTGAAAAATTTCATGTTTTACAGTTCCTTTTTTAGATCAGGTGCCTAATAACCGAAGGATTCGCCAATCAACAGTACTTTGATACGTCCTTTGATGCCGCTTCTTCTGGTGATAACGACCTGATTGCAGATACAGTCAGGGGAAAGACAGTCTGCACAGGCGCCGGTGATGGCGCAAGGCGTTTTTTTGCCGAGGCGGATGCAGTTTTGTGCTGTGGCAATATTATGTACACGGCTTAGAGCCTCGTCCACATTCGCAGCAACTTTATTCATGCCGGCTAAAATAATAACGGTTTCCGGTCCATAGATCAGTGCGGCAACACGGTTTCCGGTTCCGTCGATGTTGACAAGTTCGCCATCGGTTGTGATTGCATTGGTACTCATAAAATAAACATCGCTGGAAAGAGCATCATGAAACATTTTCTTTGTCTCTTCCGGTGTTTTTGCGGTTGAGCGGTCAATTAAATGGATAGACGGATCATGACGGAGTGCCGTCAGCATTCCCGTCTCTTCTAAGGTCATAGAGCCACCGAAAGATACGTTCTGCCCGTCTTTTAAGAAGGAAAATGCGAGCTTTTCCGCATCTTCTACGGTTGGACAGTAGTAACCTTCCATCTGGCGTTTCTCAAGATTTTTGATAATTGTTGCAGCAAGTGTTTCGTGGTATTTACTTTTGATTGTATCCATACATGTACTCCTTTTTATCATATTTGATAATGCATTGCGCTTGGGTAAATGCATTGTCACTGTGTGCTTTTTTTAGTATAGCACATATTCTTGACTTTTGGGACAGGATAGATAAAATAAAGAGAGTTGGGAATGGAGGAAGTTTATGAGTGAGAATCTGAAAAAAATGATTTCGTATTATAAGCCCTATCTGGGAGTATTCTGGGCAGATATGTTTTTTGCAACGGTATCTGCGGCGGTCGCGCTTGTGATCCCACTTGTGATCCGTTACGTGACATCCACATTAATCTATATGGAGCCACAGGAGATCTTAGGTCAGATCCGGTGGATTGCGGTCATGTTGTTTGCTCTGGTGGCGATAGATTGTTACAGCCGTTTTTTTATTGCAAATCAGGGTCATGTGATGGGAGCAAAAATCGAATATGACATGCGTGCAGAAATTTTTGCACATTTTCAGAAACTGTCATTTTCTTTTTATGATGACCAGAAAGTCGGACAGTTGATGTCCCGTATCACGACGGACCTGTTCGATATCACGGAACTGATGCACCATGGACCGGAAAATATTATCCTATCCCTGATAAAGATCATTGGTGCGTTTGTGATATTAATGAGTATTAAACCTGCACTCGCACTCGCTGCATTTGCAGTGCTGCCGTTCATGTTTCTGTTTGCCTATTACATGAACGGAAAAATGCGCCGTGCGTTTCGCAGCAACCGTGAGCGGATCGCCGATATCAATGCGCAGATTGAGGATAATTTGTCTGGGATCCGTGTGGTAAAGTCGTTTGCGAATGAGGATATCGAAAAAGAAAAATTCCGTCAGGGAAACGAAGGCTTTCTGCGCGCAAAAAAGAACAGTTATTATTATATGGGAAGTTTCTCGGCAGGACTTGGTACTTTTACGACCCTGATTCAGGTTAATGTCATCCTTGCGGGTGTTATTCTGATCGCAAAGGGAAGTGTGGATATCAGTGATCTGGTCACATTTTTACTTTATATCAGCGTGTTTACAGAGCCGGTGAGAACGCTGATCGATTTTACGGAACAATTTCAGAATGGATATACAGGTTTTGAACGTTTCCGTGAAATTATGGCAATTGAGCCGGATATTGCAGATAAAAAAGATGCAAAAGATCTGATCAATGTAAAAGGCGATATCAGCTTTGAAGATGTATCTTTCCAGTATGAGGAAAATACGGAATGTGTATTAAACCATATCAATCTGAATGTTCCGGCGGGGGCTTATATGGCGCTTGTGGGATCATCAGGAGCCGGTAAGAGCACACTTTGTTCCCTGATTCCAAGATTTTATGATGTGACAGCGGGATCCGTAAAAATAGATGGATGTGATGTCAGAGATATCCGCTTAAAGAGTCTGCGCGACCATATCGGCATTGTACAGCAGGATGTGTATCTGTTTGTGGGAACAGTTTTTGATAACATTCGTTACGGAAAACCGGATGCAACACGTGAGGAAGTCATTGAGGCAGCAAAAAATGCCAATGCGCATGATTTTATCATGTCTCTGCCGAATGGATATGAGACAGATATCGGACAGCGCGGCATCAAACTTTCCGGAGGACAGAAACAACGACTTTCTATTGCCAGGGTATTTTTAAAGAATCCACCGATTCTGATTTTTGATGAGGCAACGAGTGCACTTGACAATGAGAGCGAGAAAGTCGTACAGGATTCTTTGGAAAAACTGGCAAAAAACCGGACAACATTTGTGATAGCACACAGGCTTTCCACGATCAAAAACGCCCAGCGTATTCTTGTCCTGACGGAAGATGGCATTGCAGAGGAAGGAACGCATGAAGAACTGCTGGCAAAAGGTGGTGTATATGAGAAACTGTATCAGATGCAGTTTCATAAGTAAGGTTGTCACACAGAAAGAGAGAGTACTGCGTCAAGTATAAAAGTTTCATGAAATCTGTGCAAAAATTTGCAAAAGAGGAAAAACTAGAGTAGAATAGTAGTGTTTGTGAAGGGAGAGATAAGACAATGACAAAAATTGATATTATATCTGGTTTCCTTGGAGCCGGAAAAACAACATTTATTAAAAAGATGATCGAAGAAGTTTTTAAGGGCGAAAAAATCGTTCTGATCGAGAACGAGTTTGGTGAAGTCGGTATTGATGGCGGATTTTTAAAGGATGCTGGAATTGAGATCACAGAGATGAACTCTGGTTGTATCTGTTGTTCTTTGGTAGGTGATTTCGGTAAAAACTTACATGAAGTCATCGAGAAGTTCCATCCGGATCGTATTTTGATCGAGCCGTCAGGCGTTGGTAAATTATCTGATGTAATGAAATCTGTGATCGATATAGAAAAAGATGAGGATGTCAAATTAAATGGACTGATCACTGTTGTAAATGCGTTAAAGGCAAGTAAGCAGATGAAAGCATTTGGTGAGTTCTTCAATAACCAGATCGAATATGCGACAACGGTTGTATTAAGCAGAAGCCAGAAGGCAACACCGGAGCAGTTGGAACTGTGCGTGAAACAGATTCAGGCATTAAATCCGAAGGCTGCTGTCATCACAACACCTTGGGATGAAATCAAAGGTGAGCAGATTTTAAAAGTAGTAGAGGGACAGGATTCTCTGGAAGTAAAACTTCTTGCAGAGCAACATGCAAAAGAGGAAGCGGAGGAACATGAGCATGAGCATCATCATGAGCATGATCACGAGCATCACGATCATGACGAGCATGAACATCATCATGATCACGACCATGACGAGCATGAACACCATCACGATCACGACCATGACGAGCATGAACATCATCATGATCACGACCATGACGAGCATGAGCATCATCATGAGCATGATGAGAATTGTACCTGTGGCTGCCATGATCACGATCATCACCATCATCATGCAGATGAGGTGTTTACAAGCTGGGGCAAAGAGACTCCTCATAAATTTACAAAAGAGCAGATCGAGGAAGTGTTAAAGACACTTTGTGAGACAGATGACTACGGCGAAATCCTTCGTGCAAAAGGTATGGTTGCTGATGTGAATGGTTCCTGGATTTACTTTGATATGGTTCCGGGTGAGTATGAAATCCGTGAAGGAGAGCCGGATTATACCGGAAGACTCTGTGTGATTGGTACACATATTGACGAGCACAGATTAGAAGAACTGTTTGGAATTGCGTAAAAACAAGAAGCAGCGCAAGAATGGAGAATTTTATGAACGAAATACCAGTATATTTATTTACCGGTTTTATGGACAGTGGAAAGACAACACTGGTAAAAGAAACATTATTTGATGATGGTTTTACCGAGGGCGGAAGAAGTGTTGTAATCTGTTGTGAGGACGGTGAAGTCGAATATGACGAGGCAGAATTAAAAAAAATCAATGCAAGACTCGTCATGGTAGAAAATGAAGAAGATTTTACCGAAGAGTTTTTAAACAAGGTTCAGGCAGAATATCTGCCGGAGCAGGTATTTATCGAATACAATGGTACCTGGGGAATGGGAACTCTGATGGATATGGAACTGCCAAAACACTGGGTGATTGTACAGCAGTTAGCAACTGTAGATGCAACGACGTTTGACATGTATCTTGCTAATATGCGTACCATGGTAATGGAACAATTATTTCAGGCAGATGTCGTAATTTTTAACCGTTGTGATGACAGTACCGATAAAGGCAAATGCCGCCGGAATGTCAAGGCGCAGAACCGAAAAGCACAGCTCGTTTTCGAACGGGAGGATGGCAGCTTAGACGAGCGCCCGGAGGAACTTCCGTTTGATCTTTCTGCAGATGTGATCGAAATCACAGATGCAGATTATGCGATCTGGTATATGGACTGTATGGATAATCCGAAAAAGTACGAGGGTAAGAAAGTTTCTTTCTTAGCGTTGGTATATAATCCGGAAAAACTCAAAAAAGGTGTTTTTGTACCGGGACGTTTTGCAATGACATGCTGCATCGAGGATGTGACATTTATCGGATTTAAGTGCAAATATGCGGATGAAGATAAGATACCACACAAATCCTGGATCAATATTACTGCGGAAGTACATGTAGAATTTGCAAGAGAGTATAAGGGAAAAGGACCGGTACTTTATCCGGTATCCATTGAACCGGCAGAAAAGCCAGAGGACGAACTGGTATATTTCTCATAAACCGGATAGAAAAATCGTATATTGATAAATAGGACGTAAAATCCTTTGAATGAAAAAAAGGGCAGATATCAGAAATCAGGTAATGATTCAGATATCTGTCCTTTTAGATGTTTTATGAAATCAGGTAATAATTTTTTATGATTCTTCTTTCAATTCATGTTCCCTCATGTAATCGCCGATTTTTTTGTCAGAACCTAAAATGTGATTGATCAGCCAGCCGGCTAAAAACTGGATCAGATCGATCAGATATTCCTGCTGGTTATCATCCATGTCATCTAACTCTGATAAATCGATCTCTACAAGACGTTCCACAAAAGCGGTATGTGCGCGTTTCTGAGCATCGAGTTCCGGATAATGGATACGTTCCATCAGGGCTTCCTCATCACGAAAATGAACTTCGGTATAATCTCTTAATTCAGCAAGCAGACGCATGATCTCATCATATTTGTCATGCAGGAGTTCTGCATGGATCAGATCGTTGGTATCGTGGATGATCTCAAACAGACGGCGGTGTTCATTGTCAACCAGCTCAATGCCGGTGTGATATTTTTCCGTAAATGCAAACGGATCTTCCTCGTCCACGGAAATAGAGGACATTTTACCAATCATCATGTCACTGCTTAAAATGTGGCGGTACAGCCAGCGAACCAGATAGGTAAGCAGATCATTTAAGGATTTTGCTGCTGCTTTGGGAGAAGAAGTATCCAGAGAAAAGTTATTGACGGTTTTGGTAAAATCTTCATGTTCCTTCTTTTGTATCGGAAGTTCAGGATCATGAATGCGCTCCATATAAGCTTCTTCATGTGCAAAATGTGTTGCAGCATAATCTTTTAGTCCCGGAAGCAGATTTTTCGAAATAGCAGATACATCTATGTTTTCTTTGGAAAGATCGATGGCTTCATTGATCATCTGGAATAATCTGCGGTGCTCATTATCTATTTCATCAATGCCAATCAGGCAGTCATCTGTAAATTTGTACATTATAGAATCCTCCATTCATCATTCGTCAATCATGTAGACATGTTAACTCTTTTGCGACTATTATAACATGAATCTGTGTGAGAAAAAAGTAAATAAAAAAGAAAATAATAGAATACATACCTGGCAAACGTTTCATTATCAAAAAAATATGTTGACAAAGCTACTTTAATGTATTAAAGTATACCCATAAAGAAAAACCGTTGAGAAAGAGTAGTAAGCAATTTTTGATATTTCAGAGAGCTGCAGGTGGTGGGATTGCAGTATGGATGGATTTGCTGAATGGACTTTTGAGGGCGGCCTGAACAGAATTTAGTAGGCGCCGCCGGGAACCGGACCCGTTACCCATCCGGCATGTATGGTTGTACATGAAGTGAGTGGACTTTTCAGTCAATATGAGTGGTACCGCGATAATAGATACTATTACCGTCTCAGGCAAGAACCTGAGGCGGTTTTTTCATGCAAACGGAGTTTGCATTGTAAACAGTGTTTGCATTGTAAACGGAGTTTGCATTGTAAACGTGTTTACATGTAATGACGAAATCCACCTCTCGAAACGGATTTTTCCAAATTTAAAATCTGGAGGTTAATTAATATGAAAAGAAAAATGATGGCAGCAGTATTAATGATGGCAATGACAGCAGGTGTACTTGGCGGATGTGGAAACAGTGCAGCAAATAATGCAAAAACGGAAACGAATGCACAGAATAATGCAGGTACTGTAGAAACAAATGAAGATGCCAGTGCAGATGCAACAGAAACAGCAGGTGCAGACGGAACAGTGTATAAAGTAGGTATTGTCCAGTATGTCGATGACGCTTCCTTAAATCAGATCGAGAAAGCCATTGAGGCAGAGTTGGATGCAAAAGGTGCAGAACTTGGTGTGACATTTGATTATGCAGATTATACCTATAATGGTCAGGCAGATTCCTCTACTTTAAATCAGATTGCAACGGATCTGGTGGCAGAAAAAGTAGATGTAATCATTCCGATTGCAACTCCGGCAGCCATGATCATGCAGAATGCGACAGAGGATAATCAGATCCCGGTTGTATTTTCCGCGGTATCTGATCCGGTCAGCGCAGGACTTGTTGCAGACTTAAATGCTCCGGGAGCAAATATTACAGGAACTTCTGATGCACTTGATACCACGGCTGTTATGAAACTGATCACAGCAGCGAACCCGGATGTAAAGAAGATCGGGCTGTTATATGATAAGAGCCAGGATTCCTCTAAAGTACCGGTTGCAGATGCAATCGCTTTCTGTGAGGAAAATGGAATTGATTATGTTGAAAAGACAGGAACCACCAACGCAGAGGTGTCCGCAGCAGCAGATGCACTTGTAGCAGAAGGGGTGGATGCGGTATTCACACCGACCGATAATACGATCATGACAGCAGAACTTGCAATCTTTGAAAAGTTTGCAGATGCAAAGATTCCACACTATACAGGAGCAGATTCCTTTGCATTAAATGGTGCATTTTTAGGATATGGCGTCAATTACACAGAACTTGGAACCGCAACAGCAGATATGGCAGCAGATATTCTTGTAAATGGCAGTGATCCGGCAGCAACAGCAGTCCGTACATTAGACAGCGGTATTGTGACGGTCAATACAGAGACAGCAGCTGCTGTTGGTATCGATGACAGTGTATTTAAAGATTTATGCGAGGAATTAAAAGAGGTTACAACCGCAGAAGAATTTGAATAAAAGCGGAATATAAAAAATGAACCGGAGGAGATTATGGGTTCGATCATTACACTTTCCATTGTACAGAGCGCGTTAGAACTTGGATTTATTTATGCACTTGTTGCGCTGGCATTATTTGTATCATTTTCCATATTAGATATTGCGGATTTGTCGACAGACGGCTGCTTTACATTAGGCTGTGCGGTCTGTGCGACGGTGACACTTGCCGGTCATCCTGTATTAGGACTGCTTGCGGCAGCGGCAGCAGGCGTGGTGTCGGGATTCATTACCGCATTTTTACAGACCAGAATGGGCATTCAGTCTATTTTAGCCGGCATTATTGTAAATACCGGATTATACACGATCAACATAGCAGTGATGGGATTTGCATCCAATATCAATCTTTTTTCCTGCGATACGGTTTTTTCATGGGCGAAGGAGCATATTGGAGGAAGCTGGTATAAACTGATCATCGCAGCAGTTTTTGTTGTGATCGTCGGTGTGATCCTGGCATGGTTTTTAAATACGAGACTGGGACTTTCCATCCGTGCGACCGGTGATAATCCGGATATGGTAAGGGCGTCAAGTATCAATACGGGGCTTATGATCACGATCGGACTTTGTGTGGCCAATGCCATGACAGGACTTTCCGGTGGACTGCTTGCACAGTATCAGAAATCCTGTGATATTAATCTCGGAACCGGAATGGTAACGATTGCGCTTGCGAGTCTGATCATCGGGGAGTCGATCATTGGAAAAGGCGGTGTCTTAAAGCGTGTAGTTGGCGTGGTATTAGGAAGCTGCCTGTATCGCTTTATCGTAGCGATCGCTTTAAGATTAAATGTTCCGGCAGAATGTCTGAAACTGGTATCATCCCTTATCGTTGCATTCGCGATCGCGTTGCCGTATCTTAAAAAACAGGCTGCTTTTGTGAAACAGCGTCGTCTGGCAAAGGCGGAAAATCAGTTATATATGGATCAGATCCAGAAACAGAACCAGAAGAAGGAGGAAGCGTGATGTTAATTATGAAAAATGTCAGTAAGACCTTCAATCCGGGGACTGTCAATGAAAAATGTGCCTTAAAAGATCTGAATCTGGAGTTGAAGGATGGCGATTTTGCAACAATTATCGGAAGTAACGGTGCAGGAAAGTCTACACTGTTTAATGCGATTACCGGGGCATTTTTTATTGACCGGGGACTGATCGTGTTAGATGGAGAGGATATCACATACCAGAAAGAGCATGTCAGGAGTAAGGTAATTGGTCATCTTTTTCAGGATCCCCTAAAGGGAACTGCACCGCACATGACGATCGAGGAAAACATGGCACTTGCCTATCTGCGTGCGAAAACCTCGAAAAATGCATATTTCAGCCGTATCAACGCTGCAGATAAAGCAAAGTTCAGAGAGCATCTTGCACTGCTTGACATGGGATTAGAAGACCGGATGAAGCAGCCGGTGGGACTCCTCTCCGGAGGACAGCGTCAGGCGTTGACACTTCTTATGGCGACGATGGTCACACCAAAGATCCTGCTGTTAGATGAACATACAGCAGCATTAGATCCTGCCACGGCAAAAAAGGTGCTGGATCTGACAAAACAGATTGTTGCGGAACGGAAGATCACCTGTCTTATGGTAACACACAATATGCACCAGGCGTTAGAACTTGGAAACCGCACCCTGATGATGGATTCCGGAAATATCATCTTAGATGTGAGCGGAGAAAAACGTGCGGGCATGACGGTGGAAGATCTGTTAGAGCAGTTTGCAGTCTGTGCCGGAAAGCGTTTGGACAATGACAGGATCCTGTTTTCACAGGCAGAATAAGGGAAAAATTGGATTTTTTGCAGGATCTGGCAGTAATAATTTGAGAAAAAAACAGAAGTAATTGAGAAAAATAGAGGAAAGCCGTTGAAATTTAACGTGTTTTCCTTTATTATGTTAAAGTATGAAAATAAATACTTTGACGGGCATGTTGATGTATATAAAATGTTAGGAGGAGACTATGTATCCAATCGTAAGAAGAGAAAAACTGGCAGATAAGATTTATCTTATGGATGTCAAAGCACCTCGTGTGGCACAGTACTGTGAGCCGGGGCAGTTTGTAATTGTAAAGATTGATGAGGAAGGAGAGCGTATCCCGCTCACGATCAGTGATTATAACAGAGAAGCAGGTACGATCACGATCGTATTCCAGACTGTCGGAGCTTCTACAGAGCGTATGGCATATTTAAAAGAGGGAGATGCATTTCAGGATTTTGTAGGTCCTCTTGGATGTGCATCTGACCTGATCGAGGAAGAACTTGAAGAATTAAAGAAAAAGAAGATCCTTTTCGTAGCCGGAGGTGTTGGTACAGCACCGGTATATCCGCAGGTAAAATGGCTGCATGAGCACGGTGTAGACTGTGATGTCATCATGGGATCTAAGACAAAGGATCTGCTGATCTTAGTAGATCAGATGAAAGAAGTTGCGACCAATCTCTATGTGACAACAGATGATGGTTCTTATGGTTTCCATGGTATGGGAACCAATCAGTTACAGGAGCTCTGGGATGCCGGCAAACGCTATGATCACTGTGTAGCGATCGGACCGATGATCATGATGAAATTCGTATGTAAACTGACAAAAGAACTTGGAATCCCGACCGTTGTTTCCATGAACCCGATCATGGTAGATGGAACCGGAATGTGTGGTGCGTGCCGACTGATGGTAGGCGGAGAAGTAAAATTTGCCTGCGTAGACGGACCGGAGTTTGACGGACATCAGGTTGATTTTGACCAGGCGATGAAACGTCAGGCACAGTACAAGACAGAAGAAGGAAGAGCTATGTTAAAGCTGCAGGAAGGTGATACACATCACGGCGGCTGTGGCAACTGTCAGTAGGAATGAGCGTTTGAAAAGGAGATAAAGAGAATGGACGTATTAAATAGAGTACCGGTTCGTGAGCAGGAACCACAGGTTCGTGCAGCTAACTTTGAAGAGGTATGTTTAGGATATAATGAGGAAGAGGCAAAGGCTGAGGCAGCACGCTGTTTAAATTGTAAAAATGCGCAGTGTATGAAAGGCTGTCCGGTATCTATCAATATCCCGGCATTTATCGCACAGGTAAAGGAAGGAAACTTTGAGGAGGCATACCATATCATCAGTCAGTCTTCCGCACTTCCGGCAGTCTGTGGACGTGTCTGCCCACAGGAGAGCCAGTGTGAGGGAAAATGTATCCGCGGAATCAAGGGTGAGCCGGTTGCAATCGGTAAATTAGAGCGTTTTGTTGCCGACTGGGCAAGAGAGCATGGCATCAAACCGAAAAAAGCAGAGAAGTTAAACGGACATAAAGTTGCAGTTATTGGTTCCGGCCCTGCAGGTTTAACCTGTGCCGGAGATTTAGCAAAACTTGGCTATGATGTGACAATCTTTGAGGCACTTCATGAGGCAGGCGGTGTTCTGATCTACGGTATCCCGGAGTTCCGTCTTCCAAAACAAAAAGTTGTTGCTGCTGAGGTAGAAAACGTAAAAGCACTCGGTGTTAAGATCGAGACAAACGTTGTCATTGGAAAATCTGTTACAATCGATGAACTGATGGAAAATGAAGGCTTCGAGGCTGTATTTATCGGTTCCGGTGCCGGACTTCCGAGATTTATGGGTATCCCTGGCGAGCAGGCAATGGGCGTATTTTCCGCTAATGAGTTCCTGACCAGAAATAACCTGATGAAAGCATTTAAGGATGAGTACGATACACCGATCAAAGCAGGCAAGAAAGTCATCGTTGTCGGCGGCGGTAATGTTGCTATGGATGCTGCAAGAACTGCAAAGAGACTTGGTGCGGAGGTACATATCGTATACCGCCGTGGTGAGGAAGAACTTCCGGCGCGTGTTGAGGAAGTTCATCATGCAAAAGAAGAGGGTGTGATCTTTGATCTGCTTCAGAACCCGACTGAAATTCTTGTAGATGAGAATGGCTGGGTAAAAGGTGCGAAAGTCATTAAAATGGAACTTGGTGAGCCGGATGCTTCCGGAAGAAGAAGTCCGGTAGAAATTCCTGGATCTGAGTATGAAATTGAGGCGGATACCGTGATCATGTCACTTGGAACTTCCCCGAATCCGTTGATATCTTCCACGACAAAGGGACTTGAGATCAACCGCAGAAAATGTATCATTGCGGAAGAAGAAAACGGTGCTACCTCAAAAGCAGGTGTGTTTGCAGGTGGTGATGCCGTAACCGGAGCTGCAACTGTAATTCTTGCTATGGGTGCAGGAAAGGCTGCTGCAAAGGGTATTGATGAATATTTAAGTAATAAATAATAAAACAGTGCCAGTAAAATGCCGGAATCAGTGTATGCTGATATCCGGCATTTTTTGTCAGAAAGCTTGTCAGATTTCTAATTTTTTTATAAACGTTTCTTAACACATCTAAAATCTTCCTTAAATCTTACCCAAAATCTACTTTTTTTGAAAAATATTGGTTATACTTGTAAGTAAAGTCCAGGATGAATGGAAAATGAGTCAGAGAGCAAAGAGTGTATGTACATTGGGAAGTATGACTATATGGAGAAAAATGTGAATCGTAATCAGACAGAAAAAGAAATGGTGGAAAATGTGAATCAGACAGAAGAACAAATAGCAGCAAATGTGAACCAGAGCCGTACAGAAAGAGAAATGGGAGAAAGTGGAGACCGGGAACAGACAGAAACGATCCGGGGACTGACCGCACAGCAGGTGGCAGAACGGAAAGAAAAGGGTCTCTGGAATAAAAAAGCGGAGTCGGCGACAAAGACGACGAAAGAGATCGTAAAATCAAATGTATTTACATATTTTAACCTGATATTTTTAGTGATCGCATTATTGTTAATCGGCGTTGGTGCATTCCGGGATCTGACATTTCTTCCAATCATTGTTGCAAATACGCTGATCGGTATCGTGCAGGAAATCCGTTCAAAAAAGGTTTTAGACGATCTATCTATCTTAAACAGCCCCAAAACGAGGGTGCTTAGGGATGGCAGTAAAAAAGAGGTATCGGCAGAAGAACTGGTGCAGAATGATATTGTGGAACTTTCTGCGGGCGGGCAGATACCGGCGGATGCGGTTGTGTTAGAAGGGCAGTTAAATGTGAATGAATCACTCCTTACCGGAGAAGCGGATGAAATTGTAAAGAAAAATGGCGATGAACTGCTGTCCGGCAGCTTTGTGGTGTCCGGCAGCTGTCTGGCACAGCTGACAAAAGTTGGGGAAGAGTCTTATATATCAAAACTTACCCACCGTGCAACCCAGACGAAAGAGGGAGAACAGTCAGAGATGATCCGTTCTTTGAACCGGCTGGTGCAGGCAGTCGGTATTGTGATCATTCCCATTGGTGTGGTTCTTTTTATACAGCAGTTTGTATATGCGGGAACCCCTTTGCGGGACAGTGTGACAAGTATGGTCGCAGCGATCATTGGAATGATACCGGAGGGACTTTATCTGTTAGCGAGCGTTGCCATGGCGGTAAGTGCCATGCGCCTGGCAAAGCAGCAGGTTTTGATCCATGATATGAAATGTATTGAAACGTTAGCACGCGTAGATGTACTTTGTGTGGACAAGACAGGAACAATTACAGTGCCGGAGATGGAAGTGGACCAGTTTATTCTTGCAGAAGACCTGACGAAAAGAGTTTATGAGAAAGACGGTGATACGAAAGTATATGTCGATGTAAAGTGCAGTGAGGAACAGGAACAAAAACATGCGCAGATAAAGAGAATGATCGGTGAGTTTGCGGCAGACATGGATGCCGATAATGCAACAATGGAGGCATTAAAGACATATTTTAAGCCGGATACTTTAACAAAGATAAAGAAAGCAGAAAAGGTATTTGCATTTTCATCAAAGACAAAGTACAGTGGAATCATTTCAGAAGGAAAAAGTTATGTGATCGGGGCACCTGAATTTGTGCTTCGGGAGGATTATGCAGAGTACAAAGACCGAATAGAAGCGTATAGTGAGAAAGGGTATCGTGTCCTTGTGTATGGCAGATATGAGGGAATTTTAGACGGACAGCAGCTTACGGAAAAAGTATTGCCGATCGCATTTATCATGCTGACAAATGCGATACGGGAAGGAGCAAAGGAAACCTTTTCCTATTTTACAGAGCGTGGTGTGGAGATCAAGGTGATCTCCGGGGATAACCCTAAGACTGTTGCTGAAATTGCGGAAAAAGCGGGAATCTGTGGAGCAGATAACTATGTGGATGCATCTACGTTGACAACAGATGAGAGTATCGCACAGGCTGTAGCAAAATATCAGATTTTTGGCAGGGTGACACCGGATCAGAAATTAAAGTTTGTGGAAGCACTGAAATCACAGGGAAGAACGGTTGCCATGACGGGTGACGGTGTCAATGATGTGCTGGCGTTAAAAGATGCGGACTGCAGTATCGCAATGGCATCGGGAAGCGAGGCAGCATCGCAGGTAGCACAGCTTGTTCTTTTGGACAATGATTTTTCAAGGATGCCGTCGGTGGTGATGGAAGGGCGTAGAGTGGTAAACAATATCCAGCGCTCGGCAAGTTTGTATCTGGTCAAAAATATTTTTTCCATGCTGCTTGCAGTATTTTCCATGATCTCTATGATCAATTATCCGCTGGAACCGTCACAAATTTCGCTGATCAGTATGTTTACGATCGGTATTCCGTCCTTTGTGCTTGCATTAGAGCCAAACAAAGACCGCATACAGGGACGCTTTATGACGAATGTATTGTTAAAGGCATTGCCTGCCGGACTTACCGATTTTCTGGCAGTCAGCAGTCTGGTATTGTTTTGCCGGGAATTTGGCGTGAACGAAGGGGACGTTTCGACATCCTGTACGATCCTTGTTGCCATTGTCGGATTTATGATCTTATATCAGATCGCAAAACCGATGACGGTCGGACACCGGGTGCTGATGGTGGGAATGGTTGCCGGCTGGCTGTTCTGCATGATATTTGTCAGCCACTTATTTGCAATCAGGGATATCTCAGGGCAGTGTATGATGCTGACTGCGGTATTTATGGTTGCAGCGGAGTCCATTCTGCGGTTTCTGTCGAAATTTGTGGAGTGGATGCGGGAAAGTCTTTTAGTGTTAAAAAAGAAAATACATCAGGCAACAGCGTGAAATGAGATACAAAAACAGCCGCCCCGGTTTTTAGAAGCCGGAGCGGCTGTTTTGCGATCAAGCATTTGCGGAAATGTAATTTTACAGTTATTCCAGATTAAGGTGTTTTTTGATGATAACCATGCACACGATATAGAAAACAACACATTCGATGACGGAAAGGAGCAGTCCGGAAAACATCATAGATGAAAATGTTGTATGGAATGTAATGTTTTCAGAGGTGGTACAGGTTACAACATTATCGTTGTTCATGATACCGAAATATCCGGTAAGCACCATGATAATGGAAGATAAAATCTGACCTAACATATAAAAGATGATTCCGGCACCAATGGAAGCCCCGATTTTGTGTTGTGTAAAGAGCTGACCGATAGAACCACTGGCAAATACCATCAAAAGATACTGCAGGCAGGAAAGGATCATGGCAAAAACAAGATAAACACTGAAAGTGCCAAAGGACATACCAAACATATTTTGAAAATCTGCCAGAAACATGTCAAAGTCTGCATCAAAGGAAAAACCTCTGTTTGCGGCACAGCCTAATGCAAAAATTGATAGAAATAAAATGATCAGAGAGAGCAGCAGCCAGCATAAGGAAACCAACAGCTTTACGTGAAAGATAGACATCTGATTCACCGGCAGTGTATGTGTCAGATAGCCCTGATCGGAATACATGGTTTTGTAAAAATGTACACACATATACACATAACTTACCACAAAGAGTGCAAATACACCGAGTACGTAAAATACCATAGCAGCAGCAAAGAAGATTTCCTGCAGTTTGTTTTCTGTACCTGCCGGATTACTGTCACCATACATGGCAATGCAGCCGAGGATTGTGACAAACAACATGACACCATAGATAACGAACATGATCTTGGATGTGTTTTTGAATTCGTATTTAAATAATTTTCCTAACATCTGAATACCTCCCGGAACAGTGCATCGACGGATTTTCCCTCCTCGGCGCGGATGTCGTCAACCGAAGATGAAAGACGGATCTGTCCATTCTGAATAAAAATAATCTGATCTAAAATGTTTTCGATATCTGCGATCAGATGTGTGGAGATCAGGATGGAAGCGGACGGGTCGTAATTGGTTAAGATCACATCTAAAATATAATCTCTTGCAGCAGGATCGACACCCGCGATCGGCTCATCTAAAATATATAATTCCGCTTTCCGGCTCATGACAAGGATAAGCTGTACCTTCTCTTTGGTTCCTTTTGACATGCTTTTTAGAGAATCATCCGGATTAATATTCAGTTTTTGCAGCATATCGTAGGCGCGTTCCCTGTCGAAATCTTCATAAAAGTCCTGAAAGAAAGCGATGACTTCTTTCACACGCTGGTTCATGTTCAGGTAAGTGTGATCCGGCAGGTAGGAAATGTGGCGTTTACTCTCGACACCGATCGGATTTTCTTTGTAATAGAGAGTGCCGGAAGTCGGGGTTAAAAGTCCGTTGATCATTTTGATCAGTGTTGTTTTTCCGCTGCCGTTTGGACCGAGCAGGCCGATGATATGTCCGCTCTCAATCGAAAGATCAATGTGGTCGATTGCTGTTTTTCCATTGAAACTTTTGGTAAGATCTTTACATTCAAGTAATGTGCCCATCATTTTTCTCCTTTCATAGTCTGACCGATCATAGCCAGAATTTCATTTTCCTGAAAGCCGAGCTGCTGCATAAATGAGAGCAGTTCTGTAATTTTATCTTTTGCAAGTGTTGATTTTAATTCATCGATCATGGAAGTGTCCTCCGTAATAAATCGTCCGGTTGTCCGCTGTGAGAAAACAAGACCGGTTCGTTCAAGTTCTGTGAAAGCTTTCTGCATCGTGTTTGGATTTACCGCTGCCTCGGCGGCAAGGTCACGGACAGAAGGCAGTTTGTCTCCGGGTTTATATTTGCCCGAAATGATATCCATTTCGATCCGTTCTACGATCTGTATAAAGATAGGACGGTCGGAATTAAGGTTCCATGCCATTGTATCACCTCGTTTCTTTGTACTAGTGAGATAATACAATAATACAAAGAAAGTGTCAAGTGTTTTTTTTTGTAAAGTTTTTTTGGATTTTGACGATATAAATTACATAACAGAGGAAAGCTAAGGATGGCGTCTGATTTTCAAGGAATGAAATACCCGGAAAACAGACGCCATTTTGTTATATGGACGAAAAATCAGCTGTATAACGGGGGAGCGGCTTACCTGTTATAAAATGAGTTGTGAAATGGGGAAAATGAGTATGAGAGTTGGAAACCGATTAAACAGTACCATTGTGCGTGCACGGATGAAACGTATTGCAAAGTCGAAAACATTTTTGACAAAACAGCAGAGAACACAAAAGAGCACTTCTGGAAGTTCGAGTCAGTCAATCAGCCAGCTGCTTTCAAAATTAAATGCAAACAGCGGGAAGACATCCTCCGCAGAGAAGCTGCTTGCAAACCGGACGCAGACGCTTTTATACAGTGGAATGGTAACGGCTGCAGAACGTGTGGAAAAACGGATGGAGAAGTTTTTGAAAACAGACGGCGCGTCCGTATTTGACGGAGAAGATGAGACAAAGATTAAGGAAAATGTGGCGGATAATATGGAGTCGTTCGTAAGCGATTATAATTATCTGATGAAACGTCTCGCACAGTCCGGCGATATTGTTGATTCGAATTATGCCAAAAAATTGAAAAATTATACAAATGCAGAGAGTAAAGGGCTTCGTGAGATTGGAATTACGATAAAAGGTGACGGAACATTAGAACTGGACGAACAGAAATTAAAGGCGGCCGATATCAGCGAGGTAAAGAAACTGTTCACCGGTGAAGATGGATTTGCCAAAAAGGTGTCAGATCTGTCAGGCCAGATCGGTAAATATGCAAAAGAAAAGGTGACGGAACTCGAGAAATCAAGTGCGCAGGCGAGCAGTAATTATAACCGTTATGCACGCTACGCGAATAATTCACAGAGTTATAACAGAAGTTATTATAACAGTAAGGCATAATGACAGATCATATATATGGAGAAGAATCTATCAAAATAAAACAGACGGCAAAGACAGACTGGGTGCGGTCGGAATTCAGGGAGCAGGAGAAGTACCGCAGAAATTATTATGGAACGATATTCCTTGAAATCCTCTTAGACAAAATGCAGCGGAAAGAAAACGTGCTGTATATCGAGACAGTCAGGGCACCGCGGGTTGTGCGGGTGAAGCGTAGAAAAAAAGAGCCGGATCCGAAAAATTGCAACGTGGTGGAAAAGCAAAATGAATCTGTCGCAAAAAACTGTGATGAGCATAAGTCGAAAGAACCGGCTGTATCCGGAGGGCGCACTGTGCCGCCTGCACAAAATGTGCAGGATATGCAGATCGTACCGGAAATAAGACTGTCCAATGAACCGGCGGAGCGGCTACAGAAGGGGTGTTCGGGACTTGGGATAAATATTGAAATGCCGCCTGAAAGTCGGAACGTGGGCAATAGTCAGGGTGGAAACCAATATTCTATGGAGCATTCTATGCGGTCTTCCATGGAAGTCTCCAAAGAATATTCCGTGAATGTTTCAAAAACCGGGATGGCTTCGATTCCTGGAGAAACGATCCTAGTGTGGGCGTCGGGAGATATTTTAGAACTGTCTGTGATGTCGAAACTGCCGGAAATATCGGGAAATTATAATGCACGGGCGTGCATGGTGTAAAAATGCCCTCTCTTTTTTGTGCATCCTGCACAAGAAATTTCAAATCAGTTGCATACGAAGAATGACGTATGCTAAGATAAATCAAAGCATATTTCTACCATGTGAATAGCGTTATTCAGACAGTTACATTTGCTTCACATGACCATAAGGATGAAACATCCGTCTACATTTCAAAAAACATTTCAGAAATCTATGCTTTTTATCCACAAAAATGAAAAGCAGGAGATCTGGATGAGCCTCCTGCACATAGGAGGAATTGAATATCAGCAGTATGTGGATGATAAGTCCCTGTATTCGTCCAGCCTGCAGAAAATACCGGCACCGAAATTTATGGTATTTTATAATGGGACGGATGCAGTGGACGACTGGGTAGAACTTCGCCTTTCAAACGCTTATGAGCATTTGGTCGGCGAGCCGGACTTAGAATTAAAAGTCCTGATGTTAAACGTAAACGAAGGACATAACAAAGAGCTGATGGAGCAGTGTCAGACATTGAAGAAATATGCCATTTATGTAGCGAGAGTCCGCAAATATGCATCTAAGATGAACCTGAATGATGCAGTTGCACGGGCAATTGATGAATGTATCAAAGAAGGAATTTTAGTAGAATTTCTTCGGAAGAATCGTTCGGAGGTAAAGATGGTGAGTATATTGGAATATGATAAAGAGTGGGAAGAGAAGAAACTCCGAAAGGCAGAGTATGAGGCTGGTAAAAGCGAAGGAATTGAGATTGGCAAAAGCGAAGGAATCGAGATTGGCAGAGATAAAACCATGGCAGAAATTATCTGTAATATGATTAAGTCCGGCTTCCCTATAGAAAGAATTGCGGAAGTAACTGGAAAAAAGGCGGAGCAGATCCAGACTATATTAAATCAACAAGCACCGTAATCGTGAAACAGGAGAAAATCTTTTAAGTGAAGATTTTCTCCTGTTTTTTTCAATGATATACTTATTCGTTTTCATCAGCAAGTGCCTGAACCAGAGTCTGTACCTTAGGAGAGAGTCGTCTGTAATATTCTAAGATGCGCTGTTCGCTCTGTGTAATAGAATCTTTCGGATATACTTCATATCGGAATGGAACATCAGTATATCCGATCAGATAATCAACGGAAGTATCAAAAAAATCTGCCATATGAAGAATTACATCAAGATCCGGTTCTGCAAGTGAGTGTTCATATTTAAAGATTGTCTGCTGCGTGACATGAAATACGTCTGCGACAGCCTGCTGGCTCATATGTTTTGCTTCCCTTAGTTCTTTTAATCGTATCATGTAAAAATCTCCTTATTACTTAATTATATGATTA
>ERZ1026854.850-NODE-850-length-20780-cov-5.956333_pt1 | contig 20780 bp, 12 predicted proteins | sample MGYA00380157_ERZ1026854 | MGnify/ENA primary metagenome ERZ1026854 (study PRJEB33269, sample SAMEA4719793) | human gut metagenome | biome: human-associated habitat; feature: organic feature; material: feces | place: Cameroon | collected 2013-10 ... | reverse complement strand
ATAATAAAAAAATTTTAATGAGATTTATGTGAATTTATCAGGTGATTTTAATATGCCATAACTTGTATTTTATGTCAGGTTATTTTATAATTGCATACAATAGATTGTATGTTTTACGAGCTTAAACTGCCTGTGGAATATGCAGAAACGAGGAATATATGAAAAAACAGAGTAAAGGAGTTCCGACAAACCGAGATATCCGTTGGGACAGACTTGATAATACAGCACACCTTTTTCCAGTCATTGCCGGAGAGAGCATGAGCAATGTATACAGGATCAGTGTTACACTGAAAGAAGAAATCAATCCGGAATTACTGCAGAAAGCATTGGATATGGTATTGCCGAAATTTGACGGTTTTAACTTAAGATTGAGGCAGGGCGTGTTCTGGTATTATTTTGAGGAAAATGGCAAGGCAGCGCCGAAAGTCCGTATGGAGAACAATTTTCCGTGCAGATATATCCAACAGAATAAAAACCGCAGTTATATGTTTCGTGTGACTTATTATAAATGTCGGATTAATTTGGAAGTATTCCATGTTTTGACAGATGGAATGGGAGGAATTAATTTCTTAAAAGAACTGACTTACCAGTATCTGCGCTTAGCGCACAAAGATCTTCAGGAAAAATTAGGGGATTCGTTAAGCGTTGATACGTCCTTGAACCGGGAAGACAGTTTTTTAAAAAATTACAAAAAAAGTTCCGCGAAAGGATACCAGACGAAAAAGGCATATCTGCTCCGTGGGGAAAAGTTAAGACCGGGTGAATTTGGTGTGATGCACGGTTATATGAAGATACCAGAGTTAAAAAAGGTATGCCACGAGATGGGAGCCAGCATCAATGAATATCTGGTGGGGGTGTATATCTGGAGCGTTTATACGGAATGTCTGCATGGCATGCCGTCAAAGTGCCCGATCCGTGTGGCAGTGCCGGTCAATCTGCGTCCGTATTTTAATTCCATCACTACAAAAAACTTTTTTGTCATGGTTTCTGCAGAATTTCATCCGACAAAAGAAACCTATACATTTGCCGAGGTGCTTGAGATTGTGAAGGAAAGCCTGCGGAAACAGATCAACAGGGAAAATCTTGAAAAGCTGTTTTCCTATAATGTTTCGAATGAGAAGCTGCTGATTGCAAGAGTTGTGCCGCTGTTTCTGAAAAATCTGGCAATGAAGTATGTATATACGACTTCTGCACTTGCCAATACTGCGACAATCACAAATATCGGTAATATTTCTGTGGCAGAAGAGTACCGCCCTTATGTGGAAATGTTTCAGGCATTTCTTGCCATGTCAAAGGGGCAGCATTTGAAGGGAACGATCTGTTCTTATAGTGACACACTTGTGTTTAGTTTCAGCTATGATCTGGTGGATGCTTCCGTGCAGCGTGGATTTTTCCGGAAAATCGCTTCGGATGGGATTGCAGTAGAAATAAAGAGTAATGGAGTAAATTATGAGTAAATGCAGAAATTGTAACGTGGAGATATTAGATGAGACAGAGCGCTGTCCACTCTGCGGATCCGTGTTAGAGCATACAGGTGAAGTGGAGAATATGTACCCGGATGTGAGGATCCACACCAGGAAGATGACATTGATCAGTAAAATTTACCTGTTTTGTGCGCTTTTAGTTGAGGTGCTGCTCATTTACATCAATGTGGTCACAGAGTCGAAGATCGCCTGGAGTGCGATCACAGGACTTGGATTTTTTTACGGATATATGCTGATACGTTTTGCAATCCTTGGCAAAACAGGATATCGTGCTAAAATCACAGTACTTACACTGATGGCGATACTGATTGTGATCGCGATTGATTTTCTGGTCGGTTACCGCGGCTGGTCAGTCAACTATGCACTTCCATCGGCAATCATTTTAGTCGATGTCGGTATTATTATTTGTATGATCGTGAACCGCAGAAACTGGCAGAGCTATATGATGTGGCAGATTTTTATGATCTTATGCAGCATTGTGCCGGTGATTCTGATTTTTACCGGTATTGTGACAGCACAGCTTTTTGCGCTGATCGCATTTGCGTTTTCACTGTTTTTATTCCTCGGAACGCTGATCATCGGTGACCGCAGGGCGAGAGTGGAGCTGAAACGGAGATTTCATGTCCGCTGATATACATTTAAAATAGAAAGAACAGGAGCAATCGGATGAGAGAGAGCGAAGCAAGCATCAGGGGACGAGTCATGAGGGACCTGATCGCCCATGTGACAAATGATCACCTGATTGGAAAAAAGATAAAAAACGGAGAACTGAGGAAAAAGATCGGAGATTCGGAGCCGCCGTGGAAGTGTCCGGACTGTTTCTCGTTAGATGTGATCCCGATGGATAATTTCAACATGGAGTATTTGCAGGCAAAAGAAAATCCAAATACGGAAAAAGTAATTTTACAGCTTCATGGGGGCGGCTATGTCGGGGCAATGCGAAATGCATACCGCATGTTTGCCGGACTTTACTGTGAAGTCAGCCATGGAATGAGTGTGTTGACACCTGATTATCGCGTGGCACCGGAACATCCGTATCCGGCGGCTTTAGAAGATGCCTATGCTGCATACTGTTATCTGTTGGAACAGGGATGGTTTTCCGAGCAGATCATTGTCGCGGGAGATTCTGCAGGAGGCGGTCTTGCGATGGCACTTTGCCATTATTTAAAAGACCATGGAAAACAACTTCCGTGTGGAATCATAGCTATGTCGCCCTGGACGGATCTTGCAGCGCGCGGAGAGTCTTATGAGACAAACTATGAGAGAGATCCTCTGTTTGGAAAAACAAGGGACAGCCTGATCTATAATAAAGATTATATCGGGGATAACGATCCGTATAATGCTTATATTTCGCCTTTGTATGGAGATTTCAGGGGATTTCCGCCGATGCTGATACAGGTCGGCTCCTATGAGATGCTGCTCTCGGATTCTGTGGATGTGGCTGCAAAAGCCAGGGAACAGGGGGTAAAAGTAAGGATCAGTATTTATGAAGGGATGTTCCACATCTTTCAGATGGCAGCAAAAATGCTGCCGGAATCTAAAAGAGCGTGGGTTGAGATTGGTAAATTTATTGATGTTTTGCTAAATGACTGACATCCATATAGACTGGAATGCCGTTTTCGTATTTTACCGGAACCTCGCCGAGTATGAGTGGAGCAAGATAATCGATGAGCGGCTGTGTGACGTCGTTGCCGGCATCGTTGATCCATTCTCTCGGAATTGATTTTGCCTCGTTTGCAATGTGGCGGATCTCGGCATGCTCATATGCGATCTCGTACGGAGCTTCGGAGATACGGCGCATGGTTACCATGGAAGCGGTAACACCTTCCTCGGAGAGCGCGACGGCTTTCTGACCGAGCGAAAATGCCTCATCAAGATCGGTCTTAGAAGCAAGATGTGCAGCGCAGCGCTGCAATACGTTGACTTCCACGGAACGTACTTTGACGCCTAATTTTTCCTTGACTAGAAATTCAAGTGTTTTTCCGGCTCCACTAAGCTGGCTGTGACCAAAGGTGTCGACCGAACTTTCGGAAGCACTGATATAGTTGCCGGAAGCATCGCGGATACCCTCGGATACGGCAACAATCACGTTGTTGCGCTCGAAAAGCATACGTTTTACATCCAGTAAAAAGTCCTCTTTATCAAATGGAACTTCCGGGAGATAGATCAGGTGTGGTGCGGTATTATAACCGTTTCTTGCGAGTGCAGAAGCGGCAGTCAGCCATCCGGCATCGCGTCCCATGATCTCCACGATCGTCACGCTCTTGACTGCATAGATAAATGTGTCATGTGCGATCTCTAAAAGAGAAGATGCGATATATTTTGCGGCAGAACCAAATCCTGGTGTGTGGTCTGTCTCGCAGAGATCATTGTCGATGGTCTTTGGAATACCGATGATACGCACCGGACTGCCGATTTTTTTGCCATATTCGGAAAGCTTTAAAACGGTGTCCATGGAATCATTGCCGCCGATATAAAAGAATGCATCAACATGGTAAGTTTCAAATTGTTTGAAAATGAATACGTAGGAAGAATCATCATCTAAATAATTTGGCAGTTTGTAACGGCAGGAGCCAAGATACATTGCCGGAGTGACTTTTAAGCGGTCGAGATATTCCGGGTTCTGCTGCATTAATTCAGAAAGATTCATCAGATCATTGTTTAAAATACCTGTGATTCCGTTTAAGGAACCATAAACCGTGTCATACATGTCAGAACGCATTACACCGTCGATCACACCGGCAAGGCTGGCGTTGATCGCAACAGTAGGGCCGCCTGACTGTGCTACCATACAGTTTTTTGGACTCATAAGAAAACTCCTTTGTGTTTGATCTTCTTTTTGCAATGTCTATCATACAAAAAAAGCTACGGTTGCGCAATCATTAAATTAAATAGAAAGAGTGATGGTATATCATGAAAATATGTACATTGTGTCCTAGAATGTGCACGGTGGACCGGAAATCCGGCGAGCGGGGCGTGTGTGGACAGACAGAGGAGATCAAGGTGGCGCGTGCGGCGCTTCATTTTTGGGAAGAACCCTGTATTTCCGGGGAAAAGGGTTCCGGGGCAGTCTTTTTTTCCGGTTGTGCACTGCACTGCGTGTTCTGCCAGAATGAAAATATTGCAAACGGCACGGCAGGAAAAGTGATAAGCACGGAACGCCTTGGTGAAATTTTTTTAGAACTCCAGGAAAAGGGTGCGAATAATATTAATCTTGTGACACCGGGACAGTTTGTGCCACAGATCATAAAGGCAGTGGAACTTGCAAGAAACCAGAATTTAAAGATACCGATTGTTTATAACACGAGCAGCTATGAAAATGTGGATACGATCCGCTCTTTAGAAGGAATTGTGGATATCTATCTTCCGGATTTTAAGTATTGGAATGCCGCTTTAAGCGCAAAATATTCGCATGCGCCGGATTATCCTTCTGTGGCAAAGAAGGCGATAGAGGAAATGGTGCGCCAGACAGGAGCGGCAGTCTTTGAAAATGGGGAAGATTCTCTGATGAAACGAGGAACGATCGTGCGCCACCTGATTTTGCCGGGGTGTACGAAAGATTCCAAAGCAGTTTTACAATATCTGCATGAAACCTATGGAAATCAAATATATATCAGTATCATGCATCAGTTCACACCACTTTCCAATGTGGAGAAATATCCGGAACTGAATCGGAAAATCACGGAACGGGAATATGAGGATGTGGTTGATTTTGCAGTGGATATAGGGATTGAAAACGGTTTTATCCAGGAGGGGGAGACGGCGGAGGAGAGTTTTATCCCGGAATTTGATAATGAGGGAGTTTAAGGTTGACGCTTTTTCGAATATCTCATATAATTCCATAGTGATGATGGTAATAAAGGGAGTGTGAAGCAAATGAAGAAAAAAATAGGAATGATCGCTGCACTTTTCTGTATGGGATGCCTTGTGGCAGAACCTGTGACAGTCATAAAAGCCGCTGAAATTCAGGTGGCTGCTGCACAGACAACACTTTCTGCGGATAATTCGCTCGAAGTATTATCACTTTCTGCGGGAACATTATCCCCTGATTTTACAGGAAAGACAGTACAATATACAGCTACCGTACCAAATGATGTCACAAGTGTTACAGTGACGGCAACACCGGTCAATGAATTTGCAACGGTGGAATCAATCACCGGAAATGACAATCTGCAGGTGGGAACAAACACGATAAAAGTAGTCGTAAAGGCACAAAACGGTGCACTTGCCCAGTATACGATCACCCTGACCAGAGAAGATGGACAGGCAGCAGACGGGGCGGCAGAACAACCGGCAGACGGGACAGCAGACCAGCCTGCCGATGGAACGGACGGACAGAACACAGACCAGCCGGCGGACACAGCAGATGGACAGAACACAGACCAGCCTGCCGATGCAGCAGATGGACAGGTCACAGATCAGCCGGTGGATGGAACGACAGATCAGAGCGCCGAGGCGGATGCGGGAGATGATGAGGACACCTCTAATATGGAATATCTTCAGCAGCAATACAATGACCTTTCAGAACAGTATACAAAAGAAAAATCTTTTTCCAGAAATATGATGGGTATTATGGCATTTGTGATTGCAGTACTTGTCGTTATCATTGTCAATCTTTTACTGAGAGGACGTAGAACGGATGATTGGGATGAAGAAGATGATGATGACTGGGAGTCTGCGGAAAAGAGAAGAAATGCGGAATCGGAAGATACAGCCGGTATGGAAGAAGACGATCATGTAATAGAAGAAAATCCTGACGTAATAGAAGAAGATCTGGAGGAAGAAGAGGATATCGAACCGGAGCGAAAAGGATTCTTCCACAGAAAATCCAGGGATGCAGAAAAGACAGAAGAAACGGAAGAGGATGAGACCGAAAATGAGATCGGTGTCACTAAAATTCATAAAGTGCATGCCGGATTGTTTGGACAGGGTATGTCCGATGATCTTGATGATGAGGACTGGGATGATGAAGAAGAATTTTCACCGGTAGAGAAAAAGATGCCAAAGGAAAAACCGGAAGAAGAACAAAGACCGGAGAAGAAACAAAGACCGGAGAAGAAACAAAGACCGGAAGAGAAACAAAGACCGGAAAGAAAACATGCTCCGGAGAAAAAACATGTTCCGAGAGAAGAAGAGGAAGATGATGATTTAGAGATCATCGATTTAAATGATTTATAATATAGAAACAGAATGGAGAGACTATGCAGATACGATATACAACAAAGGCAAAAAAAGCAATTGATTTAGCTGGAAAAATGTCGAAATCACTGCATCATCACTATATTGGAACGGAGCACATCCTGATCGGACTGCTAAAAGAGGGAACAGGTGTCGCTGCGCAGGTATTAAATGAAAATGGTGTGGAACTTGACAAAGTTATGCAGCTGATCGAGGAACTCATTGCACCGGACGCACAGGTGCTGACAGTAGAGGCGAAGGAGTATTCACCGCGGGCACTGCAGGTGTTAGAGGGAGCAGCAAGGGAGGCATCCCGTTTTCACTCAGAGGAGATCGGAACGGAGCATATCCTGATCGCAATGATGAAAGAGACAGAGTGCGTGGCATCCCGTCTTTTGAATACATTAGCGGTCAATATCCAGAAAATGTATGTGGATATTCTGATCGCGATGGGAGAGGACGCAAGCCTGTACAAAGAAGATTTCATGAATGGCAGACCGGTAAAGAAAGCAGTATTGGATACGCCGGTGTTAAATCAATATTCCAGAGATCTGACTGCGTTAGCAGCGCAGGGAGCATTAGATCCGTTAGTCGGCAGACAGGATGAGATCGATCGTGTGATACAGATCTTAAGCAGAAGAACAAAGAATAATCCATGCCTGATCGGTGAACCGGGGGTTGGAAAGACAGCGATCGTTGAGGGAATTGCAGAGCGCATCACAACCGGAATGGTTCCGGATACTGTTGCGGAAAAAAGAGTTGTGTCATTGGATATGTCCGGGATCGTGGCAGGTTCAAAGTACCGTGGAGAGTTTGAAGAGCGCATCAAAAAAGTGCTTCAGGAGGTAAGGGCAGCCGGAAATATCCTGCTTTTTATCGATGAACTGCATACCATTATCGGAGCAGGCGGAGCGGAAGGCGCGATTGATGCTTCGAATATATTAAAACCTGCACTTGCGCGCGGGGAGCTTCAGATGATCGGTGCAACGACTATTGAGGAATATCGCAAATATATTGAAAAAGATGCAGCACTGGAACGAAGATTCCAGCCGGTTACGGTAGAGGAGCCGACAGAAGAAGAGGCAGTGCAGATCTTAGAGGGACTGCGGGAACAGTATGAGAAGCATCACCAGGTAAAAATTACAGATGAGGCAGTATCCGCAGCAGTACACCTGTCTGCGCGTTACATCAATGACCGCTTCCTGCCGGATAAGGCAATCGACCTGATGGATGAGGCAGCCGCAAAGGTACGTCTGCGTGCGGGCGGGAAACCGGAAGAAGTCGTGGAATTAAGGCACCACATCAACCGGTTGGAAGAAGAAATGCTGGTTTTCCTGCATGACGGTAATGTGGAAGGTGCAAAGCAAAAGAAAAACGAAAAAGAAGAATATGAAGAGCAGCTTGCAAAAATACAGGCAAAGACAAAGAAAGACAGCCGCAGCAAGAAGTTAAAAGTGACAGAAGATGATATTGCGGATGTGGTATCCGGATGGACGAAAATCCCGGTGAGAAAGATTGCCGAGGGAGAAGCAGCCCGTTTAAGAAAATTAGAGGCTGCCCTGCACAAACGTGTCATCGGACAGGAAGATGCGGTGAGCGCAGTTGCAAAAGCTGTGCGCAGAGGCCGTGTCGGGTTAAAAGATCCAAAACGTCCGATTGGTTCCTTCCTGTTCTTAGGACCGACCGGTGTTGGAAAAACAGAGATCTCAAAGGCACTTGCAGAGGCAGTGTTTGGCAGCGAGCAGTCCATGATCCGTGTGGATATGTCGGAATATATGGAAAAACACAGCGTGTCAAAGATGATCGGTTCACCGCCAGGATATGTAGGACATGAGGAGGGCGGACAGCTCAGCGAAAAAGTACGCAGAAATCCGTATTCTGTGATCCTGTTTGATGAGATCGAAAAGGCACATCCGGATGTATTTAACATTTTGCTTCAGGTGCTTGATGACGGACATATTACAGATTCACAGGGACGAAAAGTCGATTTTAAAAATACGATCATTATTATGACATCCAATGCCGGAGCGCAGGCAATCGTTGAGCCGAAAAAGCTTGGATTTGCAGTTTCGGATGATGAAAAACAGAATTATGACCGCATGAAAAACAGTGTCATGGAAGAAGTGCGCCGTATTTTTAAACCGGAGTTCTTAAACCGTATCGATGAGACGATCGTATTCAGATCTTTAAACAAAGACGACATGAAGCAGATCGTTGCTCTGATGTTAAAAGAACTTACCAACCGCTGCGAAAAACAGATGGGAATCCATCTTACCGTGCGTGACAGTGTCAAAAAATATATTGTCGATAAGGCATATGATCCAAAATACGGTGCAAGACCGCTGCGACGCCAGATCCAGAACGATATCGAGGATGAACTCGCGGAAGAAATTCTGTCCGGCAAAGTGAAAAAAGATACGGAAGTGACGGTGACAGTCCACAAAGAAAAAATCGTGTTTGAAACAAAATAAAATTTAGTTAAATTCTGGGTAAATGCAATCCGTAAATCCCATATCAGCGATGAATGGAGAAAAACTTGACATCTTAGGAAGTTATTGGACATAAATAAAAAGTTTGGCTTATTGCTAAAAAAGGAAAATAAAAATTATATGAAAAATATGAAAATAGATGCCAATGGAACAGAAATCAGAGTAATGGGCGATATCGTTAATGAGGATGCCTATATTTCACTTACCGATATTGCAAAATATAAAAATCCGGATAATGCTTTTATCGTGGTAGCAAATTGGATGCGAAATCATTCTACAATTTCGTTTTTGGGATTGTGGGAACAAATCCACAATCCTAATTTTAAACCTATCGAATTCGATAGGTTTAAGGCAGAATCTGGAGATAATGCGTTTACATTGACACCGCAACAATGGATAAAAGCAACGGATGCAATTGGTATCGTATCAAAATCAGGACGATATGGCGGTACTTATGCTCATACGGATATTGCTTTTGAGTTTGCTTCGTGGATTTCTCCAGAATTTAAACTCTATATTATAAAGGACTATCAGCGATTAAAGAAAGATGAAGCAAATCGGTTAGCCATTGGATGGGATGTAAAGAGAGAACTCTCAAAAATAAACTATCGTATCCATACAGATGCGGTAAAGGAATTTTTGATAACTCCCACATTATCTCCACAGGAGATGGCATATCGTCAGCTTGAAATTCTAAAAAAGAATCAGCAAACGATACAGATATTGAAGCAGAGCCTTATTGAAGATACTGTAACCGATAAAGAATTTTAAATTAAAAGTAATTAACAGCTTGATTTATTTGGAACAATAAAATTTTACTGAAATATCCGGGAAACCACTGGAAATCGTGACGGGGATATTATATAATAAGGGCACAAAATTTTACGATAAAGAGAAAATCACTTTATCACAGGAGGAAAAAATGGCAACGATCAGCGAATTAATTCGTTCAGAAGCAGATGGAACGATCAGTTTTGGGGACTACACATTAGGTGCGAAGGCGAAACTTGATAATTTCGAACATCAGGGAGATATCTACAAAGTGAAGACATTTGCCGAAATTACCAAGTTAGAGCGCAATGGTATGTTCGTATATGAATCTGTTCCGGGAACGGCTGTCATGAATCTGAATGCAACAGATACAGGTCTGACATTTCAGGTAGAGGGACCGGAAGATGCACAGATCACAGTAGAGCTTGAGGACGAGGCAGAGTACGACATCACGATCGATGGCGCAGATGCAGGAAAGATGAAAACGAATCTTGGCGGCAAATTAAGCTTAAGCGTAGAACTCGGTGATCATCCGGTGGACGTGAAAGTTACAAAGTGCTAAGAATGAAAAGTAAAAACAAAAGAGGCTTATATGTCAACAAAAGGCATGTAAGCTTCTTTTTTTGTCTTATGCCAATGCACAAGTGATAGCAAATGTGATGAAAATCTGACGATAATGTGATGGAAAAAGAAAAAATTCATAAAAAATTTGTGATAAAATATTAAAAAATTGTGAAAATTTTAGGGGGGGGGTAGAATTGACTTGCAGATTCGTAAAGAGTAGAATTGATTCATACATGGAAAAACATGTAAATCGTACGATGAAGGAGAGTAAATCATGAAAAGAAAGAAACTCATGGGATGGAAACGTATGGCCGCATTTGCAATGGCACTTACGTTGACATTGGGGGATGGATCTTCTGTTGGCGTAATGGCTGCACAGGCATCTGGTACTGAGACAGCTGCCACGGCAACAACAGAAGAAACCACCGAAACAGCTGATGCTGCTGCAGAAGTAACAACAGAGGCTGAGAGCGAAGCAGCAAGCGAGAAAGAAACAGAGACTGAGAGCGAAGCAGCAAGCGAAAAAGAAACAGAAGCTGAGAGCGAAGCAGCAAGCGAGAAAGTTACAGAGACTGAGAGCGAAGCAGCAAGCGAGAAAGTTACAGAAACAGAGAGCGAAGAAGCTACTGAGACAGAGGCAACAGAAGCTGCAGAGGAGACAGAAGATGTACTTCTTGGCGCTGAAGTAGGCGTATCACAGGTTATCGGCTTAGAGGGAAAAGAAGAAACTGACGGTACTCTTAAGAGTGATGACGGCAAAGTTGAGAAAAAGTATTCTTATGTTGCAAAAGAAAAACAGGATGAGAACAGCTCTGTCAGCAATTTAGCCGGACAGACAAAGGATTATCTGGATGCAGCTACAGGCTTATATCTGTACAATGGTGTCTATTATTCATATGGTTCTAATTACGGTGATAATACATGTGAACTCAGAGGTAAAGTAGACAAAGTTATTACAGATACTACAAAGACACCGGAAAGAGATGCAACTACAGGTCTGTATAAGGTAGGCGAAAAATATTATGCCTACTATGCTTCACAAGGCGGTGATGATGCTGATGGCAATTACAAAGTAAAATGCTATTACTTTAATAGCTGGAATGAAGTTGTTGCGTTAGGAAAAGTGGGCGCTGATGTAGATATTACTGCTGCTTATGGTAAAAAAGTGGCTGATACAGATAAAGCAGTCCAATATTATGAAGTAAACGGAAAAAATTACACATATGTCGACTTTGCTTCTGTTTATGAGAATGGTATATATACAGGCAAAGCTCTTTATGCTTACAAAGGCAGTGAGATTTCATTTGACAAGAAACATCATAGTGTATCCTGGAATCCGGTTACCAATGAAACTGAGATTTCCCAGAATGGTAAACTGTATCATATCGGTTATCAGGTAAAAGTCAATGGACAGGATGCAGATCTGACTTACAAAGCAGATAACGGACAGACTTTCGAAAAGGCAGTCGGATATACTTCATCAAACGTATATGCAGCCGGTGAAAAAGCAATCTATGAAGTACGTGCAATTTATTATACACAGGTAAAAGACGCGAAGACCGGCAAATGCACATACACGATCGCAAAAACCGGTGACTGGTCAGCAGCATATGAATATGCAAACGAAGCAGTAGTTGCTGCAAAGAAAACAGTTTCTCAGGTAACAGGTGTAGCCGCTGCATTAAAGAGCGCAAAGACAGCAGAAGTAACCTGGGCACCGGTAGCAGAGGCTTCCAGCTATACAGTTTCCTATATCTCATCTAATACAGAACTTCAGATAACAGACGATACATGGAAAACAGGCAGACTTGTAGTTGCAGTTGTAAATGAAAAAGACTATAGCAGCCGGTCAGATTTTAGAGAAGCCTGCAAGAAATATGAAGGTTATTCCTGTTCTTATGATGATGATGAGGATGGAAATGACATTTATACATATTATATCAGCGTAAGTAATAGTTCTGTATCTGCTTCCCAGACATATGCAGATTTTTCTGTAGGTGGCAAATATACTTATTTTGCAGTCCGTGCAAATGTAAATAATGAAAATGATGAATATGAATCAGCAAATGGTGCATACTCTGCAACTGTTGCTGTTGTAACTTCTGATGCTGCAAATGTACAGGCTGTAACAGGATTAAATGTTGAGAACAACAAGGATGGTTCTTTCAACCTGAAATGGAATCCGGTTGATGATGATACGAACATTAGAATCTACTATTCAACAGATGCAAGTGCATTTGATAATGGAGCATATCTGTATGGTCTTGCAAATGCACAGACTGCAAACGGTTCTGCTTATGTAAATGATGATAGTGTAAACGAAGCATATCAGATCGCACAGAGAACGGTTTCCTATGAAGATGTAGACGGATCTCAGAATGAACTGTCCAGCAGCGACTTAGAAAACCTTGAAGTAGGTAAGAAATATTATTTTGTTGCAGTGACCTATGATAATTCCAAATATAGCACAAACCGTGAAGATATCACACCTTACCAGGTAGTAAAAGCAGATGGTTCTGTTGTAAAATATGGTAATTTTACAGATATCAGTGCAGCAAGCAGCAAAGTATCTGCAACAAAAGAAATGGGTCAGTTAGAGAAACCTGACATCAAATCTGAGAAAAACAGCATTACCATGACATTTACTGGTAAAGAGACAGGTATCGAGATCTACCGTAAATCCGGTAAGAAATATAAGAAGATCGCAACTACGACTTCTGACCAGTATGTAGATAAGGACTTAAAAGCTGATACAACTTACAGCTACAAAGCACGTACTTATGCATACAATACAGTAACAAAGAAGACAGTTTACAGTGATTATGTATTCTTCTCAGCAGAGACAAGCACAGATAACTACATTGATGTCAAAGCTGTAAAAGCAAGCAAGAATTCTGTAAAACTGACCTGGACAAAAGTAAAAGGTGCCACAAAGTATGAGATTTACAGAACATCTACTTCTTCTACAGACACTAATTACTCCAAGAAAAATGGAATTGCATCAAATGCAAAATGGAAACTTGTAAAGACAGTCAACAGTGCAAAGACTGTAAAATACACAGATAAGAAATTAACATCTGGTGAGTCTTATGCTTACAAAGTTGTTGCTGTTTACAAATCAGGCAAAGATGCAAAGAATATCTTTGATGTTGCTTATGTGACATTAGATCTTCAGACACCACAGAACGTGGTTGCATTATTAAGCGGCAGCAAAGTAAAAGTTACCTGGGATGCAGATAAATATGCAAAGAAATATGAGGTAAAATATACCAAGTACAATGCACAGGGTAAAGCTTACACAGATGATCCGGTTGTTGTTTCCACAAAAAAAGCAAACTACACCATCAAAGGATTAAAAGCTGGCGAGTATGTAACTGTTCAGGTTCGTGCTTACAATGGCAAAAAATGGAGCAGCTGGTCAAGAAGTGACAGCGCTGAAATGTCCCTTGCAAATGTAAAGAGCGTTTCTGCAAAGAACGTTACAGTAAAAGATGCAAACGGTGTTGCATCCGCAAAAGTAAAAGTAAGCTGGAAAAAAGTTTCTGGTGCTGCATACTATAGAGTATACCGTTCCACAAACCCGGCAACCATTTATAACAAAGATACAAAGACATATTTCATGCCATCTGCTTGTACATCTATTGTAAAAGAGAGCAATACAGATGAGAACAGCAACTATAATACTGTAAAATATGATGATTACAAAGGATGGAGTGGTACAATCGTTGGAACATCTGCAATCGATGGCGGACAGTTACAGTCTGGCGTAACATATTACTACTATGTAGTTGCATATGCAGAGAATGGTACAGCTGTTTCTAACGGTGTTGTGAAGAATGCAAGCGTTGTATTTAATGCAGATGCATCTATTACCAAGATCACAGCTAAGAAAGGTAAGACAACTCTTACACTTGGCAAAGTAGCTGGTGCTAAAAAATATGTTGTATATCGTTCTACAAACGCTAAGAAAGGTTTCAAACAGATCGGTACAACCAAGAAGACAACCTACGTTGATAAGACAACTAAGAAAGGCAAGACCTACTACTACAAAGTAGTTGCAGTTGGTAAGAACGGATTAAAAGCTGATTTCGAAACAGCTATGTCTTCTGCAAAGAAAGTAAAAGCAAAATAAGATCGGATAGATTTTAGATTGTAAGAGAAAAAGGTCGTCACACCCGGGAGGGTGTGGCGGCTTTTTTGTTACACATTTCAGGTACGAAAGTACGATTGACTTGAAAAAAATGTTACAGTAACATAAAAAAGCATGTGATCATGCATAATAAATCAGAAGGAGAAAAGGTTATGAAAAGAAATCAGCTCACGGGTTGGAAACGTATGGCGGCATTCGCAATGGCGCTTACGCTGACCATAGGTGATGGTGCATCGGTGAATGCTGCAGTAATGCCGCAGACAGATGCACAGACAGTAACAGAGACGACAGCAGAGACAGAAGCTGCGGAAACTGCTTTAAAGACAGAACAGGAACAGACGGAGACAGAAAGTGAAGCGGAGCGTGTGCCTGTGAAAAAAGACAGTGAGCAGACAAAAGGCAGTGAGACAACAGAAGTATCAGATGTGACAGAAACAACCGAAACTGCCGGGACAACAGAGACAGCAGGAGAGACAGAAAAGACAGAAGCTGCAGATCCCGCAGAAACAACGGAAAATGTGGGAGAGACGGAAACCACGGATTCTGCAGAAACCACGGAAAATGTGGGAGAGACGGAAACCACAGATCCGGTAGACAAGGCAGAGACAGCAGACGGAACAGAAGCTGCAGAAGAAAAAGAAGAAAAAGAAACAGAAAAAGAAACAGAAAAAGAAACAGAAGAAGAAACGGAAGAGGAAGAACATGCTGCGATTGACAAGCCGTCGAAAGTAATCAATGTCAAAGGAACAATCGATGGGAACATTGTAACGACCGCGTCCGGTCAGCAGCTGCGATATGTTTATGTGAACAGGTCAAAGGATTATGTGATCGCAGCGGGTACGACAGATGAACGTGATTCGAACTATCATATTTCGAAAAGAAGCAATTTCTGGGATAAGACAGTAGGTTTATATAAGTACGGTGATAACTATTATGGACAGTGCACAGATACGGATATCGATGGATTTGTAAAGCTGTATTATAAGGCAGATGACATTATAAAAGGTAATATAAACCAGTATAAAGATGCGTATGGAATGTATAAGATCGGTGATAAAACATATAAAAATTTAGAAACGTGTGACGCAACCGGTTATCATTACACGACAGCAGCGAACGAGATCGTAGAGATCGGTTCCTGTGAAGATTCATTTGAGGCTGTAAATAATCTGATAGATCAGTATGCGGTAAAAAATGGCACAAAAGATCTTTATTATAGTTATAATGGACATTTTTATAATAACTTATCCTATTCATCAAGATACGATTCCACAGCAAAGCAATATAGATATATCGTATATGCAAGCGTATTGAGTGAGATTTCGTTTGACAAATCATATGTAAAAATCAGCTGGAACCGGATCACGAATGATACGGAAACACTTACCAATAAAGCCGGGGATCTGATGAAGGTTGGATATGAAGTAATCTGTAATGATAATGACAACGTCTATGATATGTCCGGATTGTATCTGGATGCCTCCGATGGAACTTTACACAGGATGACAACTTCCAATCAGGAACGGCTGCCATATGTGGTATTGAATGCAGGCGAACAGGTAAATGTAAAAGTACGTGCAGTCTATTATCATGAAGTTACGGACATCAGACAGGACGAATATCAGAACTGGAGTGATAAGAGCAAATATGTGATAGAATCCAAACAGACAAAGTACGTGGCAGACATGTATGGTGAATGGTCGGATGTCTATACCTATAAAAATGATTCTCTGCAGGCATTATCACCGGTAACCGGTATCACAGCTGCGGAAAAAGGGAAAAAGATGGCTGTTTCCTGGAATGCACAGAACGGAGCAGACAATTATCGTTTTTACTACATACGAAGCAACAAACCGTTAGACATTACTGATTTAGACAGCTTTTTACAGTTTTATAACAAAAAGGGAGCGTTGTACGATGCATATAAAAATGCAAAAGCAGAGAACGATTCCATTGACCAGGATGATATCTACACGAGTACGCCGTATTATGATCTTACAATAGATGGTGGATTGCCATATTATTACTTTTGTGTCAGATTAGGAAACGCGGAAGACGGATATATTTCAGATGGAAGCTATTCAGATGTCGTAGCTGCAACCGGCAGTATAAATGGAAATATACCGGTAGTACAAAACCTGCATGTAGAAAAAACAAATAATGGAAATAGCTTTCAGCTTTCCTGGACACCGGTTGATGCCAATGTAGTCATCTATGTATTTAAAGATGGAAAAATGCCGGAGTATTTTAATTATGATGTTTTAAATGCTTACGGTTATTATACAGATGCGCAGGGAAAGCAGAAAAAACTTTACTTAAAGGATGCGCTTACGGAACTTCAGAAAAAAGAGATCAATACATATGTCCGCGCTTATAAGGTGACGGGAAGTGATGGTTCTTACGGTGCCTTTTCATTAGAACCGGGAGTAAACTATACATTTGCTGCGTATACCTATGATACGTCAACTTCTCTGTATAATGCACAAAAACAGCCGTTTACGACGGTAAACAAAGAAATATTTGTCAAAGATGAAAAGAATAATGAGCGCTATCAGAACGTGCCGGTTGCCATGACTTATTATACGGCAATGAGTGCTGCTTCGAATATGGTAAGCTACACGGGTAAGATCAGTACACCAAGTGTAAATACAAAGGCAGGAAAAAACAGCATAAAATTTACTTTTTCCAAGGGAATGAATACCGGATATGAGATTTACCGTCTGTCAGGGAAAAAATATAAGAAAATAGCCACGATCACAGACAATATCTACACGGATCAGAATTTAAAGGCGGGCACAAAATACACCTATAAGATTCGTTCTTATTATTATGATCCGGACAGAAAAGTTAAAAGTTATAGTGGATATAAGAACCTTACAGTAACTACCAGCTGTGTGAACAACATAGAGTTGAAGGCTGTCAAAAAGTCAAAAAATTCAGTGAAACTGACCTGGACGAAAGTGGCTTCTGCAACCAAATATGAGATTTACAGAACCTCTGAGCGTGACAAGGATATCACAGAGGTTACGGGAAAAAATGCCTTTGCTGTTTCAAATGATAAGTATGAGCTGGTGAAAACAATCACAAAAGCAAAGACGACAAGCTATACGGATAAAAAGTTAAAATACGGTGAGCGCTACACTTACTATGTATATGCATATTACAAGGATGGAAAAACTTTAAAAAATATTTCTGCAAAAACTATCGTTGAAATGCAGTTAGAAGAGCCGCATAACCTGGTTCTTACAAACAAAGGAAATAATGTAAGCGTAAAATGGGATGCGGATAAATATGCCACAGGCTATCAGATCCGATATATGGTATATGATGTATATGGCAGGAAAAAAGCAGCTACGGAAACATATGTTACAGTAAAGAAAAATAAATATACCATCAGTGGTTTAGAAAATGGAGAATATGTAAGTGTATCGGTAAGATCTTACAATTCAAAAAATGAATACAGTATATGGATGTCGTCAAAAGAATCCATTTCACTTGCAGCGGTAAAATCAATCAAGGCATCTTATGATGAGAAGAAAAATACGGTAAAGATTACCTGGAAAAAGGTAGCAGGTGCGAAATATTATAAAGTATTCCGTTCCACCTCTATGGCTGTATATAATTCAGATGAAAAGCTTTATAAAGTACGGGGGACTCTGATCGCAAAAGATTCCAATGATGATACAGGAAGTGCCAGCGAAGTCATGTACCGGGAATATTATGGTGTGGATGGATCCATTACAGGGACGACTGCATATGATAATGCCCGGCTGAAAACAGGTGTGAAATACTACTATACAGTCTGTGCATATGGAGAAAAAGGAACAAAAATTGCCTCCTATATGACATACGAAGGCAGCGATGTCTATGCTTCCGGTAAACCATCTTCCATTATATATGGCGTGAAAATTGCCGCAAAAGCAAAAAATAACAAAAAAGGAACCGTTACGGTTTCTTACAATAAAGTAACAGGTGCAACAAAATATCAGATTTATCGTTCAGAGAAAAAGAATGGTAAATACACTTTAGTTGGAACGTCAAAGAAGACAACCTTTGCTGATAAGAAAGCGAAAAAGAAAAAGACATATTATTACAAAGTAGTTGCCAGTGGAAAAAATGCATTGCTTGCAGACTTTTCTGCTGAAAGTTCCAAAGTAAAAATTAAAGTAAAAAAATAATTCTGCAATAATAATAAAAACCGGAGGAAGCGGATCGCTTTTTCCGGTTTTTGCGGTAAGAAGAACGTTGCTTTTCACGGCAAAAGTAAGTATACTGATAAACGATAGAAAATTTGCAGTAAGCTGCTCGGAAATGAGGATTAATATGCCGAAGGGAAAAACAACAGTATTTTTTTGCCAGGAATGTGGTTATGAATCATCCAAGTGGATGGGACAGTGTCCGGCATGTAAAGAATGGAATACATTCGTTGAGGAGACAATTGATAAAAAAAGTGCAGCAAAAGGCGGCAAGATCGCAGCAAAAACGACAGAGGCGAAGACGGTTCCGCTTTCACAGATCGAAATGACGCAGGATAAGCGGATGTCGACAGATATGAAAGAACTTGACCGTGTGCTTGGCGGTGGAATCGTACAGGGATCTTTAGTATTAGTGGGCGGTGATCCGGGCATCGGTAAGTCAACACTGCTTTTACAGGTATGCCGGAATTTATCAGAGAAAGGTGTGCGTGTCTTATATATATCCGGGGAGGAATCCCTGCAGCAGATCAAAATAAGGGCAGAACGTATCGGAACCTTTGGCGATTCACTGACACTTTTATGTGAGACGAACTTGGACACGATAAAGGCTGTGATTGACCGGGAAAAACCGCAGATCGTGATCATAGACTCTATACAGACCATGTATAATGAGGAAGTCTCTTCGGCTCCGGGCAGTGTATCTCAGGTGCGTGAATCTACCGGGGTGTTTATGCAGATCGCAAAGGGGATGGGGATATCCATTTTTATCGTTGGACATGTGACAAAAGAAGGCGTGGTTGCGGGACCTAGAGTCTTAGAACACATGGTGGATACCGTGCTCTATTTTGAGGGGGACAGACATGCGGCATACCGTATCCTGCGCGGCGTCAAAAACAGATTTGGTTCGACCAATGAGATTGGCGTATTTGAGATGCGGCAGAACGGTCTGATGGAGGTGGAAAACCCTTCGGAATATATGCTGAGTGGAAAACCGGAAGGCGCATCCGGTTCTGTCGTTGCGTGCTCCATGGAGGGTACCAGACCGATTCTGGTGGAGGTACAGGCGTTAGTCTGCCACAGCAATTTTGGGATCCCGCGAAGAACGGCTGCGGGCACCGATTTTAACAGGGTGAATCTCCTGATGGCTGTGCTCGAAAAAAGGCTGGGACTCAAACTTGGAGACTGTGATGCCTATGTGAATATTGCAGGCGGCGTGAAAATGAATGAGCCGGCGATCGATCTTGGAATTGTGCTTGCCATCATATCCAGTTATCGTGAGAAACCAATCGATGAGAAGACGATCTGCTTCGGGGAAGTCGGGTTAAGTGGAGAAGTGCGTGCGGTCAGTATGGCAGAGCAGCGTGTGACGGAGGCAAAGAAACTTGGTTTTAACGAATGTATTCTGCCGCAGGTAAGCTTGGAATCCATGAGAGACAGCGGCTCCGTGCCAAAGGGGATACGCCTGACCGGTGTGAAGTCCGTGAAGGACGCGATGGATGCAATTTTAAAGTGAAAAATTCTTCAATACGATGATGTTGGGGTCAAATAGTGTATTTAAAAATCTTGTATGCACTGTTTGACCTCAACATCATCTCAATATGAATAAAAGATGTTTGCAAGTGGTATTTCAATATAAAGTGAAATTTTCGTAAAAAAAGAGTTGACAGAAGAAGATACAGGTGCTATTATAGTCAAGCTGACCGCAAGACATGACATGTTCTTACAGCGGGCAACAAGATTTTGGAAAATCTTCCAAAACAAGATAAAAAAGTTGTTGACAAACAGAACAACACATGATAAGATATCAGAGTTGTCGCGTTTGAGACAATGAACAGATCGGACAAAACCGATTGAAAAAAACTTTCAAAAAAATGAAAAAAGTTCTTGACAAAACAGACTTGATAAGATATAATAAACAAGCTGTCGCTGAGAACGACACAAAGAACAT
>ERZ1026854.847-NODE-847-length-20829-cov-7.502840_pt1 | contig 20829 bp, 17 predicted proteins | sample MGYA00380157_ERZ1026854 | MGnify/ENA primary metagenome ERZ1026854 (study PRJEB33269, sample SAMEA4719793) | human gut metagenome | biome: human-associated habitat; feature: organic feature; material: feces | place: Cameroon | collected 2013-10 ... | reverse complement strand
CCTTTCAATTACTACTGGGGATACCGGAATTTGCTATTAACCGACAGCCCCTTTTAATATGAATTTCTATAATATTAGTTTACAGAATATGTATATCCTGTCATCTGAAGATCATCAATGCTTGTTCCATGATTTACATGAATTCCAATCATCAGCGAACTCGATACTGTACTTGCAAAAGTAAGTGTAGCAGTCTTTCCTGAATAGGATGTCTGTACGGCTGCATCAGATGCATCAATTCCATCTACTGTATCATTAAAATTAAGAGTCAGTGTAATTGTTCCGTTAATGTCAGACCAGTCTGCATTCCACGCAGCTTTACCACCACCTGTCCATCTGTCCATAACCATAATATAAGTAACATTTAATGTTCCCTGTGCAGCACCACTTGCAGCATAAACTCCCTCTGCCATTCCTGCATCTACGGTCACAACCGGTTTTTTGTATGTGCTCATCATATTTGTTTCCTCTCTTTCATCGCTTTATATTTCATTTTCTACAGCATATTTTTTTTTATATTTTATCTGTAATCCATTTAAAAGTCAACCATCAAACTCCGTATTTAAGCTGTTTTTCGGCATTTTCTTGTCTTTTTTTACACGACATATTATAATGTATGTGCTACTGTAAAATCACACTGGAAATGAGGATTTTTTTTTATGAAAAAAGACACGGCAGATTTCAGGACAGATCTCGAACAGCTTCTCCGGGAAGGAAATATTATCCGGCTCAAACCACAGGGATTCAGTATGTATCCTCTCTTTATTCCAGGCAGAGATGAGGCACTTATCCAACAGGTTCCTGTTTCATCACTCAAGAGAAACGATGTTGCTCTTTACCGCCGCGATCAGGGAATTCTTGTCCTGCATCGTATTGTCCGCATTACCTCCGACGGATATTATATGACCGGAGATAACCAGTATGAAATCGAAGGACCACTCCGCCCGGATCAGTTCCGGGGCAAACTCATTGGCTTCGTACGTAACGGCAAAGAAACTTCCGTCGGAAACCCTCTGTATCGTTTGCTTTCTGCTCTGTGGCTTCTAATGCTTCCAGTGCGCCCGTTTTGTTTCAGACTGTCTGGCTTTTTGCGACACATGCGATCAAAGTAAGAGCCCTTTTTCCTTCAAAATTCTGACAACAGACACTACGTCTTCATAAACTACCATTTTGTCTACTCCGTATTCCCTGCTGACCAGTTCTGCAAGTTCGTCAACCGAATCAGCTTCTTCTGCATGAAGATACATAAATCCGGCTGTTTCGCTCAGAGAGATTACTTCATTTACTTTCTCTGCTCTCTTGCCAAACGGAAGAACCACATATTCATCCTCCAGTTTCCTGATTCGATATCCTTCTGTTTTTTTCATTTTCTCCCCCTTTATTTGATGTCCACTTCATGTTATACTCTATTATCACAACTGTTCAGTACCTTCTGAATAGCTGCCTATTATCATTAATTTTCAGGAGTTTTCCATGCAGCAATCATATATACATTATTTAGAAATCATCAGAAATACCTGTATCGGTCATGAAAGACCGGTTACAATTCTGCCTGAAGAACAGGCTGATATTGCAAGACTTGCCGAAGATCACTGCACCGTTCCTTTTGTCCTGCCCTCTTTTCGAGGAACACCTTTTTATCCGACCATGCTCCAGCGGACGCGCAGCATGATGCTGAACTATTACCAGATTGATCAGTTTACACGTCATACAGTCTCTCTTCTCAGAGACAACGGAATCAACTGTATCCTTCTCAAAGGAATCAGTCTTGCCTCCTGCTATCCGGTTCCCGAATACCGTAAGCTTGGCGATCTGGATCTCTATATCAGCCGGAAATCCGATGTTTCCAGAGCTCAAAAACTTCTGGAGGCTGATGGTTATATCGCAGAAGATGAACTCAGTGACCATCATCTTACCTATCACTATACTTTTCCTGAAACAGGACGCAAATTACTTCTTGAACTGCACTATCGTGTAGTTGGAATGTATCAGTATGACCGCGCCAACCAGATTGTGGATCATGTATATTCCTCCGAAAATTTTGTTCCGGCATCACAGACGATAAACGATTTTACCTACTCTGTTCTGCCGCCTTCGGAATATACTTTTTATATGATCCACCATATGCTGAAACATTATTTATACAGTGGTTTCGGTATCCGTCTGCTGTGTGATTTTACTTTTTATCTCATGAAACATGCAGATGAAATTGATTTCCATCAGATACATAACTGGTGCCGGGATTCCCGCATCAGTCACCTTTATGAAATTGTTCTGGAGACCTGCCGGATCTACCTTGGACTTCCACAGCACATTGATGCTGAGACTCACTATGATCCACAGGACTGTAAAGAATTTCTTATCCGTGTTCTTGAGGATGGTGATATGGGTACAGATGTTTCCAGTGAGCTCGTCGGAAGTACATCCTACCAGAAAGTCAATCTGATTACTTATTTCAAGGAAGGACATGTCCAGATGAAAGTTCGTTTTCCAAAAGCCAGCCTGTGCCCGGTTTTCTGGCCGGTTCTCTGGATTGTCACATTTATCTGCTTTGTTCGTAATACTTACAAAGTGCGGAACACTACCTTGCGGCAGACTCTGCGTAATTTCAAAAAAAGCAATCATAAAACTAAACTGATACGTATCTTTGACAACAGTGATTCCTGAAGCAGAGTCACTGTTGTTCTCTTAATCCGGTATCTGACAGTCTCTCATCAACTCTGAAATCGATCAATATCTTGATTCCCATTGCCAGTAAAAAATACCTCTGAAATTTCATTCCCATGGAAAAACCTCTGATCATAATTTTCCATACAGGCTGCTGCAGCTGTAAAAAATGTTTATCTGAAAATAACTTCTGAAAGCTCTCTCGTCCCAGAGTATCTCGTCCATATGTTTTCAGAATCCTTCTAACAGCGCGAAGAGATTTTTTCTTCGCGGTATATTCCATCTTTCCGTCAAAAAATACCGCAAAAAATATTGTATAATAGACCAGTCCCATATATACTTCCGGATTCTCTTCTTTTTCAATCCTTTGTCTTACTGTATCTGCAATTCCAAGCCAACACTTACTTGAGTTCTTATGATATTGAAATGAGACAGAATTATCGTTCTTTCGATAAACATATCCACACTCTTTCAGAAATGCATATCTTGCTCCGCAGATATAGCACTGCATATTAAACAGCTTATCCTCTGCATATTCAAAATCAGAAAATACGATATTCTTCTCTTCCAGAAAAGATTTTCGATATAACTTTCCCCAGACATAGGACAATGTGCCGACTGAAAAAAATCCTCGAAATCGAAATTCCTCAGAATTTGGACTGTATATCGAAAATACATCATGTCCTGTCGCTGATAATATTTTTCCATTCCAGAGTCTTACATAATTACTCACGATAATGTCTGTTTCTATCTGCTCTGCTATATTTATATATCGTTGAAACACATCCGGATCCGGCAGATAATCATCGGCATCAACAAAAACAATATATTCTCCTGCTGCATTGCGTAAGCCGGTATTTCTCGCAGCTCCAATACCTCTGTTTTTTTCTTCTATTACTTGAATTTTTTGATCTTTCCCGGCAAGCTTCCTGCACAATTCCAGGCTTGCATCCTCAGATCCACTTTCAATTAGAAACAGTTCCCAGTCTGCATAGCTTTGCTCTATTACACTCTGAACTGCTTTTTCCAAGTATTTTTCTGCATTATGTACTGGAATAATAACAGATATTTTCCTGTTTAAAATTTCTCTCATTTTATTTCCTCATTTTTTCTGAGAGTTTTTGTATTACACTTTTCACGAGCACCAAAACTGATTTACACGCTTCTGTTTTTCTATAAAAAAGATATAAAAGCCCATTAGGAACTGCCAGGCAGACTAATAACCGGTAAAACAAATTAAAAATCGCACTTCCATTTGTCATTCGACAACACAATTCTGTGATTGCCCAGCAAACTGCCATAATAACAAGATAGAAACTGTATTTTCCAAAATACTCCAAAACTGGTTTATGGAAACGATATTTATAAATAACATAGGGCTCCACCCATACAGACGTAAGCACTGTACTGCAGAAGGTTCCTACAAAAACACCAACCACACCAAAATGTGTAACCAGCAAAATCGAAATTCCAAGATTCAGTACGGCTTCTGCAATCGCCTTATAACGGTCATACCAGAACAATCCCATAGATTCTTTGAATATCAGTACTGCTTTTCTTGTTCCGTTAATAAAGAAATTGATACACAAAACAAGTACTATTTCCTTCTGAAACAGATATTTCTCTCCAAAAGCCAGCTCTACAAATGGATTCAGGAGTTCAAACAGACATATTCCGGCAAAGCCATATATCCAGTAACCAATAAAAAACAACTGATCAAAAATCTTATGCACTTTCTCTGAATCTTCTGTCGCGCCAAGATTTCCAACACTTGCAGCCACACCTTGCAATGCCTGATCCAGCACCTGGCGAACAGAGCCAATTACGAGATAATAATTTGAATAAATTCCCGCCGTGACCACACCCACAAAGCTTGAAATCAGTAAATTATCAGTATTATTAACTACAACATTTCCAAGCTTATGCATAAGCATAGCCTTTATATTTTTTAAAATATCCTGTCTCTCTTCCTGCGGCAGTTTTTCATGGCAGGATTCTTTAAGATAAGAAAAAAGCATGTCTGCTTTTCTGGACATACAGATATTTCCTGTGAGTGTACACACAACTGCAACAAGCAGAAACAGTACGAAATTTCGGGTCGTGAGCAGTACAATGATCTGGCAGATATCCTGCAATACCAGGAATCCATTATGATATAATACTGTGATATAATTCATCTGATGTGCATCTATAAGTGTTTTTTTATAGATCAGCAGATATGAGACCACAGAATTCAAAAGATACAGAATGTAAATCAATACAAGATGATTCACATCCGGCCGGTCTTTCATCAGAATATCCAGAAAAGGGATAAGACACAGCCCGGCCACCAGCACAAATCCGGCAGTTATTCGATAAAACGTCCGAAACATCCGCATAAGAATCTGCTGTTTCTGAATATCTTTCCTGGCAATCGGTCCATAAAGAGCATATGTAATTGCGGTTCCGACTCCCAGTTCCGATAATGACAGTATGTTTAATATATCTGTAAATAATCCATTGATTCCGACATATCCTTCACTGAGCATTCTGGTAAAAACAACTCTGGTAAAGAATCCCATCAAAATCGCTGATATCTGTGCTACAAATGCGACACTTGTATTCCTAACAGAATATTCTGTCCTCGATTTCTGTTTCAATCTTCACTAATCCTTTCATTTTGTTTATAATAAGAAAAAAACTGCATGTTTATAGATCAACCTGAGTGTAAAAAGGAGTAACTTATCATGAAGAAACACACCCCTGCGATATTCCATATTTCTGCATTCTTCTTCTGTGCTGTACTTATAGCAACAACTGTTATATATCTTGTTTCTGCCCGACGACTTATTGTTACTTATGAGGCAGATACTTCCTCTGAATCCAGTTCCCTGATCCAGAATCCTTTCTGCGGATTCTACAAGATCAATGGATATCTGCTTGCAGATGATGTCAAAAACAAAGATCTTATCAATCAGGTCAGAGAGAACTGCAAGGACAATCCCTATCCGCTGGTTCTGGCAGAGATCAATCTTCAGAATTATTCAGCCTCCAACCTAAGTTCCGCTGCGCAACAACAGCTTGACACAATCCTTACACAATATACTTCTGCTAAAAAACAGGTGATTCTTCGTTTTCTGTATGACTGGAATGGGAAGGCCATTCAAACGGAGCCTTCCGATTTTCAGCAGATCAAAAAACATATCAGCCAGATAGCATCTGCCGTAAATAAACATAAGGACTGTGTTTATATTATCCAGGGTGCCTTCATTGGAAACATCGGAGAAATGAATAACAGCAACTACAACGATATCAATCAGATCCGACAGCTCATAGAAACTCTGGCAGACTCTACAGATCCTCAGATTTACCTGGCAGTCCGCACTCCGGCACAGCTACGTGGCATTCTTCGCACCAGCGTGCCCCTCTCCAGTCAGGATTCCGAGAATGGAGAACTCATTTCCCGACTCGGACTTTACAACGATGGAATGCTTGGCTCAGTCTATGATATGGGCACTTACGATGATACCCCTCGCACCTCAGACAGTAAACCAGATGAACCCGGCACCCGTAAAGAAGAACTTCTTTATCAGTACAAATTATGTCAATATGTTCCCAATGGTGGAGAAGTCACAATGGATAATCAGTACAATGATCTGGACAATGCCATTTCCGACCTTGCACAGATGCATGTATCCTATCTCAACTCTGACCATGATAAAACAGTTCTGGATAAATGGAAGGATTCTATTTACCGTAGTAAAGGTGTCTTTCACGGTGTGAATGGATACGATTATATCAGCGCCCATCTTGGATACCGCTACTTTATAAAGGAATCTCATATAGATTTCCACTCCATTATCAGCGATGATGCTGCCCTGTATCTGACAATTGCAAATACTGGTTTTTCTTCTGCTTATAAAAAATATGATTCCACTCTGATTCTCACGGAAGATGATACCGGTAAAACCACGCGCATAGAAACCACTATCGACAATCGCCGTATCAGTGGAAATGACCAAACTGATTTTAAAATTAATCTCAGCATACGCTCCCTGAGAAAAGGAAGCTATACTCTGGCTCTTAAAATGAAAGATCCCTATACCCGGGACTATATTCATTTTGCCAATACCGGATTTGAAACCAGCGACAGCATTCCTCTTGGAACAATGGCTATTCAATAACTTGAATAGTCATTTGCTGCATAAAATCATATTTAATTAATATTTCTTAAGATCATATTTTTTATTTACATCTATTTTGAGGATTTTCTCGCGTATCCATACTGCCATAAGTGAAAATGTCATTCGAAACATATAGACAAATGGTTTCAGTCCGGAATGCATACTGACTCCGGTAACTCGCGGATGCATAACTGCTGGAATTTCTTTTATATGAAACCCAAGAAGAGACATCTGCATCAACATGTTTGCATCCGGATATTTGTCGTCAAAATTATTATATTTTGAGTAAAATAAAAATGTTTTCCAGTTCAGTCCCTGAAGTCCTGTCGTTGGATCTGTAAACTTTTTACCGGTACCTATACGCAGCAGGAATCGAAACCACACAAATGCAATTTTTTTTGCTGTCGAAACCGGAAACTCCGTACTTCCTTCCATAAACCTTGAACCAAGAACAATATCCGGAAGTTTTCCGTTCTCATCTGGTGTTGTCAGTGCTTTATAAATTGCCTGGATATTACATACATCATGCTGTCCGTCTGCATCCATCTGTATTACATACTGATATTTTCTGCGAACTGCATATTTATATCCGAGCTGCAGACCACTTCCATAGCCCAGATTAAATATATGTGTTACTACTACATGATTTCTCTTCTTTGTAATCCAGTTTGTAGAATCCAAAGAGGCATCATTCATGACCAGCACATCTGCAAGTTCTGAAATTTCCGGCTTTTCAAGTTGTTCCAGGAGTGCTGTGATCGTTTTTTCTTCATTGTAGGCTGGAATAATAATCAATACTTCTTTTTTCTTTTCCATACATTCAGTCCTTCTTTCGTTGTTCAGATTTGGAATAATTTCAGTACATCTTTATCTTCTGATGACAGTTTGACAGAGGCTTTCTTTCCAAGCTCTCTGCATTTCTGCGGATTTTTTAACAGTTCTTCTATATTTTTGCTGACTTCCTCAGGGGTCAGACCACACATCATTCCATCTTCTCCCTGAATGACCTGCTCTCTGTTTCCGCTGCAGTCTGATACAAGAATCGTACAACCCAGCGTCTGTGCTTCCTGGATTGCAATACTCTTACCTTCAAAACGAGTCGCATGGACATAAAGATCGCATTGTTTATAATACGGATAAGGATTTGTCTTTGCTCCCAGAAGCAGGAAATCTTTCTCCAGACCAAGACGTTTGATCTGACTCTGCAGTTTTTCTCTCAGTTCTCCTTCTCCAAGAACATACCACCTTGCTTTTACACCGTGATCTTTGAGGATCTTCATTGCATCAATCGAGATTTCATATGCCTTCTGTGCTGTCAGTCTTCCGACTGTGAGAATCCTTTTACCATCGTAAGAATCTTCAAAGCCCCCCGGAAGTTCTGCCTTCCTTCGGATTTCTTTCTGATCGATGAGATTATGAAATACATATGTATCGTCCCTGCACTCCGGATATGCCTCGACAAAGCTTTTTTTCACTTCATCTGATACTGTAAAAATTCTGTCAAAATCCAGATAACAATTCCTGTCCAGTTTCCTGGTATAACCGGCAAATCCATAATCTACATGTAAAAATGTATATTTCCGGTCTGCATTGATATGATCATGCACATAATAAGTCGCTCCACCCTCAAGATAAGCAATTGCCATATCATAATGTTCTTTAATAACCTGTCCACTGTCCGACATTACACGCCAGAGAAGTTTATCTGGTCTGATTTTATCCTTCTTCAGCATGACAATTGCATTTCTTATCAGAAAAGGCAGATTTCTGAAAACAGCGCCACGAATCCAGAGACGTTTCCATATCTTTTTATTAAGGACTTTTTTTCCTTCTTTTGAAAGCACCGAAACATCTGAGTATTCTCTGTTAAGGATTTTCACATGTTTCGGAATCTGTGAAACCAGCTCTCCCTGATCCAGAAGGACATACAGCGATACTTCATACTGTTTCTCTGGAAAGCGTTTCAAGAGTTCAAGGAGGGCTTTTTCTGCTCCTGCACCGCCAAGTGTATTGATCACAAACAAAACCTTTTTCATTCTTGTAAGTCAGTCCCTTCTGAAGTATCTTCATACATTCTTTTTTCCAGATCTTCTAATTTCTTCATCATTCTTTCACTATCCTGATTAAGAAGAGAAATCTGCATTGCAATCTCCTGATTTCTTCGTCTCAAAATAGAAATCTGCGTGCTTATAAACCACAAAATCCAGCCAACACCAATCGTTATAAGTAATATCAGAATCAAAACCCTGAGGCTTATATACCGCTCCAGTTCAGATGGCTCTATCAGTATTCCACATATGACAAGCAGCACCGATACACATGCCCATGCAAGGCAAAACGGTTCTGTCATCTTTCTCTTCGCCAGCGACAATATCGCCATCACAAACAAACAGATTCCCAGCACTATCAAAAACATTGTTAATAAATCTCCTGATGCCATTCTTTTCTCCTCCTCTACTCCTGTTCATATCTGTCAAATACTTTCGGTGAAGGACAACTGCCTTTTGCCTTCCGAAGCAAATGTCCATTACAGAAAATGTGTATATCCAGGTTCTTTTCCATCCATCGAATCCGGTGGTAGGCAACTGTAAAACCGATAAAGCTTCCCACTGTCAGGCCGATTCCATACCAGATATCTGAAAGGTGTGTAGCAACCATACTCCCGATCAGTGTTCCCACACAGAAAGCCAGACCAGTAAATACAGATCCCTTGAGATCATTAAAATAATAAAGAAAAATAATTTCCGCATACATCAGAAACAGGATAAAATATCCCGCCGCAAGACACGGATAAATACGAAGTGTCATTCCTCCAAAACCAACCTGCGGAAGAAAGATCATACATAGTAAAAAAATGACTAATGTGATAATAAACTGTATTCTGGCAAGACTCAGCAGCTCTTCTGCCAGAAGTCTGAACATTCGATTCCTGGTGATCTCAATATCGGCTCCTCTGCCTCCAATGACAGCCTCCGAGTATGCCTTGTATCTTTCATGAAAATTCATCTCTACCCTGCTGATAAAAATTACACTCGCAGAAATGTTTGTAAACATTGCAAGACACGTTGCCATATCATAGGTTGTCACACATACAAAGCTTTTGACAACCACCATATGAAGATCCGTCGTCCAGAAAACAAAATTATGAATATACAGTCCCAATGTATACAGAAAATTTGTGACCACAAGCGGCCAGTAATCTCTGAAATAACGGAATACATCTCTGTATCTGCCGCTGTTTTCCCTGAAATAACTTCGTATCACAGCAAATTCAAGACAGGCGATCAGCCAGAAACCAATAGCCAGTGCAAGGAGCATTCCATAGGTGATGCTCATATGAATAACCTTTACAAACAGAAAGGACAGCAGTACCGTCACAGTCATCCCGATCATAAAGAAAAATGAAATCTTCTTATAATCTTTGCAGATTGACAGATACAACATAGAATAAAACACCAGTACCAGGGCAACATATCCACAATATCCGGTAAAAACATAAATGATATCCACATTTCCCACGAGATGTTCGTGGATACAGAACGGTATTCCGACAAGTGCACTGAATGTGATATTCAGAATCATTCCCACATAATAGCATGGGAGAATATCTTCAAAGGTTTCCTCATAAATGATATCTGACATATACCTGGATAACACAGAGTTAAATGGTGATGCTGTAAGAAGCGAAAATATAAAAGTATACAGTACTGTACAGGAAAATAGCTCTCTTGTAGTATATCCGACGGAATCAAAACCAAGAAAATGTTCCATAATACAAAGTGCCCCGATTATCGTAAGCATTGGAGCAATCGTCATGATCGTACTATAGCCCATTCCAATGATGTTTGTTGTCAGCGTTCTTTTTCCATATATATTGTTTAATTTAACACCGATTCCAGCCATTATCCTGTCTCCATCCTGCTTTCTGACGTTTCAGTTGAAACGGGTTCTCTGTCCATTCAATCTCCTGTTCCTCTGCAAATTTCCGGTAGATCTGTTTGTAAGTCTCTTTCATCTGTTCAATTCGATAAAAAGACGTAACTCTCTTATATCCTGCTTCGCCCATCTGTCTCCGTCTTTCCGGATCTATGGCAAGGTCTATCATAGCCTGAGCAATTTCCTCCAGATTCATAATATGAGTCAGAATACCTGCTGCTCCAAATCCATCATCGTTTCCATAAATCAATTCTCGACAGTTTCCGACATCTGTAGCTATCGTTGGTTTATGTGCTGCATAGCTTTCCAGAATTGTCAATGGCTGTCCCTCACTGATACTGGTAAGAATTGTGAAATCCATTCTTCCAAGATATTCCTTAACGTTGACCCGGCCTGTAAACTCTATATCAGATACGCCAAGAGATTCTACAATATCAAAGCACTCCTGCGCGTATTTCTTATCCTCATCTGTCGGTCCCATAATCCAGAGCTTCAGATTCGGTACCTTCTTTTTTGCAAAAGCAAATGCCTGTATCATCGTCTTTACATCCTTGATCGGACTGACACGAAGAACAGCTCCTATACTGATGATCTGTTCCTCATCCTGACTCTTACCTGGTATATCTGCAAAACCATCCACATCGATTCCATTTGGCGTCACCTGGATTTTTTCTTCCGGACATCCCAGTTCTATCTGAAGTGTTCTCGCACGTTCAAAAAGACAGGTAACAGTGTCCGCCTTATCGTATGCAAGAAGTGACATCTTCTTAAACTGTTCGATCCATATATTTTTGTATACGCCCTTTACCCACTGCGCTTTGATCAGTTCTTCTTCCCTCTCTCTGGTATAAATTCCGTGCTCCGAGATCAGAAGAGAACTTCCATGAAAATGCTTTGCCATACTTCCAAGCACACCGGCATAACCTGTTGCAACGCAATGGTACAGATCTGCCTTGGGAACATCCATTTTTAACGTCCAGAACAACGGCAGATATATAGAGCGAAGCGTCCAGAGAAAATCCGAAAATGTGATATTCGGATACTGCCTGTTATAACATTCCCTGGCAATCTCAAAAAAGTCCGGTCCCATCAGAAATCTGTCCACGGAGATTTCTCCATTATGGAACAGATCAAAAATAACGCTCCAGTCTGTCTTTCTGTTGAGTACCATATTCAGAACTTCTTTATATTCTTTTCTGGAAAGACGGGCTTTTCTTCTGCTCTTTTCTGTTTTTCTTCCTTCCTCCCACTCACAGTCGTCCAGATACAGTTCATATACCTGCGTCAGGTTTTCCGGAAGTTCATATACAAATTTTCCTCTCTGCGATCTGTTTGCCACAATTGCAAGCAGGATAAATTCTATATTCGGAAAAGATTTGATCAGACTGTTGATCCATCCTGAGACGCCACCGACCACATATGGGTAGCAGCCTTCTGCAACTATGCAAACTTTCATGTTTTCCCTCTCTTCAAATCAGTTTTTACGGGTATCATAGTAAAGTCCCGGTTCTTTTAACTGAATCTTTACTGTAGTATCTTCTGTACAGATCAGATATGCACCATCTTCTATCTCTGTCTGACTGCCGCCGTCAATCTCTTCAATCTCTTCACCATGTGTTCTGAGAATGAACCAGCTTCCCGGTTCCGATGTCCGAAGTGTAATTGTATTATCTTCACGGGACTGACTGTATGCCAGATTAAGAAATGTTCTGATTCTTGCGTTACTCTCAGAAAGAGTGGTACTGCCAAAACATTCGAAATTTTTCCAGTATGTAAGAAGATTACTGGAGAAGCGCTTCTGCATGACTTCCCATCGGTCAGTACTTCTCTCTGGCCAAAAAATGTCATACATATCCAGCATAACATTCGTGTATCCAAGCGCTGTCTGAATGCTTCGCATCCGAATATCATCGCTGTATGCATAATTCATTCCATCACTTGTCATAGTCTGTAACGTTACGGAATTACTGTAATAAGAGACCACCGGCTGGTTCTCTGTATAGTCACAAACCAGAGTTCCAACGTCTCCAAGAAGACCGGAATCCGTGTCTTTCAGGATTCCTTTCAGATCTTTTTCTTTTGCAAATGCTGCACCAAAACGATAATCTATCTTTTCATTTTCAAAAAAATTCGTGTCCTTAATGACCTTATCCTCTGCTTTATCCAGTTTCTGATATTCCAGTGAAATTCCTGCCTCACTTTTTTGCTCTTTCATCTGTTTCAGATAAAATTCCAGCATCCCTGACTGGGGTTCCACATCATCTGTGTAATCTGCCTGCGGCTGGATGAAACAAGTCATTTTCATATCACTTTTTTGAACAATAGAAATCAGAGAAGGCCACATAATATCCCGGGCAATGCCTGTCGCAGACTGACTGTATAACTTCAGCATTTCATCATTATTTTCATCAGCAAAAACAGGAAAATTAACCATGGAAAGATTCTGCGCATTGACAACCGGATAAATGATATATTGCATTGCCTCTGCTCTCATTCCATCCAGAAGTCCAAGAGCAGTACTGTCTTTCATATAATCTCCGACTACTGCAAAAACACTTCCGTAATCTATTCCATTTCGCCAGATGAGCGTCGGCAGATCCTCGTTTTTAACATTTTTTCCTGTTTTTTCATCGAAGAGCCCTACCATATAGGTTTTTGTTCCGCTTCCTACCTGATACCAGGGAACATCCAGTTCCAGATCCTGACGTTGCTTTTCCTCTTTATCTTCTGGTGTAATGTAGGTAATTTCACCTCCAAGGAGCAGTCCTTCAAACAGTTTTACCCCTGTGAGGTGTGTTTTATCTGTGACAATTTTCTGGATTCCAAGAAATTTCATCAGTTCCTGGTTATTTTGAATGTTCCTCACATTCTCCAGACATCCGAAAACGATAATAACTCCTTTTTTTTCCAGTTCTTCCAGCGTAGTAAGGTTATCGCCATCTGCATATTTTTCAGATTCCAGAATCATCATCTCCGGGAGATTTTCATCGTCTACAGAATATCTGCTTACAGCTTCACAGGAAATGAACTCCCGTTTGGCATAGGTACACCATCTGTTCACGGCAATTCCCATATCCCCGGCTTCATTTCCCACAAAAACAACAGAAATGTCAGCCCCGATCACTGTGGTACTGTTGCTGTCAGAAGGCGTCCACTGATTCTCACCATCAGCCTTCTTCTCTGTAAGACTGGAATTTATATCATATACATTTTTTTTATCTCGAACTACCACGGAAAACTGAAACAGAAAAAACAGGACAAACATCATGATCGCAATACTGAAAAATTTTCTTTTTGAAACCATTATTGTACTGCCTCCTGTTCCTCTGTTTTTACCTGATTGTATCCATAATCAATCGCAAAATTATACTGATGATACATGTTCTGTGGAATTCTGTAACAGATAAACTGGTCGTCTTCATAATATACTTTCATTTCATTGGGATATTTTTTCATGAAAGCCTGTGCCCAGTAATACATTCTTGACATTACAATCCAGCGATTTTCGCCCTGGTACACCACAATTCCCCCAGCATTTGGAAGAGCCTGACCTGCACCTTTCTTAGAAATGGACTGTCCGCTGCCAGCATAACTAACACGATAGTCCAACGGTATCTTTTCAATAAAAAAGTAGATATTTTTCGTTGGAATAAGAATCTTTGTATCCTCATCTATTTTTTCAAGCTGTTTCAAAAACGTAATCGTTTCATAATGCCATCCATGATCCAGACCCATCTGCGTTTCATCGTTTGTAGAAACAATCGTCCATGTTTCGTCCTCATTTTCTTTGATGATATTTGTAAGACAGGTAATCGCACCATTTGTTACATATCCTGATGAAAACTCCGGTTTTTTTACCAAAGCATTTTGTAATAGTACAATCAGAAGAACTACCGACATTCCCAGGGACAATATATTTCCGATGATTCTGAGAACTTTCGGCATTAATATAAAATACAAAATTCCATCCACGAGCATAACACCTGCCACTGGCAGAAGATATGCATAATAAATACTGCATCGTGCAGCATCCATCAAGGTCGGAAGACCAAATGGTCCTGCACACAGAAGAACTGTCAGTATCAACATACAGAATCCAACAGACATGAGTGCCGCTCCATATTCTGTTTTTCGAAAAACACAGAACAACACTCCCATAATCAGCAAGCCCGCATAAACTGCCAGCACCGCTGATCCCATCTTCTGCCAGTCTACAGGAACAACTATATCTCTGATTCGTTCTGACATTGTCCTGACTGCATTCAGCATTTTATCTGGCATTTCCTGTATTTTATCCGCTACTTTTTGAATCCGGTCACCTAAAGAAGTTTTTTTCTGCTCGACACTTACTGCCTTTTCATCATTTTTAGCAGACGGAAGTTTACTTACATCAATTTTTGTAGCTTTTCCATTTTCCACAGTGACCTGTACCACGTTATTTTGTGTAGTACTGGCCGTGTCAGAACTCTTACTTTTATTTCCGTTAATAACACTCATTCCCCATCCCAACGAGCCCTGCAACGGTGTTCCTCCTGCAAAGGCAATAGCCATTGGAAGAACCGCCAGTATGACACTAAGAATTCCCGTAACCATAATACGGCCAAAATATTCTTTTTTCAGAAAGCGAAAACAGAATCCCAGTGCAATTCCTACACAGCAAAGTCCTGCGATCATTGTTCCATAAAAATGAATTGCCAGTGTGAGTGAAAATGCCATTGCAAAACATTGCAGAATCCTCCGGGTTTCCCTTTCTTTCAGATTTTCTTTACATATCTGAAAAAATCTGATGAGGAAATACACGGATGGAATCACAAAAATCATCCCATATTCCTGCGGAAGTGTAGAATAGAATCTGGAATAGCTCTGTACTGACCAGAACTTCCCAACTATATATGTAAACACACAAATATACGGAAGATACTTTGTTTTGCACAACAGCTTCAGCATGGCCAGAAGTACTGCATGAAGATATATAATCTGAACAAAGAAAAACTCACACATGATCACATAAGTATCTACCCGAAAAACTGTATGGAGATAGTAGATCATACAGTGAAATCCAAATGGATAAACACCACTGGAGAAAATTTTTCCTCTGCTCATCTGATTGATCCAGTTCAGATGCACAGGGATATCTGATGCACGATAACCATATACCAGTATGATCTGACGACCATAAATCCAGAAAAGTGCCCCACTGATCAGTATCAGAAACAGAAACTGTATTGGTTTCTTCACAATATATCTGTAGAAAAAATTCATAAAATATCTGCATCCGGCTTTAATCCATCCAAAAAGAATTCTAATGGCAGACCTACTTCCCAGACTTCTATCAAACAGTTTGCAGAATGTTTTTTGTCCCTCTGTGAATTTCTGTTTCAAAGGAATTCGATTGACTTTAATTCCAGTCAGCACACTCAAAAACAGCGTAACTGCTGTGAGTGTAAAAAAATTCGAAATATGAAGCAGCTGGAGTGCAAATACAATATTGATAATATAGAAATTTCCAAATGTATATGACATCAGAAACTGCTCTGATAATCTCCTGCCTTTCAGTATTCTGCGGAACATGGCTTCCGGCAAGAGCACTGTAATTCCCGTATATGCGGCAAGGATACCTGTAAATCGTAAAATTACCAGTGTTGACATTAACATGTTGACTCATTCCTCTACATAAATATTCTGATAAGTTCCAGTGTCTCATTATCAATCGTGATATCAGATTCTTTGAGTTCCTGCATAACACGGAAAAAATCTTCTCTGTCTCCGCAGGAGAAAAACAGCTTCAGCTGACAGGTATAACTGGAAAGTGTGTCCGGATACTGCTCACTGGCACGGACACACCATTTACGACAATTTTCATAGTCTTCCATCTCAAGAAGCCTCTGACATACCTTTTCATAAACAGAGCTGCTGATCTTCTGCCTCTCAGACGCCCAGGCCCTTTCCAGGACTTCATCCATACGTTCTACCATAGAACGCTGCTCCAGATCCGTCAGGACTCTTTGTTCTACAACAGAATTCATGTATTCCAGAAGGTCTACGCAATTTTCTGTCAGATGCTCCTCATCTTCATCCAGAATACGATATTTTTCCTGTACCCCTGCACGAAAATCACTCAGGACATCCTGCAGGATTGATGCTGCATAATGAGCAGTCTCTGTATCTTCGCTGTTCAATGCCAGAGCAATGGATGAAAGTGAATTCTTATAGTCACCACGGATTACATTAAGGATAAAACTACGGAGACTCTTCTTATCAGTAACTTCCAGTGCCTCTTCAAGCGAGACCATATTTTTTTCTGTTTCTTCGTCAGGACGTATAAATGTTTCTACTCTTTCCTTACTGAATATTACATCAGAAAGATCCATGGACGTCAGCATGAGAAGTCGACTGAGCCAGAATGCCACAAAAATAAAGGTCGGACCTACAACCGGACACAACAGCATCATTCCTGCTTTCATCCATGTACTTAAAATCTTTTCTTTTCTTCTGATATGGTTCCAGATTAAATACACCACAACTGTCAGAAGATTCAGAATAAGTAAAATTATAAACAGCATCATTCTTCCGGACATACTGCAATCTTCTCCACAATTTCTGTATTATAGCCATTCTGTTCAAATCGTTCCTGTACGATACCGGCACTTTCTTTTGTTGTATTTGTAAGAAGCACATATAATCTTCCATCCGGCAGAAGTCCAAGATAATCACTGTCGCGCATTTTTTTTGTCATAGTCTGCTCAATCTGTCTGTACTGTTCAGGCGCAGCATCTATCTTTAAAAATACACATTCTGCCAGATTTTTTTCTTTTGCCTCCATATAGGCTTCTGCCAGAGGATTAAACGCATCCTCTCTAAGAATTCTGCCGCCCTCTTCACTGTATCGCTTCTCTTCAAGTGCCTGAATGTATCTCTGTGCACGCAGAACTGCATTCTGGATCAAATAACTGATTACAGTAAGAAAATTTGCCTGTCCAAGCGTCATCTTTTCCCAGCTGAGTCCCCAGAGCATAATGATCATCTTGATGTCCCCATTCTCATAAATGGCACGTGCCATCAGAGGATAACGAGGATCCATGGTTTTGTTGATGTAAACCTTTTCTTCGACCAGGTCTTCATATACTCCTGTCATTTCCCTGTAACGGATAGAATTACCAAGACTTCTTGCTTTAACAGAACTTGCTGAAAAAATTCGTGCATAATCCTGATTGACAACATTATAAAGTGCCACATCTTTGGTATGCATCAGATTCATCAGCACTTCTACAGCATAAAACATAACCTCATCCGGCATATGCTGCTCCAGCGTCTGTGTAATCGTATAAACCTTACCGATACTGTCTTTCTGATCGATCAGCTGCTGTTCCATAACACCTTTAAGGCGGGTATTACTTTCATTAATATCCTTGATATCAGCAATCTGTCTCGACAGATGAGCCTCCAGTTCTTCCCTTTCCATTCTCATGGTGTTAATCTGATCACGCATGTATCCGACTACAAGCCCAAGGATAAAAAGCTGTGCTATCCAGACATAGGTGTTATAGTCCAGAAGAACTTCAAACCCGCTTCGCGTATACATCTGGCGGAACATATATCCCACTACCGCACATATTGCGGAAAAAGTAGCCTGTTGCTGTCCGTACACAATTGCAAACAGCAGCACGTACAGAAGAAACGGGTCGAGATTCGCAAAATATCTGCTTCCTACCGTTCTGTTGTTCATCATAAAAAACGGAATAAAGCAGATTAAATTTTCTGCGAAAGGAACTAAAACTCTAAGCAGCCACTTCCACTTATTCCAAAGCTGCTTCCACCATGGAAGCTTCAGCTTATCTTCGTTTACAAAAACAGCTTTGTGCTTCTGCATGTACGCTGCCATTTTTTCAATATTTTTATTCAGATCACCAAACGCATGTACATCGAATTCTTTCTCAAACCGAATTCCGGAAAGGACACAACGGCCACTTCCGCCGGATGAAGTCACAATATTTACAGGATCCTCCATATGCTTCTGCACCATGGCTGCAAGTTCAAGCTCACTGACCACCTCATTGGATGAAAGCTGATAGAGTGCATATTCATGTTTTCTGGCACTGACAACTTTGTAAATATATTCTACTGCATCTTTTTCGAATAACATCGAAAACGTATGATCTGTGTTAGCCTTAATATAACCATTATTCATGCATTCCAGACACATACGGGAGCAAATATTGTTGACGTCTTCCAGGTTCCTTGGAATGCAGTACAGATGATCCAGCCTGAGCACTGTAATATCGATATTTCGATTCTCTCTGAAATTCTGACAGATTTCTTCCGCCTGCGCCAGAATATCTGCCCTCATTCCAAATCCTGATGTTTTTTCGGTCTCTTCGATATCTTTTATATAATTTCCGCTATAGACCTCATCTGAGGAAAGAAAAATAAGTTTTCCCTTCCTAACTGTAGAATATGCTACAAGTATATTAACCAGATGAGACACGAAACGAACGGATTCTCTTTCCTCTTCATTCCAACGATAATTGGTATCAAAGGCTCCCATAAGAATCGTTGCATCCGGATTGACACTCTCAAAAATAGCATTCAGATTTTCTGTATCATATGGAAATTCATATTTTTCAAATACTTTTCTATATTTATTATGCTTATATTTATCTCCGGTCAGTATATAGACCCTGTGTCCTTCTTTTCGAAGTTTCAGGATCATACTGTCCATCAGGCTGCATGCGCCTCCTATCAACAGGATGTTCATTATCTTTCTCTCCTGTACTTAACTATTTTTCAAATGAAGATTTTCTGTTTAGTCTCTGTTCAAGTGCAGTATTGATCTCTTTTTTTGCTTTTTCAAAATCTATTTCATGATTACTGTCATTGATGCAGACCATCTTGTTTCTGTGTCGTGTGATTGTACGGATCAGCTTCTCATTATTCTGTGAAACATCATAATAACTGCACAGTTTACGGATATTTTCCGGCACAAAATCACCATTAAGCTTCTGATACTCCCGAAGCACATACTGACTGATATCTTCTTTATGTCGAAAAGCATGACTGCATACTTTTGTCAGAAGTTCCGGTTCCAGCTTCCACAATGTTTCAAATGTCTCTTTCTTCAGCGGTGAAGCACCGTGAACTGTATAAAAACCGGTAAATCTCGGAAATGCCATCTCCAGAAGATTATAGAAGAAATACATCGGCGGATAGCCTATATGAAAATATGCTCCCGGCTGTTTCTTTACATTTTCATATTTCTTAAAATATTTTGCGAGAACCATAGTGTTATTCAGATAAATATACGGCATGACTTCATTATCTGTATTCGCCACATCAGGCTGCAGAGCAAGCATATCCACCGGTTTTTCTCCTCGAAAAAAATCTTCGGGTTTTACCTTGTCCAGCAGGAATATGTCATCATTAAAATAAACAAAGCGTTCTGATAATCCCTGGATCCTGTGCAGATTCCACTCAATTGCATGAGAATTAAAAGTAGGGCGGAACTCTGCCGGAATGAAATCCCTGTGATTAACGATATTCAGCTTCGGTGCAGAGGTATCCAGCCATTCCGGAAGGTGTCCCCATGTCACAAAATGAATTTTTCGAACCCACGGTGCAAACTGCTCTACTCCACGAAACCAGTAGCGAAGATTATCCCAGTCTCTGTATCTTTCTTTCCTGTCATCTGTTTTCGCTTTCAGCCCGGAATCTTCAAGTGTTTTTTTCTTTTCCTGCTGCCATACAGGATCGCTGCCATCTACCCAGGTGATCACAAAATCGATTCCCTCTGTATCCTTCACGTTCCTCATTCGATTCCCTTTCGCATATTTTTTCTTATGTGTTAGTATAGCACATCTTTTTATTAAAAAATATCTGCTTTTTTGTATAAAAATAACTTCATTCTCTCACAGATATTTACTGGTTTTTACTATTTTGTTATAACAAAAAAACACCGTCCCCGCGGCAATCGCAATGTCCGCAAAAACAGTGTCCTTAGTGCGCCTTCAGGGGCTCGAACCCTGGACACCCTGATTAAGAGTCAGGTGCTCTACCAACTGAGCTAAAG
>ERZ1026854.846-NODE-846-length-20845-cov-12.465945_pt1 | contig 20845 bp, 21 predicted proteins | sample MGYA00380157_ERZ1026854 | MGnify/ENA primary metagenome ERZ1026854 (study PRJEB33269, sample SAMEA4719793) | human gut metagenome | biome: human-associated habitat; feature: organic feature; material: feces | place: Cameroon | collected 2013-10 ... | reverse complement strand
ATCACGGGAGTTCATCACGACCGTTCTGCCAACCGCAACAAGGTGAATGCCTGCGTGCTCCGACTCACAATGGAGACCCGCGACGCAGCCCATGTCAAGGAAATCAAGAGTGGCCTGGAACAGAAAGGATTCCATCTCTGGATTGTATAATAGTATAATAGCAAAGAGAAATGCTATAAACTATAAATTGTAAATTATAAATTATATATTAAAGATCATGAACGCAATTCACACAGACAATGCGCCTGCAGCTATCGGACCATATAGCCAGGCTATCGAAGTAAACGGTTTCGTATTTGCATCAGGTCAGATTCCTATCGACCCAGCAACAGGTAATTTCGTAGAGGGTGGAATCAAGGAGCAGACTCGCCAGAGCCTCACCAACGCCCAGAACATCCTGAAGGCAGCAGGTACCGACCTTTCTCACGTGGTTAAGACCACAGTTTATCTGAACAGCATGGACGATTTCGCTGCCATGAACGAGGTTTATTCTGAGTTCTTCAGCCAGCCATATCCAGCTCGCTCTGCCGTAGCCGTAGAGAAGTTGCCAAAGGGCGCTCTCGTAGAGGTAGAGGTTTTGGCTGCCAAGTAAATCCCTGTCTTTGTTTAGCAGGTATTATCATTTCAAAGAAAGAAGATTTTGATGGGAGCTACAATCACATTCAAGAATCTAACGATAGGCTATCGCTCAAAGCACCAGCTCAGAGCGATAGCCTCATCTATCTGTGCCTCACTCCATGCCGATGAACTCACCTGTCTCATCGGAACCAACGGAGTAGGTAAATCCACCTTACTCAGAACTTTAGCCGGATTCCAGCCGGCATTGGAAGGCGAAATCCTGCTATCCGGGAAATCTCTTTCTGCTTTTTCCGCCCAGGAACTGGCTAGAATCATTGGAGTAGTATTGACCTCGAAGCCCGATGCAGCCCAACTCACCGTAAAGGAAGTAGTTGGCATCGGCCGTTCCCCTTACACCAATTTCTGGGGAACCTTATCATCATTCGACCATCAGATAGTAGATGATGCCATCCATCAGGTTGGCATCCCTCACCTGGCATCCCGCTATATCCATGAATTAAGCGATGGAGAGCGCCAGAAGGTAATGATAGCCAAAGCCTTGGCTCAGCAAACCAGCATCATCATCCTGGACGAGCCTACCGCCTTCCTCGATTTTCCGAGCAAGGTAGAAACCCTCCAGATGCTCCGCCGTCTGGCACACGAGCAGCACAAGTCCATCTTATTATCTACCCACGATGTAGAACTGGCCCTCCAACTGTCCGACCGTCTCTGGCTGATGGAAGAAAACCATCTTTCCATCGGCACCCCAAGCGAGTTGGCTGCCGATGGTTCGCTATCGAGATTCATCAATCGGGATGGCATCAGATTTAATGAGCAGAAGATGAGGATAGAGTTTGAAACTTTCCACAACTCTTTCCCAAATCAACATGCACACCCACGTTAAAGCCGAAGAAGCCATTGCTTCCGGAAGAAACCGACATGCCGGTGCCTGCCACACCACCCATAAATTCGCTGGTGATAACCAGATACGACATATCAGCATAAACGCTCAGGCGCTTCTTGAGCTTATAGGTTCCACCCATGCCGACACCCACTGTAGGGGAAGCAGAATGGATGGCGAAGTTACATCCCAAGCCAGCTCTAGGATAGACATAGAAATTCCACTTCTGGTCGGGGTTATAATCCATGAAAATGTTTTTAACGCTGATAGGAACATCCACGCAGAATACGGCATAACCGCCTTTATCCATATTGCTCTGCGGATCCTCAGCCGGTCCCACCCATTCCAGGTGCTTGTTCTTGAAGATAGAGAGTCCGTTCTCCCAATTCACCTTTCCTCGCAGAGCCACATGCGGCGTAAACCATTTTCCCAACGCCACATCCACACCGAAGGTCTTTCCTTTTGGGAACACCTCCGAGAAATCGCATCCATAAGGATTCTGCAAAGACATATCCAAACCAGCCTGTACAAACCAATTATCCCAAAGGGTACCAGTAAGTACCTTCTGGTCTTGCGCATTCACTCCCAGGCTACATGCCAGGGTGCATAATATAATCAAGAAATGTTTCATGATGTTTCACCTTATTATATATTGTTCTTTCAATTACCGGATTATTCTCCCACCTTTTTAAAAGTCTTCGTCTTGGAGATATTGAAAGTAACTCCCAGCGAAATATCAAAGAATCCGTTGCTGTTGGAGCCTGTTCCCGTATCCTTCTCCACGCCAACAAATCCACTTGAAACCATATTGTAAGCCACATCAAAGTAAAGTCCCAGCTGGTCATTCAACTTGAATGTGTTGCCAATACCGACTCCTACAAGAGGAGTACCCTTAGAGACACCGAAATTATATGCACCTCCGGCACGAGGATACACCTGCATATTCCATAGTCGGTCTTCCCTGTAGCCCCATATCAGGTTATGCAGGTCAATCTGAATGTCCCCCACCACGGTAAGATATCCACCCTTATCCATGTTTTTGCCAGGCTGATCAAAAGGAGCGAGCCAGTTGTCGTGCCCGTTTTTCAGCAATTTGATACCATTCTCCCAGTTTACACGTCCGCGGAGTCCGAGGACAGGAGTAACCCACTTTCCCATGGCCACGTTCAATCCGAACGACTTACCATTAGGAAACACATCCCCCAAGAAGTCATGTCCATAAGGATTCTGGAGCGACATATCGAGTCCTGTCTGCACATACCAGTTGCTCCAAAACGAATTGACATAAAAGACTTCCTGTTTCCCCTGCGCCTTCATTCCAGTGAGGCACAAGCAAAACATCAGCAATAAAGTTAGTCTTCTCATAACAATCAATTATCTTATATCTAATTTTACCGTTCTTAATGCATTCTCTCTTACAACGCCTGCAAAGTTACGCTTTTTATTCCACACGGCAAAACAAAAGAAGATTTTTTTATAGGGGTTGGGGAGATATATGATAATCCTCTAAAAAATGAAATAAGCTTCATCGACCAATGAAAGTAGTTTCGATGGGCAATGAAGCTACTTTCGATGGGCAATGAAGCCTTATTACATAGCAGAGCCTTTTATTTGATGAATCTCTGCAAATTGGGTTTCAAATCCTCATGCTTGGAGTAGTCGAAGTTCAGGCACTTGTTGGCATCCTTGAAGGGTAAAACCGCATGATACTCACCAGCAGCAAAGCAATCAATCTGATAAGGATGGTAGGTCAGGACGATACCTTCTGGTAACACCGCAAAATGAGTCAGAGGAAAATCTTTCTCGGTAAAGGCCACCTCGTTGTAGCCTTTCCATCCAGCCCATTCATCACAAGAATAATTGTGTACCAGAAACGACCGCATTACATCATCCAGACTGCTCGTATCAACCATCGGACAATGGAATGAGAATATAAACCGTGTAAAATCCTGCCATGTACTTTCGCTTTCGTAGCAGAAATCATATTCTTTCTTCAAGCTTTCCAACACCAGGTGTCGGAACTGTTGCATCATGGCAGGTTTCACGGAGTTGTTGACGTCGAGAAATCCGCCTCTCTGCTTATCGTATGTGATATAATACTCATGAGGCAATTCATGAAGTCCACCATTATAGAGGCTTGCCCTATAAAAGTAGGTGGCGTAATCGTCACAGTCAGCCACTTTCTTCACGATGATATCACCTAGCATTCTAACCTCCAAGGTATCACCTATCTGATTCTCAGCCCGGCAAAGTTTCTCCCACAATGCGCCATATCCATCCAGAGAAAGCTTCATTTCCTTGAGCGAAGCACATTTACCTTCAGGAACATCCCTATTATTTTTCAACAGACTAAATGCATCATCCCTGATTGTTGTCATCATCCATTCACGGATGGCTTTATCAGCCTCAGCATCACCTTTCGGTATATCCAACTCTACGTTAAATCCAGCTTCCATTCTTTCATACTGGCTTCTTGGCTTGATGAAATAGTTCTTCTTGAAATGTTCTACAGATGTATCGGTGGCATCATCCCTTTTCTTTGCATTGTATAAATTTGCGTTGTATAAATCAGCAAAGGAGATTTCCTTGGTCTGTGCTCCGGTAATCAATGTCACCATTCCATTTTTCTGTGGTCTTCGGCAAAACACATCATATTGAAGTCCGATACATTTCCCATCAGAGAAGCAAATCGTATCAGAGTTCACGAAAACCTGCAAGTCTTTCCAATTGCCCAGATAGTATAAACCTAATGTGCCACAAGGAGGCGAGAACAGCACCTTTTTATTCTTGATGTCATAAACTTCCTCATCATCAATACTCACATAGTTGTTTGTATGATCAATAGTAGAAATATCCGAAGCTCCGATTTGAGGATAGTAGAATCCGTTACGTTCATACTTCAAGAGATAGTAAGGTGTCTTATCATCCGGATTGGAGTTCAATACGATAAGCAGGCTATCCCCAATTCTTCCCCTGATATCAAAGGTGTCGCCATCCAAAGTCAGTTTAAAATCATCAAGAATTACACCTTTTAAGCCAACGCCCATTCGCAAGCCATTACAACCAGTAAGGACTGCAAATGTAAGGAATAGAAACATGACTCTTTTCATCGTGCAATAGAGTATCTGCCCAGTAGTCTTAACAGTCTTCATAACAATTCCCCTAATTCGTGTCGGGTACAACTTTTATTGTTACTTTTTCCGATTCATCAACCATTCAATCAATTGGTTCACCTCCTTGCTCAACATTCCTGCGGTTGCCGGAAGTTTATGAGGGCGAATGACAATCATACCGATGGAATATTTTGGGTTATCAGCAGGAAAACAGCCCACGAACGTAAATTCATCAAAACATCTTTTATTGTAGTCGATTTGAAGAACATTGTATCTACCAGCCTGTTTTACACCACTTTGTTTGAAAGACAGAGCCAGTTCTATGGCATTGTTCGTCTTTGTCGTGTCGCTGATAGCGGTGCCACTGACATCTGTACCACTAATAGCCCAGATATTCTTTTTGAATGGTACATATACCATGTCACCACACCATTCACACTCGTCATCCAACTGTTTTTCCAATGCCGCCCATGCCAATACTTCTGATGTTGCAGCATCAATAACAGCTATCTGTCCATATATGCCATCTGTTTCCAGCATCATGTTTCTGTCTAACAGGTCATAACACGTGTCTATAAGTTCTTTGTCAGCCAATGGACAAGTATCAACACTATCATTGAAATAGGAAACTTCTTTTCTCTGAGCATAGACACCTACACAATAGAATGCAAGTGCTACACATACAGTAAACCGCATAGCATAAATAGCAAATACCTTGAATTTCATATTTCGATACCCTAATCCGTGTCGGGCACAACTTCTAAGTTTGTTATTTGTCTGTTTATGAGATATAGAGTATCGAAGTAACCATTTTCTATCAGAAAATCACCCCTGAGCCGAAATACTGTCCGATTTAACATTTGAAATCTTGTAGCTCATGTTCATTCAAAATTACGGTTTACAACAAATAATTGTTTTTTACGTCTGAGAAACTCTGCCTCATAGTCAGCTGGCAGCCCCAACATGGCAAGCTCGTCGGGAGTGATTGCCTTGATAATACTGTTGAGTCTGGCGGCAATATCATCGCAGCGGAACTCTTTTTTCTCCACATAGCGATGCCCTCTCATCTCCGGCACCTCATCAAACGGAACGGAAGGGTGCATCACATAGTAAAGCGCAATGGCAATGTCTGTGCGGTGCCTGCCCATGGCGCAGGCAATATAGAAACTACCATTATCCATCAACTCGAACAGCAGCGGAAGCGAGGCAATAATCTGGTGTACGTCCGTATTCTTGCTGTCGATGGGCAGACTGTGGTATTCCAAGCCAGCCTCTACCACATTGCGGTCGTAGCGGTCGGTGTGGTCATGCGTTCGGAGGTCGATGATGACCTTTACACCGGCATCACGCACCTTTGCCAACAGCCAGTTGCTGCCACGTCCCGACATTGTCCTGCCTCTCGCTCCTTTGTCATACACGGGGGCAAGGTCAACAATGGGGTATCGCATTAATGCCTCATACAAAGCATTGGGCTTATTGACAAATGAAAGGTTGTTCGCCTCAGAATTGTTCTCTTGGACAACCTTGTTTTGGGCATTCTTTCCCACATGCCATCCGTCACACCATGCGCATTTATAGACAGAGAAATGCACGCCATGCTTTTCGCTCATTACCTTGGCTGCCTTCAAAGCAACAGCTTTTGTTGGGTAAGACATTTTTTGCTTTCCGCTTCCTCGTGCCGTATGACTGTATCGGCTAAAAATACCGAAGGCGTTGTGCGTCACGAAGATATTTCTCCAAGCACCATTGCGAGTCAACTGGTCATATATAGCTAAAAATAGATTCTTAATCTTCATCTCGTTAATTCTTATAAATAGTAGAAATTCTTGTTATTGAATGTGGTAAATGGAGAGTGGGCATCATCCATTTCATGGCACCCGGCATTGGCCAAAGCGTGTAGATATTTCGCTCCTTATTTCTTCCTTGCTTAATCCTTTTCTTGCCAAACATATACAGAGTTCCGTAGCCAGAGCACCCTTAATTCCTTCAGGATGATTGTGGGTACACTCTGCCGAGCATTTGGCATATAAAAGGAGATCTTCGATGGTATCGAAGGTCCACCCCATAAATTGTCCACAATGAACAGATAGCTAAATCAATTCTTAATAGTATCTTTCTCATCTTGTTTCTCTTTTATTCTATTTCAATCAATATTGCCGTATAATTGTCATCACCTTGTTTTTGACAGAGAAAGTCAAATACATCAAGTATCTCTTCCAATGGCTTGTCATCCATCATCCTTGCTTGCAAAATGTCTGGAGCCATGCTTTTATATAGTCCGTCCGAACACAGCAACACTCTGTCACCAGTCTGTAGCTGGATTTGTCGAATATCTGCTACAGCCACTTCCGGGCGGTAAGAGAAAAAGCATTTGGCAACAATCTCCCATCCGAAATCAAGCCGGATATGGTCTTTTGTCTGATAAAGTAATCCATCACCAGGTCTTTGTACATAACAACGACTATCACCAATATGTGCAATGGTTGCCACATCGTTCTCAATACTTACCATGACCATGGTCGTACCCATCTCTGCATGATGAAGTTCAAATGTCTTTTTGTCAATTGCACAACTCGCTTTCTTGCAAGCAAGTTTCACCTTTGAGTCACAATCAGGCATACTGATATGCTTCTTCCAAAAGTCAGATATAGTATTGCATACCGTTTCACTGGCTGTCTCTCCAAAGGAATGACCGCCCATACCGTCACAGACTATTCCCATAAACCGGTTGTTTTGTGGCATATCAATGACCTTGTAAGCATCCTCGTTATTATGTCTTCTGCCAGTTTTGCTTATTGTTGCATATCTTATTTCCATATTACGATTCTTTTTAGTTTATGATAGTATAGAGGCAAATATAACTTCTAATCTATCTGTAATGTAATATTTCCGACAATATTATTTCAATAATTCTTACTCAACATAGCATTGGCCTTTTTGGTATAGTCAGCAGCTCTATCTCTTGCTTTGTCTGCTTTATGAGAATATACCAAAGCTTTGTCTGCCATATTCCTCGCCCTGTCTTGATATATCTTCGCCCTGTCATATTTCTTCTGTTTTACATAATACTCGGCCTCTCTCAAATTATTTTGTGTCTGTCTGTTATAGTAATCCGCCTCTCTTTGGTAGCTTTCCGCTTGCCGCAGATAATATGCAGCTTCACGCTGATACGATTGGGCTTGGCGAGTGTTGTAGCTCAAATTTTGAGCGAATCCAAACGCAGACAACATAGACAGAACTATGCACACAATAAAAGTTCTCATAATCGGAAGTGATACAGATACAACTATACAACGGTAGACAATTATTTATGGCAGCTCTTTGCATGCTTGCAGTTCTTGCAAATAGATTGTTGATAAACAGTTCCATTTGTTATAGGAGAGAAGCCTGGGCAACTACATCCAACTGTCCCCGAACAATATTTACCTTTAAAAGATAGTCCATTTGAATTTCCTGCATCAGTTTGGGTGCAAGTCCACGATGCTCTCTGTCCATTAGGATATGTGATTACATACGTATCACCTCTACGCCATTGCCATCTCCAAGGGGTTGATGGACCAAGAATGAAAGCAGCCCCAGCACGAAAGCTAAGTGTTTCACTATTGCACAATCTGTTGTTTCGATACACCGCACCTGTTGCATTGAAATTGTACTGGCTTTGGTTTTGTATCACCAAATACATTCTTCCATCCTCTAAGTAACGGAATTGACAGGCAACTTGGCTATATGCCATTGTACAAATGACAAGGCAAACTATCAAAGCTAAAAACTTCTTCATTTTTCAATACCCTAATCCGTGTCGGGCACAACTTCTAAGTTTGTTATTTGTCTGTTTATGAGATATAGAGTACCGAAGTAACCATTTACTATCAGAAAAAATCTGCGTGGAAAACAAAAAGCAGAAGACCATGGAATACAAACTACATGCCTTCTGCTCTTTTATACTTTAAGAATAATCCTTCTGATTGATTATCTTTTCAAAGTGAACTTCTTTACAACCTTACCTTTTCTGTCAATAGCACCATAAAGATTGATTTCTTCATCATCTGTCATACCGAATCCATCTTCATCACGATAGTACATACCATCAGGGTTAAGCTGCCATTCCACCTCTGCCACGCCATTTTTATATTGATATACATGACCAGGGAAATGAAATGAATGCGCTTTTGCTCTTTCAAAAGCATCTTGTGGAAGCCCTTTCAGACTATCCCAGTCAATATCTTCATCTGTCACGATTTGCAGCACCTCATCAATAGACATGAACTCGTATGCGCATCTTGCCTCTTTGTCCATCAAGTAACGTGGTTTCCAATACCGCCCAATCACCTGAGTCACTAATGCCATATCTTCCCCCAAATCATTTTGTACAAGTGGTAGACCTTGATATTGTGATAAACATAATTCCCTATATAGTTTTTCCTCTTCTGACATATCTATATCATTTGACTTTCCCTCTTCATACACCAAATCCCATGGATTATCATTACAGATTACTAGCCCCTCCATCTTACCTTGTACAAAATCATTTTCATCTGTATCATCTTTATTCTTAGCCTTAGCAAGATATCGGAGTTTTCTTATCAAATCACGTTCTTCTTCATTCGCAATATCATAAGCAATTTGAATATAACTGTCAAAAGATTTCCGAATCGCTTCGGTTGCTTGCTCCAATATTTCATCATTACCTTTCTTGGCAATAATGTTCATCGCACAGGCCATAAGCCGTCCAGCAAATCGTGAGTTACTTAGGTTGGGGGCATCACCTAAAACTTCGTTATATCCATCTTTCAGTTTGATTGACACATTATTTCCACCTGTAGATTTTGCGTGCATATTCATCTTTGCTTCTTCGTATGACTCATATCCGAATATAGCGGCAGCCAACGATTCGAAGTTTTTGTCATCGAGAATATCGACCGAACGAATCATTAAGTTTCGAATCTCATCTGAAGTGTTGTCTGACAACTCTTCAAATTCTTTCACTGTGGCCACAATAATATTATAACCGTCTTCTTTTTCTGACAAATATACCTGTGCCTCAGGCAAAACACCAGCAGCTTCTTTACCAATTCTTTTAACCTCATAGTTAGCAGCAAATGCTACATTAGCATCTACAGGTATAGGGAAAGGAACATACACAAGTAGTCTATTCCCGCCCATATTGGTTAATGCAACATTGAACACACAATGTTTGCCTTCTACTACAGTAGCAAACTTATTTCCCTCTTGATTGGGTACTATACCTGCCGAAGAAAACATCTTTACGATACATTCTTCAAGAGTAAGTTTCTTTTGGGTTCCTTTACCTTTATTTTTGAAAAAATCGAATAATCCCATAATAATTACTTTTTTGTTTGTATCTGTTTATGGAAAATAGAGTCAAGAAGTAACCTTTTGTTGACTACAATTAGGCTTGCGGCATCCCCGATTCTTTATTGGAATCCAATTCTTCTTCTCTTTCCTTCTATTTGCTTTTGTTCAAATTTATCCTTTATACGCAAATGCTCTTCTATCACCGCCTTGCTAACGCTTGGTGGTGTTGTTCGGACTGCTTCTATAAGAAGTTGGGTAGAGATGTTACAATGGTTACGAAATGCTAGTCTCGCAGCAACATCCACTAGCAACTTGACATCTGCTGCCACTCTTCCTTGTAAGTGTTTGGCGACTTCTTTGATATTTATGCTGTCCGTTTTTCGCTTCCTCAATTGTATTTCCAATAACTTTTCTATGGTTTGCACATCTGGTACCCCAATATAGTATTTTCGTTCCAATCGTCCTGCTCTCAATGCAGCTTCATCGATTTCCTCTGGCATATTTGTGGCGGCAATTACAAACACGCCAGATTCTCCACAGTTGTTGATCTGGCATAAGAATTCGTTAATCTCTCCCGACTCACTTGCATTCTGCTGTTTGGTTCTCGTCCTCAGCAAAGCATCCACCTCGTCAAGAAAGAGTAGTGTCGGTGACTTTTCTCTTGCTTCTTCAAACAACCTTGCAATTTTCTCCTGTCCACCATGAATGTAAGGTGAAGCAACATCTGAGCATTTCACATACATGAAATGACACTGCATTTCTTCGGCGCATTTTTCGGCAAAGAAAGTCTTTCCGCATCCAGGAGGTCCATACAGCAATATGCCATTGGGAATGGTAATTCCAAGTTCCTTGGCTCGTTCGGAATCGTTCAACACGTCGATAATGTCATAACGAATTTCCTCCTTCAAATCATCCATTCCTGCGATATCAGCGAATCCATTGCCATTACGAATGTTCCGCTTGATTTTATTGCCATCTGCAGAAGAAGGCAATAGCTTTGACAAGGCGGTCCTTAATTCATCAAGTGACTGGTAGCGGCTTTCTGGTTTATATTCGACAGCTTTACCAATGACGGTAATCATTTCATTGGATGGATTGACTCCTGTCAAAGATGGAACCAACAATGGCTTACGCTTCATTTTCAACAACACTAATGTTTTCATCGTCTCATCAAGCATATCTACATTTATTGCCCAAGGTTCTATACCAAACAGCATTTCATACATCATTGCTCCGATGGCATACACCTCACTAGCCTCGGTAAACTTGCCATAAAAATATTCAGGAGCTTGGCAGACATTCTCATTGGTACATTGTGGAGGATCAGGTTCCGACAATTTCTCTCCAATAGAATTATCAATCATGACAATATTATTGGATTCTATTTTGGAAGTACACGCAAAATTGCTTGCCACTATGTTTATATACCCCAACTTTCCATTCTCCTTGTGAAGGCCATCAAGCAACGATATGATAGCCAAAGCAGACAATAAGGTCTCTTTTTCAGAAAAGAGCTTTCTTGCACGTATTCTGTCTTTTATGGTGCATAGACTCTCCTTGTTATCGTAGTTACTTATATTCATACATCTCTTTGTTTGTTAATGGTACAACAATTGACAGGAGTCTTCGTTCTCATTGGAAATACTTTCAGCTTTGTCTTCTTGCGACTTATACAACATCCACAGTATTTGTATCTCTTCCTCCTGCTCTTCTATTGGTGCTTTTTCTTTCAGCAATTTCCCAAGGATTTCTACATGACTGCGTGCGGCATCTTGATTATGCCACTTTTCCTTATCTTCTATTTCACGCATAAACTTGTAATAGCATGACCTCATATGGTCTGCCTTTGCCATGTTGTAATCTATGCTTGATATTTCATCGACAAGTTCTTTCATTTTGCTCAAATCACGATGGAAGACCGCTTTGTTGACAGCTCTCTCCAATTCCTTAATACGAGATTCTGTTTCCAAATTTCCATAATGTAGCTGATGGCGTTTCAATTGCTGTAGCCAAGTCTTCAGATTTTCTTCCTCATCATCCAGTTTTTGCTTTAACTGCATTTGTTCAATACGCCTATAAAGCTCTTTCAGATGCTGAAGTACCATTTTTTTCTCCTGTGAGCATTCGTCTTCCATTTTTACAGTGTTCAGCATTCTAATTTCATCACGAATGTCAACCCCCTTTGATTGCAAGTAACCCAACGATTTATCCGCTAAGCGCAAGTCACGTTGTACTCGTTCTGATGCTTCTGTAACAGACTGATGACGTAATGTGTCAAGATGCTTGTTGATAGTCAAATCCAAATCAGGGAAGTAGATCTCCATATCCATCATTTCAGACGTGTCAACACTGAGCTTCACTTCAACAGAAGAATTAGCTGGTATGTATCTGTCAATCTCCAAGCCAGACAGTTCCACATCTGCCACATATTCATACAATGCAGAAGAATTTCCCTCAACCAACTCATCGGCTTGATAGACAGGGATTATAATTTTATCTTCTTCATTGCCTGGATGTATGTCATTCATTGTCTTCTCCGTCAGAAGATAACCTTCTGCTGGCAACAACTGATTCTTTTCGAGACCAGACAAAGGCATGAAAACGCTCTTCTCATAGCGTGAGTCCCATACAGAGATGCCTATAAAATAAGGTAATGGGGCACTTCCGACTTTAGCCCCCTGCATGATAGAGATTGAGTCTGGTTGTACGGAAAGCGGATTACCTTTCATGTCTGACGCTTTTACACGAAATACATTTGCTCCATTGTCCAGTTGAACCTCGACAACATTTCCGACAGAATCCACCTCTATGCATTCACTTTCCCAAGAGCCATCCTCTTTGATAAATTGTACTTTGATATTCCCTTCATTGACCGGTTGACCGCATTTAACGGCAATCCATTCAGAATTTTCTACAGATGTGCTTTCGTATTGCATGTCAAGACGTAACGCCTCTTCATTCTGTTTTTCAACATCTCCTGTTTCAGACTTTATCGTGGAAGCATACAAGGCCGCTCCGACAGACACAGCCGTCATCGGATTGATACTTGTATCAACCCTCGCCCCAAGCCGTTCTTTCAACATTTCTCTTATGAGAGGGCTGTATGTCGGTCCCCCAACCAACAATATGCTGTGGAGGTCTTTTCCGCTCAAATTGTTACGTTCCAGCAAAGCGAGGCATATGTCTATTGCCTTTTGTGCCAGCGGAGCCATACATGCAAATACCTCATTGCGGCTTAGAGTTAAATCGAGTTCCATCTCTTCACCGTCTTCATCGCTTCCCAGCTCTCCCAAATTGGAGAGTATATCAATCTTGTCATTAAACGACACGCTGTTTTTTATCTCTTCTGCAAAAGGTTTCATAGCCTCACGCAACACCTGATGCTTTCTTTCATCAGCTATTGTAGCATCCAAAGCATACTCTTTCTGTAAATAAGGAACCAATAACGTGTCAACGATAGCATAATCCATATTTTTGCCTCCAAGATAGTTATCTCCTTCTGTGTCAAACACTTGAATAACACCCTCGTCAGAGCGAATAAGGGCTGCATCGAAAGTTCCACCACCAAAGTCAAAGACCAACCAATAGCCATCCTTACTCTCTGCATTGAAGCCGTAGGCAATAGCTGCAGCTATGGGTTCCTGAATAAGTTCGCAATGAGTAATACCAGCTAACTCAGCCGCTTTCATGGTTGCAGTTTTCTGGTTAACAGTAAACTTGGCAGGAACTGTTACCACAGCCTCATTCACAGCCGTTCCGTCACCTACATAAGACTTCAAGCGTTTCAAGACCTCTGCTGACAATTCTTCAGACATATAGTCTGCATCCATATTTGAACTATGATATGTTGTGTCAGTACCCATTGTGCGCTTGAACTCAACGAAAGAATTCGAAGAAGCTGTATTCCACGTAAGTGTGGCTCTTTTCCGTTCACTTTGCATATTGCGATAGGCTGCTGCGCCAACCACAATGTTCTTCTTTTTGTTGAAGAACACACACGATGGCATGGTGTCGTCCGTTACCTCTATCTTTTGTATAACAGGCTTGCCGTTAACAATACGACATATACTCGAATTAGTTGTTCCGAGGTCAATGCCAAATTCCATTCTATTTTGTCCCATAATAATCCCTTTTTATAAGTTTTGGGCAACTATGATATTTGCTTTCTGTATCATAACACCCTTAAAATTAACTTGCGGACGATTTACTTTCTTTATGAATTGTTCTCCCTGTTTCAAACTATTATCTGTTATGAAATCCACGTCAGCTATTATTCCCATATTATATGGCTTTCCCGTCATTTCCACTATTTCAAACCCGCAACTTGTCATATACGCCCTCATACGCTTTAGGCTCCGTTGAAGTTGTGAAAAACCCTTGGTGGCAGAATCCATACAATACATGTTTGTTTCCATACGATTTATCTCTGTTGCCATCTGCAATATGAGATTGAGTATCTGTTTATCCATTTTTTCTATTTTTTCCATTACTTATATTATATATCACTGTCACATACACATATTACGAACCATACCAATACTATATATAGTGTTCCTGTAGGAAGAAGTCCTAACAACATTAATATTATAAACCAAAGAGGTAAGCTGACTACTATGAGCATTCCACAGTTTATAGCACATTTCATTAAGAACGTATCAATATCCCCAAGTATTTTTTTGATTCCAAATATTGAGAAAAATACCCATAAGATACATCTTATTGGAAGCCATACGCCAAAGCCCATTCCTATTATTCCACCTCCGAGTATTCCTCCAGGAGCTGCAATTATCATCGGTGGCTCAAATTCGGCTAAGGCTTTGCTCTTCTTTTCAAATTCCTTTTCCATCCTATCTGAACAGTTGAACAATTTCTTTATGTTTTCAAGTATAGTTGCTGCATACATAGCTTTACCTTTTATTTCGCCGGAAGTATTACACCAAAATAACTTGGCAAACATCTTTGTCCAAAAAGGAAAGTTCTCATTGATGATTCGCATCGCCTCTTTTGCCAATCTATCAGACCAACTCTCCAATTGCGCCTTTTCTGTATAAGTTTCTACATAAGAATAATATTTTTCCAGCAGAAGAACCTTCTCGCCCAATACATGTAATTCAAAACTATTACCTTTTAGTTCTTTCAGATAACGTTCTATTAAGGAAATATATAATTGACTTTTTTCAATCCTATGTCCTGTTTCCTCCAATAAGGCAGTAAATAGCGTATCTAATTCTTGCGAAGACATCCGCAATGTTTCACAGCCTATGCTATCCAACCATTCCTGTGTGCGAGGAAATATCTCGTATGCGAATGTTAATGCTTTTACACTATTTCCTGATAGTAGATTGATTGTCGTCAAGTCTTGCAATAACCACAAAGGCTTTGGAGTTTTATCATCAAGTCTATCGTAATAGTTTTCAAAACCGCAAGCAATCTCAGAAACAGTTCCACGTTCAAGCAATTCTCTAAGTTCAACTACCTCTGGTTTGAAAAACCAAAGAAGCGCATAACTTATCTTGTTGCTTGGCTGTTGCAATGTATTATATGCTGCCTGTATTTGTGCTGTGGTTATATGATGTTGTTGCTCTCTGCTTGCCGACACGACCAAATCTTTTACAACTTTCCCAACAGAGGTGAAAGCTGTAAGCCTTGCCTTACTTGCTGCCAATTCCTTGGCAGAACAATCGGCATAAACATTTAATATGTTAAAAGGATTTAGTTCCATCGTTTATATAACCCTTATCTGTGTCGGGAACAACTTCTAAATTTACATTTTGAGAGTTTATGAGATTATATGGTATAGACGTAACCAAACACTATCAAAAAATAGAGCATCTTTAAACTATATTTCTGGAAGCTTATTTTAAGCACAGAACCAATAGGCGTAAAATAGCAAAGATTGCAAAAGGCCATTTTATCAAACCAAGAAACATGCACAAGATTTCTCTCCATGCCATTCTTTCCCCTCCCAAGATTCTATATCCTCCATTTTCTTTGATAACACGGCAACAACCTAAAGGTAATATAGGTATGAAGAATAAGCAAAACACATGATAAGTGACATAAGTTTTATAATCACCAACCAAAGCCTCTCGGTACTTACCATAGAAGGAAAAGCCTATTCCATTTATTCGCCATAAAGAAACTCCTTTCCCATCATTACCATCCATTGAGTATTGTAAATTTCTCTCCCATTTTTTATTCAGATGTTTGTGAAACTTGTTATAAACAACAAATAGCCCTAAGGTTGTAATCCACAAAAAAATGACTATGTAAGTTTCTGCCATATTATTTTCCCTATATTCGTGTCGGGCGCAACTTTTAGTTTTGTTATTGATTTGCCCTTACTGTTCTTTTCAAGAATCTAACCGCAAAGTCTAATGACTTGATGATGTGCGGGACGATGTCCCTGGCAGATTCCAAGTCTGTAATTTTGTGGTCGTAATCCAAAGACACCGTAGCATCATCTTTTTCAGACAAAAGAGCCTTGACGAACTTCACATTTCTATTCGTTTCATTCACGGCTTCCTTTAGCAACTCCTTGTCATTTGAGAGAAGTCCTGCTACAAAAGGAATACAGAAACGAATCATGGATTCATCTTTGCCAACCACATAGAAATACACTTGTCCGTTGTACTTGAAATGCCAACCTAAAGAAGGCATCCGTATCGTTTGACCGCACATTCTGCGAATCTCGTTTACTATTTCTTCCTGTTTCATAATCATAATAGTTTAATTTTACCATTTATGACAAGAGAGGGAGAAAAGTAACCATTTCATTAGTCCAACATGACAAATGCAGCCCAATGGAATGGGTCGGGATACTTTTTTCGGATGATTTCCTTAGCCTGTTCAAATGCCTTGCGTTTGTTCCAGGCATTGTTCTTGTCGGCAAGGCATTTGTAGAATGTAGTCATAAATTCAGAAGTAACTTTGTCATCTACATTCCATAGCGACATGATGATGGTACCAACACCAGCTTTTTTGAAGGCACGCTGCAAACCAAATACTCCTTCTGCAGTCACTTTACCTTGTCCGGTCTTACATGCTGAAAGAACCATTAATTCTGTTCCCTTGAAATCAAGATTTGCTATGTCTTTAGCTGTCAACACACCACCAAGTACGCCATCAGAATACTTCTTGCCTAACCAGGCAGCATTGCCTCCTGCAAACACTAATCCAGATAAAGACATTGCATCGGTATAGCCACTAAGATAATTGTTGTCTTTTGCCTCATCAGGAGTATAATAGAAGCCATGTGTAGCTATGTGTACTATGGATGAAGATTTACCACTTAAAGCCACAAAAGACTCTGCATTTCCTTTAGAACCGGAGTAGGCTCTTACAGCAAAACCATTGTCCTTCAATGTTTTTTCTATCTTCTTAACTTCATCTTTCGTATTGCGCAAATCCTTAAAGCCGGACTTTCCATACTCAGAACGCACCAGCCCTGCCAAATCAGATTTTTCATACGCCTTACTTTCTTCTTCCATCTTTTGTGGAGCCAAACTATACTGCAATCCTCCATAAAGCGTAGCAGTTCTATTGATTTTACTAGAATGATGAGCTTTCACAATTTCTCTTGCAGAAGTCAATCTTACAAAATCATAATGCTGCCCTAATGTCGTTCCATCAGAAAGAGGAAGAGCTTCTAATGCTATGCTATGCATAATGCCTGATGGAATATAATACACAGTACTTCCTTCAGTAATATTTGCTCCGATTGATTTCCAAATTAAATTAAAAGCCCCATCCTGCAATTGCTCATAATTGTAGAGTGTAAAACTTTGCATACCATCTAAAAGGGAATCAAGTTGCTGCTGGTCGAAACACTTTACTAAAAGCGGATGTCTCTTACTCTTGTCATATATATATGCTACATATTGGCGGACGGAATCTTCTGTTTGATAATCAGAAAAGTCTATCACAACTTCATTATCAGCCAGACAATTCCTAACCTTTTCATAGTTTATGTCAAGATATGTCTCATATTCGTTGTAACTTTGGCATTTGTAGCTAAGCCGTTGTTCCAACTCTCTTTGGCGAATCGTCAAGCTATCTATTTCAAGCTTATTGTATTCATAGTTGCTTCTCAATGCAAGAAGTCTATTGTTTATAGCCAAGAGATTACGATAATTGGCAATGTCATCATCAGTTCCTTCATTGCGGATAATATCAACTACCGATTTTTCTGTTTCAAGCAGCAAGGACTTTGAGAACAATAAAGCATTATAACAAATTTCAGTTAATTCACTATTGAGATTTCCGCATTTTATGGCAAATGTGGCCATACCACTAAGGTTATTCAGCGTTTCCATCCAGAACTGATCTCTTTGTGTCGGAGTCGAATATCGCCAAAGTTGTTTCATACTATAAAGTAATTGAGTCATAGAAATACGAAACAGGCTGTCTGCCTTATTTACATTTCCACGAGCTCCTTCAATATTGGCTAAAGTAAACACTGTCTGATAATAAGGACCTGACATATCTCCAAATTTATTCTTGCAAGCCTCTACATATTCACTATACGTTGCAAAAGCATCATCATAACGTTTAAGCACGAAATAGGCTTCAGACTTATTCTGTAAACTTGTGAATTTTGATGGTGAATCTTCAGTTCTTTTATCAGCGAGAGTATTCAATGCTTTATCAAAATACTCTATTGCTTTTTCGCATTTCTCAAAATTGGCATAACAACTGCCTTTTATATTGTAAAAGTTAGCTATCACTTCCTTGTCTTGATAGGAATGACCAACACCACGTTCCAAACTATCCAGACAAGCAAAGGCTTTCGTACTATCCTTGTCTAAGGCATAGAGTGTACATAAGTTACTGTATGCCTGGTACTGCTGGTCACTATTCCTGCCGTTCATTTTTTTAGTTTGATCTATATAATTCTTAGCAAATCTGATAGCAGTTTTGTATTGCTTTTGCTGTTGTTTCAAATTCATCATACAACTATAGTAATTGAACTTTGCCTGTTCTCTGTCAGAAAAAGACAAATCCTGCATCACATCCCAACATTGCTGCAATTGCGTCTCAACCATAGCAAACTCCTTTCGTGCCAAATACTCATTTGACCAATATAAATGATATATGGTCTTCAGTTTGGCCGAACTGGATACATGATACAGAGAGTCCAAAGCTTTCAGATACTGATTATACCCAATTATGTCGCCTACAGTTCGATATAAGGCTAGTAAGTCAACCATAATTTTGGATTGAAAGAAATCCTCATTGGCTTCTGTTGCTATTTGCAAAGCATCTTTATAATGTTCGTTGGCTTTTTCCCATTCACCCAATCCTGCTTTCAAAGCTCCCATAGCTTCTGTTGCTTGTATTTGAAACTCCACATCTCCAAGATTACGATACCCCTCTTGGGCTTTTTGCAAATGTTCGTATGCAAGATTAAATTTGCCTGCATTAATATCCAAAGAACCTTGAGCCATCCAATAATTAGGGCTTCCAAATCTATACGGATTTGTCTGCGCCCCTATACTACAGGTGGATAAAAGCCAAATAAATACAATTGTTATATAACGTTTATAGTTCTTCATTCTACCTTCAGATTCATTCATGTAGTAACGTAACGGTATCTTTTGATATTGAATCATTAGCAATGCTATCAGTTGGCGCAGTCATATCAAAGACATCATTTTCACCGCCACGCACATTGTCTGTAGGGGATTTTTTTTCTATAAACAGCGGATTGATGGCAAAGAAGCCAATAACCAATACAGCAGCAATACCAGAGAACCATACCAGTTTCTTTCTGAAGTTAGACTTATGTCCTACTATTTTTACATCTTCAGCTTCCTTATACTCAGGACAAGGACATGAACAAGCCCTAATACGCATTTCATCCTGTGTCTCATATTCCTTCTGGAATTCAGCCATGGCTTTCTGTTTATCACCACGGCTTTTCAAAGCCTCCTTTACGTTCTTCGTAAACTCATACTGCTCCTTTTTCTCAGTATCCTCTTCTATCTCTTTCAGAAATTGAGCCTTGGCTTCCTCCGACATGGTGTCACCATGAAGCAGGTATTCGTCTATTCTATCTTGAAAATTATTGTCCATACCCATATTGCATTTATGAATTCAAATAATTGTGATAAATGTTTTTTGCCGAAGTGCGCAGTGATTCCATACACTTGTGCTTTTTGGTTTTGAGCGCATTCTTCGAGTCAATTGTTGGAATCTCCAACAGAATTGTATCCAAGTCCTTCTCCTCATAGTAGAACTTGCTCAATATCTCGCTGCATCGCTCCGACATGTGCGATATAACATCAGCAATGATGTCGAGCATCTTATTGTCTTCCGAGTCATACAGCATATTGATGTACTGCTGCGCATCAAATCCTTCTTTCTTGATTTTTCGTCCCATTTCCGTTTCAGGGTCAGCGTATGAAGGATTCTCTCTTCCCCATTCCAGATACTTAATACGAGCAATACCCATAAAATAGGTAAGGATACTGCCGCTCAGCGGTTCGTTGTTCTTGCCCATCACCCTACCTTCGCTCACATAAATCTTTCTGCGTTCAATATTTTCCCACATCGCAATGAATGTGTTTTGGAATATCTCCGTGGCAGCTTGCTCATCAGCGAAGAATACGCCACGATAGTTTGCCCAGAAATATTGTGAGCAATAAGCATACAGTTCCGACTGTATCTTCCTGTTTTTATCGTACATTCCGGCAACAAGTCGGGCTTCCTTCTCCTGTTGCGATGCACGCATTTGTATCGTCTTTGCCATTCTATTTACTCAGTATATCTTTTATATTATATTTTCCTATGTCTTCACCCGTCATCTCCGGCTGTTGCGGTCTGCTACCGGTATTGCGGTTTACAAACTTTCTGATTCGCTTCATAAACTCTTCATTGCTTATCTTCTCACTCTTCTTCAGTTCACAGGGCAGACGCATTAAATATTTTATTCGTTAACATCTGTGTTATATTGTTA
>ERZ1026854.844-NODE-844-length-20859-cov-12.765910_pt1 | contig 20859 bp, 9 predicted proteins | sample MGYA00380157_ERZ1026854 | MGnify/ENA primary metagenome ERZ1026854 (study PRJEB33269, sample SAMEA4719793) | human gut metagenome | biome: human-associated habitat; feature: organic feature; material: feces | place: Cameroon | collected 2013-10 ... | reverse complement strand
GGAACCTTACCTTAGCTATGATTTTTGATGCTATTTTAATGTGAACAGGCTCTAGGTATATTCAACATGTAGCCATCAATTTCAATCCACTCCCTCGTAAGAGGGAGAACTTTCTTCCATATCATAATCTTGAATTCCTAAAAATTTCAATCCACTCCCTCGTAAGAGGGAGAACAAGGACCCTGCATATTGTCTTACTTGTTCCAGGGCGATTTCAATCCACTCCCTCGTAAGAGGGAGAACTCTGGGACTTACTCAATTAAACTGGACACAAGGTATTTCAATCCACTCCCTCGTAAGAGGGAGAACATTTTTATCACCTCACTTATTTTTTTCGGCAAAACTATTTCAATCCACTCCCTCGTAAGAGGGAGAACGGAAAGGGGAGCAATTTAAATGGTTACGCAAAAAATTTCAATCCACTCCCTCGTAAGAGGGAGAACGTCTACCGTTCCGATTGCTTCGGGGACTTCCTGGACATTTCAATCCACTCCCTCGTAAGAGGGAGAACGGTTTATAATTACAGTGTTGATAACGTGAGTGGTGATTTCAATCCACTCCCTCGTAAGAGGGAGAACAGTGAAATCACAACTTTATCAGGATAAATATGGTATTTCAATCCACTCCCTCGTAAGAGGGAGAACAACCGAGAAATTCACCTCGACGCAGTCCTGATTCGAATTTCAATCCACTCCCTCGTAAGAGGGAGAACCGCAGGAAACGAGCAGCTTTGCTTCGGCTTCGTTTATTTCAATCCACTCCCTCGTAAGAGGGAGAACGATTACAACAATTATCAATAACATTGATGTTACCATTTCAATCCACTCCCTCGTAAGAGGGAGAACGCTATAGCGCCGCTTAGCTGATTATTCACATAACCATTTCAATCCACTCCCTCGTAAGAGGGAGAACTTATAATTATTCCTATAATTATTAAAATGCTTGGAATTTCAATCCACTCCCTCGTAAGAGGGAGAACGTTTTTTATCATATATTCGGACATACACAGACGATTATTTCAATCCACTCCCTCGTAAGAGGGAGAACTGTAAATCATTTTAACAAAAAGCCCAAAAGAATTATTTCAATCCACTCCCTCGTAAGAGGGAGAACGCGGCTGTCCCTGCTGGCTATTTGGCATATCTTATCATTTCAATCCACTCCCTCGTAAGAGGGAGAACTCCGAGGGTACAATATACCGCAGATAATTATTAAATTTCAATCCACTCCCTCGTAAGAGGGAGAACGTCACGACCACGTTCCATTTTTTTATCATAGATGCATTTCAATCCACTCCCTCGTAAGAGGGAGAACCTTGTCGGCTTGCCTTGTCCCGTATTGCTCCGACATCCATTTCAATCCACTCCCTCGTAAGAGGGAGAACCTGCCGAGGCTCATTACGATCATTACCATTACTCATTTCAATCCACTCCCTCGTAAGAGGGAGAACTATCTGCGGTATATTGTACCCTCGGAGAATACAACATTTCAATCCACTCCCTCGTAAGAGGGAGAACCCGTTTCCCAGGATTCTATAAATTTTAACCACTGCATTTCAATCCACTCCCTCGTAAGAGGGAGAACCCCTAAAATAAAATTTAAAGGAGTAAAACCAATATATTTCAATCCACTCCCTCGTAAGAGGGAGAACCGCCCGAGTTTATCGAGTTTATGAAAAATAAGGGTTGATTTCAATCCACTCCCTCGTAAGAGGGAGAACATTTACTTTCATCTCTGGAAAATCATCTTTCACATTTCAATCCACTCCCTCGTAAGAGGGAGAACCTTTGATATCATCAAATCTCGAATATGTTGCGGCTATTTCAATCCACTCCCTCGTAAGAGGGAGAACCATATATTTTCACCCTTTATCTATTTTACTTAATTTCAATCCACTCCCTCGTAAGAGGGAGAACAAGCTCGGAGCGACAAAAAAGACCCGACCACTTTTGAATTTCAATCCACTCCCTCGTAAGAGGGAGAACGGCTTTCATTATCACACGGTCTTTTTCCGAAAGTAATTTCAATCCACTCCCTCGTAAGAGGGAGAACAGTTCGACAGTCTTAGTGCCGATGTTCACCTTACATTTCAATCCACTCCCTCGTAAGAGGGAGAACACCCCATTCCTTTCAAGGTCAGCAACCGATGCTGTATTTCAATCCACTCCCTCGTAAGAGGGAGAACTTCGGATTTGTGAGAGAAACAAGCGGCGGCAATATTTCAATCCACTCCCTCGTAAGAGGGAGAACATATACTCTCTGCACTCTTCAAAAGTACCATTGAATTTCAATCCACTCCCTCGTAAGAGGGAGAACACCTTTTGGACAATAATATTCGGTTGCAGGAGCGATTTCAATCCACTCCCTCGTAAGAGGGAGAACCTGAAATTGATTATGATGTTACTTTAGCTACAGCCATTTCAATCCACTCCCTCGTAAGAGGGAGAACTCAATATTAACAATGCTCGCGCGGTAGTCTGTAGATTTCAATCCACTCCCTCGTAAGAGGGAGAACCGGTTGCCGACTTCTCCCGAATGGTTTCGCTTTATAATTTCAATCCACTCCCTCGTAAGAGGGAGAACGGAAGCACACTTTGAGTTTGTCCTAAAATGTCCGATATTTCAATCCACTCCCTCGTAAGAGGGAGAACAATGCAGACAGCAGGCGGCAAAATGTTGAAAATATATTTCAATCCACTCCCTCGTAAGAGGGAGAACTGATAATCTTGCTAATAAAGCAATGGTTGAGAAAATTTCAATCCACTCCCTCGTAAGAGGGAGAACTAAATTATTTACCATTTATTCCACCTCTATTCCTTATTTCAATCCACTCCCTCGTAAGAGGGAGAACTGAGGTTGCACGGAAGAAAGCTTTTGCAAAGCGATTTCAATCCACTCCCTCGTAAGAGGGAGAACGTCAAAAGATCATCGTCAGGCTCGTACAGCAGTATTTCAATCCACTCCCTCGTAAGAGGGAGAACGATAAGCGGGCGTTATCTCCTCAATCGGAATATAGTATTTCAATCCACTCCCTCGTAAGAGGGAGAACAAACTGCTTTCTCCTTATGGCTTCGAGAAAAACCATTTCAATCCACTCCCTCGTAAGAGGGAGAACGCCGGCATAAAATTAGGATTGTCAAAATCCTGCTATTTCAATCCACTCCCTCGTAAGAGGGAGAACTGGCGCAGTAATAGGGGGATATCTGAATGGAACAATTTCAATCCACTCCCTCGTAAGAGGGAGAACTAATTATCTTCGGTATGTTATCCCGTCAGATACTATTTCAATCCACTCCCTCGTAAGAGGGAGAACGCCGAGGTCTGCGAAAACTGCGGCGTTTTTGAGATGATTTCAATCCACTCCCTCGTAAGAGGGAGAACGTGCTTTGGGGTGTTGGTTTAAAGAATTAAGAGTTATTTCAATCCACTCCCTCGTAAGAGGGAGAACTCCATTTTTTGTAACTCCTTATTCTGTATCCTTGTCATTTCAATCCACTCCCTCGTAAGAGGGAGAACATCAATATTAACGATACTCGCACGATAATCTGTCGATTTCAATCCACTCCCTCGTAAGAGGGAGAACGGATAACGCCAGTCACCAACAAATTTAACATGAATTTCAATCCACTCCCTCGTAAGAGGGAGAACCGCAATTGCTAAAAGTATAAAGATTACTATAAAGTATTTCAATCCACTCCCTCGTAAGAGGGAGAACTAATTATCTTCGGTATGTTATCCCGTCAGATACTATTTCAATCCACTCCCTCGTAAGAGGGAGAACGCCGAGGTCTGCGAAAACTGCGGCGTTTTTGAGATGATTTCAATCCACTCCCTCGTAAGAGGGAGAACGTGCTTTGGGGTGTTGGTTTAAAGAATTAAGAGTTATTTCAATCCACTCCCTCGTAAGAGGGAGAACTCCATTTTTTGTAACTCCTTATTCTGTATCCTTGTCATTTCAATCCACTCCCTCGTAAGAGGGAGAACATCAATATTAACGATACTCGCACGATAATCTGTCGATTTCAATCCACTCCCTCGTAAGAGGGAGAACGGATAACGCCAGTCACCAACAAATTTAACATGAATTTCAATCCACTCCCTCGTAAGAGGGAGAACCGCAATTGCTAAAAGTATAAAGATTACTATAAAGTATTTCAATCCACTCCCTCGTAAGAGGGAGAACGCTCGTTGTCAAAAAAGTCCTTGTTTATTCTGCTATTTCAATCCACTCCCTCGTAAGAGGGAGAACCAATAACCTTAACAACCATTGTAAATATATCAAACAATTTCAATCCACTCCCTCGTAAGAGGGAGAACTCAAAGTACAATGTTGATGCAATGCTATCATTATATTTCAATCCACTCCCTCGTAAGAGGGAGAACTCAATCCGTTTCAAAAATGGTATGTAAATCATTTCGGATTTCAATCCACTCCCTCGTAAGAGGGAGAACGTAACGGTGATATCAAGTTAGTTTGCGAGCTTCTTATTTCAATCCACTCCCTCGTAAGAGGGAGAACAATTACAAGCGCGATCATTAAGCCGTCCCAGCCACCATTTCAATCCACTCCCTCGTAAGAGGGAGAACATTTAGGCGCTTTAAAAAGTCACAAAGCTTTTGTATTTCAATCCACTCCCTCGTAAGAGGGAGAACAGTATGCACGGCTTATTAAAGAAATTATCATTATAATTTCAATCCACTCCCTCGTAAGAGGGAGAACCTTTTTTACGTTGGAATTTGTGTTTACATACGATATTTCAATCCACTCCCTCGTAAGAGGGAGAACCGATCTCGCCATCTTCGTTGTAATCGGCATTGGTATTTCAATCCACTCCCTCGTAAGAGGGAGAACATCGTTATCGGCGATGTGAACTACATAGACAAGGATTTCAATCCACTCCCTCGTAAGAGGGAGAACTTCATCGTCAACACAGCCATAAAATACAACTACACCATTTCAATCCACTCCCTCGTAAGAGGGAGAACTTGCTCCGAGGACAAAAGCAAAAGAAAAAGAAAAATTTCAATCCACTCCCTCGTAAGAGGGAGAACTAGCTATATGCCGACTTGTACGTTCTCGCTGCTATTTCAATCCACTCCCTCGTAAGAGGGAGAACTCCATCGGGGCGAGGTATCAGATTGTAACAATAGCTATTTCAATCCACTCCCTCGTAAGAGGGAGAACCCTCAACCTCTGCGATCTCTGCTGCACTCATTCCATTTCAATCCACTCCCTCGTAAGAGGGAGAACAGTATGTATAGCCGCCCGGAAGCGGGCGGAAAAAATTTCAATCCACTCCCTCGTAAGAGGGAGAACGTTGCGCTGATAAATGCAATGTATCTGATGCAGCTTATTTCAATCCACTCCCTCGTAAGAGGGAGAACTCCGGCTCCGAGTTCGATGCGCAGTTTGTGAAAATATTTCAATCCACTCCCTCGTAAGAGGGAGAACGAGTCCGAGTTTGCGCAGGCGGTGGTGCAGAATGAATTTCAATCCACTCCCTCGTAAGAGGGAGAACGGACGGCAAAATGGCGTATATTTACCTTGCGGACATTTCAATCCACTCCCTCGTAAGAGGGAGAACTATAATCAGCTCCATACAAGATTTATCGCCGCTATATTTCAATCCACTCCCTCGTAAGAGGGAGAACCCTGGAGCTGCTCACGCACGTCAATCCGCTCGACCGCATTTCAATCCACTCCCTCGTAAGAGGGAGAACAAAAATCTATGAAAGAGGTAAAGTAAAATGATTATTTCAATCCACTCCCTCGTAAGAGGGAGAACGATCCTGCAACCCAAACCCTAATAATAAAACTAAATTAAATTTCAATCCACTCCCTCGTAAGAGGGAGAACCTTATTACTTTTGCTTATTGTCCGATTTCAGGTTTATTTCAATCCACTCCCTCGTAAGAGGGAGAACCGAGAGCTTCAGCAATTTTTACATCGCTTGCGACGGCATTTCAATCCACTCCCTCGTAAGAGGGAGAACACGACGAGGGCGAAACACTCCCAATCATAGAGGATTTCAATCCACTCCCTCGTAAGAGGGAGAACCAAGGAACTCCGAGAAAAAGAAAATCAGGAGGTAATTTCAATCCACTCCCTCGTAAGAGGGAGAACAAGCATCACGCTCCAACAACCAATAATCGAGGATAGATTTCAATCCACTCCCTCGTAAGAGGGAGAACGATCTGTACAAGAGCATCATAAAAGCCCTTAACATCATTTCAATCCACTCCCTCGTAAGAGGGAGAACAGGCCTTTATTTCCAACTGTATAACGCCCATGCTATTTCAATCCACTCCCTCGTAAGAGGGAGAACATTTTTGCTTTCGGACGAATTACGGGAACTGCTATATTTCAATCCACTCCCTCGTAAGAGGGAGAACTTGATTTTTCAACGATTTTTGCGCCGATCTGCGGTATTTCAATCCACTCCCTCGTAAGAGGGAGAACCTTACAGCGTGAAACGTACTCCCCTTTCTGAGCGGCATTTCAATCCACTCCCTCGTAAGAGGGAGAACACCGCCAGTCACCTATAAATTTTACCTGAGAATATTTCAATCCACTCCCTCGTAAGAGGGAGAACGATCTCAACGCCGTATTTTTCGGAAATGGACAAAATATTTCAATCCACTCCCTCGTAAGAGGGAGAACTGCCAAGCGCAACGTGCTTTTCCTCCTCGATATCATTTCAATCCACTCCCTCGTAAGAGGGAGAACGGCTACCTCAAAAGCGACTTTATCAAGATTTTACATTTCAATCCACTCCCTCGTAAGAGGGAGAACCATATCGTTAATTTGCGCTTGTGTACAAGTACCCATTTCAATCCACTCCCTCGTAAGAGGGAGAACAACTGTAGGCGAAAATATAGCAACGCATTCATCAAATTTCAATCCACTCCCTCGTAAGAGGGAGAACATAAGCGCAAACTTGGGAAACTCCTTGCCCTCGATTTCAATCCACTCCCTCGTAAGAGGGAGAACGAGTGCCTCGCAGGAAAAGGTAAAAGCACTGGAAATTTCAATCCACTCCCTCGTAAGAGGGAGAACGGGCACTTTGTCAACAAAAATAGACAAACATTATGGCATTTCAATCCACTCCCTCGTAAGAGGGAGAACAGGCAGCTTGTTTATCAATCAACTCTGATTTTTATTTCAATCCACTCCCTCGTAAGAGGGAGAACCCTAACGCCGTCCTTGACGACCGGCTCTGTAATGATATTTCAATCCACTCCCTCGTAAGAGGGAGAACCCATAGTCTTTTTGCTTCTTAAATGGTTTTCCTGATTTCAATCCACTCCCTCGTAAGAGGGAGAACGCTTCGGGCTTGATGGACTGTTTAGAGCCGCCCATTTCAATCCACTCCCTCGTAAGAGGGAGAACCGATGATCTTTTGACGGGCGAACAATGGCAGACATTTCAATCCACTCCCTCGTAAGAGGGAGAACCCCAATTCGGTGCTTGGGAGTGACGTAAATGCAATTTCAATCCACTCCCTCGTAAGAGGGAGAACGGCTTTTTGTTAAAATGATTTACATACCATTTTTATTTCAATCCACTCCCTCGTAAGAGGGAGAACCGATCATTTTACCACCACCAATATTATTTATAAAAAATTTCAATCCACTCCCTCGTAAGAGGGAGAACTGCGAAAACTGCGGCATTTTTAAGGTACAATGGCATTTCAATCCACTCCCTCGTAAGAGGGAGAACCTACAACTCTACAGTAAATGAAGGTGTATGGGTTATTTCAATCCACTCCCTCGTAAGAGGGAGAACGTATACAAAATATAGCTTCGGACATATATTTTTTATTTCAATCCACTCCCTCGTAAGAGGGAGAACGAAACTACCTCGGCAAGTTTTATGAGGTTTGCAATTTCAATCCACTCCCTCGTAAGAGGGAGAACGCTTAGTGCATTAAATAAAAGTGGCTTAATGGATATTTCAATCCACTCCCTCGTAAGAGGGAGAACATTATTTCTGATAAGCGCAGTCCTTGCAGGTGCGTATTTCAATCCACTCCCTCGTAAGAGGGAGAACTCAAACACATCAATGTCTTTAAGCTTTCTGCGCGGCGTATTTCAATCCACTCCCTCGTAAGAGGGAGAACAGAGAGCGTCGTAACAGATAGGAGGTGAGCAGGTATTTCAATCCACTCCCTCGTAAGAGGGAGAACTGCGACATAAGCATTACAGCGGCACGGATAAGGGCATTTCAATCCACTCCCTCGTAAGAGGGAGAACCAGGAGCAGGTTGACGGCGCAGAGAGTGCCTCGCAGATTTCAATCCACTCCCTCGTAAGAGGGAGAACTTCCCGAGGCAAAACTTGAGGCTTCGGTTTTTCTCATTTCAATCCACTCCCTCGTAAGAGGGAGAACAGTCATTATCTTTATCGTGATCGGGGAGGTGGTTAAAATTTCAATCCACTCCCTCGTAAGAGGGAGAACGTCGTACAAGTGATTTTAAGGTGGGCTAAAGTCGTAATTTCAATCCACTCCCTCGTAAGAGGGAGAACGGTCGAAATTAGCGGTCAAGGGTGCCGTGAGTTCATTTCAATCCACTCCCTCGTAAGAGGGAGAACTCTGGGACTTACTCAATTAAACTGGACACAAGGTATTTCAATCCACTCCCTCGTAAGAGGGAGAACGCGAAAACTGCGGCGTTTTTAAGGTACAATGGCATTTCAATCCACTCCCTCGTAAGAGGGAGAACGAGAGGGGAGCGTTAGAAAGTGGTAACACAAAAGATTTCAATCCACTCCCTCGTAAGAGGGAGAACCAAGGCTTGGGCAACTTCGGAAGTATCTCCGCCTTATTTCAATCCACTCCCTCGTAAGAGGGAGAACACCTTAAAATCACTTGTACGACATAATAACAAAATTTCAATCCACTCCCTCGTAAGAGGGAGAACGTTTTTCTCCAGTTCCTCGCCAACATCTTGACCAGGAATTTCAATCCACTCCCTCGTAAGAGGGAGAACGCTGTAACGGTGTTAGAGTTATTAGGTAAGCTTTTTATTTCAATCCACTCCCTCGTAAGAGGGAGAACAACGTCTATTTTACATATAACGCAGTTGCTGTTATTTCAATCCACTCCCTCGTAAGAGGGAGAACCCGCTCGCTATCAGGTCTTCTATATAGGTCTTGATATTTCAATCCACTCCCTCGTAAGAGGGAGAACTTTTTTTCTTCATACAGACAAATTGGTAAGGTCATTTCAATCCACTCCCTCGTAAGAGGGAGAACGGATATCTCAATGCTGACACTTGTAAAGCGCATTGCGATTTCAATCCACTCCCTCGTAAGAGGGAGAACGCCTACTTGGGTTATTTTTCCCGAAAGCTCGGAATTTCAATCCACTCCCTCGTAAGAGGGAGAACCGCTGCCTGTGTTTGCTGTTGAGGGGGCAGATAATTTCAATCCACTCCCTCGTAAGAGGGAGAACGATGATCCCGAGCCACTTGCGCAAGAAACGGTTAAAATTTCAATCCACTCCCTCGTAAGAGGGAGAACATCAGCATCACTGTTTTGTTTGGCGCAACTGGATAAGATTTCAATCCACTCCCTCGTAAGAGGGAGAACCGGTAACTATCCGTCTTTTCGTCGATGACCTCATCGTATTTCAATCCACTCCCTCGTAAGAGGGAGAACAAAATGACGCTTGAAAGCAACCCGACAACACCCCATTTCAATCCACTCCCTCGTAAGAGGGAGAACCGGCAGAACCACCAACATACAGCGCACAGACGAGATTTCAATCCACTCCCTCGTAAGAGGGAGAACGGAGAAGATAAGACCGTTTGAACCCAATCTTGTATTTCAATCCACTCCCTCGTAAGAGGGAGAACCGCCTGGAACATTTAGCAGTGCATATTCTTTGGATTTCAATCCACTCCCTCGTAAGAGGGAGAACAGCTTTGCAGGCTTTGAGGGATAAGGGTGACGAAGGATTTCAATCCACTCCCTCGTAAGAGGGAGAACTTTGCTATACCCGTTGACACCAATTTAGTACGCTTTTTAATTTCAATCCACTCCCTCGTAAGAGGGAGAACGTACTGCTATAAAGATTTTCCTAAAATCATAAAGATTTCAATCCACTCCCTCGTAAGAGGGAGAACGTGCTGTTTTATGGCTTTCATTTCAAGACCTGTATTAAAATTTCAATCCACTCCCTCGTAAGAGGGAGAACACCAAAACATTACGCTTGCAACGGTCAGCGCAATATTTCAATCCACTCCCTCGTAAGAGGGAGAACTGGTGATAACAGGCGAACGCCGTGACGAAGGCGATTTCAATCCACTCCCTCGTAAGAGGGAGAACTCGAAAATGCTTGGGCTGGTAGAGGGTACAGGGTGATTTCAATCCACTCCCTCGTAAGAGGGAGAACGGCTGCCTTTTAGGCTCAAATATAGCATCTCAAAGCATTTCAATCCACTCCCTCGTAAGAGGGAGAACGGCAGTTTTTATGCTCGGATACGATGCGATGCTCATTTCAATCCACTCCCTCGTAAGAGGGAGAACGGCAAAATGTCCGTATAAGCAGCGTCCTATGGTTATTTCAATCCACTCCCTCGTAAGAGGGAGAACGCCGCCCGGAAGCGGGCGGAAAAAGAAATTTACGGCATTTCAATCCACTCCCTCGTAAGAGGGAGAACAAAAGCTTGGTTGGACGGTGTAAAAACCTTGAAATTTCAATCCACTCCCTCGTAAGAGGGAGAACCTCAAATTATTTACCATTTATTCCACCTCTATTCCTTATTTCAATCCACTCCCTCGTAAGAGGGAGAACGATACCGCTGCCGTCACTCTTTGTACCCCATACGGATTTCAATCCACTCCCTCGTAAGAGGGAGAACTTGGGCATATCTAATTTTTTAAATCCGCTGTTTGTATTTCAATCCACTCCCTCGTAAGAGGGAGAACGCGTTGAGGACGGAATCAGAAAAAATGGCACAATGATTTCAATCCACTCCCTCGTAAGAGGGAGAACTTTTTAACCGAGAGTGTTAAGCAACAACCTCTCGATTTCAATCCACTCCCTCGTAAGAGGGAGAACACTCGTTATACTTCTGACGATACAGATAGCTTTCGCCATTTCAATCCACTCCCTCGTAAGAGGGAGAACTACACACCGTTAAGGACTGGAAGCAGGGTCAGACCATTTCAATCCACTCCCTCGTAAGAGGGAGAACATTCCCATAGCCTCGGCACGCTCATAAGCCTGCTGCCATTTCAATCCACTCCCTCGTAAGAGGGAGAACGAAGTTACCGAATTCGCGCCGCTTTGGGACGAAATTTCAATCCACTCCCTCGTAAGAGGGAGAACCATTTTATGTGCTGTATGAGGTTGACGGGTACACATTTCAATCCACTCCCTCGTAAGAGGGAGAACTCCGTATGCTCGATATAGCCGCCCCAAGTATCAGAAATTTCAATCCACTCCCTCGTAAGAGGGAGAACTGACGAAATTATATCGACGATAGCCGGCGGAGATATTTCAATCCACTCCCTCGTAAGAGGGAGAACGCCGAGCGTTGACATTCCCGCCGACCTGCGGTGATTTCAATCCACTCCCTCGTAAGAGGGAGAACCGACCACATCGACGCTGCATACCAGCCTTTAGACATTTCAATCCACTCCCTCGTAAGAGGGAGAACACATCACAGCTAAAAGCGTTATGTCCCTTTTCCCGATTTCAATCCACTCCCTCGTAAGAGGGAGAACGCCTGCGAGCTTTCGTCCTTGCCGCCGAAAAGATATTTCAATCCACTCCCTCGTAAGAGGGAGAACTTTCGGGGTGGCAATGTATTATATCAGCCACCTATTTCAATCCACTCCCTCGTAAGAGGGAGAACATTTAGCGAACGCAAAACGTATTTTAACTCAAATGATTTCAATCCACTCCCTCGTAAGAGGGAGAACGGTGGAAACATCGTCAAAGGGCTAAGCACTGAATATTTCAATCCACTCCCTCGTAAGAGGGAGAACTTCGGCTTCGGCATATTCGTCTGCGATCGTGAGCGATTTCAATCCACTCCCTCGTAAGAGGGAGAACTTCGGTGCAAGGAATAATCTCAATTGCTTCTGTGAATTTCAATCCACTCCCTCGTAAGAGGGAGAACCGCTGTAAGCTCTGCTGCTTCTTTTTCAGCCTCATTTCAATCCACTCCCTCGTAAGAGGGAGAACAAGTATTTAAAATGGCAATTGACAATCGTGTGCTTATTTCAATCCACTCCCTCGTAAGAGGGAGAACTATACGCACCTCGACAGCATATATAAGCGCAAAATTTCAATCCACTCCCTCGTAAGAGGGAGAACTTCCGCTCCCATTATCGGATTGTCCTGCATCAAAATTTCAATCCACTCCCTCGTAAGAGGGAGAACAAGGCAAAATGCTGTCTGACGCAGGATATAAAAATTTCAATCCACTCCCTCGTAAGAGGGAGAACATTTTTTGGTCGAGGTGACGGGACTCGAACCCACGAATTTCAATCCACTCCCTCGTAAGAGGGAGAACCGCAAAATGTCACAATAGTTGGTGGTTTATGCTGTGAGTTTATGTGACATTTTGACATAATTTGCTTTTTATTAGTCGGCAAAAAGCTAAATCCGTTTGATTTTTATGACAAAATTACTGTTTTTTCGGTGCGAATGGTACGGGAATTTTATGTGTACTTATATTTCGCACCGAAATATTCGCTCGGATATTTTCGCATTTTGGGCGTGGGCTTTTCAGAATATCAGCTCGTCTTCGACCGAAAGTGCGGGCTTTGCGCCTATATGCTCGACTTTGGTTTGGTGGTTATTGCCGAGATAATAGAAGCGCAGGCTGTCTTTTTCTTCGTCTATTTCGTCGGAAAGCTTCTTTTTTAACATTCTCAATTGTGCGGCATCGACTATGCACTCAAAGACGGAATTCTGCACTCTTACGCCGTAGTTTACACACTGTTTTGCAACGCGTCTTAGGCGTTTTCTGCCCTCGCGATCCTCTGTATTAACATCGTATGTTACGAGAACGAGCAACTGCGTTTCCCCCCTTTTACGATTTCCACATAAACGGCGGATAGCTGTCGAGGTCGCCTCTGATATACCTTGCCAGCAGCATTGCCTGAACATACGGAAGCATTCCCCACTCGACTTTTTCTCCGAGGAACGGGTGCGTTATTTCATCGTACTTTTTCTTCTGCCAGGCGCTCAGGAAGCTTTTTCTGCCGTCCTCTGTCAGCATCACTGCGCCGTCCTCACGCTTGAAAAAGTCGTCATTCGTTATTATACGCTTATTTATCAGCGATAGCACGAACCTATCGCATATCGGCGCACGGAACTCTTCCACGAGGTCGAGGGCAAGCGATCTTCGTCCGGGTCTGTCGCTATGCATAAAGCCGACATAAGGGTCGAGTCCGACCGCTTCGAGCGCAGATGAACACATACCCGTTTCGAGCGAATAGGCAAACGAAAGCAGTGCATTCACGTTATCGAGCGGAGGTCTTTTGCTTCGCGTTTTGAAATAAAAATTCTCTTTCTGCTGCAAGATCATATCGTCGAATACGGAAAAATAGACAGACGCGCCCTCGCCCTCTATCCCTCGCAGCGAATCGATGTCGGCGGCGTTAAGAGCGTTTCGGCTCGCTTCATTTAGGAACGCCGACTTCTTTTTGAAGCTTTCGACATCAAGCCGAGGTGCGTGATCCCTCACCGCGCGTTCAAGCGACCACCTGCTGTTGTAAAGCTTCGCGGTTATCATATATTTTGCTATGGCAAGGCTTCTTTCTGGTGAATCGGCAATTCTGTACTGTTCGCGGCGAAGAAAAACATTTCCGCTGACGCTGCCCTCGACACGGGCGAGAAAATGTCCGTTTTTCTTCATAAAAACAAGCTCGATGCCGTCCTCGGCGCATTTTCCCATAAGCGCAGGACTTGCGCCCGTATAGCCGAAGGTCATTATCCGCTCGATGTTGTGGAGCGGAACTCTGCCAACCTCGTTTCCGCCATTGCTTATAACGAGATTTTCGCCGTCGAGCGAAAGGTATCTGTCGGGATTGTTGACATAGACCGTGTTCATCAGCTTTTTCAAGCGGCATCACCCCTCTTTCGGCGGTTCTTCACCGAGCATAGATCTCACATAAGCGACGGCGTTTTTGTTTCCGCATATAACGGGCAGACAGATATTTTTCAGCGAGCAGGCATTGCAGGCCTTGCGCCTTTTCACCTTTGGAGTATGCTTTGCTTTGTATAGCTTGTGCATCTCGTCAATGATATTTTCGGTGCGGCGGCGAAGTTCCTCATCGAAACTGACCTTTATCCTATGCCGTGTTTCGCCGTAGTAAAGATAGCCGAACGGAATTTTGCAGCAAAGCATATCTTCAAGGCAAAGCGCCTGCGCCGTGAGCTGTAAAATGTCGCAGTCATCCTCTTTCGGTTCGCCGCGCTTGTATTCAACGGGCGTGACGGAGTATTTTCCGTCCAAACCGAAAAGAGTTGTCCCGTCTGTGCATTTTCTAAGCTCAACAGCGTCACATTCGCCCGATATTCCGAGCCTTGGGGACGAAACCGCCATTGCTCGGGTTATAACGAGGTCGCCGCGCTTCTCGTGGAAGCCTGCATCATGGACATTTTCGTGCATAATGCTGCCGTCAACGGTGCGATAGTTCTCGCTCCACTGCTGTTCGATGTGGATAAGCGCCCATTGTCGGCGGCAGAATGCGAAGTGCTGTATGCCCGAAAGCTGAAGATAATCATCTTCGCTGTACATTATGTAAGATCCTCGTATTTTTCAACGGAAAGACCGTCAAGCTCACCGAGTGTGATGTCGTAGTCGTCAATGCTCTCGGGACGGCTGACACCTTCCTTTTCCTTTATCGAAAGCAGGCGGTGAACCTTTGCGGAGGAATATTTCGGTGTTTTGCAGTCGTGCTTCCACCAGTAAAGGCGGCAAACTTCCATGCTTCCGCCGGGACGGGCAGAGGATTCATCGTTTTCAAACAAGGTCAGAAGTGCCTGCTTTATTTTTTCGGCATCTTCGGCGGTGAAACCTGTCTTTTCTGCAAGCTGGCAGTTTATGCTGCCGTTGACAACATAAAGTCCGAATGCAACTCTGTGCTTCATTCCCATAGTATCGGAAGCTTTGCCCTCTTTGCCGCTCTCGCTGTTGACGCTCTTTGTTATCTGCATGGAAACAACATCAACGGGCGAAACGCTTACAGCCTGCTGTATCGAAACAGGTCCTCTTACGCCGACAGATGCGGAATCGTCCTTGAATGCGAACACCTGACCGAAGCTGCGGACATCTATCCATTCCGCGCAGGCAGCCTTTGCATAAGCATCTCTGTCGGTATTTTTGCCCTTGCTCAAAGCCTTTAAAGCAGCATTTGCGTTAGCTCTGTCGTGCAGGCTCTTGCAGCCGTCGTCGCAGCGGTCGTCCGACTGGACGAATATCTTCTCTTTCATATCCTGCAGGCGGTTGCGTATCTTTCTCTTTAAGCATACATCGGAGATCTCGCCGAATCCGTCATAGCTCTCACGGGGGCGGTTTCCGTTGAGCGGATCACCGTTCGGGTTAGCGTTCTTAGCCGAAATAACAACTGTAAAATCGATCTTATTCTGTAAAGTTTCCATTTAATTTTCCTCCTCGTTTTTCTTCATATCTTCATTGAACATTTTTGTCATATAGTGGCTGTATCCGAGCAGATAAACATTTTCAAGGCGGCTGTTGTCCGTAAATGCTTTCATATCCATTTTATCAAGTATTTCGTTTATCCGCTTCTGATATTTTACCTGACCTTTGCCGAGCTTGTTGAAATAGACCTTGAGATTTTTCTCGATATTTCCCCAAGTCTGATACGGGCGCTGTGAAAAAACGTTCCAGTAGCGCTTTGCACTTGTCTGTCTTACGTTTCTTTCCTCCGCAGTGAAAGCTTCGTTCTCAGCCTTGTCCGCAACTGCGAGCAGACAGCCGTAAAGATAGCTTCTGTCGGTATTGTTTGGGTCGTATGCCATAAGATATTCGTCCTCCCTATTTATTTTTTCGTTGTCGATAATGCTTTTTCTTATCATTCCGCAGGCTGTTTCAAGAACTGTACGATGATTGTAGCTGTTCTCATAAGCGAGCGGATTTGAAGCTTTGTTATAAAGCGCGTGGATAATATCATCGGGTATCTTTTTTCCTGCCGTTACGCAGGGAAGAAGCCTTAAAACATTATCACCCTTTACTTTTTTATCGCAGTCGATAAATTTTCCACGCTCCGTTCCGAATGCACAGTTGATTATCTCAATTATGCTGAATGAGTTGACAACTGTCTTTTTCAGTTTTCCGCTGTAACGCGTCCAAGCCGTCTGCGAGTGCCATTTTTCGATATTATCAAGATAATCCGAACCTACAAGCTCCGTGTAAAGCGACATATTCATTCGTCCCTGCGTTGCGGCATCAATGCCCATAAGCATTACCTTTGTATTCGGCGCAAGCTTCGTTTTGTAACCATAGATATTCTTTTTCAGCAAAGCCATATACATCGGTGCTGTTGTCGGAATTTCCTTTTCGTCATCTTCATCATCGAATTTCTCATCATCAAAGCCTTTTGCCGTCGGCTTGGGGGTATCCTGCAATGCGCTTGCCCATACAACAAGCGTCATCGTATCGAACACTTCACCCTGCTTCTGTATAAGCCAGCGCAGAGCATTGTGTATCTTCTGCGAAAAATCATAGCTTATCGAAACGGCTTCTGTTTTGTTATTAAATCGTCCTCTGTAAGAAAAACCGCTTGTTTCATCATTTGCAGAAAAAAGCTTGGCTTTATCTCCTGCGTTGCGGAGTTTTGAGGGGTGCTTATAGGTCGCAGGGAGCATTTCACCCGTTGCATAGCAAAGCTGTTCCTCACCTACAAGTGTTGCATTGAACTTCTGAAAATCACCGACCATATCAAGTCCGTATTTTTTACAAAGCTCATTGTCCCAAGTCTTTAACGGCGGCTCATTTTCGATAATAAAACGAACGAAAGAATCCTCCTGAGCTATTGTCGCTATTTTCACACCGACTGCAAGCTTTCCTGTTTCTTCGTCGGTTTTGAGCACACCTGCTCGGACAAGGTCGGACATGACCGTCCGCTTGTCAAGGTAGCTGTACAGCGCTTTTACAGCCTTATTCGCGTAGGGACTTTCGTACCATTTGCGAAGCTGATTCATATATGACAGAAAGAAATTGTCATTGTCCGAGCGCTTTCCGACAACGTATTTGCCGTAATCGCCTGCAATATAAACAAGCTTATCATCGAACGGCATCGGCACAACGCCGCTTGTTCTTACGGCTGAATCCTCGGTGGCAGGTATCACCGTCTTGGCATTGTCCTTATCCACCGCCGAAGCGCCCCTGAATTCGCCGTCCTCGCTGATAGTCACTTCTATCTGCGCATTGGCGGTCGAGTGCGCTATAGGGAGCATTTCAGGCTCGCCATCGGAGAATTTTCTGCCGCTGTTATATTCATATATCTCAAGCAGTTCACTTGTCCAGCTCAAAATTACCGTCCCCCTCAAATTCTTCAAGTCCGATAAAGTTTTCCGTTTCTTTTCCGAATGGCTTTATCGGCATTTTTCTGATATGACGCGTTACCTCACATTTCTCCGGGCGGATAAAGCTTATCACGCCGTTTTCCATTGTGGGATTCCAGAAACGCACCGTCATAAGACCCTTGTCCTCTTCGCGTATCGCCTCATCGGCGTATGTTATCCCGTGATAGGTAAGGCTGTAAGGGATAGTTCCGCAGTGGTCGTAAGCACCTGCTCCCTCGCCGAAAACGCATGGCTCAACATAGCCTTGGCACTCTCTTGTCCCGAGGAAAATATCACGTCTGCCGCCGCGCTCTATCATTCGCTTTGCAATGTTGTGATGCTTGTTGTAATTGCGGTCTGCTTTAAGCTCGGGACGGTTTTCATTCCACTCGAAATGCGCTCTGACCTGATAGTGAACATTGTCAAGATATGTATAGTAAGCAAGGTCACCAGTTTTTTTATCCACTTTCACTAAAAGCATACCTTTTCTGACCGTTCTTATCGGGTTGATTATGCGAACTTCGTCTATTATCCAATAGAATGTTGGCTTCCAATAAATGCTATTTGCAATACCTTTCAGCGCTTCGTATGTTGGAATAGGGTACGAGGATTTCTCTCCGCCGGGTCTGGTGAGTATATCGGAAAAAAGCGCATATTTTCCGTAAACGGCAAACTCGACCGTGTTGTGCTTTTGTTGGTTTTCCATTTCTATCATTCCTCCTAATATATCAGTATATCCTGCTCTGCGCCCTCGGTTATTATGCCAAGCTCGCTGTCGTAAAAATTCTTTTCAAGTATCGCCGTGCCGAATTTCGTGCGGTAAATACCATTGTTTTCGTCAAGCTTTCGTCCCGTGCCGCTGTAAACGCTGACGGTGTATTTCTGCGCCTGCTTTGTAAGCTGAACAAGCCCGTTTTCCGCAGTCATCAGCTTTTCGATAAGCTTCTTTGCCTCATCGTTGTAAGGAACAACGATGTCCTCGGTGTTGTTGTCAATGACAGTGAAAATAGTTCCTGCCGTTCGGAACGCCTGCGAAGTGAATTTGCTTGAAGTTCTCTCGCTGATCTCATATCGGTTCGTATCGAGCGACAAAAGGTCGATGAGGTTCGTACCCACGCCGTTATCTCTTGCTGTATAGCAAAGCTCTTTGGCTTCGGTCTGATAAAGTGAACGAAAATACTGCCGAACCGCTTCGTCCGATTGGAGATCTGCATATCTTTCGCTGCCGAGCATTTCCTGCAAAATGCCCTGAGCATCCTTTATCTCGGTAAGGCTGCCGAGTTTTTCGTCTTTGAATTTTATGATATAAACTGGGCATATACCGTCCGCATCACCGTGACGGTTGCATCGTCCTGCAGCCTGAACTGCATTGTCCAATCCTGCCAAGGCTCGCACAACGCATCGGAAAGATATATCAACGCCCGCTTCGATAAGCTGTGTGGTCACGCATATTATGGGACGCTTTTCATTAAGCTGTTCCCTTATATGCTTTATTCTGTCGCGCCTATGTTCGGGACACATATTCGTGCTGAGATGTATTATCTCCGCTTCGTCCTTGCAAAGCTCTTTTATCCGTTCAAACATTGCGAGCGCTTCGGATTTCGTGTTTACTATAAGAAGAAGATCGCCCGACTCGCGGAATTTTTCCGCACAGAATTCAGCCGCTTCATCATAGTCCCAGCCGTAAGGGTCGATCTTCGATACGATATCGGTTCGTCGGAACACCTCAAAATCCTTGACGAAGTCACCCGTCATACTGTATTTTTCGTCCATTATCACTGGGAATTTTACTTCGTCCATAACGGGCTGAGTTGCCGAACACAATACGACAGTCGAACCGCATATCTGCGTGAGAAAATTCACGGCGAGGTTCAGCATATTCACGCATTTGAGCGGAACTGCCTGAATTTCATCTATTATTATCACCGCTTTGCTAAGTCTGTGCATACGCCGAACCGATGATGATTTTGCCGAAAAAAGCGTATTCAAAAACTGTACCATTGTTGTCGCAATAACGGGAGGATCCCAACGCTCCGTGTGAAGCTCGTACTCGCTGTATTCGTTCTGCTCTGCTTTTTCAAACCGCTCCGCAACAACGTTTGAATGATGCTCAAGGAAGTTTTCTTCGCCCGAAACAGCACGGAATTCATCGCTGTTCTGCTCGAGAATTGACATAAACGGCGCGATGTAAATTATCTTTTCCATATCGTGACCGATGCAGTATTCTATTGCAAATCGAAGCGAAGAAAGCGTTTTTCCTCCGCCCGTCGGAACTATCATTCGGCAGACCTTAACATCATTTTTCGCAAATTCCGCACATCGGTCGGAAATGCTTCTCCTCTGCTTTGAAATGGTGTCAGTTTTTCCGTCGAACCTGCTCAAACGCTCCGCAAGGCGAGCTTTCATTTCCGTCCAAAGCCGCTTTTTGTCGGCAAAAGTTTCCGTTGGCTCGCAGGACATAAACGAAGCCGTATCTATTCTGTCCGCATCGATAAGCGCCGACTGCAAAATTCGTTCCAACATACCAAGATAAAAGGCAAAATCCTCTTTACCATTTGAAATTTCCTTTATTTCCGCACGAATACGCTTATATTCGTCATCGGCACTTTCAAGAAGTGAAAGCAGCTCTTTTTCAGGGAAAATTTCGTCCGCATTTTTGCGTATCTCATCGTAAAATTCCGTTTTCCCTGTTCGTTTGAGGAAATAATCCACTCCGTTCGGTTCGAGCCAGTCATTCAGACCATGATGTGAGATCATCGTTCGTGCGATAAGGCGCGAAACGCTGTAAAAGCGCTTCGGGTCAGCCTTATCCGCTATTTCGCAAAGGTATTTTGCGCCTGCGAAGCTGTGGTCGATCTCACCTCTTTTTGTCGAAGATTCACCCATAATATATCGGTTGAATTTCTCGCAAAGCTTTCCGATATCGTGGAGCAGACCTTGAAGCCGCCCGATGTTTTCCGCATCAAAAACGCGCGCAAACCCGGCTGCCATTTCAGCGGTGTTCCTGCAATGCTCCCCAACCGTCTGGATTTTTTCCTCATTTATGTGCGCCGCAAATACCATATTTCTGCCTTTCGTTTAAATTATACTCTTTATCAGAGAATGATTTGTATTTATATAATAATAACTCTTTCGACAAAATTTGTCAATATGCTCTGACGAGTAAACATTGTTTTATACAATTTCTGACAATATAATTTATTTATTTTCACAATAAAATTATATAATATTGACTTTTATTAACCACAATGGTAAAATAATACCATTATATCTGTCTCTTATACACATCTGACGCTGCCGACGAAGAGG
>ERZ1026854.843-NODE-843-length-20863-cov-9.129469_pt1 | contig 20863 bp, 21 predicted proteins | sample MGYA00380157_ERZ1026854 | MGnify/ENA primary metagenome ERZ1026854 (study PRJEB33269, sample SAMEA4719793) | human gut metagenome | biome: human-associated habitat; feature: organic feature; material: feces | place: Cameroon | collected 2013-10 ... | reverse complement strand
TCTGGACACCCACCACCCTTTAAACAAAGCGAAATTCTTGCAGAATTAACGTAAATTTTATTTGGCTTCGCAACGCTGCGAATAATGTTGGGGATTTTTATTTACTTTGAGCTGTCGCTGATTATTTTTATTCTTGCTTCGCTGTTCTTTACCACGTTGAGGAGTGAAGATGCTGAGCCTGCATATTCTTCCGATAATGTTGAGGCGGTGATGATATTGTTATCGCTTTCGAGTGCGATATCATTTTCGCCGAATGTTACGCCCTTTGCTGCTGCGGAGGCTTCCGCTTCGCACATTGCCATTGCGGCTGATGCTGAGCCTGAGGCTGCTATTTCGGGGATAGTAAAGAATCTTTGGTCGTTCTTCGGATTTGAGGAATACACGATGCGGAACATTTTATATATCGCGAGCATCATATACGAAGAAACGGCTTTCATAATGGTATTGCTGCCCGTTTTTTGGATAAGCGAAAAAAGGACATTGAGCGAATTGACGATGAGCTTTCTGTTGAAGGCTGCCATCATACTGCCGCCTGCTGCGATCTTGCCTGAGTTGGAATCCTGCTCAGGGATATCTTCGTAGGAAATTGTTTTTCCTGCGGGTTCGGGCGAGCGTCCGAGCAGATAGTCGCAGGAAACGTTATAATAGTCTGCTGCCTTGACAAGAAATTCAAGACCGCATTCACGGATACCTTTTTCATAATGTGAAAGCAGCGCCTGCGAAATACCAAGATCCGCCGCTGCGTTTTTTTGACTGATGCCTCGTTCTTTCCTTAAGAGGGTTATAATTCTTGGAAAGTCGGAATTCATCTTGTCACCTCCCGATCGTTCTCATAATCATCTTTTATATCTATTTTTCTCTGTTTGCCGACAATTACGTACTGTAAATTATATCTTATAACGTACTTTTTGTAAAGGGGGGTTGTGGAAAAAACTCGATAAAGGTTATAATTGTTTTTTGTTGAAGTTACATAATGGCAAAACAGGCGTTTCACACGCAAAATCGGCATAATACAAGATATTGTGCCATATTGGAAAAATGCTGTCAAGATGTTGAAATGGCATTGCTTTGTAAATAAATGGATAAAATGTAAATTTTATTTGTATAAACTATACTGCCGCAAGGCTTGTATTGACAAAAAACAGCGCTTAATATATACTATATTAATAAGAAAAAATCACAAGGAAGAATATTATGAACGGATATAAAATAACATTTATACGCAACGGTATGACCGAAGCAAACGAAAAAGGAATATATATCGGAAAGTCCGACTGGCCGCTCTCCGACAAGGGCAGGGCTGACCTTGAGGAAAAGGCGAAAGTCTACGCTTATCCAAAGGTAAACAGAGTTTATTCCAGTCCTCTTACCCGTGCACTGCAGACGGCGGAGATAATCTTCCCCGACCGTGAGATAGTTATATGCGACGAAATGACCGAAATGGACTTCGGCGTTTTCGAGGGCATCGAGCTGAAAGACCTGCTTGAACTGGACAGCTATCACAACTGGATAAAGGGCGGACTTGACAATCCTCCGCCGAACGGTGAGAGCCTGCGCAATATGATAAACCGCAGCCTTTCGGGACTCAACCTTATTATAATGGATATGATGAAGGAAAATATACACGAAGCAGGGGTCGTTACCCATTCGGGAATACTGATGAACCTTATGTCCTGCTTCGGACTGCCGAAGATGAAGCCTATGGACTTTGCCTGCGAACCCGGCGAGGGTTATATGGTGAATGTTTCGGCGATGCTCTGGCAGAATGGCGGCGTGTTCGAGATAATCGGAAAAGTCCCGTTCGGGAATGCCGCCGATTACAACGAATTTTAAGGGGAGCTGAACGATGAAAAGCCTTGATAACGAGCGGTACAGGCATTTTGCCGCCCAGCGGCTGAAATGCTGCTGGGGAGAATGTGTCGGTGAGGTCTTTATCGTTACGGCGGTGCTGACAATGGCGGCGCTTGCGTTCCTGACAGTGACGGAGATACTTTTCCGATGCGGTGTGATAAGTTTCGGCGTCGGCGACCTCGGAAAAGGCGGCTGGAGGCTCGGACTTGCGGCGCTGATATATCTCTTCCTGCTGTATGTTGCCCTTATTCCGCTCAAATACGGCACGGCGTGGTTCTATTTTCAGGAGGCTCATTCAACGAGCATTCCCGGAGCAGGCTTTTTCAGTTGTTATATGCACAGAAAGCACATAAAGGGAACGCTTGCGCTTGAATTTATGGTAATTGCAAGGAGAATAGGCGTTGCGGCTTTCCCAATGGCGTTCATTGCGTTTATGACGTGGCATTTCAGGTGGCTGCTCGACCAAGACCCGACTGCGGCGGCAGTTAGCCTTGCGGTGTTTGCGATAACGGGCGCACTGCTCGTTTTTATGTACATAATCTATCATTTGAGATATATTTTCGTGCCGTATCTTTATGCTTCCGACCCCGAAAAAGCGCCGAAAGAGATAATCGCCGAAAGCATCAGGGTCGCAAAGGGAAGCAGGTTCGGCATAATAAAGCTTGTCTTTTCGCTTGCACCGCTTTGGGTATGCTGCCTTGCGATATTTCCGCTCATTTTCGTTATACCATATACAAAGATGACATTTGCGGCAGCGGCGGCTGAAATTTTTGACGCTTACCGCTCGGATTCGCAGCACATCGAGAGCGCCGAGGGCATTAAGGAGGAAGCGCTTGTCTGAAAATAAAAGAAAAATCGAATTCGCCGTCACGAAAGAAGATGACGGAAAAAATCTCGGGGAGTTCCTGCGCAAAAGCGGAACTTCCCGTCGTCTTATAACAAAGCTGAAGCAGGTGAGCGGAGGGATAACGCTCAACGGCGAACCTGCGCGGACTATAGATATTGTTCATACGGGCGATATTGCCGCTATCGATATGCAGAGCGGCGAACCGCTTGACGAAAATCCCGCCCTCTTTGCACCAATTGTCTATGAAGACGATGATGTGATAGTTTACAATAAGCCTGTCGATATGCCCGTTCACCCGTCGCATCGGCATAGGTATGATACGCTCGGCAATCTTTTTGCCGCACAGCACGGAGATATGACGTTCCGCCCGATAAATCGGCTCGACAAGGACACATCGGGACTTTGCGCCGTGGCGAAGAATTCATTCTCGGCGGCGAAGCTTTCGGGGACGATAGAAAAGACGTATTTCGCCGTAGTCTGCGGAAAGCTTTCGGGCGGCGGAAAGATAGACGCTCCGATAGGCAGGTGTGACGGCTCGGTGATAACGAGAGAAGTCCGTCCCGACGGTCAGCGCGCTGTTACGAACTACACCGTCATTGACGGGAATGAGAAATACACGCTCATCCGCATCAAGCTTGAAACGGGCAGAACGCACCAGATAAGGGTGCATTTCGCACACATCGGACATCCCCTCGCAGGCGATGATATGTACGGCGGCGACATTTCCGACATAACGCATCAGGCGCTCCATTGCGGCGAACTGGAGTTTATGCTCCCCGTTTCGGGCGAAAAAATAAGTCTTTCAGCTCCTATAAGGGAGGATATGCTTTCTATACTGAAAAAAGTTGCACAAAATTAAAGTTTACGTCCACGCTTTTTAAAGGGTGGTGGGTGTCCAGAGGGCAAAGCCCTTGGTCGCTTCCGCAGAAGCGAAACACCTTAAACTAACAGCACCAAGTATTGCTGCAACAGCGAAATATCTATAAGCTAAAAGGCGCAATTCACATTCAAAAAGTAAAACAGAACGTGATAAATCAGTCTGTAAACCTATAAAATGTGAATTGCGCTTATTCTTTATGTTCGGAATAACTATCCTCGGCAAATAAACGTAAGGAGCAAAGCGACGAGCGCTTATTGCTGACGGGATATGAGCGGCGGCTTTTCTTTTAGCAATCAAGTCATAAAATTCTTTTTAGTCAGTATGCATAAATGCAATATACTTTTTCAACAGACTGAAATGGTTACAATTGTAACCGTTTTGTAACTTTTAGAAAAATGACGTATCTTCGCGGTTTGCGGCAAAATTTGTGCATTTTTGAGAAAATAGGACAAATTTTTCGTAATCGTTTTTGAAAGGATTTCCTTAACGGAAAGGGAATATTTTCATGCCTTTGTAAACGATATATCAAGTTTCTGAAAACGATTTTGATTCGTGATTTTGCTTAAAATGCACAAATAATGGGGGGAGAAACTGTTAAAAAAGCAGAATAAATGTTACTATTTTTCGATTTCCCTTGAATTTCTCGGAAAAAATCGTATAATTAGTATTGGTGTAACTGAATTGTAACTAATTCGACCGTAAATTTATAGGAAATTACATTATACGATATATATAACTTCGGCCAATGGCCGATAAAGAAAGGAGATGTTCCGATGAAAAGCAGAAACGGTGAAAACGGCAAGCAGAATAACTGCGTTGACTTCGTGCCGCCGGTTTCTATAAACGAGAGCAAAGATAAATTAGAAAAGCTCGAAGGTGCTGTCATAAATACGGGAGCACTCATTGCATATACTTTTTCATACGGTGCGTCAAAGGCTGCGCAGTACATTGCGTACATCGCAAGCCGAATCAGAAATGCTGTAAAGCCCACACATCATAAGGTCGCAAACGCTGTGAAGTCAACGATTCGCAAGATCGCGGAGGCTTCTGCCAAGACCGCAGCCAAGGTGAGCGGCGGCTTCAGAGAATTTGCGGAAAATGTTAAGGCAAACGGCTTCGCTTCTGCAGTAAAGACAATGGCTTCAAATGCCGTTCAGACTGCTAAGCGCGAAAAGAACGTTTTCAAGACCGCTGTGAACTATGTTTTCCCGACGGCTTCGGTCGCACTGCTTATCGCAGTTGTTTGCAGCACGGCTTCAACCAGTTACGGTATTGCAGTTGAATGCAACGGAACAGAGCTTGGCGTTGTTTCCGCTGAATCGGTCGTAACGGACGCACAGCAGTCCATTTCCGATAAGAATGTTTACTATTCCACTGATGATACAGCTCTCGTAAGCACGAACCTTTCGATAAAGCCGCTCAATTCTATGGACGAAGTTATCGATGAGATGGAGCTTATCGAAAAGATGCAGGAACAGCTCGATATCACACTTCCTGCCGAAGATCAGGGCGAAGAACAGCAGGCTGCACCTGCTTCACTCGAAGAAGAGGCTGAGGAAGCAGCTTCTGCACTTTCTTCAGATGAGCTTGACGGCAAGGTAAGAGCTTACTCCGTTATGATAAACGGCAGCTTCTATGCAGCTGTTGAAGCAACGGACGAGATCGAAGCTTACATCGAATCCATAAAAGAACCTTATATGAACGACCCCGATGTTGTTTCCGTCGGCTTTGACAAGTCGGTCGAATATACATACGAGCAGTTCGTTTATCCTACCGAGATAGTTTCTCAGCAGGAAGTTATCGACAAGCTCAGCTCTATCGCAGCTGAACCTGTTTACTATGAAGTTCAGAACGGTGATAATCCTTGGAACATCGCATCGCACAACAGCATCTCGCTCGATGAGCTCCTTGCTTGTCCTGCAGTGTATGAGGGCGACGAGATCGATGATATCACTTCCTACTGTCCAGTAGGCGCAGTTATCACACTCTCCGCCGAGGTTCCTTACCTCCAGACACTTGTTACAAAGAGCGAAACTTATGACGTTCCTATCGATTATGAGATCGTCAGAACAGAGGACGAAAACCTCTATAAGGGTGAGGAAAAGGTCGATGTTGCAGGTGTTGAGGGCGAAGCAGAAGTTACAGCACTTGTTACATACAAGAACGGTATGATAATTTCAAGAAACGAGCAGAACCGTGTTGTTCTCTCCGAACCCGTTACAAAGGAAGTAAGAGTAGGAACAAGACCTACCACCACCGCAGTAAGCACAGGAAGCGGCGGCTCGGGCGATTACTTCTGGCCCGTTGACGGCGGTTACATTTCCGCTTATATGGGCGACGGCAGAGGTCATAAGGGTATTGATATCGCAGCACCTTACGGCACACCTATTTACGCAGCTGCTTCGGGTACAGTTACAAGAGCCGCAAACAAGTATGACGGCTACGGCAACAGCGTAATGGTAGCAAACGATGACGGCAATGTTACAATGTACGCTCACATGAGCAGCATCGCTATCAGCTACGGTGACTACGTTGTAAAGGGACAGCTCCTCGGATATGTTGGTTCGACCGGTTATGCAACAGGTAACCACCTCCACTTTGAGGTTCGTTCAAACGGTTATTACCTCGATCCTTTGGATTACGTTTCACAGTATTAAAATTATAATGCACACAATTCCGAAAAGAGTTGTGTGCATTTTTTATTATTCGTTAGTCTGCAATTCATCGGTCCGCACATCGTCAGACTGCTGAGTGCTTTCAGATGCTTCGGGTGTTTGCTCGGTAAGTCCGCAGAATGATGAAATGTTTACGGTTATCCCGTCGGAGAATGTGAGCAAGGTCGGGAGCATTGTTGCCTTATCAAATGCTAAGGTGAAGTCTGCGCCGTTGTAAACAGCAGCTTCGCCGTCATCGAAAAGCTCCATATCGTGCAGTGCGGCGCAGGAATCGAATGCATCGAAAATGCGCTTGAACATTGCGGCTTCGTTTAGCTTGCCGCTTTCGATCTCGAGCGTAAGACTGCCGAGCGAAGCGGACGTGCTGCCTTCGTTATACTTGATGTTGAGCCCTTTCATCGTTTCGGGAGAGGTGATGTTCATCTCCCAAATTCCCGTGCCGTAACGGGTGATATCGCCCGAAACGTCCATTTTGCTGTCGCGGTCGTCTGCGAACGCCGTCAACTCGAATGTGCAGGAAAAAGGCTGGTCAAGCTTCGGCTGACGAGGGATAATGGTATCTTTAATAGATTTACAGCTCGTAAAAAGTATAATTGAAAATACGAGAAGTAATACAGAAACCCTGATCTGTGATGACATAAATAAAAACCCTCCGTTCGATTTTGGAACAGAGGGTTTTGTATTACGCGTGATATTCGCTTTCCTATCTGTTCCAAGCTTTGAACACATAGGGAAGCTCGTCTATGACATCGCGAGGCAGCATTCCTGCTTCGGAAAGTCTGTCACGGGCGAGGTCTGCCGCTTTGCCGTGGACGAAAACTCCTGCCGAAGCTGCATCGGACGGAGCAAGTCCCTGCGCCGCGAATGCGCCGATGATGCCCGTGAGAACATCACCGCTGCCGCCCTTGGCAAGACCCGGGTTGCCTGCTTTGCAGATGAAAAGCTTTCCGCCGCCTGCGATATAGGTGGGAACGCCCTTTGCGGCAACGACAACATCAAACTCGCGCGCAAGCTTTACAGCCATTGTGAGCCTGTCGGGGTAGTCGGTGTCGAAAGCGGCGGCGTAAAGGCGTTTCAGCTCGCCGTAATGCGGAGTGAGGATAAGCCTGCCCTTTGTGTTTCTGATAATATCTATGCAGGAACATACGCAGTTTATGCCGTCAGCATCAATAATTACGGGACAATCGGTATTTTCGATGATAGTTCTGACGATCTCTTCGGTGTCCTTGGTATGGGACAAGCCGCTTCCAACGGAAACGGCGGTGGCATTTTTCAGCTCATTTATAAGAACAGCAGCCGATTTTGCCGAAACAGAGCCGTCCTTTGCGGCATCGAGCGGGAGGAACGTTGCTTCAAAAACGAACGGAGCAAGTCGGTCGGTGACTTCGTTCGTTGAAGCAAGGGTAACACGTCCGACACCGCTTCTCAGAGCGGAGAGCGTTGACATCTGCGCCGCGCCGCTCATTCTTTTACAGCCCGAAACGTTGAAAAGATGTCCGAACTGGTTTTTATAGCAGTTTTCCAAGCGCTTGGGGAAAAGCGCCTTCACATATTCTTCGTCAAGCTCCTGCGCAACGTAGGGGACGGAAGCGAAACATTCCTCGGTGAAGCCTATATCGGCAACGGTTATTTCGCCGCAGAGCGAATGGAGCGGTTCGGAGAGCATACCCGTTTTGATACAGCCGAATGTTATAGTATAGTCGCAGCTGAAAACATCGTCCTCGGCTTCGCCCGTGAGGCAGTTACCGCCCGAGGGGGTATCTATAGCGACTATCGGCTTTTTGCAGCGCTTTGCAAAGCTGAAGCAAGCCTTTATCTCGGGCGGAAGTTCGCCGTGGAAACCTGTGCCGTAGACAGCGTCAACGATGAACGAGCAGGACGAGAACAGCGAGAAAACCTTGTCGATATTATCGTTGAGGGTGAGGACTTCAATGCCGCATTCGCCGAGCTGGCAATATTCATAGCCTGCAAGCTCGGTCGCAGGGTCGCCGCTCGTGAGGACGACATAGACGGTCATTCCGATGTCAAAGAGGTTTTTCGCCAGAACGAAGCCGTCGCCGCCGTTGTTGCCCTTTCCACAGAGTATCATAACGCCGCCCGAGAGGTCATATTTCGATGAAAGCCTACACACAAGCTCGGCTGCGGCTGCGCCTGCGTTTTCCATAAGCTCGCGGTAGGAAACGCCGTGGGCATCGGAGTAACGCTCTATCTCTTTCATCTGCTGTGGTGTTGCATAGTACATTTTATCGCTCCTTTGCAAAAAAGCCGCACAGAAACTCTGCACGGCTCAAAAGTTGTTAAAATTCGATCAATACCGTTCCCATTGCAATTGCCTTGGAATGTGAGCAGGAAACGCTTATCTTCATTTTTGTGGAAACAAGCCTTTTCTTTGCTTCGCCCGAAAGGCTTATGTAATAAGTTCCCGAATAATCGGTGAGTACGGAGATCTCCTGAATGCTGCACCCTCTGAAACGTGCGCCGATAGCTTTTTTCATCGCGATCTTCGCGCAGTACATTTCAGCCATGATGTTCGGGGAGAAATTTCTCTCCATAATGAACTTCATTTCCTGCGGAGAATAGACCCTTGAAATGAATTTAGGCTTCTTCACAAGCTCTCTCATGTGTGGCATATCAGCATGGTAGCTTTCCATTATCATAAAATTATCTCCTTAGACCGATCACCGCATATTTTGGGGGCAAGATCAGTTGTTGTATTTTCTTTCGTATTCGACCTTGACGGTGCGGGGGAGAAACGGGGTGATGGCTTCAATAGTGCGCTCGGTCGGGGTGAAAACAAGTCTTACTTTTCCGAATGAATCGTGCATAAAGTCGATGTAGTAGTCCTCAGCGCCCTCGTCTGCGATGCCGCTTGCTTCGACAATGGTTATGCCCGAAACGGCAGGCGCATCGGCAAGCTTTCCAAAAGCTTCAAACTTGGACGGCTTGGCGGTGATAAGGCGCTTTCTCTTGCGCTGTGCGATTATCTTGTCGATATCGATCTCGCCGTTGGTGACAATGTATTCATATTCGGCGTTAAGACCCGTGATAAGGTAAAAGCCGCCGTAAATTGCGGCAAAAATGAGCAGTATCGCCAAAATTATACCGAGAAGTGCAAGGTAAAGGCAGAACGCGGAAACGACTATCACTCCGAAGACGATAAGTATCTTCAAAGCGAGCGTTTTTCCGTTTGCAGGTTTTTTTACAAGCTGTTCAACAAAAACGTCCATAAAATAAAATGCCTAAGGTCAGTTCCTTGGCAGCTCCTTTCCGATAAAACGATGTTATCCCGTCAGTTTATGACACAAACCGACAAAATAACGCTTCGAGTTAGATTCTTTATACATTATAACATAGAAATTATTTATTTTCAAGTAAAAATGCTTGCAATTTTTGAAATAATGTTATATAATAAAAGAGCTGACAGTAAATTTTCTTTGTCGGCGTTATTTAAAAACAACATCTGTATAAAAACACGTTTAAAGAGTTGTAGGCTCTGCAAAAAAGTGTCTTTCAGAGAGAGGGTACAAGGCTGGGATATCCTCAGATACGGCAAAGCTGAAATTTCGCTCCGTGAGTGGCAATGGTGAACGCGCAGGGCGCTTGTAGTCATTGACGTATGCCGCGTTAAGGCGAGGGGAATGGTTGTTCCTTATATAAAATGGGTGGTTATAAGCAGGCTATGGCTTGTCCCGATGAGGGGCAGGCTTTTTTAGTTGGCAAATTTCCGCAGGAAAGCGGAACACGGAAAGGAATGGTCAAATTTATGAAAGATCAGCTTGAAAAGATCAGAAGTCTTGCGCATGAGGAGCTTGACAAGTGCGAAAGCCTCGATGTGCTGGAAAATCTCAGAGTAAAATTCCTCGGCAAAAAGGGTGAGCTTACGGGAATTTTGAAGCAGATGGGCGGACTTTCCGCAGAGGAGCGTCCCGTTATCGGACAGCTTGCGAACAAGGTCCGTTCCGATATCGAAGAAAACATCACAAACCGTATGCAGGCGCTCAAAGCAGAACTCGCAAAGAAGCAGCTTGAAGCTGAAACTCTCGATGTTACAATGCCCGGCACAAAGCAGAAAGTCGGCAAGCTTCACCCTCTCACAGTTACCCTCAACGATATCAAGGAAGTTTTCCTCGGAATGGGCTTTGAGATCGCAGAAGGTCCTGAGGTAGAAACAGACCACTACTGCTTCGAGGCGCTCAATATGCCGAAGCATCACCCTGCAAGAGATACGCAGGATACATTCTATATCAATGACAACGTTGTTCTCCGTACCCAGACTTCCTCCGTACAGATCAGAACAATGGAAAACAAGAAACCGCCTATCAGAATCATCTCTCCGGGCAGAGTTTACCGTTCCGATACGGTCGATGCAACACATTCACCTCTCTTCCACCAGATCGAGGGACTTGTTGTTGACAAGGGCATCACAATGGCTGACCTCAACGGTACGCTTGAACTTCTTATGAAGAGAATCTACGGCGAGGATTGTCAGATCAGACTTCGTCCTCACCACTTCCCATATACAGAGCCTTCCGCAGAAGTTGATATGATGTGCTTCAACTGCCACGGTGCAGGCTGTCCTCTCTGCAAGAACGAGGGTTATATCGAACTTCTCGGCGCAGGTATGGTTCACCCGAAGGTACTCGAAGGCTGCGGCATCGACCCCGAGGTCTACAGCGGCTTTGCATTCGGCATCGGACTTGAAAGAATCACAATGGGCAGATACAAGATCGGCGATATGCGTCTGCTCTATGAGAACGATATGAGATTCTTGGGTCAGTTCTGATAAATGGAAAGCACCGACAAAAACAGCCTGTTTCTGCGTTATAAAAAGTGTTTCCAATATAAGCAGCGTTTATGGAATATTTTAAGTATAGTCTATACCGTTATTCTTATCCCGCTGTTAAAGCTGCTGGAGGGAACGGATTACAGTATGCTGTGGAGGATGATCTCCATAATAATGAGCATTGCTTTGATAGGCTTGAATATAAAGCAGAGCAGGGTGATGAAAAGGCAGCTTGGCGGCTTGTCCGAAAATGCGGCAGAGAAGATCTCCGCAGAGCTTGAAAGCTGCGCAAATTTCAGAAGCTTTTATTTCACTTCGGAATATCTTTTTTCGACGGAGGGACTTATTCTTCCTTACTATGAGATAGATGAAGTAAAAACGAACACCTATGTCGGTTCACCAACAGCAACGAACATTGTTTTCAGAACGAAAAGCTACGGCAAATGCACCGTCACGGTCGGACTGGGATATATGAATGAGGACTTTTACGATATGCTTATGAAGAAATGTCCGTCGGCAGATATACTGTTCCGTGTTAATTATCAAAAAGCGGATATAACAGAGTATTTTGCTACCGCAAAGGCGGAAAGCATTGTTGTTATCAGAAAAAAATAAGGAGGAAAATTCTAAATGGATCTTTCAATGAAATGGCTCTCCGATTATGTTGATATCGGAGATATGAGTATAAAGGATTTCTGCTCGGGACTTACTATCAGCGGCTCAAAGGTCGAGCGCTATGATACAGAGGGCAGCGAGATAAGCAAGGTAGTTGTCGGAAAGCTTCTTTCCGTTGTTCCGCACGAAAACTCCGACCACCTTGTTGTATGTCAGGTAGATGTTGGTTCGGCAGGCAACGGCGAGCCTATCCAGATCGTAACGGGTGCGCCGAACGTTAAGGCAGGCGACATCGTTCCCGTTGCAATGGACGGTTCAACGCTCCCTAACGGCGTTAAGATCAAAAAGGGCAAGCTTCGCGGTGTTGAGTCGAACGGTATGCTCTGCTCGCTCGGCGAACTCGGACTTACAACTCACGATTTCCCTTACGCTATCGCAGACGGCATCTTCCTTTTACAGCAGGAAGAGGGCTGCCCCGAGCTTAAGCTCGGTATGGATATAAAGGAAGCTGTCGGACTTGGCGATACAGCCGTAGAATTCGAGATCACTTCCAACCGCCCCGACTGTATGAGCGTTATCGGTCTTGCGCGTGAAACAGCGGCTACCTTTGACCTCCCCTTGAAGCTCCACGAACCCGAATTCAAGGGCATCGGCGGCAGCGCAAAGGACAGCCTTAAGAGCGTTACTATCTCCGACAAGGAAAAATGCTCCGTTTATATCGCAGCAGTTGTAAAGAATGTAAAGGTCGGAATGTCCCCACGCTGGATGCGTGAGCGCCTCCGTGCAAGCGGCGTTCGTCCTATCAACAATTTTGTCGATATCACAAACTTTGTAATGCTTGAATACGGTCAGCCTATGCACGCTTTCGATATCCGTTATCTTGACGGCGCTTCTATCGATGTCCGCCGTGCAAAGAACGGTGAAAAGATCACTACACTTGACGGTGTTGAGCGTGAGCTTACCGACAATATGCTCGTTATTGCAGACGCACAGAAGCCTGTTGCAGTTGCAGGCGTAATGGGCGGCGAATACAGCGGCATCATGGACGATACAGTTGACGTTGTATTTGAAGCAGCCTGCTTTGACGGTGCTTCCGTTCGTACAACAGCGAAGGCTCTCGGTATGAGAACCGACGCTTCCGCACGTTTTGAAAAGGGACTTGACCCGAGAATGGCTGAGCCTGCATTAAAGAGAGCGCTTGAACTCGTTGAAATGCTCGGCTGCGGCGAGGTCGTTACAGAATATATCAAGGTTTCAAACGGTGTTGACACACAGAAATCCGCTCCGTTCAGCGCAGAATGGATAAACAAGTTCCTCGGCACGGATATACCCGAGGAAGAAATGATCGGCTACCTCAACAAGCTTGATTTCACCGTAAAGGACGGCGTTGCATACGCTCCTGCATACAGAGTTGATATCGAGTGCAAGTCCGATATCGCAGAGGAAGTTGCACGTCTTTACGGCTACAATAAGATACCAAAGACCGTTATCCGCGGCGTTGCTCAGGCACAGCTCACACCGAAGCAGAAGTTCGAGCGCAAGCTTGCAAACACAATGGCTGCTCTCGGCTGCTACGAAATTTCGACCTACTCTTTTGTAAGCCCGAAATATTTCGACAAAATAAATCTTCCTGCCGACAGCAAGCTCCGCAAGACGGTAACTATCACAAATCCTCTCGGCGAAGATACTTCCGTAATGAGAACGACTATCATTCCGTCAATGTGTGAAGTCCTCGCGAGAAACTACAATAACAGAAACGCAGAAGCTTATCTCTTCGAGATCGGCAACGAGTATATCCCCGTTTCGGGTCAGGAACTCCCCGAAGAGCCTGCACGTCTTGCAGTAGGTATGTACGGCAAGGACGCTGACTTCTTCCTCCTCAAAGGCAAGGTAGAAGCTGTTCTCGATGAAATGGGACTCGGCGAGTGCGACTTTGAGGCTTGCACAGATACAGACGTTTATCCCGAAGCAAGTGCATTCCACCCCGGCAGATGCGCAGTTGTAAGCAAGAATGGCAAGGTGTTCGGTATCCTTGGCGAGCTTGCTCCCGTTGTGCTTGAAAACTACGGAATCGGCGTAAAGGCTTATGCCGCAAAGCTTGAAGTCCCCGAAATGATGGCAATTGCCGCAGAAGAGGGCGACAAGGTCTACAAGCCGCTGCCAAAGTTCCCTGCAACAACAAGAGATATCGCAGTTGTATGCGATGACAAGCTCCCTGTTGCAACGATTGAAAAGGCAATTAAGGGCGCAGTAGGAAATATCCTTGAAACGGTAGAGCTTTTCGACGTTTACAAGGGCAAGCAGGTAGGCGAGGGCAGAAAGTCCGTAGCATTCGCTATCTCGATGCGTTCGCACGAGGGCACACTTACCGACGAGCAGGCAGACGCAGCAATGAAGCGTGTACTCAAAGAGCTTGCAAAGCTCGGCGCTGAACTCAGAGCGTAAGTTTCAAATTCGGAATTAGGAATTCGGAATGCGGAATTATTATAATTCGTAATGCGTAATGCGTAATTATTTTGTTCCGCAAGTTACCATAAAATCGTAGGGGCGGATTCCATATCCGCCCGTTAGCGATACGCGAATTATGACGGAATTTCTGTAGGGGACGGGTTGCCCGTCCCGAATCGCGAAGCGATTTTCGGTGTACGAAAATGCTGCCCCCAAAATATGAATAATAAAACGTCCCTATTTTCAACAGGTTTATCCGATGAAAATAGGGACGTTCGTTTATTGTATAAACGCCTTGCGGCGCGGGACGGGAAACCCGTCCCCTACAGAGATATTACCGTAATTTTGAGAATTTCTAACGGGTGGATATGGGATCCGTTCTACAGAATTTGGTGTTTTGCGTTAAATCTGCGAGATTAAAATAATTCCGAATTCCGCATTCCGAATTAATCTCTCGTTTTGTTCTTTTTTCATAGAATTAATTTTGAATTAACTTGACTTATTGTTGATATTGTTATATAATATTATTAATAAAGTAAAAGAAGGTGTTAATATGAAAGATATCAATGATCCGATCATTAAAAAAATGTCCGACGAGATCGTTAAGATATGCGATCCGTTCCAGATCTTCCTCATTTCAAGCAAGCACAATTCCGCAGGCAAGCTTACTGCATTCAAGATCTGCGCTGTTGTTGATGACAGCTACAATGAAAATGAACTTGAAAGCGAGATCCTTATCAAGACCGACTGCCCCGTTCCGTGCGATGTTATCATTTACTGCGTTACCGAATGGAATGAATGTCTTGATGATGACTGCACGTTCGCTTCGCGTATAGACAATGAGGGAGTTAAGCTTTATGAGCAGAAACAACAGCCACAAAACTGACAGCAAACGTTATTATGACTGGCTTTACCACGCGTATCAGGATCTTTTGTCCGCAAAAGTCCTTATCGATGACAGGCGGCTTTACGAGCAGGTCGTTTTCCACTGCCAGCAAGCTATGGAAAAGTCGTTCAAGGCATTCCTGCTTTACAAGACGCATCATCTCCTTGACGGTCACAACCTTACATGGCTTTGCAAGCAGGCGGCTTTGCTCGATGATGAGTTCACCGACTGGATAGGCAAAAGCACGGTGCTGAACCGTTTTTACATTGAAACACGTTACCCTGCCGACATTCCTGCGAACATTACGCGCGAATTTGCCGACACGGTACTTAATGATACAGAACAGCTTGTCGATCTTGTCTGCGATCGGATAAAATTCGACTACAACAGCTATCACAAGCGGACGAAAAAATAGAGATCACAGTGCAACTCTTTAAAAAATACAAAACAAACAGCAAAGGAGCTTTGAATGTAACCTGTATCTACTGCGGCAAAAAATACAGCGACAGACAATTAGACGGCTCTGTTTGTCCGAGATGCGGTCACGTTTTTAAGCTCTATGATGAAGATGATAACCAATGGAACTGTGAATACTGCGGTTACAGGTGCGGCAGCAATATGCCGTTTGTCCTGCCTGCGGACATCTCAAAGGTGACAGTCCAAGATAAAAAGCGTCAAAATGAAGGTTTTGACGCTTTTTTTATATGAAAAAACTGCCGCAGTTTTCACCGCAGCAGTCTGTAAATATGTAAATTTTTACTTTGTGTTTGTAAGCTTCCAGCGGAATGCCGAGATACGCTGTGCCTTTGTGTTATCATAGGAGATATTGCTGCAGGCAAGGCTTATATCGTTGTAGCGGTAGTCGTTCTTTCCGCCGCCGCCGAAGTTGAACAAGCCCTTAATGCCCTCCGAACCGAGGTTACGCTGAACAACAGCACCAACTGCGTGACGTTCACGGAGAAGATCAAGTATCTCTCTTGCAGCGATAGGCTTTGTATCGCAGATATTATAAACGCCCATATAGTTTACACCCGGAGCGATATTGAGTATGCCGACGATGAAGTCAACGAGGTTGTAAACGCAGCAGAAAGAGTAACCATAGTCGCCGTAGCCGTATACGAATGCGCAGCCTTCCTTCGGGTCAAATACCTTTGCCTTGAGATTGTCTGTGAAATTCTTTGTATAAACGGGGGAAACACGGGCGATAACGCACTTGCAGGAAGCACTCTTTGTGACTACCTTTGCCATAGCCTTTTCGCTTTCGTACTTCATCTTTCCGTAAGCCGTTGTAGGCTTTTCATCGGAAGTTTCACGGATAGGCTCACGCGTTTTCTGCGGAGCATATACCTGATATGTACTTAAAAGGATAATGTCGCCGACACCTGCGTCAACGGCTGCCTTGTAAAGGTACTTGTCAACGGCTGAGCTTTTCTTTTCCTCTGCCGAAGTGATGATCGGGGGAAAATCATTATCGCAGGAGCAGGCAAGATGTACAAGAGCATCGATGCTGCTGCCGTTGAGGATATTAGTAATATTGTCTTTATCATCGATAGACGCCTGAACGAAGCTGTAGTTAGGCGAGTTGACAAAATCATTCGGCTTGCTGTCAGTGCCGATAACCTTGAAACCTTTTTCGAGGAGGGTTTCGGTAAGCGCCAGTCCGATCATTCCCGATGCACCTGTCACCATTACTGTTTTCATGAGAAGTTACCTCCACTTTCCTTTGAATCTTTTTGTATATAAGACAATTATACCACTTTTGCAGATAATTGCAATAGAAAAACAATGAATTTTTTCATAAACCCGTCAAAAACCTGATATTTGTAAAAATTCACTATTAAAACGAACCAATTTTGTATAAAAGACGGCACATAAACACCAACCTAAAGTTTACGTCCACGCTTTTTAAAGGGTGGTGGGTGTCCAGAGGGCAAAGCCCTTGGTCGCTCTCCGCAGAGAGCGAAATTCCCTAAACAGACAGCTAATGCATTGCTGCGATAAGCGTAATCAGTAACAAATAAAAAGGCACAATTCACATCAAAAAGATAAAACAGAAAATGAGAAATCATTCTGTAAAACCATTAAATGTGAATTGCGCCAATTCTATTTTCCTAAAACAAACTATCCTTGAAGCGAAAATTCACGAACAACGTGAGTGAATTTAAAGCTTCAACGCTGTATGAATGGGAAAACGCAGTATGAACAGCGATGGGATATGTCGGTAAAAAAATCAATTGGGGTGGGGCGAGCTCTATATCCTGTCCTTAAAAAGCTTAGTAAGCAGTATCGCGGCTATCAAAGCGCCTGCGGAAACGCAGAGAAGCACAACGTTTTTTGTGTTTGATGATGAAGCCGAAGCCGACGAACCGCCGTCGGACGGCATCTGCGGTCTGTTCTGACCGTTATTGCTGTTTTGGTCGGGCGAGGGGAAAGCATTGCCGTCATTTTGCTCGGTGCTGTCGGTGGTTTCCGAAGTATCGGTGTTTTCGTCCGTCTGTTGCTCGGAAGAAGCATCTTCTGAGGTTTCTCCGCTTGGCTCTGTCTGCGAAGCTTCGCCGCTCGGTGTTTCCCCATTCGGAAGCTCGGGAGGGTTACCATCAAAGCTTGGCATCCAATTGTCCGAGTTATCGGAATTCGGCGTTTTGGGCGGAGTTCCGTCGAAATCGCCGAAATTCCCGTTGGGAGGAGTGCCGAATCCGCCGTCCTGCCTGCCGCCGCCCATTCCGCCGCCGACATTCATCGAACCCATTGCGCTTATGCTTACGGACGAGCCGCTGATAAGTGCTGAGCTGTCCTCGGACTGCGCATCGGATGTGGAGGGGATAGTTCCGTCAAGCTGACCTCTTACGCTTTCCGCGCGGAGGGCGCAGAACTCTTTGAGCGCGGCAACGCCCTCGGTGAACTCATTGTAGGTGCAGAATTTTGTCGGGTCTTTCTCGACATAAGGTGAGATAAGTGCGGTCACGCGGTCGATTTCTTCTTCGAAATATCCGCTTTCAAAATAATTCGCGATGAATTCGTAAAGAGCTTCGTGATAAAGCTCGGTGTATTCCTCATCGGCGAATATCCAAGCGAGCATAGGGCGCGAATCGGTATCGCCGCCCGAAACGGGGGAGTCGATAGGGTAATTTATCATCGAAGTGCTGTCACTGCCGCCGACAAAGCCGCCGAAAGCGAGATTGTAGTCCCAAGGTATCATCGAGAGTATGCCGTCTTTTTCGTAGAGATAATAATTGTGTATCATCGAACCCGTGTAGCTGTCGAAATTGCAGACGAAATTGTGAACGACGAAATATTTTATCACCGCATCGACATCAACGGTCGAAGCCGCATCGTCCGAGTTCAGAACTTTGAGCGAATTTATGAGCCGAGTTTTGTCGGAATCGGTTATATCGGTCTTGGCGCTGTCAAAAATATTGGAATAGCTGTCGAAATCATCATCGGTGTAGACGAGCTTTACATCGTCCGAACCCATACCGCCGAAACCGCCTTTATCGCCCATTCCGCCGCCGAAATTGCCCATTTGCGGTGGCTGAAAATCGGTTTTTGACGAAGTATCTGTGCTGTCCGAGGTGTCATTTGCGGTGTTGGACTTGTCAGATTTGCTGAAATCGAAATCATTCTGATCGAAGTCCTTGCCGTTTCCTCTGCCGCCGCCCATTGACATACTGTCGGGCTTGTAGAGGTTTCCCGTGCTGTCGTAATTGCGTTCAAGGAAGCTGTCCTCGACCGCTTCAACGGCAAGATAAAGTCCCCAGTCCTCGCCGTTGACGGTGATATACGCAAAACTGCAAAGCGGAGAGCTTACACCTGCATAGTTCATCATCGTGTAGCAAAGATAGTCTTTCATATAGGTGTTGTCTTGAATTATATTATTAAGGCAAAGCTTGTCAAGACCGTGGTAGGTGGTCGCATCGTTGTAATGGTCGAATTCAAGCTTGAAGCTGTAACGGTCGTTGCCGTAGTTTGCAACTTGGCTGAGCGAGGTGTTGCCCTTTGCGCGGATAGCAATGTTTTTATAGCTTTCGCCGTCAATGACAACCGCGCAGGAGGAGTATTCCTCGCTTTCGCAGTTCTCGATAAAGCTGTCCCAATCGTCCATAACGATGTCAATGGAGTGTACATAAGACGTGTCGAAGAGCCGTGATTCATAGCCGAGCGTTTTCGAGGCGGCTTGAATCCCGACAGCGTCGGGGAAGCAGAGCATAAGCGTGACGGCAAGACATAAAACCATAACGACCGCGCATATCCTGTTAAAGTGTTTGCTTGTTGACATTGTTTTTTCTCCTGTATTATCCCATATATTCGCCGTTGAAGCTTACGAGAACAGCGCTCTGAACGCCGTTCATCTCGGAGAGGATATTCACGAAGTCGGTGTTGTCATCTTTAAGGCGAATTTCGTAGTTTACCTCAACTGCGCCGTTTACAGCGGTCTTGCTTTTGACGGTACAGCGCTGTGTCTGCTTGGTGAGAAATTCGTGAGCGGCGGCTTCGCTTTCGTGGCTGTCGCACTTGATAACGGCAATATAAGGGTTGATGTGAGCTTTTTTATTTACGAAAATGATAAGAACTGCGCCGATGATAATGCTGCCGATAACAGCGAGAGAAATCATTCCTGCGGCGAGGACGATGCCTGCGGCGATAGACCAGAAGAGGAACGCGATATCAATCGGTTCTTTTATAGCCGTGCGGAAACGGACGATAGAAAGTGCACCGACCATACCGAGCGAAAGAACAACGTTTGAAGTTACGGCAAGGATAACAAGGTTGGTTATCATCGTAAGCGCGATGAGTGTTACACCAAAGCCCGAGGAGTACATCACTCCCGAGTAGGTTTTTTTATAAACGAAGAAAATGAAAAGTCCGAGTCCGAATGCAAGGACGAGAGAGATAGCCATATCGAGCAGGCTTACGCTTGTAACATTTTCGAGAAAGCTTGATTTAAAAATATCGTTGAAGGTCATTGTGATTTACTCCTTTATAATGGTATGTTTATCCGTAAATTCGGCAGGCGGCGTATTTGGAAAAGGACGAGGTCTGCCTGCTCCCGAGCTGAACGGCTTGTTCTATCGCCGACGGGAGGTATTCGTCCCATTTTACCTCGAGGATAATATCCTCGCCCGTGGGAACGGTCACACAGTTCGGGTCAAGAAGCTCGGTCGAGTCCATTCCCGTGCGAATGTTGTAGTCGAGCGTTACGCGAACATTTCCCGCAGGATAAACGAACGCCTCACGCGTGTAATCGACTATCGTTTTCGGCTTCAAAAGCTGGGTGTCCATTTTGAATGCAAGCTCGTTGATAAGCTCGTTTTTGCTGTCGCGGACGGGAATTCCCCGTGCGAGCAGGTCGGCTTGCTCGTAGGTCAGCGGCGCGCTCTGCTTGGAGGAAAGTCCTCCGAACTTCGCCTTTTTTTCAAGACGGATAAAGGACGTGTCGCTATTGTAATAACGTATTCGGAACTTTTCACGCTGATTAACACCGTTGAGCTTTTCGAGCAAAGCCTTGTCGAAAATATTGTCGAAGTAAAGACTTCGTATAAAATATTTTCCGCCGACGGTGAAACTGTCGTGCTGCATAACGGCGGAGAGCCGCATACGGAGCGTGACCATATCGGCAGAGGTTATCGAATGTTTATATTCGTGACGGAATTTCTGTTCCAATTTCATCTTCCTTTCATTAGATTTAACTTGTACTTAACTTTGAGTTAAAGTATAAAACCCGAACCTTAGAGTAACCTTAGAAAAATTGAAGCGCGGAAAAAAGTATGGAAAAACAAAAAAGTCGGCAAAAATAAAGTTTAGGTCAAGCCTTTTCAAAGGCTTGTGGGTGTCCAGAGGGCAAAGCCCCATATGCACTAACTTAATCTTGCAATTACCC
>ERZ1026854.840-NODE-840-length-20881-cov-4.818352_pt1 | contig 20881 bp, 15 predicted proteins | sample MGYA00380157_ERZ1026854 | MGnify/ENA primary metagenome ERZ1026854 (study PRJEB33269, sample SAMEA4719793) | human gut metagenome | biome: human-associated habitat; feature: organic feature; material: feces | place: Cameroon | collected 2013-10 ... | reverse complement strand
CCCTCCAGTAGGACCTGCACTGGGTTCTAAGGGTATCAACATCATGGGATTCTGCAAAGAGTTCAACGCCAGAACCCAAGATAAGGCCGGAAAGATTCTTCCTGTCGTTATCACTTACTACACCGACAAGTCATTCAGCTTTGTTATCAAGACTCCTCCTGCAGCTGTGCAGCTCAAGGAGGCAGCTAAGGTAAAGAGCGGTTCTGCTCAGCCTAACCGTAAGAAGGTCGCAAGTGTAACTTGGGAGCAGGTAAAGGCTATTGCAGAGGACAAAATGAATGACCTCAACTGTTTTACAGTAGAGTCAGCCATGAGACTGATAGCCGGTACAGCTAGAAGTATGGGTATTACTGTGAAAGGGGACTTCCCTGAATAATAATTAAACTTCAATTAAGAAAATGAGTAAACTGACAAAAAATCAGAAATCAGTCGCTGATAAGGTTGAAGCAGGGAAAGCATACTCTTTGGAAGAGGCATCACAGCTGGTGAAGGACATTACCACCACCAAGTTTGATGCATCTCTCGATATCGACGTTCGCCTGGGTGTAGACCCTCGCAAGGCAAACCAGATGGTTCGTGGCGTCGTTTCTCTTCCTAACGGAACCGGTAAGGTTACCCGCGTTCTCTGTCTCTGTACACCTGATCACGAGGCTGCTGCCAAAGAGGCAGGTGCCGACTATGTTGGTCTTGACGAGTATATCGAGAAGATCAAAGGTGGTTGGACAGATGTTGATGTTATCATCACAATGCCCTCATGCATGGGTAAGCTTGGTCCCCTCGGCCGTGTACTCGGTCCCCGTGGCCTGATGCCTAACCCCAAGAGCGGCACTGTTACTATGGACGTTGCTAAGGCAGTTAAGGAGGTTAAGCAGGGTAAGATCGACTTCAAGGTTGACAAGGCTGGAATCATCCATACCTCTATAGGTAAGGTTAGCTTCACATCGGAGCAGATTTTCCAGAACGCCAAGGAGTTCATCGCCACTGTTAACAAACTGAAGCCTGCTGCTGCTAAAGGTACATACATCAAGAGTATCTTTATTTCTAGCACTATGAGTAAGGGTATCAAGGTTGATCCTAAGACTTGTGAGTAACTCTAAAAGTTTTGTACAATGAAAAAAGAAGTAAAAGATACTATTATTGTTGAACTCGGTCAGAAACTGAAGGAGTATCCTCATTTCTATCTGGTCGACGTTCACGGACTCAATGCAGAGGCTACAAGCGACCTTCGTCGCAAGTGCTTCAAGGCCGGTATCAAGATGGTTGTTGTTAAGAACACCCTTCTTCACCAGGCTCTCGAGGCATCTGATGTAGATTTTGAGCCCATCTATGGAGCACTGAAGGGCAGCACAGCTGTGATGTTCGCTCAGACCGCTAATGTTCCTGCTAAGCTTCTGAAGGATAAGGATTACCTGAAGGCAGGTGTTCCCGCCCTCAAGGCAGCTTACGCTGAGGAGTCATTCTTCCAGGCTAACCAGCTTGAGGATTTGGTTTCTCTCAAGAGCAAGAACGAGGTTATTGCAGATATCGTTGCACTGCTCCAGTCACCCGCAAAGAACGTTATCTCTGCTTTGCAGTCAGGTGGCAACACAATTCATGGTGTTCTCAAGACTTTAGGAGAGCGTCCTGAGTAATATTTCAAACAAACATTAACAAAAAAATAAAAAAATTAAAATAAAATGGCAGATATCAAAGCTATTGCTGAAGAGTTAGTAAATCTTACAGTAAAGGAAGTAAATGAGTTGGCAACAGTCCTGAAGGACGAGTATGGAATCGAGCCCGCTGCTGCAGCTGTAGCTGTAGCTGCTGGTCCCGCTGCTGGTGCAGCTGACGCAGCTGAGGAGAAGTCTTCATTCGACGTTGTTCTCGCTGAGGTTGGTGGCGCAAAGCTCCAGGTTGTAAAGGCTGTTAAGGAGGCTTGTGGTCTTGGTCTGAAAGAGGCTAAGGATCTCGTAGACGGTGCTCCTTCAACAATCAAGGAAGGTCTTTCTAAGGAAGAGGCTGAGAACCTGAAGAAGGCTATCGAAGAGGCTGGTGCTAAGGTAGAGCTGAAGTAATCAAGCATCTTGTAAGGAATAAAGGTTGATTTTTTTCAACCTTTGTTCTTACTTTCATATTAATGGTTAGAATCTGCTAAGTAGGCGGGTTCTAACCTTTTTGTGTCTTTAAAACTTTTAGATTTTTCAACACCCTATTAATATCTTCTAATGGCTTCAAAAATTGTTGATAACAGAGTAAATTTTGCCAGCGTCCACAATCCGATGCCCTATCCGGATTTTCTCGACGTGCAGCTAAAGTCGTTTAGAGACTTCCTTCAGTTGGATACGCCACCTGAGGAGCGCAAGAATGACGGTTTGTATAAGGTCTTCTCTGAGAACTTCCCCATCACGGACACAAGAAACAATTTTGTTCTTGAATTCCTTGACTACTATATCGACCCGCCCCGCTACTCAATAGATGAGTGTCTGGAGCGCGGCTTGACATATAGTGTTCCCTTGAAGGCTAAGATGAAACTTTATTGTACTGACCCCGATCACGAGGATTTCGGTACATTCATACAAGACGTCTTTCTTGGCACTATCCCTTACATGACAAGCAACGGCACGTTCGTAATCAATGGTGCCGAGCGTGTTGTTGTGTCACAGCTGCACCGTTCACCCGGTGTGTTCTTCTCACAGGGTGTCCATGCTAACGGAACCGTGCTTTATTCTGCACGAATCATTCCGTTCAAGGGCTCTTGGATCGAGTTTGCCACTGACATCAACAACGTGATGTATGCTTACATCGACCGTAAGAAGAAATTGCCCGTAACAACTCTTCTCCGTGCCATCGGCTACGACACTGATAAGGACATCCTTCAGATTTTCGACCTTGCTGAGGAGATTAAGGTCAACAAGAAGAACATGAAGGCTGCCATTGGTCGCAAGCTTGCTGCCCGTGTGCTGAAGAGCTGGAACGAAGACTTCGTAGACGAGGATACCGGTGAGGTTGTATCTATCGAGCGTAACGAGGTTATTATGGAGCGTGAGACAGAGCTCACAGAGGATAACATTGATGAAATTCTCGAGAGCGGCACCGCTTCAATACTTCTCCACAAGGATGCAGAGGCTGCAAGCAAATATGCAATCATCTTCAACACCCTTCAGAAGGATCCCAGCAACTCTGAGAAAGAGGCTGTGCTTTACATCTACCGTCAGCTGCGTAACAGCGACCCTGCTGATGACGCATCAGCTCGCGAGGTGTTCCAGAACCTGTTCTTCTCAGACAAGCGTTATGATCTCGGTGAGGTTGGTCGCTACCGCATCAACCGCAAGCTCGGTCTCTCTACCGATTCTGACATTCGTGTCCTCACAAAGGATGACATCATAGAGATTATCAAGTATCTCATCCAGCTGGTCAACTCCAACGCCAACGTCGATGATATCGACCACCTCTCTAACCGTCGCGTACGCACAGTGGGTGAGCAGTTGAGCAACCAGTTCTCTATCGGTCTTGCCCGTATGAGCCGCACCATCCGTGAGCGCATGAACGTGCGCGACAACGAGGTGTTCACACCGACCGATCTTATCAACGCAAAGACCATCTCGAGCGTTATCAACTCGTTCTTCGGAACGAACCCGCTGTCTCAGTTCATGGACCAGACCAACCCGTTGGCTGAGGTCACACACAAGCGCCGTCTCTCGGCTCTTGGTCCTGGCGGTCTGTCGCGTGAGCGTGCAGGTTTCGAGGTGCGTGACGTTCACTATACCCACTACGGTCGTCTCTGTCCTATTGAGAGCCCTGAGGGTCCTAACATCGGTCTTATTTCTTCTCTTTGCGTTTACGCTACAATCAACGACCTCGGCTTCATCGAGACACCTTATCGCAAGGTAACCGACGGTGTGGTTGACCTGAAGAACGAGGATGTTGTATATCTCACAGCCGAAGAAGAGCAAGACCACATCATCGGTCAGGGTAACGCACCTCTTCGTCCCGACGGAACCTTCATCCGCGATGTCGTTAAGTGTCGTCAGGATGCCGACTTCCCTGTTGTGCCTCCCTCAGAGGTAGACCTCATGGACGTTGCTCCTCAGCAGATCGGTTCGGTTTCTGCCGGACTCATTCCTTTCCTCGAGCACGACGACGGTCACCGTGCGCTCATGGGATGTAACATGATGCGCCAGGCTGTGCCTTTGCTCCACAATGATGCTCCTATCGTAGGAACAGGTATTGAGAAACAGGTGTGTGAGGATTCTCGCACCATGATCACAGCCGAGGGTGAGGGTGTTATCGACTACGTTGACGCTACAACCATACGTATTCTCTATGATCGTACAGAGGAAGAAGAGTTTGTAAGCTTCGAGCCTGCTCTTAAGGAGTATCGCATACCCAAGTTCCGTCGCACAAACCAGAACATGACCATCGACCTGCGTCCTATCTGTAACAAGGGTCAGCGTGTCAAGGCCGGTGACATCCTTACCGAGGGTTATGCTACAGAGAACGGCGAGCTTGCTCTTGGCCGCAACCTCCTCGTGGCTTACATGCCTTGGAAGGGTTACAACTATGAGGATGCCATCGTGCTCTCAGAGCGTATCGTCCGTGACGATGTGCTCACATCAGTGCATGTTGACGAGTATTCTCTTGAGGTTCGCGAGACAAAGCGCGGCATGGAGGAGTTCACAAGCGACATCCCCAACGTTAGCGAGGAAGCAACCAAGGATCTCGACGACAACGGTATCATTCGCATCGGTGCCCGTGTAGAGCCCGGCGACATCATGATCGGTAAGATTTCACCAAAGGGTGAGAGCGATCCTTCACCTGAGGAGAAGCTGCTCCGTGCTATCTTCGGTGACAAGGCCGGTGACGTAAAGGATTCTTCATTGAAAGCCAATCCTTCACTCAGCGGTGTCGTTATCGACAAGAAGCTGTTCACACGCGCTGTCAAGACCCGTGAGTCGAAGAAACAGGACAAGATCACACTGGCCAAGATCGACGAGGAGTATGAGGCAAAGAACGACGACCTCAAGGACATTCTCGTTGACAAGCTCCTCACCCTCACCGAGGACAAGACCTCTATGGGTGTGAAAGACTACAGCGGTGCTGAGATTATCACAAAGGGCAGCAAGTTCACAGCTACACAGCTCAAGAACCTTGAGTATGACGGCATACAGTCGAACGGATGGACAGAGGACGACCATACCAACGGTCTTATCCAGAAGCTCATCATGAACTACATACGCAAGTACAAACTCCTCGATGCTGAGCTCAAGCGTAAGAAATTTGCCATCACCATCGGTGACGAGATGCCTTCAGGTATCCTTCAGATGGCTAAGGTTTACATCGCCAAGAAGCGTAAGATCGGTGTCGGTGACAAGCTCGCCGGTCGTCACGGTAACAAGGGTATCGTTTCGAAGATTGTACGCATGGAGGACATGCCGTTCCTCGAGGACGGACGTCCTGTAGACCTGGTGCTGAACCCGCTGGGTGTGCCTTCGCGAATGAACCTCGGTCAGATTTTCGAGGCCATCCTCGGTGCTGCCGGTCGCAAGCTCGGCGTCAAGTTTGCTACGCCTATCTTCGACGGTGCTCATCTTGAGGACCTCTCTGAGTGGACTGACAAGGCAGGTCTGCCTCACCTCTGCTCTACACACCTCTATGACGGTGAGACAGGTGAGCAGTTTGACCAGCCCGCCACCGTGGGTGTTACTTACTTCCTCAAGCTTGGCCACATGGTTGAGGACAAGATGCACGCACGTTCAATCGGTCCTTACTCGCTCATCACACAGCAGCCTCTTGGAGGTAAGGCACAGTTTGGTGGACAGCGTTTCGGAGAGATGGAGGTTTGGGCTCTTGAGGCCTTCGGCGCAAGCCATGTGCTCCAGGAGATTCTTACCATCAAGTCGGACGATACCGTCGGCCGTTCAAAGGCTTACGAGGCCATTGTCAAGGGCGATCCCATGCCTACACCTGGCATCCCCGAGTCGCTTAACGTGTTGCTCCATGAGCTTCGCGGTCTCGGTCTGAGCATCAAACTTGATTAATCCTGACACCCTAAATATTTCATATAAGATATGGCTTTCAAGAAAGATACAAAAGTAAAAAATAATTTCACGAAGATTACCATCGGTCTCGCTTCTCCCGAGGAGATTCTGGAAAATTCGTATGGCGAGGTAACCAAGCCTGAAACCATTAACTATCGTACCTACAAGCCGGAGCGTGACGGTCTGTTCTGTGAGCGCATCTTCGGTCCGACACGCGACTACGAGTGTGCCTGTGGCAAGTACAAGCGCATTCGTTACAAAGGTATCGTCTGCGACCGATGCGGTGTTGAGGTAACAGAGAAGAAAGTGCGTCGCGAGCGTAGCGGACACATCGAGCTGGTGGTGCCTGTAGCACACATCTGGTATTTCCGTTCTCTGCCTAACAAGATTGGCTACCTGCTCGGCATGCCTACAAAGAAGCTCGACGCGGTAATCTACTATGAGAAATATGTGGTTATCCAGCCGGGTGCCCTTGCAGGACGTACCGACGAGGACGGCAACGAGCTGAACGGCTCACACAAGATGGATCTCCTCACAGAAGAGGAGTACATGGACATCCTCGACAACAAGATCGGAATAAGCAACGACTATCTTGAGGACAGCGATCCTAACAAGTTCATCGCCAAGATGGGTGCAGAGGCCATTTACGACCTGCTTGCAAACATCGATCTCGATGCTCTGTCATACGAGCTGCGTGACCGTGCCAACAACGACTCGGCACAGCAGCGCAAGACCGAGGCTTTGAAGCGTCTGCAGGTGGTAGAGGCGTTCCGCGGCAGCAAGGACATGAACCGTCCTGAGTGGATGATCATGAAGATCATTCCCGTTATCCCGCCAGAGCTCCGTCCTCTCGTGCCGCTTGATGGCGGCCGTTTCGCAACTTCCGACCTCAACGACCTCTATCGTCGTGTGATCATCCGTAACAACCGTCTGAAGCGACTCGTAGAGATCAAGGCTCCTGAGGTCATTCTCCGTAACGAGAAGCGTATGCTTCAGGAGGCCGTCGACAGTCTCTTCGACAACTCACGCAAGTCGAGCGCTGTGAAGAGTGAGAGCAACCGTCCGCTGAAGTCATTGTCCGACTCTCTCAAGGGTAAGGCAGGACGCTTCCGCCAGAACCTCCTCGGTAAGCGTGTCGACTATTCTGCACGTTCGGTTATTGTCGTAGGTCCTGAGCTGAAGATGGGCGAGTGTGGTCTGCCTAAGCTCATGGCAGCCGAGCTCTACAAGCCGTTCATCATCCGCAAGCTCATCGAGCGCGGCATCGTGAAGACCGTCAAGAGCGCCAAGAAGATCGTTGACCGTCGTGAACCCGTGATCTGGGACATCCTGGAGAACGTAATGAAGGGTCACCCCGTGCTTCTGAACCGTGCTCCTACACTTCACCGTCTGGGTATCCAGGCGTTCCAGCCTAAGCTCATCGAGGGTAAGGCTATCCAGCTCCACCCGTTGGCATGTACCGCGTTCAACGCCGACTTCGACGGTGACCAGATGGCTGTTCACCTCCCGCTTAGCAACGAGGCTGTGCTTGAGGCTCAGATCCTGATGCTTCAGAGCCACAACATCCTTAACCCTGCCAATGGTGCTCCTATCACCGTGCCTTCACAGGATATGGTGCTCGGACTCTATTATATCACCAAGCTGCGTCCCGGTGCCAAGGGCACAGGTCTGACCTTCTATGGTGCTGAAGAGGCAATCATTGCCCACAACGAGGGCCAGTGTGACCTCCACGCTCCTGTAAAGGTTATCGTTACCGACCTTGTCGACGGCAAGCTGCAGCCCCGCATGGTGGAGACCTCGGTAGGTCGTGTTATCGTCAACCAGATTATCCCTGACGAGGTAGGCTTCTTCAACGATATCATCTCTAAGAAGACCCTCCGCGGCATCATCTCAAGCGTAATCAAGGCCGTAGGTATGGCTCGTGCATGCGAGTTCCTCGACGGCATCAAGAACCTTGGTTATCGCATGGCTTATGTGGCTGGTCTGTCGTTCAACCTTGACGACATCATCATCCCGCCAGAAAAGAAAGCCATCGTTGACCGTGGTCAGGACGAGGTTCGTGCCATCCAGGACAACTATAACATGGGCTTCATCACAGAGAACGAGCGTTACAACCAGGTGATCGATACCTGGACACACGTCAACAACGACCTCGCCTCTATCCTTATGAAGGAGATGACCGAGGCTGACCAGGGCTTTAACGCCGTGTTCATGATGCTCGACTCAGGTGCCCGTGGTTCTAAGGACCAGATCAAGCAGCTCTCAGGTATGCGTGGTCTTATGGCCAAGCCTATGAAGGCAGGTGCCGAGGGACACCAGATTATCGAGAACCCTATTATCTCCAACTTCAAGGAGGGAATGTCAGTGCTCGAGTACTTCATCGCTTCTCACGGTGCCCGTAAGGGTCTTGCCGATACCGCTATGAAGACCGCCGACGCCGGTTACCTCACACGTCGTCTTGTTGACGTCTCACACGATGTGATCATCACCGAGGAAGACTGTGGTACGCTCCGCGGTCTCGTATGCACCGCTCTTAAGAACGGCGATGAGGTGGTTTCATCACTCTCTGAGCGCATCCTTGGCCGTGTGTCTGTTCACGATGTTATCCATCCTTCAACAGGCGAACTGCTCGTGGCTGCCGGTGAGGAGATTACCGACTCTATCGCCAAGGCCATCGAAGACTCTCCCATCGAGAGCGTTGAGATCCGTTCAGTGCTCACCTGCGAGAGTAAGCACGGTGTCTGCATGAAGTGTTACGGACGTAACCTCGCAACACAGCGCATGGTGCAGATGGGCGAGGCTGTAGGTGTGATTGCTGCACAGGCCATTGGTGAGCCTGGTACACAGCTTACGCTCCGTACCTTCCACGCTGGTGGTGTGGCAGGTAACGCTGCCGCCAACGCTTCTATCGTAGCAAAGAACGACTGTAAGCTCCACTTCGAGGATATCCGTGTCGTGCCGTTCATCGAGAACGATGGCGAGAAGGACATCAAGTGTGAGATGGTTGTGAGCCGTCTTACCGAGCTTCAGTTCATCGACCCGCATACCGACATCACCCTTGCAACAGTGAACGTGCCTTACGGTTCTTCACTCTATTTCAAGGAAGGCGACGAGGTAAAGAAGGGCGATCTCATTGCAAAGTGGGACCCGTTCAACGCCGTTATCGTTACCGAGTATGCTGGAACCCTGCGCTTCAACGATGTTGTTGAGGGCGTAACGTTCCGTGCTGAGACCGACGACGCCACAGGTCTTACCGAGAAGATTATTATCGACTCTAAGGACAAGTCGAAGGTGCCGACCTGCGATGTGCTTGATGCAAATGGCGAGGTTATCGGTACATACAACTTCCCTGTGGGAGGACACGTTGTTGTTGAAGACGGCCAGACCGTCAAGACAGGTACGACCCTTGTGAAGATTCCTCGTGCTGCCGGTTCGGCAGGCGATATCACCGGTGGTCTGCCACGAGTTACCGAGCTGTTCGAGGCTCGTAACCCGAGCAACCCCGCTGTTGTGTCTGAGATCGACGGTGAGGTTACCATGGGCAAGGTTAAGCGTGGCAACCGCGAGATCATCGTTACCAGCAAGACCGGTGACCAGAAGAAGTATCTCGTGTCTCTGTCAAAGCAGATCCTTGTACAGGAGCACGATGCCGTGCGTGCCGGTACACCGCTGTCTGACGGTAGCATCACACCGGGCGACATCCTTGCCATCAAGGGTCCGACCGCCGTTCAGGAGTATATCGTGAATGAGGTTCAGGACGTTTACCGTTTGCAGGGTGTGAAGATCAACGACAAGCACTTCGAGATTATCGTTCGCCAGATGATGCGTAAGGTTCAGATCAACGAGCCAGGCGATACAACATTCCTCGAGCAGGAGATTGTTGACAAGCTCGACTTTGCTGAGGAGAACGATCGCATCTGGGGCAAGAAATATGTTGTCGACGCAGGCGACAGCGATGTGCTCAAGGTTGGTCAGATCGTGTCGGCCCGCAAGCTGCGCGACGAGAACTCAAGCCTGAAGCGTCGTGACCTCCGTCAGGTTCAGGTGCGTGACACCGTGCCCGCAACATCTACACAGATCCTGCAGGGTATCACCCGTGCCGCTCTCCAGACCAAGAGCTTCATCTCTTCTGCATCGTTCCAGGAGACAACGAAGGTGCTCAACGAGGCCGCTATCCGTGGCAAGGTCGACCGTCTGGAAGGCATGAAGGAGAACGTTATTGCCGGTCACCTCATCCCCGCCGGTACAGGTCTCCGCGAGTGGGAGCGTCTGATCGTAGGCTCAAAGGAAGACTATGAGCGCATGCAGGCCAACCGCAAGAATGTTATCGATTTCTCTGACAACCAGAAATAAGAAAAACGATAAGATGTTATAAAAGGGACACACCTCTTTTTTGGGGTGTGTCCTTTTTGTGTTAGATTATAACATTTATTTATAGCATTATTTTTTGCAAATTTCAAAAATAATGTTACCTTTGCATTAGACAAACAGACTGACGGCACCCCTTTCGACAGTAGTTGGCAGGATACCGTCAGTTTTTTTTGCCATTTAAACAAACAAAATTAATAAATATCTAAATCGATCATTTTACAATGGACAACAACAACAATCAGCAGAATCAGCCCCAGCAGGCAAGTCTTTCGTTCACAAACCCTGCAGTGGCTCTTGGCGAATACGCCAACCTGGCAGTAATCACACACTCTCCCAGCGAGGTAGTGCTCGACTTCGTGCGCACTCTTCCCGGTCTGGAGCATCCCGCAGTGTGCAGCCGCGTGGTAATGACTCCCGAGAACGCTAAGCGTCTCATGCTCTCTCTTCAGGAGAACATCAAAGGCTATGAGCAGACTTTCGGCCCTATCCAGTTCCCCGAGGATAAGATCCAGCAGCCTGCAGGTGGCCGCACAATCGCTCCCTTCGGCGACGGTACAACCAAGGGCGAGGCTTAAAAAAGAAGCTAAAGCTCCTAAAGGCTATAAAAAAGCATCAACGAAAGCCAATAAGGTCTTTGTTGTTGCAACGATGTTTGTAGCTTAAACAATTAGGAGATAATGATAAGACCCACTACCAAACCTCTTTCGGCTTGGTGATGGGTCTTTTTTGTTAATGTTGTCTACAAAAGAACCTTATCTATATGAACAAAATAGCCATCCTTCTAATGGCGTGTCTTGAGCTTTCTGCTCAAGCAACTGTTCAAGCAACTGTTCAAGCAACTGCTCAAGAAACAGCTCAAACAAAGATGCCTCACATGCATCTGGTGCAGCATGTTGCCCCTGCTCCTGTGACGCGCCCTGTGGCATGTTCCCCAAAAGCGGCTACCGCAGAGCGTCTTGTGTCGTCGGTTTACAGATATGAAAGCAAATCGCAGAACACGAACGACAATTTCACTTACACCTACACCTACGCCCCCAACGGCTTGCCCTTGTCGGTCGTAGGTACCAACGGCTCAAAGAAGGAATATGAGTTTACGCTCAACGCCCAAGGTTTTTGGAACAGGCGCGTTGTCTATAATGTCGCTAATGAAAAGCGCACGCCTATCGAGCAGACCGTCCGCACATATGATGAGCTGAACCGTTTAACGTCAGAATCGGAATATAAGCCCAACTCTAACGGTTCCGCTTTCGTGTTGAGCTCAAAGAGCACCTTCGCTTACGACAATGGCGCCGAGGGCTATCGCAGTTTTTATAGCCAGTATGACGTCACCGGTTCCGAGATATCAATATCGCAGACGCTGTGGCTCAAAGCCAAGGGGTGCTATGTGGCCAACCGTTGGGAATATCCAAACAACAGAACGGAGATAAAGGTCGACAACGGGCAGAACACCTGTACCTTCTATTCTTACTCGTCGCCCGAAGCCACAGCGGTAGATTATTATACCACGACAACATATAGCCCGCTCTTTGACGGCCATTATGTCGAGACCGCATGTATAAAGACCCAATATGCAGGCGAAAGCAACGTGTTGAAGTCGGGCACAATGACCGATGTGCAGCTTGATCCGTCGACAAGCGACGTTACGGTAAAGCCTTATTCTGTCGTTTATGTTGGCGAAACGGCAGAGCGCACACCCAAGGCATGGCGTGTGTGCTCGCTCAACGAGTATCTGCAAAAGCCTGTGACCGAAGCCAACGGCAACCGCCATTCTGCCTGCTATGATGCTGAAACCAACCTCCCCACCCAGACCTACACCTGTTCGTGGGTCGGCCACGGCATAGCCAAGGAGCAACGCAGCGTTGCTGACGGTTCAACCACCACAACATACCGGCGTTACGACGCCGACGGAAAAAGTGAGGGAGAGGTCTGGTTCTGTTCCGACGGCAGCTTCACCGTTGCCGACAAAAACCGTAGGGAGAGTTTGCAAGACTTCAAGGACAGCGCCGTCTACATCGGTCTCTATGACTCTGCCGGCTGCTTACAGAAGCAGCTGAAATGTAAGGGCAGCGTGTCTGATGCTTCTTTTAACAGCTTTGTCCCGACGTTTGTCATGAAAAGTGGCGACTCGTGGGTTGCAGCAGCCAATCTCTCTTTCACCTACCGCAATGGCACATATCTCGACATCACGACCGATGCCCTTGGACGCGCTGCTGTCTGTCGCAGCCGCCTTGTCCAGGAAGGCGAGTCACTGGTTTCTTATGTCTCGCGTCGCGAGTATAGCTATCTGGAAAACGGAAATGTGCGCGAAGTGGAATATCGTTATAAAGATCCGCATGACGAGACCACAGAATATGCAGCCCGCTATGCTGAAAAAGAGAAGACCGGAAACGGTTTGAACGTTGTGTTCTACGAAGACGAAACGTTTACAGCGATGACGCAAAAAACTGTCTACGACATTGCTGCCCACAGCATAACCCACAGCCGTTGGCAAGATGCGGGATGGGTAGTAGATAACATTGAGGCGTTGACAGAAGCCCATTTCGACGGCGACATCTACGTCTACACGACATGTGAAAAAGACAGGAACGGCAACATTGTTCCTACGGGCAGATGTGAGAAGATGCTGTTTGGTCCCGAATGTTGGGTTCGCGAATATGCGTGGGATGCCGCCGCGTCCCAGTTTGTTGGTCTCACGGGCCGTTCGCTCCATTCCACCTCGCCCCGCGAGTTTTCATACATCGAGCCCGTGCCGTTTGAAGACAGCTACGACGGCTTCTGCTCATTGTCCGTCAGTCCCACTGTTGTGTGCGGTTCTGGCGATAGCACCATGGACATCAGTTTTGAGTGGGACAGCGACAGCAACAGTTGGCTCATGTCGAAGGAAGGCTACACCGTGTCTGACGACGGCCTCACCTGCCGCTATTTTTATGAGGAAGACGGTGCTCAGCAAGAGGTCGAATATGTGCGTCGCGCCGATGGCCGCCTTGTGTCGTACAGTGGCAGCCTTTCGTTCCCATTCTTGGAAACGGTAAACCAGCAGACCTACACTTACGACAGCGAGGGGCGTGTCACCATGCATGTGAAAACGAACAAACGGACAAACTTTGACAGCACCATAACTTATTGTTATAACTACGACGAGGTTGAGGTGAGCGCTGTAGATGACATCTCTGCCGACCTGGTTGCCAGTCTCAAGGTCTATGGCCGCACGTTCAGCCTTAGCGGTGCCCGCCTCTCGCTCTATGACCCGTCAGGCCGTCTTGTTATGCACGGCCGCGGCTCTCTCACGGCACCTTCTGCCGGTCTCTATCTGCTCAAGTCGGATGGCAAGACCGTTAAGGTTGTTGTGAAATGATTTTGAGTCTCGTTCCTGAGGCAAGGGCTCTCAAGGCGTGTTAAACTCCCATGGCTTCACACGCCCCTTCTGCTTCACTCGCTTCGCTTTCTTGCCATAAAGAATTGTCGTCCGGCCATGAAGAAGAGCACGACGCCGCAAGCGTTTTCGAGCGCCACCATCCAGAACGCGGCTCCATAGCCCCAATGTTCTGCCACCACGCCGCCTAGCAGACAGCCAATGCCGAAGCCCAGGTCCCAGCCCGTGAGAATGCTCGAGTTGGCTGTGCCGCGCTGGTCATGGCGTGCCACCGCCACAAACATGTTGAGGAAAGCAGGATAGAGATGACCGTTGCCCAGACCTATGAGGGCTGCCGACAGATAGTAGGCCACGGGGTGGGGCACCGCCACGAACAAGATGAAGCCGACGAGCGACAGACACATGCCCTCCATGGCGTTCTGTGTCAGTCGGCCGTCGCGCAGCGCCTTGCGTCCTTGCAGGCGCGATAGAAACAGGCCACAGGAGAGAATGGCGAAATAGGTGCCTGTGCCGCCCGTAATGCCCAGTGCCTCTTTGCTGTAGATGGCGAGATAGTTGCTGAGCACGCCCCAGCAGAAGCCAAACATGGCAATGTTTATTGCCAGCAGCCACGCGCGTGTCAGGAAGAAGCGGTCGAGCGACAGCTTGTCTTTGTTTTTTATGATCTCCTTTTCAGGCAGTTTCAGTGTGCCTGCAATGACCACGGAAGAGCCGGCCACCGCGAGGGCAATCCAGAAGAGCACCATGTAGCTGCCCACCGCATCGTGCAGCCATATTCCCACCGACGGGGCTATGGCCATGGCAAAATTGTTGCTCAACCCATATAGTCCTATGCCCTCGTTCCTTCGCGAGGCCGGCAACACGTCAATGGCGCATGTGCTGTTGGCCACCGTCACCGCCCCGAAAGGTGCGCCGTGGAGCGTTCGGCAGATGGCAAACATGAGAATTGTGCCTGCTGCGATGTAGCCTGCAAAGCATACAAAGAAAGCGGTGAGACACACCATGAGCACCTTCTTGCGTGCAAAGCTGTCGACCACATAGCCGCAGAACGGACGCACCAGAAGAGCTGCCACGGTGTAGCCGCTCAGCACAATGCCTATCGTGTCTTTGGTTGCGCCAAACTGCTCGCTGAGATATAGTGGCAGCAGCGGCGTGAGCAGGTAGAAGGCGAAATAGAGCAGAAAGTTGGTGGTCATCACCTTTATGTAATCGGCGTTCCATAGCCGTTCGGATGGTCTTTCTTTGGCTTGTGTCATGTTATCTTGAGTTTTTGTTTCCTTTTGTTGTTTTTCTTTGCAAATGCAAAGTTACAACTTTTAAGTAGGTGCTCAAACAAAAGTACAATAAAAGAACAGGATGTCCGTTATTTATTGAAATGTAATTTTTTTAGAACAGAAAAACCATAACGCAATGAACACAGACCGTCAGGGCATATACGATGCCCGCCAACTGGGAAAACCTAAATTTGTGGTGCTCGGCATACAGCACCTGTTTGCCATGTTTGGAGCCACCATCCTCGTTCCTCTCATCACCGGACTCGATGTGAGTGCCACATTGCTCTTCGCCGGCATAGGCACCCTCATCTTCCACCTCGTCTCAAAAATGAAGGTTCCTGCCTTCCTTGGCTCCAGCTTCGCCTTCTTGGGAGGCTATGCCTCGGTCAAGCAGCTGTGTGTGGCGCAAGGTCTCACTGATGAGATGGCGCTCAACTATGCCTGTCTGGGTGTCGCTGCCGCATCGGTGCTCTATTTTGTCATGGCCTTCCTTCTCAAGATGTTTGGCACCGACAAGGTCATGCGTTTCTTCCCGCCCGTGGTCACGGGTCCCATGGTCATAGCCATTGGTCTCACGCTGTCGGGCTCTGCCATCAGCAACTGCCAGCAAAACTGGCTCCTCGCCATCACAGCCATAGCCATCGTCATCGGCTCTTCCATCTGGGGACGGGGCATCATAAAGATTGTTCCCATCTTGCTTGGCGTGCTCGGCTCTTACGTCTTGGCGGCAGCCATGGGCGAGATCGACTTCTCAAAGCTTGGTGAGGCGGCATGGATAGGCTCGCCTTTAAACATGGAGCGCACCACCTTTGCCGTGTTCAAAGACCCCAACTTTGACCTTATCCTCACATCCGTCATTGCCATCTTCCCAATAGCTTTCGCAACCATCATGGAGCATATCGGCGACATGTGCGCCATACAGAGCACCGTGGGCAAGAACTTCATCAAGGAGCCTGGCCTGCACCGCACGCTCAGTGGCGACGGTCTGGCAACGCTGCTCGCTTCGGTCTTCGGCGCACCTGCCAACACCACTTATGGCGAGAACACGGGTGTGCTCAACCTCACCCGCGTGTTTGACCCTGCTGTCATTCGCCTGGCTGCATGCTTCGCCATCCTGCTCAGCTTCTGTCCCAAGTTTGCGTGTCTTATCGCCCTGATGCCAGCAGCAACCATAGGTGGTGTGAGCCTCATTCTCTACGGCATGATCTCTGCCGTCGGTGTGAGAAACCTTGTCGAGACCTCAGTCGATTTCTCTTCATCGCGCAACGTGTTTGTGGCTGCTCTCATTCTGGTGGTGTCCATCGGCGTGCAGTATGGCACCGACGGTGGCGTGCAGATTGGTCCCGTCACCTTTTCAGGTCTTGCCCTCGCCGCTCTCGTAGGCATCTTCCTCAACGCCATCCTTCCCGACCAGCTCGGCATGAAGGTAAAGAGCTTCAACGGCAAGGACAAGCCGCATCTGAAGCGATGAGGTAGAGATGTGAATTCATAACTTCTCAATAGAGAGATGATGTAACTTTAAATATAAGCGTGGTTATGCCATCTCTCTATTGAGGTTTGTCATTTAAAATTTTTATGACATCATCAAAATCTTTTATTATTTCTGTAAGTTTAGGATTGCTTTTTTGTACAATAATAGCAGCGTAGTTTTTTATGCCGTCAGCTTCCAATTCTATCGTATTGAAATAATATAGATGTTTGTTTGAATAATCTTCAAACCACCTTATAAATAATCTGTTTCTAGAAGCCTGCTTGCCATCACCTGTTTCGCATAAATACAATAATATTGAAGGATTTTTAATAAAGAATCCTTCAATAATACAAAACACGGTAGTTTTAATATTAGCGTCATTTGGAGAAGGTACATTTTCTTCGTTTAGAATAAGAAATTGGTATGCATTTTCTTCCCAAATGGTAAAGTCTTCCATAAATCCGACTTTATACATCACTCCATATCTTGAACGAAAATAATAATAATCGCCTTCGTTCCATATTGAATATGGAGAATTTGTATTAATAGCGGAAATATCTAATTTATTCATGATTCAAACTGCATTCCTCTTTTGCGGATTTTTGCAAATTCAATTTTTGTTTGCTCTTCCCATTCTCTTTTTTTATTTATAGCGTTACGAAATGCTTCAATCAGTTCTTCACGCGTTTTTCCATTGATTTTTTCCATGTTGTACAATTTATATGTTTGTTAGACAAAAAATTAGCTCCTTAACAATAATTCGTTATTGAATGCAAATTTACGAATAAAACATTACATTTATTCATTATTCTCTAAAATTTTTTGCTTCGCATGTTTTTATATGTTCTTTCATGTGGAGTTATTTTCTTCCTGCCCCTCTCTACAGCAGCTGCGCCTTAATGCCCAATGACAGACCGAAGAGGTCCCAGAAGCCCATGCTGCCGGTGTGGACGAGGTGCATGACGTAGATGTCATTGGTGCTCAGCTCGTAGAAGAAGCTGAGGCTCTTGATATATTTGCGGCGGTTGTTGGGCACGGCCTTTGTGAAGCGCTCGCCCACAAACACGTTCGGACGCAAGCGGGTGGAGAACGGATAATAGCCGCTCTCATATTTTGTTGGCTGCTTGGTCCAGAAGTCGTGGCCGAACACCGTGTTCAGGTAGATGCCACATTGCAGCGGCTCAATGCTCCATCCGTTGCTTATGAAAATCGACCACGGAATGTAGTTTTGCTTCACCGTCATCGTGATCTTTGCGTTGTGACTGTCATATTTTGGCACAAACCCGAAGAGCAGCTGCGTCTCCCACTGTCGGCGACGGCCATAATCCCAGCCTATGCCCACCGACACCAGCCCCATGTTGCCGCAAAACTGCATGACGTGCTGCGTCGGTATGAGCGAGTTCCATTGTTTGCGGTAGCGGTGAATGCGCCGGTCGTATCGGCTTATCGTGTTTGTGGTGTCTATCAGCGATGTGTCTATGTCTGTCTCGTCTTGTTGCAAGAAACAGGCTGCTTCAGCCGAGGTCGCGTAGAACAAGGCCGCCATGACGAGCAGCAGCTGGGCGAGCGCGGTTTTAAAAGTCGATAATCTCATAGCTGTAGTTTTCGTGGGTTATGGTGAAAATGTAATAATGTCGCTTCGGGGCGTTGCACACCTCATAGTAGATGGGTCCGTCGTCAAAAAAACGGTGTTGCTCCATCTGGTGACCGTGTCCGTAAAGGCAGAACAAGAGTCTTGGATACATCTTGGTGTAAAAGTTGAACGCCTTGGCCACGTTGTTGTTAAACTGCTCCGAGTAGGGTGGTGCGTGCATGCACAGCACCGTTCTGTCGAAGCGTTCGCCGTCTTTCGTCGTCTCTTGCTCCATGAAGTCGAGGTTTGGCACGGGCCGCGAGTAGTCATATTCGATGGCGTTGGTGTTAAGACACACAAACTTGACGCCTCCGGCAATGAAACTGAAGTCGGGGTCGCCAAAGATCACCTCATAGCTCTGGTTTCCCGTGCCCAGACAGTCGTGGTTACCGAGCAGCGTCACGAACGGCACGCTGAGACCCTTCAGCAGGTCACGGCTCCACTCAAACTCGCGCGTGCCGCCAAAATCGGTTATGTCGCCTCCGTGTACCACAAAGTCGATGCTGTCCTTTCGTCTGTTTATGTCTCTTATCTCAGCCTTCGTTTCATCGAACCATTGGTGTGTGTCGCTGATGAAGGCAAAGCGAATGGTGTCCTTGCCAAGCGTGGCTTTTTCTATCAGTGCCACCTGCTTGGCGTTCATGCCTTTCTCGCCTTTCACCCTCACATCGTAAGGATGCACGTCGAACACTTTGTCGCATGCCGAGAGCAGCACGGCCATTAAGGCTGCCGCCACCATTGTGGCTGTGTGTCGTGTTGTTGTCATCTGCTTTTATGGTTTTTATGTTCTTGTTGTGTTGCTTTCCTCATAGCTCTACTGTTGTTTTGTAAGCGCTCTTTTGTAATCTTGTTACAAATTTATCGAAAAAATCGAAATCAAGGATTGTTCTTTTCTTAAAAAAAACAATCATACGAATTTATGAATATTAATGGTTACAAATGGACCATTTTCGTTAAAAGATCACGGAAAAAACATTGGTCTCAGTTTTTGTATATTTATGCATTTTTCGGGCCTTTTTTAGAACCGTTTTAAAAGAGCCCAACTTACGATTTGAAAGTGCCCAAATGACGTCCTCAAAGAGGCTCTTTGACGAGCTCATTAAGGCCCTTTGAGGAGCTCATTTGGGCTCTTTGACAAAACCACCCTGTTTTTAAGAGTTGTTAACAAAAACAATAAGTTAAACCCCGCTATATTTTGAAAACAGAAAGCTAAATATATGTTTCTGCTTACAATCACTGTTTTGGATATTTATGCGTTTCGTCTCTTGTTTTTGCATATTTATTCATTTTTTTGTTCGCTTGTTTTGAGCTTTGTTTTCCTTCATAATTTCTCCTCACAAGCTTTAGACAAGAACGTCGCCGCGCTCGACTTTGGCGCTTGCCAGAACGTCCTCGAAGAGGGCGAACATCCATAACCGCTGGTTGAGCTGCCGCAGGCAGCGAAGCCTGCGGTCCCATGAATGATGGTAAAATCGTCCTCGAAGAGGGCGAACATAAGCAAGCTGTGCCATTATTACCTATGTTCGCCCTCTTCGAGGACGTTTTTATTATATTGCTGTGAAACCGCAGGTTACGTTCGCTTCGCTCTCTTCACCAGCGGTTATGGATATTCGCCGCCTTCGGCGACGTTTGCTTGAGAATATGCACTTGCGAAAGTTCCGTAAAAGACATGCGGAGCATGAGTTAAAATTTTGTCAGCATTGTTTAATTTCCCGTCAGCAAAGTTTAAAAATTTTGGCTTTTCGTGCAACAATGTCATCTGGCTTTGACAATGTTGACAACCAGAAGGTTATGCCTTGTGCGTAAAACCGCTGTGGCACGGGTGTTGCATTATGTTGAGTGAAAGCCGAAGCCAAAAGGGCCGAGGGGAAGAGCGAGAGCTTGGAAGCGAAGAGCAAACGAAAAGCCCGGAAGCGAAGAGTGAGAGCTTGGAACCGAAGACCTGAACGGTGGACCTTTCAAAAAATAGATAATTAATTAAAGAAAAACAAATAGAAGTCCCGAGGGAGGCGTAAGCCGAACAGAGGATGAGAAAAATAGAAATTAGGAGGTTTTTATTATGTTGTTAGCTCGTAGAAACAATAATCAGAATTGGTTGAACAATTGGTTTGACGACGATTTCTTTGATACGGCTTTGATGCCCCGCATGAACGCCACAGCTCCTGCTGTAAACGTTAAGGAGACAGCCGAAGACTATACGATGGAAGTGGCTGTGCCTGGTCTTAAGAAAGAGTGGGTACGCGTAAACATCGACAATGAGGGCAACCTCAAACTGGCTATCGAGAACAAGTTTGAGCACAAGGAAGAGAAGAAAGACGACAAGAACGGTGACGAGAAGCATGTCCACTATCTGCGTCGCGAGTTCTCTTACAGCAATTACGAGCAGACCTACGTTCTGCCCGACGACGTCGACCGCAACAAGATAAGCGCCAAGGTTGCTGACGGTGTGCTCACCGTAGTCATTCCTAAAGAGGTCAAGGAAGAGCAGAAGACCTTGAAGAACATTGAGGTCAAATAATGACAATTGGTTATAAAGCTTATTGGTTATAAAGCATAAAAAATAAAGGCAAACTCAAGAACCGTGAGGTTCAGCGAGTTTGCCTTTTTTTTGTTGAAGCTACCAACGCTTGTCATTTATTCCCGTTTTTCAAGATATAGAAGTTAAACTCCAGACCTCCTGTCGGGCGGTTATGTACGCTTATCTTTCCGCCATGCAGGAGCACAGCGTTCTTGACGATTGCC
>ERZ1026854.835-NODE-835-length-20933-cov-7.457611_pt1 | contig 20933 bp, 16 predicted proteins | sample MGYA00380157_ERZ1026854 | MGnify/ENA primary metagenome ERZ1026854 (study PRJEB33269, sample SAMEA4719793) | human gut metagenome | biome: human-associated habitat; feature: organic feature; material: feces | place: Cameroon | collected 2013-10 ... | reverse complement strand
AGGCAACGGACTCTGACTCCGTCATTTCAAGGTTCGAATCCTTGTAGCCCTGCTAAGTTGAGCACCTCGGAAGAGGTGCTTTTTTCTTTATATTGCAATAGGAATAGCAAAACAGAAGCTTATAAGGAGAGTGAAGGTATGGCATATAGTTTCAGCGGACGTGTTCGCTACAGTGAAATTGGAGAAAATGGATTATTGACACTGCCAGGGATTTTAAATTATTTTCAAGACTGTAGTACCTTTCAGTCAGAAGAAGTGGGCCTTGGAATAGAAGTTCTGAAAGAAAGAAAGCGGTTCTGGGTATTGTCGGCATGGCAGGTGATTGTAGAACGTTATCCATATATGGGAGAAGAAATAAGAATTTCTACCTGGGCATATGGATTCAGAGGTTTTATGGGAATGCGTAATTTCACAATGGAAACGGAAGGTGGAGAGCGTCTGGCGTATGCCAATACTTTCTGGACATATATCAATGCAGAAAATGGTCTTCCGGTGCGTCTGGAGGCAAAAGACACTGAGGGATATATCGGAAAAGAAGGAAAGCTCGAAACCAAATTAGAGATGAATTATGCACCAAGAAAGATTGTGATTCCAGAAAAATGTGAGAATCAGGAATCTTTTACTGTGCAGAAACATCATCTGGATACGAATCATCATGTAAACAACAGTCAGTATGTACAGATGGCAATGGATTATCTGCCGGAAGGTTTTCAGATTCGTCAGATGCGGGCTGAATATAAACAACAGGCAAGATTAAATGATATAATATATCCGTCAAGAGCAACAAATGAAGAAAAAATAACGATTCTTCTGAATGATCAGAAGGGTGAACCATATGCAATCGTGGAATTTGAATAAAATTCTGAAACCACGGCAGATGGTATCAGTTGATAAGAAATGAAAGAATATATATAGAAAAATCGGAGGATGAATATGATCGAATTAGGAAAGAAACAGACTTTACTTGTGGTGAAGACCGTAGATTTTGGTGTGTATCTTGCAGAAGATATGAATGCAGATACAAAACACCAGGTACTTTTGCCGGCAAAACAGGTTCCGGCGGGTATAAAAGCAGGAGACAAACTGGAAGTTTTTATTTATAAGGATTCACAGGATCGTCTGATCGCAACAACAAATGAGCCGCGTCTTATGGTGGGACAGGCAGGACTTCTGAAAGTAAAACAGGTGACAAGAATAGGTGCATTTCTTGACTGGGGGCTGGAGAAAGACCTTCTGCTTCCATATCACGAGCAGACAACACGTATTTTTGAAGGGCAGGAATGTCTGGTTGCTGTTTATGTAGATAAAAGCAGCCGTCTTTGTGCAACAATGAAAGTATATCCGTATCTGTCAAAGGAAGCACCATATAAAGAAGGCGATCAGGTAAAGGGCCGTGTTTATCAGATCAGTGATAATTTTGGAGTGTTTGTTGCAGTTGATAATAAATATTCTGCATTGATTCCGGCAAGAGAGGCAAAAGGAAAATACCGTCCGGGAACAGTTCTTGATCTGCGTGTGACCAGAGTAAAAGAAGATGGCAAAATAGATGTCAGTGACCGTCAGGAGGCTTATCTCCAGATCAATGAGGATGCAGAAAGTGTTCTGAGTATTATAGAAGAATTTGCAGGAGTACTTCCTTTTGATGACAAAGCTTCACCGGAGGTGATCCGAAGAGAATTCGGCCTGAGTAAAAATGCATTTAAACGTGCTATTGGACATCTTCTGAAAGAAGGTAAGATTCAGATAAAAGACCGTAGAATTTATCTGATCAAATAGTATTCACAGTATTTGAATCTGCGCTTGAGTAAAGGAAAAAATTATGAATTTTACACATCTCCATGTTCATACAGAATACAGTCTTCTGGATGGTTCAAATAAGATAAAAGAATATGTGGCCCGTGTTAAAGAACTTGGCATGGACAGTGCTGCTATTACAGATCATGGTGTAATGTATGGAGTGATCGATTTTTATCGTGCAGCAAGAGCAGCGGGCATCAATCCGATCCTTGGATGCGAAGTTTATGTTGCACCGGGGTCACGTTTTGACCGTGAAGCAGGAAGCGGAGAAGATCGATATTATCATCTGGTACTGCTGGCAGAAAATAACCAGGGATACAGTAATCTGATGAAAATTGTTTCCAAAGGATTTGTTGAGGGATTTTATTACAAACCACGTGTGGATCTTCAGCTTCTGGAAAAATATCATGAAGGAATCATTGCTTTAAGTGCGTGTCTTGCCGGTGAGGTGGCAAGATTTCTGACACGGGGAATGTATGAAGATGCCAGGGCAGCAGCACTTCGCTATCAGAATATTTTCGGAAAAGGAAATTTTTTCCTGGAACTTCAGGATCATGGCATTCCGGAACAGCAGAATGTAAATCAACAGCTTCTTAAAATGCACCGAGAAACAGGAATTGATCTGGTTGCAACAAATGATGTACATTATACACTTGCAGAGGATGCACAGCCGCATGATGTATTGCTCTGTCTGCAGACAGGTAAGAAATTGTCAGATACGGATCGTATGCGTTATGAGGGCGGTCAGTATTATGTGAAATCACCGGAAGAGATGGAAAGGCTTTTTCCATATGCAACAGAAGCACTTGAAAATACACATAAGATTGCACAGCGTTGTCATGTAGAAATAGAATTTGGTGTTACAAAGCTTCCGAAATTTGGTGTTCCGGATGGATATACTTCATGGGAATATCTTAATGAGCTTTGTTTTAAAGGACTTGAAGAACGGTATCAGCCAGTAACAGAGGCGCTGAAAGAAAGATTGAACTATGAACTTTCTACGATCAGAAATATGGGATATGTTGATTATTTTCTGATCGTATGGGACTTTATCAAATATGCCCGTGATCATGATATTATGGTTGGACCGGGACGTGGTTCAGCAGCAGGAAGTCTGGTTGCATATACACTGGGAATTACACAGCTGGATCCGATTCGGTATGATCTGCTGTTTGAACGATTCCTGAATCCGGAACGAGTGTCGATGCCGGATATTGATGTTGATTTCTGCTTCGAAAGAAGACAGGAGGTCATTGATTATGTAAGAAGAAAATACGGAGATGACTGTGTTGTTCAGATTGTTACATTTGGTACGCTGGCGGCCCGTGGTGTTATCCGTGATGTTGGCCGTGTAATGGATCTGCCATATGCGCAGGTAGATACGATTGCCAAAATGATTCCGCAGGAATTAAATATTACAATTGATAAGGCTCTGCAAATGAATCCGGAGCTTAAGAAGGCTTATGAAGATGAAAAAGAGATTCATGAACTGATCGATACGGCAAAACGTCTTGAGGGACTGCCGCGTCATACTTCCATGCATGCTGCGGGAGTAGTGATCAGTCAGAAGGATGTTTCGGAATATGTACCGCTGTCCAGAGCATCAGATGGCTCAATCGTTACACAGTTTACGATGACCACTCTGGAAGAGCTTGGACTTCTGAAAATGGATTTTCTGGGACTTCGTACACTGACTGTTATCCAGAATGCCGTACATCTGGTTGAACAGGATACCGGAGTGAAACTGGATATGCAGCAGATTGACTATAATGACAAAAGGGTTCTTGATTCTCTTGGAACAGGAAGATCTGATGGCGTTTTTCAGTTGGAAAGTGCGGGAATGAAGAACTTTATGAAGGAACTGAAGCCACAGAGTCTGGAAGATGTGATCGCAGGAATTTCTCTTTACCGTCCGGGACCGATGGATTTTATTCCACAGTATATTCGAGGAAAAAATCGTCCGGATACGATCAAATATGATTGTCCGCAGCTGGAACCGATTCTGAAACCAACCTATGGATGTATTGTTTATCAGGAGCAGGTTATGCAGATTGTACGTAATCTGGCGGGGTATACGCTTGGTCGAAGTGACCTGGTGCGCCGTGCGATGTCCAAGAAAAAAGCTGCTGTTATGGAGAAGGAACGCCAGAATTTTGTTTATGGAAATGAGGAAGAAGGTGTACCTGGCTGCATTGCAAATGGAATCTCGGAGCAGACAGCAAATAAGATCTATGATGATATGACAGATTTTGCAAAATATGCGTTTAACAAATCACATGCAGCAGCGTATGCAGTTGTTTCTTATCAGACAGCGTTTCTGAAATATTATTATCCGGTAGAATTTATGGCTGCTCTTATGACATCTGTGATTGAAATGCCAAATAAAGTGGCTGAATATATTCAGGTGTGCAGACAAATGAACATTAAGATCCTGCCGCCGGATGTTAACAGAGGTGCTTATGGCTTCTCTGTTGATAATGGATCAATTCGCTATGGACTTTCTGCGATCAAGAGTGTGGGAAGACCGGTAATTAATGCATTGGTGGAAGAAAGAGAAATAAATGGGGAATATCGTTCGCTTAAGGATTTTATAGAGCGGCTTACAGGAACAGTAAATAAGCGTGCAATTGAGAATTTTATCAAGGCCGGTGCGCTGGACTGTATGGAAGGTAATCGCCGTCAGAAGATGCTTGTTTACGGGCAGATTGTGGACAGCATTGCACAGGAGAAGAAGAATTCTTTTGCCGGGCAGATGAGTCTCTTTGATCTGGTGAGTGAAGAAGATAAAAAAGATTATGAGATTCGTATGCCGGATGTGGAAGAATATGATAAAGATATGGTTCTTGCTTTTGAAAAAGATGTTCTGGGTATTTATCTCAGTGGTCATCCGCTGGAAAAATACCGTAATATCATGGAAAAAATGATATCTGCTCGAACTATAGATTTTCAGCCGGATGATGAAACCGGTATTCCGAAGGTGTATGACGGACAGAAAGTGATCATCGGTGGTATGATCACAGAGAAGACGATTAAATATACCAGAAATAATAAAGTGATGGCATTCCTGACAATGGAAGACCTGATGGGAACCGTGGAGATTGTTGTATTTCCAAGGGATTATGAAAAATGGCAGGCTATGATCAATGAAGATGCAAGGGTATTTATTCAGGGGCGTGTCAATGCAGAGGATGACAAACCAAGTAAACTCATTCTGGAGAAGGTTCGGTCTTTTGAAGATATGCCGCGGGAAATCTGGATTCAGTTCAGTGATAAAGAGGAATATACGCAGAAAGCAGAGGAACTTTTGAAGGAGCTTGCAAATGCCCATGGAAATGCTTCTTCTGCAGTTGTGATATATCTGAAAGATGTAAATGCCATGAAGCGTCTTCCTGTCGTATATCATGTCCAGATCACAGAATATCTGTTGGAAGACCTAAGGAAAAAATATGGAGAATCCAACGTTAAACTTGTGGAAAGAGTATTGAAAAACTTCTGAAAATGCTTTAAACTATACTTCGAATATGTGTAGAAGAGACAACAAGATTTCTTAATATGTGAGAAAAGAAATCTGGAGATGGAGGAATGAATCATGGCAGAGAAACAGATAAAAACCATCGGTGTACTTACAAGTGGCGGTGATGCGCCGGGAATGAATGCTGCAATTCGAGCAGTCGTAAGACGAGGACTTAGCAGTGGATTAAATGTAAAGGGTATTTACAAAGGATACAACGGTCTTCTGAATGAAGAAATCGTTGATATGACTGCCAGAGACGTATCAGATACGATCGAACGAGGCGGAACAGTCCTTTACACAGCAAGATGTGCAGAATTCCGAACAGAGGAAGGACAGCAGCGTGGTGCAGAAATCTGCAGGAAACATGGAATCGACGGACTTGTAGTTATCGGTGGAGACGGTTCTTTTGCAGGTGCACAGAAGCTTGCAAATCTTGGAATCAATACAATTGGTGTTCCGGGTACGATTGACCTTGATATTGCCTGCACAGAGTATACAATTGGATTTGATACAGCTGTAAATACAGCAATGGAGGCAATTGATAAAGTACGTGATACTTCTACATCTCATGAAAGATGCAGTATTATTGAAGTAATGGGACGTAATGCAGGATATCTTGCAATGTGGTGTGGTATTGCAAATGGTGCAGAGGATGTTCTGATTCCTGAAAAATATGATTATGATGAGCAGAAACTGATCAACAATATCATTGCAAGCCGTAAAGCAGGAAAGAAACACCATATCATCGTAAATGCAGAAGGTATTGGTCATTCTGAAGCAATGGCAAGACGTATTGAAGCAGCTACAGGTATTGAAACACGTGCAACTATCCTTGGTCACATGCAGCGTGGTGGTAACCCGACATGTAAAGACCGTGTATATGCATCTATGATGGGAGCACTTGCAGTAGATCTTCTCAAAGAAGGTAAATCCTGTCGTGTTGTTGGATATCGTCATGGTGAGTTTATGGACTTTGATATCAATGAAGCTCTTGCAATGCAGAAAGATGTTTCTCCATACATGTGGGAAGTATGTAATTCTCTTTCTCATAACTATAAAAAATAAAAAACGACGTTTTTTAAAGCGGAGGCCACCGTCAGGCGGCCTCCGTTCTGGATTAAAGGAGTAACTTTATGATTTCCAGTGCACAGAATACACAGGTAAAAAATATAATAAAGCTAAACCAGAAGGCAAAAGCAAGAAGAGAACAGGGACTTTTTATTGCAGAAGGACGTAAAATGTTTCTGGAAGCTCCGGATGAGTGGATTGACAAGATTTATGTGGCGGAATCTATGTTGTCAGATGATGAGGTAATGGAAAAGGTTCACAGATTTTCATGGGAAACTGTTGAAAATGGAGTTTTTCGTCAGATGTGTGACACACAGACACCACAGGGAATTCTGACAGTACTCAGGCAACCTTCCTATGAACTGGAAGATCTTCTGCAAGGGGAAAAGCCTTTATTGATGGTGTTGGAAGATCTGCAGGATCCGGGAAATGCCGGAACGATCATTCGCACAGGTGAAGGTGCCGGAGTCAGTGGCGTTTTTCTGACAAAAAGCAGCGTGGATATCACAAATCCCAAAGTTATTCGTGCAACAATGGGATCTATTTACAGAATTCCTTTTTTCTATGTAGAAGATGTGGTATCATTAAAACAGAAACTTCAAGGCAGAGGAATCCACTTTTTTGCCGCACATTTACAGGGTAAAAATTCTTATGACAGGGAATCCTATACGGAAGGAACCGCTTTTCTGATTGGAAATGAAGGTAAGGGACTGACAGACCGGGCAGCAGATGCCGCAGACTGTCTGATCAGAATTCCGATGTGTGGGCAGGTGGAATCCCTTAATGCAGCTATGGCAGCCGGAATACTGATGTATGAGGCAGCAAGGCAGAGGAGGGGATAATATGGAACCTATCATGTGGCTGATCGTACTTGCTGTTTTTCTCGTAATCGAGGCAATCACAGTAGGACTGACAACAATCTGGTTTGCAGGAGGAGCACTGCTTGCAGCAATCGCGTCAGTTCTGGGAGCAAGCGTACTGATACAGTGGATACTGTTTCTGGTTGTATCGCTGGTTCTTCTGATCTTTACAAGACCTTTGGCAGTTCGATACATGAATAAGGGAGTGTCGAAGACAAATGTAAACAGTCTGATCGGAGAGAAGGCGGTTGTAATCCAGCCAATTAATAATCTGGCTCAGACCGGGCAGGTTCGCATCAATGACATTGAGTGGATGGCAAGAACATCCTCTGATGAAGTAACAATTCCGGAACAGGCGGTCGTAACGATCGAGGCTGTTCAGGGAGTGAAACTGATTGTGAAAGAAGAAAAGGAGGGTAAGTAACATGGCAGGTATTATTATCATTGTAGTACTGATCGTACTCGCACTTTGGATACTGGCATCCTGTATCCGTATTGTACCGCAGGCATATGCAATTGTAGTTGAACGTTTGGGTGCATACAAAGAGACATGGAATACAGGTATCCATTTCAAGACACCTTTTATTGACCGTGTGGCAAGAAGAGTTAACCTGAAAGAGCAGGTAGTGGATTTTCCACCACAGCCGGTTATTACGAAGGATAATGTAACCATGCAGATTGATACGGTTGTATTTTTCCAGATTACAGATCCGAAGCTTTTTGCATATGGTGTGGAAAATCCGATCATGGCAATTGAAAATCTGTCTGCAACTACTCTTAGAAATATCATTGGTGACATGGAACTGGATGAGACTCTTACTTCCCGTGAGGTCATTAACACCAAGATGCGCGCCTCTCTGGATGTGGCTACAGATCCATGGGGAATCAAGGTAAACCGTGTGGAACTGAAAAACATTATTCCACCGGCTGCTATTCAGGAAGCCATGGAGAAACAGATGAAAGCAGAGCGTGAAAGACGTGAAGCAATTCTTCGTGCAGAAGGTGAGAAGAAATCTACGATTCTCGTGGCAGAAGGTAAGAAGGAATCAGCAATTCTTGATGCAGAGGCAGAAAAACAGGCAGCAATCCTTAAGGCTGAGGCGCAGAAAGAGCGTATGATCAAGGAGGCTGAAGGTCAGGCTGAAGCAGTTCTCAAAGTTCAGAACGCTAATGCAGAGGGAATTCGCATGATTCGTGAAGCCGGAGCAGACCAGGCAGTTCTTACACTTAAGAGTCTGGAGGCATTTGCTAAAGCTGCTGACGGTAAGGCGACAAAAATCATCATTCCGTCGGAAATCCAGGGGCTTGCAGGACTTGCTGCATCGCTGAAGGAAATTGTCACAGAGGATAACATAGATACCAGGGTGAAAAATTCTTAATGCTGATCATGCTTGCATGAAGAAGTATTGAAATATGGAATCGTGAGGAGAAAAATTATGAATTTGAAGGGACGCAATTTTCTGACACTGAAAGACTTTACACCGGAAGAGATCACTTATCTGATCGATCTTGCTGCTGAATTAAAAGCAAAGAAAAAAGCAGGAGAGCTTCATGAATATTATAAAGGCAAAAACATTGCTCTTATTTTTGAGAAAACAAGTACAAGAACACGCTGTGCTTTTGAAGTTGCTGCTCACGATCTTGGAATGGGAAGTACTTATCTGGATCCGACCGGTTCTCAGATCGGCAAGAAAGAGAGTATTGCAGATACTGCGAGAGTTCTCGGCAGAATGTATGAGGGAATTGAGTACAGAGGTTTTGGACAGGAAATCGTTGAAGAACTGGCAAAATATGCCGGAGTTCCGGTATGGAATGGTCTGACCAATGAATATCATCCGACCCAGATGCTTGCAGATATGCTGACGATCCGTGAGCATTTTGGAGATCTTAAGGGACGTCGTCTTGTATACATGGGAGATGCCCGTTACAATATGGGTAACTCACTGATGATCGCATGCTCCAAATTAGGAATGCATTTTGTAGCCTGCACAACAAAGAAATATTTCCCGAATCAGGAACTTGTTGATCTGTGCAAAACTTATGCTGAGGCTTCCGGTGGAAGCATTACTCTGACCGAGGATGTACAGAGTGGAACGAAGAATGCAGATGTTATCTACACAGATGTGTGGGTATCCATGGGCGAACCGGATGAAGTATGGGAAGAACGTATCAGAGAACTGACACCATACAAGGTAACAATGGACGTTATGAAGAATGCAGGAGAAAATGCAATCTTCCTTCACTGCCTGCCGGCATTCCATGATCTTAAGACAAAAATCGGCAAAGAGATGGGAGAACGTTTCAATCTGACAGATATGGAAGTTACAGATGAGGTATTTGAATCTTCACAGTCTCATGTATTTGATGAAGCTGAGAATCGTATGCATACCATTAAGGCAGTTATGGTTGCAACTCTTGGAGAGCCGGAGAATAAATGATAGATACAGTTAATACAATATATTCAAAAGAAACAATTTCAAAAGAAATACATACAAAATGGGCGGGCAAAACCGTCCATTTTGCAAGAGAAACAGATTCCACCAATGACTGGTGCAAACGTCTGTCAAAAGAAGGGGCCGAGCATGGAACTCTGGCAGTCACAGAATTCCAGTCTGCCGGCAAGGGTCGCCTTGGCCGCAGATGGACAGCACCGGAAGGCAGTTCTGTTATGATGTCGATTCTTCTGCGTCCGGAGTTTGAACCACAGTATGCATCCATGCTGACCCTTGTTATGGGGTTGAGTGTGGCGCAGGCAGTCCGTGAGTTTGGCGTGGATGTCTCGATCAAATGGCCGAATGATGTAGTGGTCTCACACAAAAAGATCTGTGGAATCCTGACAGAAATGGGACTTCATGATGGAAAAATCCGTGAGGTGGTCATCGGCGATGGAATCAATGTGAATCTGGAAGAGATTCCGGATGACCTTAAAGATAAAGCGACTTCTCTTTACCTGGAAACAGGAAAAAAATATGACCGCAGCCGTATGATCGGTCTTGTGATGGAGAAGTTTGAGGCCAACTATGAAAAGTTTGTGCAGACCTGTGACCTGTCACTGATGCTGGATGAGTATAATATGCTTCTGGCAAACAAGTGCCAGCCGGTCCGTGTACTGGATAAGATCAGCCCGTTTGAGGGAGTTGCACTTGAAATAGATAAAGATGGAGCTCTTCTGGTTCGTATGCAGAGTGGAGAGATTCGTAAGGTATGTTCAGGAGAAGTATCCGTGAGAGGCTTGTACAGTTATATTTGAGCCAGCAGATAAATTGAACAAAAAGGAGTTTTTTATGTATCAGGAAAATGTTGTGCTTTGTGGCGCAAGTGCTTATGAGCAGAAATATTATTTTAACCAGGATTTTGATTCTCTTCCGGAAACAATCAAACAGGAATTGCATATTATGTGTGTTCTTTATACGGAAGAAATCGGAGGCATTCTGACACTGGAATTTGATGAGGATGGAAATCTGCAGTTTAAGACAGAAGCCCTGGATGCAGATGCCATGTATGATGAGATTGGAAGTGTTCTCAGAATCAAAAAGTTACAGACAGAAAAAGAAGAACTTCTGCGGTCTCTTGAAATGTATTATAAGGTATTTTTTCTTGGAGAAACTATAGAAGATAGTGAAGAAATGCCGGATAAAGGAAACTGATTTATGGAAATACCTATGAAAATGAAGTGGAAAATTGGTCCGGTGGAGATGGACAATCCTTTTATCCTGGCACCGATGGCAGGTGTTACAGATCTTCCTTTCCGTATTTTATGTAAAGAGCAGGGGGCAGGCCTCCTTTGTACAGAAATGGTCAGTGCAAAAGCAATTTCTTTTCATAATAAAAATACGGTTTCGCTTATGCAGATCGACCCGGTGGAGCATCCTGTTTCCATGCAGATATTTGGAAGTGAACCGGATCTGATGGCTGAAGTTGCGAAGAGTATTGAGGAGCAGCCTTTTGATATTCTGGATATTAATATGGGATGTCCTGTTCCGAAGGTTGTCAATAATGGTGAGGGATCGGCGCTTCTTAAGAATCCGGCGCTGATCCGTGAGATTGTGACAAAGGTATCTCATGCAGTAAAGAAGCCTGTGACGGCGAAAATCCGTATCGGTTTTGAAGGATATCCGGTAGATCCTGTAGAGATTGCAAAAATCATAGAAGATTCCGGTGCAGCAGCAGTGGCAGTTCATGGACGCACCCGCCAGCAATATTATTCTGGAGAGGCAGACTGGGATACGATTCGCAGAATCAAAGAAGCAGTTTCTATTCCTGTTATTGGAAACGGAGATGTAAATTCTCCGAAGAAAGCGGAGGCGCTGGTGAAAGAAACCGGATGTGATGGTATTATGATCGGGCGCGCGGTGCAGGGAAATCCATGGATATTCCGGGAAATGAAACATTATTTTAGTACAGGAGAGTTGCTTCCGCGCCCATCCTGGGAAGAAATTCGCGAGATGATTCTTCGGCATGCGAGAATGCAGATTGAATTAAAAGGTGAATTCACCGGAATCCGTGAAATGCGAAAACATATCGCATGGTATACATCCGGAATGAAACACAGTGCCGGTCTGCGAAGAGATTCCAATATGGTAAGCAGCTATGAGGAACTGGAGAAGCTATTATCTTTTCGTGATTAACAGCAGATCAGATAGAAGGGATTGATATATATGAGAAAGCTATTGGTAAATAATGTCAGCATTTTTATATATGCGTTGCTGAGTACTTTTTTTATCTCGTTTACAATTACAGATAATTTCATTTCACTGGTTATGTCTGTTTCCGGAGCAGCATTGATTCAGACTGGCATGCTGGCATTGTTTTTTATTATGTATAAGAAAATTTTGGCGAAGTGTTTTACTTCGCGAAATATATGGTTTACGGTACTGGCAGTCATTGTAGATATGGTATTTTCTGCTTCCTCTGTTATGGGAAAATTCTATATAGTGGATGCGGATTTTGCGGCAATATTTGCAACAGATGAACATGCGCGTGCTAAAATGGTTCTGGTTTTTGCAGGAGCTTTTATATTCTTTTATATGATGCTGAAAGCAGTCAATGCTTTTACAGAGCTTGTTCCTATGAATATACCAGAAAAACTGCAGAAAGTATTTTGCTTTTTGTTTGATAAACACTGTTTTCTGAAATCATTTATTATTATGACTGTGTGCTGGATTCCGCATATTGTTATTCATTATCCGGTTACGATGCCGTTTGACGGGATTAACAGTCTCAGGCAGTATTATGGTCTGTCATCGTATTCGACAAAACGTTCCATTATTCATACGCAGCTTCTGGGACATTTTGCAGATCTGGGAAATTCCATTGGAAGTATTGAGAAGGGGTTATTTCTGCTGGGTCTGATACAGGCACTGGTGATGCTCCTGATTCTTGCTCATACAATTTCTACGATGGAAAAATTGAAACTTTCAAGATATTTTCAGGCAGCTGCACTTGTTGCGTTTTCTATAGTTCCGGTATTTGCAGGTTATTCAACAACATTGCTTGGAGATATTCCCTACAGTATAGCTCTTTTGCTGTTGATGGATGAGTTGGCATGGTATTTGTTTAAAAAAGAGGAATATTTGAAGAAATGGCGTCATCCGATACTTACAATCTGTGCTGTTTTGGGCGCTTTTTTTCGACAGAATGGAGTCTATGTCATAGCGGTGATCATCTTCTTTCTGGCAATATATGAGGGATACCTGTTGTGTCGCCGTCAACAGAAAATTATCTGTACAGTATTGATTCTGGCATCACTGATCGTACCATTGTGTGCAGGAAGGATGAATGTGGCATGGCTGCAAAATAAGTATGGCTGCAGCAATGTTTCTACCAGAGCAATGCTGGCAATGCCGATACAGCAGACCTCTCGTTATCTGGTGTATCACAGTGATGATCTGACAGCCGATGAGCTGGCAACGATTCAGAAGGTGATGCGCTATGATCTGGAAACATATAAAGAAAAGTATAATCCATACAGCTTTGATGGTGTAAAAAATGGATTTAATTACGATTCAACATCCGAAGATCTGAAGAACTATATGAAAGTCTGGATTAAACTGTTTTTCCGTCATCCGGTTACCTATGTAAATGCAACATTGATGCAGAACTACTGTTTGTTCAGTCCGTTGAAGACGAATGGAAAATATTATTCCGGAATTTACAAAGCCATAAAAAAAATCAAAGATCCGGACTTTAAGCAGGTTTATGAATCAGCACGTACTTTTAAAGAAAAGAAAAAGAAACTTCATGAAAACTATTATGATAAGTTCTGTGATTCAGGTGTTTTTGGACTTTACGTAAATCAGGGGGTAATGGATTTTCTTCTTCTGGCAATCTGTCTCAGTGCATTATGCCGTAAAAATGGAAAGATACTGTTATTGGGACTTCCGTTATTGTTGACACTGGCGATAACATTTGTGGGTCCGACCGTGTTGGGGCATATGCGATACACATTTCCTATTTTGTATGGAATGCCATTATTAGCCGGAATATATACGAAGCAGATAAGCAATTCAGATGAGAAGTGATAAGTAAAAATGAAATACAAAAGAGATGTCCGGGAAGGGCATCTCTTTTGTAATGTAAGCAATTATTTTTCTTCATTATCACACAATTCTTTGAATTGAGAAGCGACAATATTCAAATGAAATTCAAAATCCTGTTTGTGCTGGCGTACAAGTGTGGTAAGAATGATTCCGGAGAAAAGACAGATGATTCCGGTCACTACTACAAATCCGATGACGATAAGGCTTGGGATTCTGGTTACAATGCCGAGTTTCATATATTTCGTCAGAATCGGAATAAAGAATATAAATGCCAGTAAAATGAGAAACGCAGCAATACTGGAGAAAAATTTGAGAGGTTTGTAATCACGAAACATTTTAATAATGGTCTTGAGAACTTTAAAACCGTCGGTATAGGTGTTCAGTTTGGATTCACTGTTTTCAGCACGGTCACGGTAGTCCACGATTACATTATCAAACTGCATATTTTTGTCGATTGCGTGTATGGTCATTTCTGTTTCAATCTCAAAATTCTGTGACAATACAGGAAATGTTTTTACAAACTGGTAACTCATAGCGCGGTAACCGGTCATAATATCTCGGATATTGCTGTGGAAAAGCCAGTTAATACTGCCGCGAACCAGTGTGTTGCCAAAATTATGGAAAGGTCGTTTGTTTTCGGTGAAATACGTGGAAGAGAGTCTGTCTCCGACTACCATATCTGCTCGGTCGTTGAGAACCTTATCGCACATTTCACGAGCATATTCAGCAGGATAAGTATCATCTCCGTCAACCATGAGATAGCAACGTGCATCAATATCCCGAAACATGCTGCGAATGACATTTCCCTTTCCCTGTTGGTGCTCATAACGTACAATTGCACCGGCTTCTCGTGCAATTTTGTCAGTACCATCGGTGGAATTGTTGTCATATACATAGATGGTTGCTTCAGGTAGTTCTCTCTTCATATCAGCTATAACTTTGGCAATGGATGTACTTTCGTTATAACAGGGAATCAGAACTGCTATTTTATCTAACATTAGAATGCCTCCAATTAATTTGTATATTTACTAAAGTATCACATAAACCATCTATAATAGTCAACTGCTAAATGAGAAATTATTATTTACTTTTAATATCAATATTGCTATATTATATTTTTATGATACCTTTTGTAGATGTAAGAAATATGGAATGGAGAAGCTATGGGAAAAAAACGAGTAGGGGTAATCACGTTTCATAATTATGATAATTATGGTGCAATCTTACAAAGCTATGCATTGCAGAAGAAACTACGGGAAGCAGGAACATGGCCGGAGATCATAGATTATGATTGTCAGTATATCAGCAATCCCTTCAGAATAAAAAATCTGAAAGAAAAGGGAGTTTTTAACTATATTTATGGTGTGATCGGACACATCTGTTATATTCCGCGTCGTCGTAAATGCAATCAGTTCCGTAAGCATATGAAATACAGTGAGCCGGTAAGCAAGGGAAATATGAATGCAGTCATAAAGAAGTATGATGTTTATATTGCCGGAAGTGATCAGATCTGGGATTATAAACTTACAGATTTTGATCAGACATATTTTCTTGATTTTCCTGCAGAGGGAAAGAAAAAATGCAGCTATGCGGCCAGTATAGGGGAACATATTCCTCCGGAACAATATCGTGAATCCTATAGTAAGCTTCTGAAAGCATTTGATAAAATTCTTGTAAGAGAAGATTATGGTGCAGATATTGTGGAAGAACTTACGGGAGTTCATCCGGATGTTGTCTGTGATCCGACCCTTCTGCTCACAGCAGAGGAATGGCAGCCGCTGCTCAGAGAACCACATGTCAGGGGAAAATACATCTTGGTATATCAGCTGGGAATCAATCCGGAAATTGTTGATTTTGCACGTCGTCTGAAAAAAAAGACAGGATATCGTATTATTTATATTCCATTTCCTCTGGTGGGGCTTCTTAAATGCAGCTGCAAGATTGCAATTGGACCATCTGAGTGGATGGGTCTGTTTAAAAATGCAGAATATGTGATTTCGGACTCTTTTCATGGAATCGTATTTTCATTATTGTTTAATCGCAAATTTTTTGCCAAGGCAGATGGGCATCATAAGAACCGCAGGGTGGAACAACTGCTGAAAATGGTGAATCTGTCAGAACGGACAATGAATGATGTCTCAGACGAAGAACTTACACAGGAAATAGATTTCACGTATGCGAATGAACAGATTGACAGATTCAGACAGCATTCGATTCAGAAATTAAATGAACTGATCAGCGATGAACTTGTTTAAGTTCACGCCTGGAGGAAGATATGTTTTTAGATAACCAGATGCCGGAAGACTGCTGTGGTTGTGCTGCATGCAGTAACATATGCAATTTTTCGGCTATTACGATGAAACAGAACGCAGAAGGATTTTATTATCCGGAAGTGGATAAAGAAAAATGTCGTGACTGTGGTATGTGCCAGAAGGTTTGTCCAATGCAGGATAATTATGTGGGTCAGACTGCGTCTCCGGTTATTTATGCAGCAAGAAATCATGACGAGAATATACTGAAAGACAGCTCTTCCGGTGGAATGTTTACACTTCTGGCGGATTGGACCCTGAAGCAGAAAGGGGTTGTCTATGGTGTTGCATTTGATGAAAACTACTATGTTCGGCATATGCGTGCGGAGACAGAAGAAGAGGTATCGAAATTCCGCAGATCGAAATATGTGGAAAGTGATGTGACAGAAGTATATACACATATTGCAGATGATCTGAAACAGGACAGAGTCGTTCTTTTTACCGGTACACCATGTCAGGTTGCCGGTATTACGAAATATCTGAAGGCGCGTCGTGTAAATACAGAGAAGTTTTATACCTGTGATAATATCTGTCATGGTGTGCCAAGCCGTAAGCTTTGGAGGGATTATCTGGATATCCTGAAAAAGAAGTATATTGCGGCAGATGATGAGATTATGGACGTCAACATGAGAAGCAAAAAGATATCCTGGCGGCAGCAGACTTTTGATGTAAAGTTAAAGAAAGGAAATATAGATAATATTGTCAGGGAATTTTCTTTCAATAAGATCTTTCAGGGGTTGTATGGAAACAGGAGTTCCTGCTTTAAATGTCGATACACCAGTTATAAACGACCAGGAGATTTTACGATTGGAGATTTCTGGACCAGTGAGAAAGCCGGACTTACTTTTGATACAGAGTCTGGTGTAAGTGTTATTTTTGCAAATACACAAAAAGCAGAAACAGTTTTGAATGATTTGAGAGAGGCAGCAGATTTTAAAGAAGTATCTGCGAAAGAATGCTGGCAGCCACATTTGGAATATGCGGCAAAAGCACCTGGAAACAGAGCAAAATTCTGGGAGGAATATTTGAGTGCCCCAGATAGAGAAGCTGTGCTTCGAAAATATATAAAAGGTGCCCTGGGAATCCGAATCATTCGTTTCCTTTCACCACTCCTGCGCAAAACAGGCCTGTATGGATTTGCAGGAAAAATGTATAAACTGATTATTGTAAAAAAGAGATCATGAAATGAATAAAGAAAAAAATATAAAAAAAGCTTTTTTGTGGAATATGATCGGAAGTACGAGCTATTCAGTATCTTCGTTTCTGTATCTTATGGTTGTAACAAGAATCTGTGGGGTAGCGCCGGCAGGTTTTTTCTCACTGAGCTATGCCACAGCACAGTTGTTGCTGACAGTTGGAAGATATGGAATGCGTACTTATCAGGCAACAGATCTGGAGCGGAAATATCTCTTTTCAGAGTATGGAATTTCCAGAATACTGACCTGTTCGATGATGATGATTTTTGGAATTATATACAGTGCATGGAGTTTCAGCGGCGAATATATCGTGATCAGCTGTTTCGTTATCTTAATGAAAATGGTTGATGCTGTTGAGGATGTTTTTCATGGGAATTTCCAGCAGACCTACCATGTCGAGATTATGGGAAAAATGCTGGCGGTCAGAAATATCTATTCAGCAGTATATTTTACAGGCGCATTGCTTGTTACGCACAGTCTGGCATTCACCTGTACATCTACAGCACTTACATCACTGGCTCTTTGTCTGGTGATCAATCATGTATTTACAGTGAAGTATCCGGGGGAGGCTGCCGGTCCGGGAAGGAGTCCAAAGCTTTCAAACGTATGGGAACTGCTTAAGATCTGTACACCGTTATTTGTGGGAACCTTTTTATCTCTGCTTTTATATAATATTCCTAAATATGCCATGGCAAGTGTCATGACGGATGAATACCAGACATATTACAGTGTGTTGTTTATGCCATCGTTTGTGATTACGCTTATGTGTGAGTTTGTGTTTAAACCGACGATCACAACGATTGCGGAGCTGTGGTGGAAGGATGATATCCGTAAATTTTCACTGTATGTATTGCGAATCATTGCAATTATTCTGACATGTGGAGGTGTGATCGTTGTTGCTGGGCACCTTCTGGGAAGAACACTGCTGGAGATCATATATGGAGTAGATCTGTCACCGTATAAACTGCATTTTATTGTTCTGCTCATTGGAGGAACTGTTGGTGCGGGAGTTTATATGATGTATAATATCCTGATTGCAATCCGTAAGGGTGGCTGTATCATTGTGGTATATGCGATTACCGCACTTCTTACAATTTTTCCTGCAAAACTGATGGTACAGAAGTGGGGAATCATGGGAGCTTCACTGAATTATCTGTATTCCTGCAGCATACTTTTCCTGTTGTTCGGAGGAATCCTGCTCTTTGTGATTCTTCGAAAAAAAAGGAAAAAATAATAAAAAATAATATATATATGGAGACGCCCGGAATGCTTGACAATCCGGGTGTCTTTGGGTATAATACTGGAATTGTGAATATCCTAGAATAAGTCTGCCTATTTTGAGGTAAGATGTTTTGAGGAAACTGTTTACAGAGAATGTCCCACAAGGTATTCTGTTATGAAAAATGACAGAAATAACCGGTTATTTTGAAAGGGTGTAAAATTATGGAAGAAAAGAAGAATTTATTAACATATGCAGGTCTTAAGAAACTGGAAGACGAACTGCATGATTTAAAAGTTGTCAAAAGAAAAGAAGTTGCTGGAAAGATCAAAGAAGCAAGAGAACAGGGAGACCTTTCTGAGAACGCTGAATATGATGCAGCAAAAGATGAGCAGAGAGATATCGAAGCAAGAATCGAAGAAATCGAGAAGATTCTTAAAAATGCAGAAGTTGTCGTAGAAGATGAAGTAGACCTTGACAAGATCAGCGTTGGCTGCAAAGTCAAAGTACATGACTTTGAATTCGACGAAGACATGGAATTAAAGATTGTTGGTTCTACTGAGGCTAACAGCCTGGAAGGCAAGATCTCCAATGAATCTCCTGTAGGAAAAGCCCTGATCGGTGCACATACAGGCGATGTTGTTGAAGTAGAGATGCCAATGGGAATCATGAAGTACAAAGTTCTGGAGATCCAGAGAAATATTTAATAAATCAGTTTAAGAACAGAAGGAGGCCAAAATAGTGGCAGAGCAGAAGAAGCAGGATACCAACCAGCTGCTGAAGGTTCGTCGTGAGAAACTTGCAGACTTGCAGGCAAATGGAAAGGATCCATTTCAGATCACAAAATTTGACCAGACACATCATTCACTTGAGGTAAAGAATCTCTATGAAGCACATGAGGCAGAGATCTTAAAGGACCGCAAGACTCCGGATGTAGAAGGTCTTGATGAAGCACAGGCAAGAGAAGTCCTCAAGAAGGACTATGAAGAGAGAAGAGAAATCATGGATGCGAGCCCGATCCACGTGGCAATCGCCGGACGTATGATGTTCAAGCGTGTCATGGGTAAAGCTTCTTTCTGTAATATTCAGGACCTGCAGGGAAATATCCAGGTCTATGTGGCAAGAGATGCGATCGGAGAAGAATCTTATGCAGATTTCAAGAAATCCGATATCGGTGATATCTTTGGACTGGAAGGCTTTGCTTTCAGAACAAGAACCGGTGAGATCTCTATTCATGCAGAGAAGATGACTATGTTATCCAAGAGTTTACAGATTCTGCCGGAGAAATTCCACGGACTGACTGATACAGATACCCGTTATCGTCAGAGATATGTAGACCTTATCATGAATCAGGACAGCAAGAATGTATTTATCAAACGTTCCCAGATCCTCAAAGAGATCCGTAATTTCCTTGCAGGACGTGACTTCATGGAAGTAGAGACACCGATGCTGGTTTCCAATGCCGGCGGTGCAGCTGCAAGACCGTTTGAGACACATTACAATGCACTGAATGAAGATGTTAAGCTTCGTATTTCTCTGGAACTCTATCTCAAGAGACTGATCGTTGGTGGTCTTGAAAGAGTTTATGAGATTGGTCGTGTATTCCGTAACGAGGGTGTAGATACCCGTCACAACCCGGAATTCACTCTGATGGAGCTTTACCAGGCATATACAGATTATGAGGGAATGATGGAACTGACAGAGTCCATGTTCCGCTATCTGGCAGAAAAAGTATGCGGTTCCACAAAGATTTCTTATAATGGTGTAGAAATCGATCTTGGTAAGCCGTTTGCACGTCTGACAATGAACGAAGCAATCAAGAAATATGCAGGAATCGATTTTGATGAAGTAGCAGATGATGAGGCAGCCAAGAAACTTGCTGACGAGCATCATATTGAATATGAGGCACATCACAAGAAAGGTGATATCATCAACCTGTTCTTCGAGGAGTACTGTGAGAAAGAACTGATCCAGCCTACATTTATCATGGATCACCCGATCGAAATCTCACCGCTGACCAAGAAGAAACCTTCTGATCCGAGCAAGGTAGAGCGTTTTGAGCTCTTCTGTAATACATGGGAAATGTGTAACGCATATTCCGAGCTGAACGACCCGATCGATCAGAGAGAGCGTTTCAAAGCACAGGATGCCCTTGCTGACGCTGGTGATGAGGAAGCAAACCACACAGATGAAGACTTCCTGAACGCACTTGAAATCGGTATGCCGCCTACAGGTGGTATCGGATACGGAATCGACCGTCTGGTTATGCTTCTGACAGACAGCCAGGCAATCAGAGACGTACTGCTCTTCCCGACGATGAAGTCACTGGATGCTGATAAGAAATCTGCGAAGTCAGAAAATGGCACTTCTACAGAAGCACCGGAGAAAGAAGAAGTTATCGACTTCTCCAAGGTAAAGGTAGAGCCTTTAT
>ERZ1026854.832-NODE-832-length-20950-cov-10.212395_pt1 | contig 20950 bp, 22 predicted proteins | sample MGYA00380157_ERZ1026854 | MGnify/ENA primary metagenome ERZ1026854 (study PRJEB33269, sample SAMEA4719793) | human gut metagenome | biome: human-associated habitat; feature: organic feature; material: feces | place: Cameroon | collected 2013-10 ... | reverse complement strand
GCTTTGAACAATTGATAAATTCTGCAAACTCTTTCTGCGTCAAATGTAATTCTTTTCGAATCTGTTTAATTTCTCTTGCAGTTGTGTATTCCGGTGTTACAAATAATCTTTCTTTCATAAACTCACCTTCCAGTTTTATGATTACCGACTTTTTCTTTATTAAATCATGAATTTGCAACACAAGAGAGTTCACTTTCTTGTGCAGAATTCATGAACGACAAAATCATCAAGCACGAAGTGCGTCAAGCATGTAATGCTTGGATTTTGGAGTTATTATATCACAAAATCTAATATTCGCAAGAAAAAACCATTATTTTGATTGCTTTTCTTGCAATAAAATAATCAAAATAATGGTTTTCTCAACTTATCAAAACATATATGACAATTCCGACACACAATATAAACTGTGTTTCATATCAATACGCTTATCCAACCGCTCAAGCATTGTAGTCGTTTGTTTCTTTTAGGGCTACTGCAATCATACAAGGCGAATCGATTGATATTGCATCATTTTCTCTGACTCCGCAGTGCCACATAACACTCGCCATATCGCATTACATGATATTGTCTTCCGCACCAGTTAAGACGTCGACCGACTGAAGTTAACGTTTCGAAGCTCAATCACTATTCAACCCTGCTTTCTTGCTGTCTACGCTTGTCAGATGCCGTTACCGGCATCATCCCAAGACTCGCTATTATCTGGTTGGCTAAACCTTGGATAAACCGGAATCCCACCGGCTTGACTACACACCCTTAGCTGGGCGCACAACTGGAAGTTGTTTATTTCTTTTTCGGTTTTGGAACTGGCAATTCATCATACACTGCATAAAACAAGCCAGTCAAAATAAGATTTTTCAATTTTGTTCTCCTCCGCAAATTCCGATTGAGATTTTACCTGCTCCCAGTCAGATTTTAAATATAGATATGCCCTCTTCATACATTGTTTTATAAGGATCTCCAATCGCCGCGAAAGCATCTTTTTCACTTTTTCGTTCCCAATCCATATCTATATACCCATCGGTTTTTACATGTTGTTTTCCCGCAAGCACACAAAAATAGCTGCACACAACTTCATTTAAAATCAGATACTCCAGAAGTGTCCTGTCATCCACATATTTTTCAAATACAAGGGTGCCCCTCTCATAACAAAACACCCTTGTCCGGTATTCCATAATATCAATTTTAAGTTCCATATCAAATTTTGAATTGTCAATCATTCTTTTAAAACTTTCAATCTGATAACTTACCGGAATTTGCGCCTTATCAAGCAATTTATGCACATTATAAAATATTTCTTTCTGTTTCATACCTGTCCTCAATGCATTCTGCTCCGTTGTATTTTCTTCATCCCTATCCGAAAATAGAAATCTATCTGATTTACATTCCAGTTCCCGAAAACGGCTGGCTAGCTGGTCGAGCCGTTCTGTGCCAAATGCCTCATATTCTTCCTTAGTAATTTCATAGTACCGATTATACCAGGCAACCCATGTAACCACACAACTTGAATTTCATGAATTATCGCTTGCCTTAAACTTGCTGACACAAATCATTTAGTTTCCAATCCACTCAAATAGAATTGATATAACAAATACACCAGAGAAAATATACCAATTAACAAATACGCCACATTTTCTTTTAAAGATACTAGATACGATGAGAATACAACAAAGCCAATAACCTTGATTACCGCTTTAATTTTTCGATTTTCAATCTTATCAATTTTACAACAGATAAAACGTACTCCAATAACCATAGGAGAAAATAAGATTGCAATCAAAATTAATATAATATTTTGCTTATAAAAAATAAGCTTTGATAACTGTTTTTTCTCATTATCCTTGATGTCCAAATACTGGTATAGCAATATAAGAGAGGCTTGGTCAGGAACACTTTTTCCCAATTCCCATTTCGAAATTGTCTGTCGCGTAACAAAGACAACATCAACCAGTTGTTGTTGGGTTAAGCCCTTTTCAATTCTGGCTGATTTAATCAAATCTGATATTTCCATAGTTGCACTCCATTTATTATCTGTTTTTAATAGTGTCGCATAATGTTATTGCTAAACAAGCAACTATTACAAGAAAACTCATCTGATGTTTAATAACAACGCAAAATAGGCTAATTGCCAATAACATACCGATAAAAGCAATCATACTATACTTGTATATCCTAGGATGTTTTTGGGATAATGCATTCGATATTTTTACAATTACTGCTATCATAGGAATAATTAATACCCCCATAACACCAAATAAAATTCCAGTTGCAACAACACTCATTTTGTTTTTCTTTAATTCCTTCAACATAAAAAGAACCTCCTTTGTTTTTGATACTTTGATATTAAAATAGAATTCTTTTTATGTCACGCAACGCTTGTGAAAACAGGCGCAACGGTAACGATTTTCATTCTGGTCATCGAAAGCAAAATTCCGATTTACCGAGCACCCGTGCACCAGGCATTATAAGCTTTTGATGCCAGTTGCTCATCAGATATTTTATTATATTCATCTATTGTAAGACAAAGTTCTGTTGTGTAAAAGCGACAGCAAGAATATGTCTCTTCATTTGAGTTGTAAAACTCGTTTACCGTCATATTGATTCTATTTTTATACCAAAATATCAAACATCTGTATTTTTCATTGGGGTAATTTCCCCATGGAAAGCCTGTTTTTGCTTTTTCCAAAATCGTAATTACATCTTTGGCTTTTACATTAATCCAATCTCCCATATAATCTCCTAATCGCGATATGAGTTTTGTTTGTTAATTTATAGTGCAGATTACACCGGTTCAACATCCACTGCACATAAATAATGAAATTGTCTCATCAACAGAATTAAATATTTTATTCACTGGCATCTACTTTGCTCTCCTTCTTTCATATATAAAACACTGTTCCCTTTTATCCTACACATTATAAGAATAGTTCGTCAAGGTTTTGATGAACAGCTATAACCTTTAGTGTTTCTGCTTTTTTCAGATATTGAAAGCTGGGGGACATTCATGTTACAATTCTGATAGAAGAACAGCCATTATATACACATTTTCCTCTCCACCACTGCAAAGGAGAAGAAAATGTATACAAGTAAAAAATTTGAAGACCTTACTATTAGTGACGATTTTATGTTTGGCATTGTCACGCACGATCTTTCCGAAGCTGTGGAATCTGCCAAACGCAATGAGAAATGGAGGCTTGACTACATGACGTTGCAAATGGCTTATGATGAAAAGTATCGTGAAGGACTGGAAACAGGTATTCAGCAGGGCATTGAACGAGGCATTACAACATCTGCCCGCCGAATGCTCTCCTCTGGTAAATATTCAGATTCTGAAATTTCTGAAATTACAGGACTTTCCATGGAGCAGATTCAGATTTTGAAAAGTTCCATGGAATAAATTGCAAAATATTAATGTATGTGTATATGTTAAAAAGGTATTGACTTAGAGTTAACTCTAACACTTATTATAAATAAAAAAACTCAGACTGGAGGATAAAAATGAGAACGATTGAATTCGGAAAAGATAAAGACAAAGTTTCTGAAATTGTGATGGGACTGATGCGGATTGATCATATGAAATCCGATGACGCAGCAGCACTGATAAAAACAGGACTGGAACAGGGCATTAATTTTCTTGATACTGCAGACTGTTATGGAAATGGCGAAGCAGAATCTGTTTTAGGAAAAGTATTTACCGAGAACAAGGGACTGCGGGAGAAGGTATTTCTGCAGTCAAAATGCGGGATTCGAAATGATCCTGACTTTACATGGTTTGATTTTTCTAAAGAACATATTCTTGAAGCAGTAGATGGAAGTCTTAAAAGACTGCATACCGATCATTTGGACTGCCTGCTGTTGCATAGACCGGATGCCCTTATGGAGCCAGAGGAAATTGCTGAAGCATTTCAAAAGCTTTATGATGCAGGTAAGGTACGGAATTTTGGCGTCAGCAACATGAACCCGGTAATGATGGATATGATCTGCAAATTCGTGCCATTTCCGATTGTAACAAATCAAGCACAGCTTTCATGTGCGTTTACTCCATCCCTGAATGCCGGTTTTCACGTAAATATGGAGGATGATGCAGCGGTAATGCGTGATGGAGGGCTTTTTGAATATTGTCATGCAAATGATATTGTGATTCAGGCATGGTCCGCTTTACAGTATGGATATTTCGAAGGTGTATTCTTAGGTTCAGAAAAATTCCCGGAATTAAATAAAGTACTGGAACGTATTGCACAGGAAAAAGGAGTAACAAGTATGGCTGTTGCCCTTGCATGGATTCTTCGATATCCCGGAAAAACACAAGCAGTTATCGGCACAACCAAAAAAGAAAGAGTCATAGAAGCAGCAAAAGCAACAGAATTTACCCTTACGAAAAAAGAATGGTATGAAATTTATTTATCTGCCGGTAATACATTACCATAAAAGAGGAATGCCACATGAGTTACACGATAGGTGAAGTGGCGAAAAATCAAAGAAACTAAAATAAAAAAGATGCCTATAAATCAGTATCTAAATTATAGGCATCTTTTTCTATAATTTCTTCATGCGTGCTTCTCCCTTGTTGAACATCAGCCCATGCAAAATTTGCTTTCAGCAAATGGGCTGACGCTACATGTCAAGTTTTCATACAAAACTTGACACTATCGTTATTATTAAAAAATTATTTTCTCTTACCTCTTGCCATCCATGCAGGATACCATTTTTCAAACCATACTGTAAAAATTCCCATCAATACAGGAATCAAATTGTTCACAATGATAAGCACATTTCCAAATCTAGCCTTTCGGAGCAGAAAAGTCCAGACTGCTGTCAGCACATATAACGATCCCCATGCCGCTGCAAGAATATAATTTGTCTTCATAAAGAGCGGATTTTGATGTGTACTTTCACCACCATAATTATATTTTACATACGCAGCACATAAAGGTTCTTTTGTCAGGCATGAAAGCAGCCAGAATAGTCCAAATACAAGATACCCGATATTCGTGGGGGTATTTCCGTTGCCGGTTATATTTGCTACTGCAGAAAGTATGGCAACAGCTGCCATAGAGAGCTGATCCCAGATTACAAAGTTATGATTTCTCATAATAAACGGTATAGTTGCCAGCACAATAAGCGTTATCAACGCCCCTTCTTTCGGATTAATAGAAACAGCAATCCAAAACGTAATCCACGGTATAAGCATTGTCATCATGGAAGGGGTTTTCTGTACAATTGTATTTTGGGGTCTTTTTTCTGCTTCTTTGACTGTAGATGTACTTCCAAAGAATTTATCCCATTCTATCATCAGAGAAAAATCACCTGATACCGTATACATTTGTTTTCCTAATGCTTCTGCGCCTCCAATTTCCCCTCAAATGGGATTATCACTCATCAATCATTTCAACTAAAACTGCGTCAATAACATTAAACTCATCTTCCGAAAGACTCCCCAGACCGCTTGCCCGCCATGCTTGTTCGAATGAAATGTTCTTTCTATTGCTTAGATAGATAAATGTGGAATCGCCTGCTGCATTTGGCATTCTTCCCTTTATCTCAAGACGATATTTATAAGTAATATCATCGCAAGTCCACGTTCCATCTTTCATCTGGTAATATGTTTTTACATTGCCCTTTATGGTTTTCTTATCCCCATTATTCTTATTAAGGCCATATGCCACCAGTAAAAAAACAACACATAATACGCTGATTATAAGAGCAATTCTTTTCTTCGTTATGATACGCGCCTCTTGTTTCTTCTTGCGATACGACCTATAAATATGGTAACAAAAGCGAACTTCTTCATCACTAATTGCGAGCTGGGAGAATGCTGCTTTCTTTGCAATATGCATGTACTGCTCCCAATCTTCTTTAGAAACAGACGGATACATTTTCTTTAAACGCTCCTCATATTCCGCATCTGTCATTGATGAAAATTGTGCCGGCACGAGCTTACGCACATTTTTGTATATTCTGCGGTTGATTCTTTTTACTGCGCGGATATTCTGCTTTTTGTGAAGCTCTTTTAACAGGACATTTCTATAATTTCTCTGCAATCGTACAACACAATACAGCACAAGTAACAGCACAACAAGAATGATGAGAATACCAATCGCAAAAGTTGCAATTTTCTGTCCCTGTGACAGCGCTTTTCCGCCTCCGGTTCCATTTTCCCCTGGTTCCTGCGTAGATTGCTGCGTCATTTGCGTCTGCGAATCCTGTGTCTGTGTTTCCTCTGTAAGCTGTGTTTCTGTGTCCACAGACTCGCTTGATGTGGTCGCAACTTTTCTCTTATCATGGTCCGCCTTCAGGTCTTTGAGATTTTCCTCATTTGTTGGTATGTCTGCATTGATTCCGCCATATCCCGGTGTCACTTCATAAGGAATCCAGCCAATGCCATCCAGATATATTTCCACCCATGCATGCCCGTTTCGATCAACGACATCCGCTGCGTAGCTTCTATCTTTTTGCACTTTAAAAGATTCTCTTTTTACAATATAACCGGATGCATAGCGCGCCGGCACGCCAAGTTCCTGCAAAATCAGTGTTGCAGCACTTGCAAAATGCATACAATATCCTTCTTTTCCTTCCTCTAAGAAGTATGCTACCGCATCCTCTCCCGGTGCAAGATCATCCAAATACAAATTGTAACGTTTATAGGTATTTAATATGTCTTTTACACTTCTTGCCAGATCAAGCCTTGACATATTCACATATTGCATCATCGCTTCTTCTGATGCAAAATTCTGTTCCCCATAATATGCAGCATCAACATAATCTTTTCGTGCCGTGTACCAGTCCGAATCCATATAACTGTCTTCCAGAACCGCCTTTGCATACCGGATCACTCCATCGGTCGCAGAAGCATTCGGCTTCGCATAATGATTATATGCATACGTATCATACCAGCTCATGGCATTCGGGTCCTCTTTATTCTCGACCCACACAAAATACTGCGCATTCTCATCCATCTTCGTATTTTGCAACAATCCCTCTGCCTTAACAGAAGATTTCATTCGCTTCTTTTTGACCACGGCATCCTTGTCCACCCATACAGTATCCTTACTGTCTGCCAAATCCATAAAATATGGCACAAGTGCATTGGAACTCCATGTATTTTCATAGGTGATTTCATAGGTTGTCCGCCTATCAATATTGTCATTTCCCTGCGACTGTTCGTAGACATTCTGGCTCAGCAGGACCGCAATATGATCCGGATCATAGCCCGCTTTTTTTGCTTCCCTTTCATAAGAATCATCCAACGGTTTCCACGTACCATCCACATATCTGCTACTGCAGAAATCCTTCAGATACAAATTGGTATCCGGCTTTTTTTCTGCGCTGATCGTAAGTATTTTGCGGTCAGAATATTCCGGTGTATTGTTGTCGACCTCTGCCTTATTGGTTTCAACATAAGACGGTCCGATATTTTTCAGTCTATCTTCCAGCTGTGTTTGAAAAATATAAAACTGCTTTCCATTTTTCGCAATTGCTTCGGCCGGACGAACGAACGCTGTTCCTCCAAGCAAAACAATCCCCACTGCAACCACTGCAGTACATCCCAACGAGATCATCTGTCGGAAAAATACATGTTCCTGCTTTTTGTATTCGCCCTTTTTTGCCCGGAATGCAACACGTTCCCTTGCATATGGACCGGAGAACAGAAGGAGCAGTCCCGCAAAATAAAATGCAAACCCTTTCCAGGACGGTAGTGCATTCACAAGCAGTCCTGCACTCAGGATCGTGATCCCCGGCAATAACAGAAACAGCTTCTGCTTTGTCATATAGCACAGCATCACACAAAACATCAGAAGAAGATACAGGGTAAAACCTAATGCAAGTGGCAGATAGGTCATATCTGCATCGTATCCCTGTATATTGCTTTTGTAATAATCATTCCATGGAATCAGGTAGCTGCTGTACAGTGCCTGATATCCTTCCTTCATGTGTGAAAAATTTTTCCAGAAATAAAGTGCCGATCCAAGGATATAAACAAGTTCTGTTCCCACCGACCATACCGCCTCATATTTTCCGCGAAGCGGTGCCACATGAAACAGCACAATCGCCAGAAACAGAAATACCTGGATCCACACAAATGCGGATTTAGAAATTGTCCACTCTTCAAGAATGCTGGTCGCTAAAAACACCATTCCATAAAACAACAATACCGTTGCCATGAAACTTCGAACCGCACCCGCACAGTTTTCTGCAAATACATATTCGGTTGTATTGTTTATTTTTTGCATTGTATTTTTTCTCATAACATTAATTCCATGGTTTCCATTTTTTCTTTCCAGTCTTTATCATCTAATGAAAGAATCTCTTTGTCATTTAAGATCAAATGCATGGAAGCATCCAAATACATTGTGTACAACAGATTCTCCCGCTTATATTTTTCTTTGTACATTACCGATAACGGCTGCGGTGCCGCCATATAGCCATCTGCGAGGTAGTAACATAAAAACATGTAGAAGCTTTCCTCATCATCGATCCGGATACGGACAACATCTTTGTGACTGACACTGTACCATGCCACATAGTGCGGACAGGCTGCATCCATCAATGAAAACACAACCCCTGCCACCACTGTAAGAAACTTCTCTTCGTTTTTGGTTTTGCCCTTCTTCTTTTTCCATTTCTTTCTGATATATGGCGGCTCCAGCAGGAACACAAGCGGACAGGCCTTTGGCTGGCTGTTTTCCCGCACAAGCAGGTCATCCGATTTAGCACTTAATTTCCAGTGAATGCTCTGCATTTTGTCACCTGCACGGAACTCACGCACACCAAAGATTTCGCTCGGATCATCTCCCGGATGAAAATCATCATAGATTTCTGCCTCTCCGAAAAAGTTGCGCGTGTGTTCCGATACATGCACACCGACACTGATCAGTTCCGGAAAGATCATAACATTGCACGATCGACCGACTTTCTTTGTTATGCAGAAGATGCCTGTCAGATCATAGATTTTGATCTTCTTTAACCCAAATTCATAATTTCCCGCATATTCCGGATATATCACCTGCTGATACTCATTTTTTCCGTGATACACCGGCGCACCTTTCTGCCAGGCACGTTCGCTTTTTCCAATGAAAGCATTCTCACAGGTAATCTGGTACTTGATTTTCATACAGCTGATACGGCTCTGATTCTTTACAGCAAGCATAAGCCGGACTTTTTCCCCCGGCTCCGCGACCGCGAGTGGAATCTGTATATCCGCTTCAATTTTTCTGCGATACCAGAGTAAAAATAAAAAAGCGAGCACCAAAAGAATTGCTTCAGCAAAGCCAAGCAATCCAATTGTCACGCTCGAATATATAAGTGCGATATAAAATGTAAAAACCGTAACCAATGCCCCGATCACAAAACTAATCACGCTAATCCACCTTTTCCATATATGATGCCGGCTGTCTTGTATCCGCTATAATCTGGGATAAAATCGCCTCTTCCGTCACATGTGCCACCCGCGCCTTGGTATTCGGCACGATACGATGCTTTGCAACATCCATAAAAATATCGGTAACATCGGATGGAATCACATATTCCCGCCCCTGAAGAAATGCCCAGGCTTTCGCCATGCGCACACAGGCAATCGTTCCTCGCGGGCTGACACCAAGTTCAATGTAATTACTGTTTCGCGTCTTGTTCATCAGATTTGTAATGTACGCATAAATGCTGTCATGAACATACACATTCTCCACCTGCGCCTGCATGTCCACCAGCTGCTGCGCCTGCAAAACTGCCCGCAACTCACCAAATCCCGCAGCGGTACTTTTGCCTTTTGCAATGGCAATCTCACTCTCCAGATCCGGATAGCCCATGCTCATGCAGATCATAAAACGATCCAGCTGGGACTCCGGCAAAAGCTGGGTTCCTGCACTTCCCTTCGGATTCTGGGTTGCCATAACAATAAAAGGCTTCGGAACTTCACGGCTGACGCCATCTACGGTTACCCTGCCTTCCTCCATAACTTCGAGCAAAGCCGACTGTGTCTTTGGAGAAGTCCGGTTGATCTCATCTGCCAGAAACAGATTACACATAATTGTTCCCGGATAATACACAAACTCTCCTGTATTCTTTTGATACATATTAAATCCAAGAATGTCTGCCGGCATGACATCCGGCGTGAACTGTACTCTGTGATTTTCCAGGCCCATGACCTTGGAAAAAGCGATTGCCAGGGTTGTCTTACCCACACCCGGCACATCCTCTATTAGGATATGACCTCCCGCGAGAATTGCCGCGAAAGCTTTCTGAATGCAGTCATCTTTGCCGGTAACGGCGCGTTTTACTTCGTCCATGACTGCCCTTGCATTTTCATAAATCTCACTCATTGTTGTTCCCCCATATTACGAGCATTCTACTATCCTTCTAATATAAATTCAGTATAATGCAATTATGGGAAAACAACAATATTGCAGTGGTTAAGATTCTCTTAATTCCAGAACTTTTTTCCCTGTCTGCGGATCTTCGATTCCGAGCAAAGAAAGAATTAATGCCATTCGCATATATTTTCCATTCTGTACCTGCTGAAAATAAGCCGCTCTGCTGTCATCATCCACATCGTAAGCAATCTCATCAACACGTGGCAGCGGATGCAGTACCGGCATATCTTCCTTTGCCAGCTGCAGTTTTTCCCGGTTGAGAACATAAGTGTCTTTCAGACGGATATAATCCTCTTCATTGAAAAAGCGTTCTTTCTGTACTCTCGTCATATAAAGAACATCCAGCTTCGGAAGGCTATCCTCCAGACTGGACACTTCCTCATACGGCGTATGCGTCGGCTCTAATGTTTCGTCTACAAGATAATCCGGGATTCTGAGTTCTTCAGGCGAGATAAAATAGAATTTGTTTCCTGTATGACGCACCAGACTCTTCACCAGTGAGTGCACCGTTCTTCCGAACTTCAAATCTCCACAGAAACCGATCGTCAGATTGTCGAGTCTTCCAAGTCTCTGGCGAATGGTCATCAGATCGATCAATGTCTGTGTTGGATGGTTATGTCCGCCATCTCCCGCATTGATGACCGGGATTTTCGAATACATGGATGCACAAAGCGGTGCCCCTTCCTTTGGATGACGCATGGCAATAATATCTGCATAGCAACTGACGACCCTTACGGTATCTGCAATCGTTTCCCCTTTGGAAACGCTCGATTGTTCTGCACCTGCAAATCCAATTGTCTGTCCGCCAAGACTGAGCATTGCCGACTCAAAAGAAAGCCTCGTTCTTGTGCTTGGCTCATAAAAAAGCGTTGCGAGCTGTCTGCCGTCTGCTGCATGGGCATAAGCTTTCGGATTCGCAGCAATCCGGTCTGCGAAATCCAGCACTTTATACGTTTCTTCTACTGTAAAATCCAAAGGACTTATCAAATGTCTCATAACCACTCTCCTTTTGTTAAATACTGACTTCTCTCTGCACCTACGGATATGAACTGTATTTCATGCTGCAGAAGATCCTCTAATGTCTCCACATATGCCTTTGCAGCATCCGGCAGTTCATCATAGGTTTTGCAGCCGCTGATGTCTGTCTGCCAGCCCGGAAGCATTCTTACAATCGGTGCATATTCTTCGAGATCCTCTATCGGATCAAAATCCGTCACTTCCCGATTTCCCTTTTTGTAACCGACAATCACAGGAATTTCTTTCATCATACTGAGCACATCCAGCTTGGTTAATGCAATCTTGTCCGCATTCTGACACTTTAATCCATACCGGCTTGCAACCGCATCAAACGGTCCTACACGGCGCGGACGTCCTGTGGCAGCACCATATTCTCCGCCAAACTTACGCAAAAGCTCCATCCAGGATTCCGGCATGGCTTTTTCTGCGGTAAATGGCCCTGCCCCTACACAGGTTGAATACGCTTTCAACACACCAACAACATGGTCAAGCGGTTTTCCCGGTATACCAGCCCCGATCGGACCGTAGGCAGAAATCGTGGAAGAACTTGACGTATATGGAAAAATGCCATAATCAATGTCCCGCATAGCTCCCAGCTGTGCCTCTAAAACAACACGTTTTCCTTCCTTTAATGCTTCCTCGAGATAAGCACCTGTATCTACAATATATGGCCACAACTCTGCTGCCTGATCTTCACACCAGGAAAGCAGTGCCGGATAGGACATCGGCTCCTGATGATAACATCCTGCAAGTTCCAGATTCTTTGCCTCGAGCATCATTTTCAAACGGTTCTGTACGGATTCCTCTTTCAGATGAAGCAGGTCCCCAAGACGCAGTGTTTTCTTTCTGTATTTGTCACTGTATGCATAGGCGATGCCTCTTTTTGTGGACCCAAATGCCGCTCCGGTTTTTGCAAGACGCGTCTCTTCGAGTTCATCCTGAATTTTGTGCCAGGGCATGGAGATTGTTGCCCGTTTGGAAAGTTTTAAATTGTTTGGTGTGACCACAACACCTTTTTCCCTGATCTGTACAATTTCGTTTGTCAGATGTTCCAGATCTACCACCATACCATCGCCGAGTACGCATACTACATTCTCATGCAGAATACCGGATGGCAGCAGATTCAAGACAAATTTCTGCTGTTTGGCAACCACCGTATGTCCGGCGTTATTGCCTCCCTGATAGCGGACAACAACATCTGCATTCTCCGCAAGCAGATCGATCACACGACCTTTTCCTTCGTCTCCCCAGTTAATTCCTGTTACAGCTGTAAGCATATTTTATCCTCCTTCATTGAATGTCAACCCATGCATCATTTGTTATGTACAATACCGGAATGTCCGGTCGGTAAGTATTCGCGCAAAAATAAGTCCGAGCGGTAATGACGCAATAATCATAATCGCCGCCGCAAACCATGAAACCGCCTCTGTCAGTGACATAATTCCAAAATTATAAATCGCACGGTACAGATATAATCCCGGCACCATAATTACAATGGATGGCACCGTCAGTGAAATTCTCGGATATCCATGATTCCTCTTGATAATGGATGCGAGCAGACCTGCAGTCAGTGCTCCTATAAAAGCAGCAGCCGCAGATGGCATCCCTGTAAAATCAACCAGTTCCAGCCGCAATGTATTTGCAACGGCACCGATACATGCCGCCGTTGCTGCCATATAGACTGAACTGTTAAACATGATCGAGAATCCAAATACTCCGCAAAAGCTTGCGATCAGACGTAAAACCAGATGCATCATGCTTCCCAGATGCAAAGTTGCAAAATCCTGTGGCTGAAGCTTTAACAAAAGTGCCATGATCCATGCAAACATCGTCGCAACCAGAACAATAATGATGGAATAGGTAAGCCGCTCCAAACCAGATCGCAAATCCAGCTTTGCCAGGTCAATTCCACTTGTGATAAACGGAAATCCCGGAATAATAAACAACATAGAACAGATATATCCGGCCTCGTGCACTGCGGAAACGTGAAACAGCAGCTCTGCCATATGCAGACAGACCGCATACGTCAGACATGCAGCTGAAATAGATACCGCAATGTTCAAAAACAACGTGTAATGATGTTTGATCAGCTTCATCCGGATAAGGTTACCAACACCGGCTGCAATAAATGCAAATATCATCTCCACCGGGCCACCACCCAGCAGAAATGTAAATCCACAACATGCAAGTGCCGCTGCCAATCCGAGTTTTACCGGAGAATAGAGTGCATGGATCTGTTCAATTTCATCCAGCCTCTTATGGATTTCTTCGCCGGTCAGATGTGCTTCCTGCGCTGGGAAACTATCTACAAACTGTTCCATCCGATAAAGTTTGGAAGTATTTACTCCGGTATTTGCAATACTAAGAGACTGGGAAACACACTCTTTCCCATCAAAACAGTTAAACTCTATAGACATCAGTCCCACATCCACCGTACAGGTTACTCCCAGTTCCTTGGAAAGCCGGTTCATGGAAGTCCGCACACGCCATGCTCCGGTTCCACAGGAAAGCATGATCAGACCAACTCTGCCGATAACGGATGCCTTTTCAATCAGTCCTGCCTGCTGAATCAACACTTCACTGTCATTCTCTGTATAATCGTGCCATGGAATCTCCATGTGATTTTTTTCCATGATTTCGACATAATCATTTTTCGCCATAAATGATCTCCTCCGCTTTCGCAACATGGCGTTCAAGATTTTTCAGGAAAATTGAATTTGGAAGGAAAATTCCGATTTCATCATACCGGTTGTTATTCTCCACCAGCGAATCCTGTCCATAAAATACATAAGCCATTGGAAGATTCTTTTCCAGCCGGATCATAAGATCCCACACGGCGGAATATGCTTCTGCCTCCGTCTCCTTCTCCTTTACGGTATCCGGCAGTTCACGAATGAGCAACACACCCGTATTTTTCTCAAGAATCTTTTGTTTCACATCCATGTGATCCGACTGATATTCATGGCTATAACGGTATGCCTGTGCAAAATATATATTTTTCTGATTGCCGAGATCTTTGTATACCTCATGAAAATGCCGGTATTCTTTCTCATGAATTGTTCCTTTGTATGCCGAAAGCAATTGCCCATTTTCATCCGTCATGATAACCGGATTTTGCTTTCCATCTGCATCAAAACAATAGGGAATCAGAAATGAATTTCTCAACAGGTCAAACAATGTATTCTGGCATATGGCCATAAGGAAGGCCGACATGTCCCGGTTTGCATACGCATTGAACAAAGCCTGTGAAAATTCTGCCGGAGAAATTCTGGCATCCGAATCATCATTGCAAAATAAACAGTTACAAAATGTTTCCTGTAACTTTCCACATGCCCATGGATCATTTAAAATTTTCTGAAACAAAACCTCTGCCTTTTCCTCTCGTGGAAAAATCGTCTGTTCCTTCATACTTCATGCGCTTCCTTTCTTGCTTTTTTCATCCGCTATGATTATACTTTTGCATTAGAAATAAGTAAAAGCTATAATTGATATGTTATAGATAACATTTTGATATGTCAGAGGATTAGAAACAATGAATGTAAATTTTGAATACTACCGGATTTTTTATTATGTTGCAAAATACCACAACTTTACCAAAGCCGCACATGCACTCGGCAGCAGTCAGCCGAACGTAACACGCGCCATGAACTGTCTGGAGCAGCAGATCAATACAACTTTATTTGTGCGCACCAACCGTGGCATTCAGCTTACCCCGGAAGGAGAAAAACTTTATACCCATATTTCCGCTGCGATGTCACAGATTTTTGCCGCAGAGGAAGAATTATCGGATAGTATGGGGCTGTCACACGGAAGCATTGCGATCGGCGTCAGCGAGACTGCCTTAAATATTTTTCTTTTTGATAAACTCAAAGCGTTTCATATGACCTATCCCGGCATTCGCCTGAAACTGTACAATCACTCCACCCCGCAGGCCATTGATGCTGTAAAAAGCGGAAAAATCGACTTTGCAGTTGTTTCAACCCCTGCCTCCGTGGAGTCACCGCTCAGACAGATTATGCTGCAGCCTTTTCAGGAAATCCTTGTCGGTGGCACAACTTTTACCGCCCTTGGCAGCCAGGAACTGTCGCTTGCAGAATTAAAAAACTATCCGCTGATTTCGCTCGGGCGTGAAACAACGACATTCCAATTTTATCATGCACTCTTTCTCTCTCACGGACTCGAACTTGCCCCCGATACCGAAACTGCCACGACCGATCAGATTCTCCCTCTTGTCAAATGTGAGCTGGGCCTGGCTTTTCTTCCGGAAGCAATGGCACGTGATTCTATTCAAAAAAGAGAAATTGTTCAGATATCACTGAAAGAAAACATACCGGAACGAAATATATGCATGGTATACGACTGTCAGCATCCGCTGAACGCAGCCGCCCGACAGTTCCGAAAAATGATTTTGGAAGATCATTTGTCATAGTTTCAAACTATGAGCAAGCAACGCTTTTAAGTATTATACAATCCGTTATCGGCTTTCCACGGATTGGAACTTTACGCGAGTTAAAGTTCGCCTGTCTCATGTAACCGAAGCAGATTTTCAAATGCTATTGTTCATGGTGCAGAAGCTTTCGGTATGTCTGATCCATTCCAAACGCGCCAAGCGGTGCCGTAATGATGATCGCCATAACAGCTACCGACAGCACGATCTTTCCACATGCCAGTCCTGAAGCTAAAGGAACCGAGCCGATTGCGGCCTGTACCGTCGCTTTCGGCAGATATGCGATCACACAGAAAGCGCGCTCTTTCCACGAAAGATTGGTCTTTGCAACACAAAGCAATACACCACATGCACGAAAAAGCAATGCAAGCAAAATCATGGCAATTGCAGCCAATCCCGCCTGCAAGGTATAACGGATATCCACTGCTGCACCGACCAATACAAATAAAATGACTTCCGCTGCAATCCACAACTTTCCAAATTTTTCTGACAACCGTTTCGAAACAAATGCCGTACTTTTTAACTTCAGCACACATGCCATACTTACGACTGCCAGCAATCCGGAAACTGCCACTTTTCCTTCCAGCCATCCTTCTACCGCAACAATCAAAAAGGAGACGCCAAGCACGATAATGACTTTTGTGCTGTTTCGCACGCAATGTTTATGCGCATAAGATGTCTCAAAAAACAGATACAGCCCATAACCCACGACCGCACCCAGCAGAATTCCAAGCACAATAGAAACCGGCACATTTACAAAATCCAATACATCCGCATTTCCGCCCTGTGCCATGCTCAAAAATGTCGTAAACAATACGATCACAAAAATATCATCGCAGGATGCCCCCGCCATGATCATCTGCGGAATTGCTTTCTCGGTGCCATATTTTGATTCCATCAGATTTACCATACGCGGGACTACTACCGCCGGAGATACTGCTGCCAGCACAGCGCCCATGACAGCCGCTTCTACACGGGTAATTCCCAAAATCCATGGCGCAAGCAATACATAGCCAATGATCTCAAACGATGCCGGAACAAATGACAGCATAATCGCCGGTCTTCCCACCTTTTTCAAATCATTCAGGTCCAGCGATAATCCGGCTTTCAGCAGTATAATGATCAATGCCATCTTCCGCAGATCCGCTGAAATTGACAAAATGGAAGGATCCAGAAAATCCAACACATACGGTCCCAACACAATTCCTGTAATAAGCATTCCTATGATTCTCGGAAGCTTCAGTCTCTGACAAATTGCACCCATTGCCAGCCCGACCAGAAAGATAAGTGCCAATGATGTTAACATAATTTTTTTCCTCCTTTTTGCACTAAAAAAGCTGATGGTTTCTGCGATGTTTTCATCGTAGAAGTCATCAGCTCAATAAGCAGTTCTGGTATTCCCAAGGGAGAACTTCATTCCCTGTATGGTGTAATCATACGCTTTCGGGGTAGTTCTGTCAACTGCTGAGTGATTTTTATTGTTTAAGATCCACAATAACAACTTCATTTCCATGCTCTCTGATGATTTCGATCAGATCCTGCGTTTTCATCCACACCGTCGCTGTATTTTCATTCGGATGAACACCTATCAATCCTTTGTTTTCTGTAAGTTCTCTATCAAAGAACACCTTTACCGCTTTGTCCTGGTCATTCAATATTCCCAACGGTGTCACCGATCCAGCAATCAATCCGAGTTTCTCCAACAACTCCTGCTCCGAAGCAAAACTCAATGGACGTGTCTGATATTGTTTTCGGAACTCTTTCAAATTGACTCTCTTACTGCCTTTTACTGTAATCAGGTAATAATTTTTCTTCTTGTCATCCCGGATAAAAAGCGTTTTTGCATCCGCTTCGGGATATGGAATTTCAATTTCTGCAACCTCTTCCATATTGTAGACTGCCTTGTGTTCAGTTACCTCGAACCAGATGTTTTTCTCCTGTAAAAATTGGTATACTTCCTGTTTGTTCATATCTCATCCTCAATTTGTTACTTGTAAATGTGTTCTGTTCATTTCCTCATCTGAAAGCAAAAAATATTTATACCGTACTTTTCCTTTCTGGTCAGGGACCGGATCATCCCATGTAACATCGATTTGATACCATACGCCATCTACTTCCACACGATTCCATGCATGATTGATGCCACCTGTGAAATCCCCATTGGATGTTGCTTCTCCGGAGACTAACTTACACGGAATATTCAGTTCATCCATAAATGCCTTAAATGCAGCTGCGTATCCCTCACATACGGCCTTTTTATTTATCAACACCCCTCTTGGACTATAAGAATCTTGTGGAATTGTATCATTTACATAATTTTCATAATCATACTCGCAATTAAGAACGATATAGTCATGTACCGCTTTTACTTTATCACAATCAGACATTTCTGGTGTAATAATATTCTCTATAGTACAATCAATTTCATTCTTAATATCATTGTCAAGTAATGCAATATTATCAACTTCCCATATAGAACCCCCGTGCTCATAATTTGAACTGTCAGAATCCTTTTCTTTTGCCCATGTAGACATTGCGCCTAGAATACATATTGCAAATATTAACATAAGAATATGTGATGATCTCTTATTTTCCTTAAACTTGATTGTTTTTATAACATTTTCTCCTATCTTTCTCCGTATTTGTTTCTTTATTATCTTAACATAAAAAAGCGATACCACATAGATATTTCATCTAATGATATCGCCTTTTCTGCTAATTAAATACTCTCCAGTTATACAGAAGAAACAAGCCCAGTATTCCTCCAAACATATAAATTACAGGTTCGCTTTTCTTTATTTCCACACATTTTGCTCCTGCATTACGAAATACAAGCGAAAATACCTTCCAGCAACAATATCCAACCAAAGCCCCCAGTGTATTCATCATTAAATCATCAATGTCTGTTGTCCTTATGTTGAATAACTGACAGATTTCTATTGTCAGTGACATTAGAAATCCCATCAAAACTACTTTTTTTGCATTTCTGAAATTTTCCCAGATAAGTGGCAATAAAAATCCAAGCGGCATAAGCATAATAATATTTAAGATATATGTCATCGCGCCTTCGGAAGAAAATGGGATCAGATTAATACTGTTATCCAGCTTCCCATAAGTGATCAAATCCCAAATCGATCCGATTCCTGCGGCTTCCTGCACTGCAAGATATCCATAAAACATATAAATATAAACCCAGATAATATGTCGTACCTTGTACGCCTTATCTGCTATCATTCTTCTTTTCCAAACCAGCCATACCGTTCCCGGCAATAAAAAGCAAACCAATGAATATATATAATATTGCATCCTCATATCCCCCTGTTTGCTTTTTATCATATTGTTTTGCTCATTAAGATTCAATGGGGTAACGGATTAAGGTTTCATGAAGAACTATAAATGTTTGTATGTTCCTTTTTCCGAATCTATTGATTTAAAGCATATACCAGCTGTGATACCGAAAAATGCTTTGGATTCAAGTAATTAACTTTACTGTCAAGCAGTTCAAAAGCTTCAAAATCAAATGGAATATTTTCATCCAACATAAAAGGCTCACCTCAATTGCACTGAAAACATCAACCAATTGCCTTCAACGCAATGGTTTACCACTCGTTAATAGCATACAAAATAGCAAGTCTTATGTTCTTCAACAAGTCAGCAGAAAGTATTTCGTATTCTTTATCCAACCCTTTTTTGTGAGCCATATATGGGGGACTATCATTCCAAGAACCCATTGCACCAAAAACATCTGCCATGCTTGCGGCTTCAAACATCTGAAGATTTTGCTGTGGAATTTGTGGCAATTCTAATCCATATTTTTTATCTGGATATTCGCTAGATCCATCCAAAAGGTTTACAGCAGAAGAGAAAATGTGTGCAAAATTTTCGCATTCTATTTTTATGGCTAATTCTCTAATCGATAATAGCACTTTCCGAAACGAATCTGTGTTGTTTTCAAACTGTGGCTTTTTTGATGGTGGATCAGACCATTCATGCTCGGAGTACAAAATATTCCAATTTTTTTGTGCAGAATTAAATTGCCATTCGGCTACAAAATATGTCACCTTTCCATCTCCATGAAAACATAGGATAGAACTTTCTGTCATATTTGAAAATCCCAAAAGTGCTCTATCTTTCACCGAATATGGACAAAGTAACTTTACATCTATCACTTGATTTTTCCTTATGTGCTCAAACCATGCCGAAACATTTGGTGCTGTATATTTTTTCATCCCCCAAAATCTCATTTGGGGTAAAAATTCAAATTCAATACTATTTTCATACTTCGCTGGAAAATATTTAATCGGTTTATTCAACTGCATAGCTTTTTTACTTGCCGCTACGACAGATGCAATTTGATACATTTGCCCATTCATTTATCATTACTCCTCCATCTAAAATAAAAAATTTTCTTGATAACTTCCGATTTTTCAATTCTGTCAACCAAAATTGTTCTATACAAATTCAGCACCTGCTTCATGTAACTTTTTAAAGTACTTATTCTTGTTTTTCTTATACATTGTTCCGATTGCAGCTTCATTCACGATTACTTTATATCCATTTTTTATAGCACCTAATGCTGTCAGTGCAACACAAGCCCCACCATCTACACCCACAACTTCAACATATTCAATATTGTGTTTTTTCAGCAATATATCAAGTCCAGAATTAGTAAATGCATTACCTTTATATTTTATGAATATATTATCAGATACTATATGTAATTCTTTAGCAAAATCAACATCTTCTGTTCCTTCATACGCATGAAATGGTGCAAACTTATTTATCAGATTCTTCTTCATTACATTTTTTATATAAATAACCAAGTTATTTTCATTAGCATCAATAACCTTATTAACCTCATGAAGTAAATCACTATTATTATATTGAAAGAACCTTGCATGTTTTTCGCCAACACATACATTTTGCATGTCAATTACCAATAGTGCTTTTTTCACAGTTCTTTACCTCCATAAAATTTTACTTTATCCTGACTATCAGACCACTGTTCTTTTGTAAGATAAGTAAAGTGCTCCGTTCTAACATCTCCCATAAGTGTACAGGGTTTATTTTCTTCCGTATGATGATATTTGAATCCACATTTCTCCTGACAGCGTTTTGATTT
>ERZ1026854.829-NODE-829-length-20970-cov-4.741573_pt1 | contig 20970 bp, 16 predicted proteins | sample MGYA00380157_ERZ1026854 | MGnify/ENA primary metagenome ERZ1026854 (study PRJEB33269, sample SAMEA4719793) | human gut metagenome | biome: human-associated habitat; feature: organic feature; material: feces | place: Cameroon | collected 2013-10 ... | reverse complement strand
CCCAAGCGCAGCCGCTTCGGCAACCATACCACCTCGGCGGTCATGAAGATCTTCTGCGGCATGACCATTTCCGACACCCAGACCGGCCTGCGGGCCATCCCCCGCTCCGCTGTGGAACGGTTCCTGACCGTCTCCGGCGACCGATTTGAATACGAAACCAACATGCTGCTGGCCATGAAGACCATGGGCATCCCCTTTGAGGAGGTCAAGATCCGCACGGTCTATATTGAGGAGAATAAAAGCTCCCACTTCCACGTCATCAAGGACTCCTGGCGGATTTACAAGCTGATTTTGGCCCACTTTTTCCGCTACACCGTCTCCTCCCTGGTCAGCGCCTGCGTGGATTCGGGTTTGTTTTATGTGCTGGACAAGGTTCTGGTTTCCGCCGGTACCATTGTCCACCATGTGGTACCCACAGTAGGGGCCAGAGTGGTGTCCTCCCTGCTGAACTTCTTTCTGAACAAGAAAGTTGTGTTTCAGTCCGAGGAAAACACCGGCAAGGCCATGCTGAAATACTATCTGCTGGCCCTGCCCCAGATGGCCGCTCAGCTGCTGCTGACCGATGGCGTATGCCAGCTTCTGGGTGTTCCGGAAACCGCCAGCGGCCTTCGTACATTGTGGTACGTCATCGTTATGGTGTGCCTGTATTTCATCAGCTATACGATCCAGCAGCGCTGGGTCTTTGTAAAGCAATCTCCCCAAGACAAACAGTGAGGTAACGATTATGCAAGACAATACGCCGCGCCGCCCGGCTAACCGGCAAAACGGTTATCCGGCCCAGGCCAATGTATCCGTGCAGCCGCCGAAAAAGAAGAAAAAAGGCGGCGTCTTCGGAAGAATCGTCCGCCGGTTCTTCCTGCTGCTGTTCACCCTCGTGATTCTGCTGGTAGTCGCCCTGTCTCTGGCCGCCTATACCGTCTTCAACGGCCCCTCCGCCGAAGCCAAGAAGGTGCTGACCATGACCCTGCTGGAGCCCAGCGCCACCAAGTGGATCCCGGGTGTGTTCATGGACCAGAGCGAGGTGGACGCCATCCAGAACGCCGGTAAGGACCAGCTCATGGACGAATCCACGGACCTGAGCCAGATCGTCATCAACCGGGGCGACTCCATTTCCAGCGAGAACAGCCACGAATGGGACAACTACCCCGATGGCATCCGCATCGACGAGTACAAGGGCAACACCTTTACCGCCCACATCATGGTCATCAAGGACCCCTCCCGGGTGTCTCTGGGCGCTTCCTACAACTACAACGGCTCCAATGCCTCCGGCTTCTCCACCTCCAACCCCGGCATCCGCGTGAACCAGGTTATGGACAGCTATCCGGAGATCACCGCCGTTGTCAATGCCGGCGCTTTCAACGACGACGGTACCGCCAATGCCACCGTCGGCTCCGTCCCCGCGGGTCTGACCATCTGCGGCGGCAAGATCGTCTCTGACCAGTATGGAAACCTGGTCCCCGAAAAGGGCTTCGCGGGCTTCAACACCAGCGACGTTCTGGTGGTCGCCCAGTCCATGACCGCCAGCCAGGCCACGGAGCAGAACATCCGGGACGGCTGCGAATTCGGCCCCGTGCTGATCATCAACGGCGAGGTGAATCAGGGCGTCTACTCCGGCAACTCCGGCTACAACCCCCGTACCGCCATCGGTCAGCGGGCCGACGGCGCGGTGATTTTCGTCTGCGCGGACGGCCGCCAGGCAGGCTCCATGGGTGCGACCTATAAGGACATCATCGACATCATGCAGGAATACGGCGCCGTCAACGCCTGCAACATGGACGGCGGCTCTTCCACCATCATGTACTACCGGGACACCACCGGCACCGTCAACCGGATCAACAGCTATTCTGTGCTGCAGAAAGAGCCCAGAAGAATGCCGGACTTCTGGATGGTCAAGTAAGGAGGGGCGAAGATGTATCAAGGAAAATTTGAAGCAAAGAATCGTCCCGCCGCCCAGCCCGGCTATGTGCCGGAGCCCGAGGTCCGGCAGGCCTACAAGCCCCACCAGAGCGCGGCAAACGCCGCCCGGCAGCAGATTCCCCAGGCCCGGCCCCAGCAGCCGAAACCTCAGAGCACGCAGGCAAGGCCTCAGGGAGGCCAGCAGTCCCGGCCTCAGGCCCGGCCCGTGCCCGCTCCCGTGCCCCAGAAAAAGGGGCCCCATCTGGACTCTGTTATTTTCTACACGCTGTATTTCCTGCTGATCGCCTTCTTCTGCGTAGGCTGCGTGTTCGGCGTGAACTGGCTCAACAACTGGCTGGTGGATTATGAAGCCGCCCAGCCCACCGCCAAGAGTGAAGAGGTCTTCAACCGTCTCTTCGCCAATCCCGACTGGGCCAGCCTGTATGAGCAGGCCGGCTGTCAGGACAGCGCCTACGAGGGCAAGGACGCCTTTGCCGCCTACATGGCCCAGAAGGTGAACGGCCAGCAGCTGACCTATGTGGAGACCTCCGCCGGTCTGTCTCAGGGAAAGAAGTATTATGTAAAGCTGGGCGACGAGCGCATCGGTGCCTTCTACCTGACAAACCACGCCGCCAAGAAAACCGACATCCCCGACTGGGAGCTGGGCAAGGTGGAACTGATCTTCGACCGGGCCGACGGCTACCTGATTCAGAAGGTGGACGGCCACAGGGCTTACGTCAACGGCGTGGAGCTGGACGACAGCTTCACCATCCAGACCACCTCTACCTCCGCCGAGGACTTCCTGCCCGTGGGCACCGTAGGCGCAAAGATCGACATTCAGAGCATTACCGGCCTGATGATGCGGCCCAACGTAACCGTTCTGGACCAGTCCGGCAACAATATGGAAGTCGTCTATGACGAGGAGAAGGGCATGTTCATCGAGCAGACCGAGGCAACCGCCATTTCCGAGGACGAAAAGGCCGCGGTTCTGGGTGCTCTGGAAGCCTACTCCGGCTTTATGATCAACGCCAGCGGCGCGCGGCAGGGTGTAGCCAAGTACTATGACTCCAATTCCGATGCCTACAAGGACATCATCAGCATTGGAAGCGAGTTGTGGATGAACACGGACCGGGGCCACAAGTTCCTGAATGAGTCCGTTACCGACTACGTTCAGTACACGGACGAGCTGTTCTCCGCCAAGGGCAGCCTGACCATGCAAGTCACGCTGAAGGACGGCAGTCTCTCTGAGTATAATGTTGAGGAATCCATGTTCTTCCGGAAGAAGAACGGAAACTGGGTCTGCTACGGCATGACCAACAAGGATGTGACCAAGCCCGTGGGCAAGGTCCGCATCACCTTCGTCAGCGATCTGAACGACGGCATCACCCTTTCCAGCCAGTTCTATCAGACCGATGCCGCCAGCCTGATGGCCCCCGTGGTCACAGCCCCTGAGGGCAAGACCTTCTCCGGCTGGGTCCGGGTGGACACCGTCAACAACCAGAAGCAGCTGACCGTGGTCTTCACCCCGGACGAAACCGGTCTGGTCCAGATTCCCGCCGGCACCACTCTGGAGCCTATGACCCTGTACGCTCTGTACGAGGACGCACAGTAACAAAAAGGAGCTTCCCCGCAAGGGGAAGCTCCGGCATGTAAAAAGCCACACCGCAAAAATTTGTCGGGGATAATCCGCGGAGAATCTTCCGACAGACCGAAAAAGGAGAATGCCCATGTTCACAGCACTGCAAGCGCTTCTCAATTCCCTGGCAGTGTCCTTTGACCTGCCCATCCTGGACTGGATTCAGGCACATTTGCAATGTACATTTCTGGACAAGGCCATGCCCATTGTCACGCTGTTCGGGGACGGCGGCGTGTTCTGGATTCTGGTGGCCGTTTCCCTGCTGTTCTTCGCGAAATACCGAAAAACCGGCTTTTCCATGGGCATGGCCCTGATCCTGGGCCTTCTGATATGCAACATCATCCTGAAGCCCCAGGTAGCCCGCATCCGGCCCTACAATTTCCAATTGCAGGAATACGGAAGGGAGATAACCCTTCTGGTCAAGGGTCTGAACGATTACTCCTTCCCTTCCGGCCACACCATCGCTTCCTTTGAGGCCTGCACGGTACTGATGCTCCACGACAAGCGTCTGGGCATCCCGGCCACGATTCTGGCAATCCTGATTGCCTTCTCCCGGCTGTACCTGTACGTCCACTACCCGACCGACGTTCTGGTTTCTCTGGTTCTCGGCATCCTCTTCGGCATTCTGGGCAACCTGATCGTAAACGCCATCTATAAGAAGTTCGTGTACAAGGGAAAGTACATCGAAGAGTAACCAGCCAGACGGGCCGCATCTCCCAAACCTCCCGCACCGCCCGGCGCACCGCCCGGCGCACCGCCCGGTACGCGGCGATCCAATCGCATAAACACAGAGACTCGCAGTCGTTCCGGATTTCAAAACATCCGGCCTCCGCGAGTCTCTTGTTTGTATGGTCTTTGCGGGATCACTGCTATAGGCAGTAATGCGGGCGCAGATTACACAAGAAAAAGCGGCATCCTGCTCCCGGATCATGTTTTCAGAGAATATGCAAGCAGAGAAATCCTTGAGTTCTTTATAAAAATCATTACCAATCACGGCAAACACATCGAAACGAGATTACACAGCGTTTCTCGCCAGTAGACACCAATTAACCCGGAACTTGGAGAATAATACCTCAAAAAGTTCGGTTTTTCCGGATGGAAAAAATCGAAAAAACCGGTACTGTCCCCAAATTGTCCCCACGGTCATAATTACGGTAAACCTACATACCGTAAAAAGTTAGAAAAACGCCGGATTTCATGTCGAAATCCGGTGTTTTTATGGTTGCGGAGGCAGGACTCGAACCTACGACCTCCGGGTTATGAGAGCGGGCTATCCCGTAAAGTATCGTATTTTTCTGTTTGGAAATATAGAAAAATACATCGTTTTATGATGTAAACTGGAACATATTATAGTGCAGTGCGTTGCCGCTTTTCGTGGGGTGTGACCCAAAATTTTGAGAGGCTAAACCAAGCCGCACACCGCCGGAACCGTTACGGTTTTGCTGCACTTCTGATTCCTCCAAATAAGGGACCATTGCCCCCAAATTGTGACGCTCGCTGAATAGGAACTCCGCCGCAGATCGCTATGATCCGGGCGGAGTTTTTCTTTCTTTTGGGCGGTAGGCGGCTCACGCCTCCGGGAGCTTCAGCTGGTCATGCAGCGCATTCAGCTTCTGTGCCCCGGCGCTGCCGGTCAGGGTTTCCAGCTGCCGCACGGCCATATTGCGGAGCTGCTCCAGCCGTTCCCGCTGGGGAATGCCTTTCTCCAGCAGGAGGGCATTGACCGCCTCCAGGTTGGTCATTACAAGCAGCTGCTCAATGGTGGCATAGTCCCGCATATTCCCTTTCAGGTGCGGATTCTCTGTCCGCCACTGTTTCGCCGTCTTGCCGAACAGAGCCACATTCAGCACGTCCGCCTCATCGGCGTAGACAAAGCCCTGCTGATACTTGGGCAGGTCCGGGGGAATGAGATTGGCCTTGATAGCATCGGTATGAATCCGGTAGTTCGTGCTTGCCAGAATTCGCTTTACGTTCCATTCCAGAGCCAGCCGGTGACTCTCGTCCCCCTTAAGCCGCTGGTAGTCCTTGATGATGTACAGCTTGAACTCAGGCGATAGCCAGGAGGCGAATTCAAAGGCGATATCCTTGTGGGCATAGGTGCCGCCGCCGTAGCGGCCGGACTTAGATACCAGACCAATGGCATTGGTTTCCTTGATCCACTTCTGTGGAGATAGGACGAAGGCGTTGGAACCGGCGTCATTTTTAAACTGGTCGAATTCGACCAGTTTAAAATCCGGGTTGTTGAGTTGTTCCCACAGGCCAAGGAACTCAACCGTACTGCGCAGGCGGAGCCAATTCTTGACAACATCAGCGGGGAACTCTGGATTCCTGTGCCGTGCCATATCGGTCAGGGAAATATAGTCATCTTCGTTCCCGATGCTTGTTACAACGGCAATGTCCACACCGTTCGCATGAATCACACTCTGTACTTTCTTATTCGCCACAGCCCGTCACCTCCCTCATATCGCCCTTATCTCTCTCCATGGTGTCAATTATCGCCCGGTTAATAAAGGCGTTCAAGCTCTCACCCTGAGCCTCAGCGTGGGCCTTGATGATTTCTTTCTGCCCCTTTGGAATTCTGGCCTTTAATTCGTCATAGTTTTCTTTCATGTATTTCGAGACGGCTTTCTGTTGTGCCTTGGATACTGGCATATGCGCCCCCCTTTCTTTGAATGCACCCATTATATCACAGAATGCTATCGGGCACAATAGAGAAAATGCGCATATCGGGTACGATATATTTGTACGCTATCCCAGCTTGATATATTGTACCCGATAGATTATAATAAAGCCATACAGAGAGGGAGCGCAAGCTAAACCATTCCGCTCGACCCTATAACAAACGGATTCGGAACGGTGACAGCATGGAGAGACGGCAAGTAAAATTCAGGAGGTACATACCATGAGCATTCAGGAGATCGACATGAAGGTGCAGGAACTTCGGGAGTTGCAAGCCCTGGTGGAGGAGGCCACCACCCAGATTGAAGCCATCAAAGAATCTACGCCCCGCCACACTGTCAAGAAAAGGAAAACCTTGAGTTTCGGCTATCTATTTAAGGATTATGAAGAAGCTTTCTTAGCATTTTAGCAATTATCCTGTTATTCATGTGAGCATTTCACTATAGATTTTGACTCATTCATCATGCCGTTTTCTATCATGGGTCAAAACATGGGTCAACGCCCAAACCCAGAAAATCCCACACTGGGAAATCCCAATTTCCCACCCGCAAAACGAAGAAAAAGTCCAGAAACCAACCGGTTTCTGGACAAATTTTGGTTGCGGAGGCAGGACTCGATGGCAGACTTTGCGGAGCAAAGTCATATGGTTGCAACCAGTTTTTGAACTGGTTGCCGCCAAATGCCACCGGCATTTGGCATTAAAATGGGTTCGAGTCCTGTCACGAGTCAAAAATAAACACCACCCGATGGGTGGTGTCCATTTTTGGTTGCGGAGGCAGGACTCGAACCTACGACCTCCGGGTTATGAGCTGCTTATTTTCTTTGAAAAATAAGCTTAAATAGTTTAAACTAAGCTAAATAACGTTGAAATAGCGCGGTTTCGATAGTGAAAAAGTTCAATTGGATTTGAGCAATTTCGCATAGGCTATCCCCAAACTATCCCCACGGAATTGGGCGAAAAAGTTCGAAAAATTCGCGGCGGCGGCACATCCAGTTCAATGGAGCGGATGTGCTATTCTATTTTCAAATTATGCGGTACAGCGGTTTATTGCTCAATTCCGCGGTAGCCATGTTTTTCCGCATTTCCAAGTAAATAAAGGAAAGCAAACGCAGGAATTCGCAGCAAATCCTTGCCGCACTTTGTATTGTGAACGCCAAAATCGTCTGCATTCTTGGTGATGATAATTGCTGCCGACGATTCCTCGCACAGTTCTACAATGGCATCATCATCCGCAATTGGCGCGCCTTCCCGGTATTTGACTTCAATCAGGATATTGTTTGTGTTCGGGTAATCCACCACGATATCAATTTCTTTTCCCTTTTTGCCACCTCTGAAATAGCCGACGGAGGTGGCGTACTGATAGTAAAATGCGGCGACATGCTTGTAAACGGCAGTTTCAACGATTTTTCCCATTTCAACAGGGTCTGTCAGAACGGAGTCATCCATCAGAACGGCATTTCGGATGGCAGCATCCGCAATATAGATTTTTGGCCGCGCTTTCAGTACCTTTTTCCCTGCCATATCAACCGGCCAGCTCTGGTATATCAGGTTTGCGCTTTCCAGATACTGGATATAGTTTTCTACGGTTGTGCGGGATACGCCGTTCAGTTCTTTCGTGATTGCCTCAATGGATACAATTTCCGAAGATACATTGCAGAGGTACAAGAAAATTCTCTCGAGCTCCGTCGCATTGCGAATATTGTACAGGGAGGGAAGATCACGCTTCAGCACTTTATCCACAACATCCTCCCGCATGATCTGCTGTGCCATCAAATCATTGTCAGCCAGTGCCAATTCTGGGAAACCGCCAACCTGCAAATACCGCATAAAGTGGTTCTGGACTTTGGAAAGCTGCATCATAATTTGCGTCCGCTCAATTTGGCTTTTGTGGAGCAGTGTTGTTACTTTCAAATCGGAAGCAATGTTGGGTCTGTCTAAATTCAGCAGTTCACAGTACTCGTAAAAAGACATGGTGGGAACCTGGATAACCGTCCAGCGGCCGGCACCGCTCTCTCTGCTGCCTTTCATCAATGCCGGGCTGGCAGAACCGGTTGCAACGACATGGGTATCCGGCTGCGTATCGTAAATGATTTTTAACCAGCGATCCCAGTCCTGTGCATACTGCACCTCATCGAAAAAGTAATAAACATCCTGTTCCGCATAAATGTTTTCGTGATAGCACTCCAGGACATCCTGAAATTGACTGAGTTTCAGCATGGGGTGATCCAGAGAAATAAAAACAACTTTCTGAGGCGGGATCCCGGATTTTAAAAGTGCCTCGATCATCTGGTACTGGATCGTTGTTTTCCCGACACGTCTCGTTCCCGTTAAGACTACGGAACGACGGATCCCCTTATCCGTCAGCCGCTTCATCGCTTCGTAAAACGCAAACCGTTTATAGGTTTTTGACATTTGCGCGCTGACCATCCCAGTTTTCCACCAAGGGTTATAGGCACTCAGGACTTTCAGGATGCTTTCCTTTGTTGTAATTGCCAATGCGATCAACTCCTTTCTTATAAGAATACCCCGAAAATCAATTTTTGTCAATAAATATTAGAAGTATACTATAAATATTTCTTAATAAAGATTGACTTTTAAACTGCTGTACCTGAATATTCCATCAGGCTTGCAAATATTCTGTACCATGTTCCTAGGCAATATATCTGGCTGTAGATATTCTAGGATGGAGAGGAAAAATATAAGGTGCATTTGTTGCTGCAAAACTGTGTATTTTTGTCAAGCGTTGTAAAGAATCAGGGGTCACATGAAGAAACGATAGTCGTAAAGTGATCCTTCAAATTGGGATAGAAGCCATCCGATTCGTGCAATTTCATTCGAAGATTCTATCGTGCAGGGCAGTTTTGAATACAGTCCAAAACTGTTCCAGTTCATTTTTGACAACCCAAGAATTTCCGTTGCAATCTGTGCCATATCTCCAGAACCATAGTGCTTGACGACTCTTAGAGGAAGTGGAACGCTTTTGCCACCCTGAAAATATCTCCTGTTCTGAGAAATCACAGATGGGGCAATTCCATGGGTAAAAAGATACATGGTGTTTTTGTCAATTGGGAAGCACATCCCTCGGCGTACAGGATATCCGTCCACCTGCGTGCAACGCTCATTTAATGCAAAGCACTTCAGGTTATCCTCGTATGTTATCTCAAGAAGCTCTATATTCTTGACTCCCGCAGATGACAGGCTTTCCACCAATCCTTTGACTTCCTCTTTTCGGAAAGGTGTACGTTTGTGAATAACGACCCGCTTCGGTAGTTCAGAAAAAGATTTGTAGAACAATTCTTTGATATTGAGGCCGATCCTATATGCTTCTTCTTCGGATAAATACGGATTTTTCTTTCTGTCAAACGTATAATCTTGAATTTTGGAAAGCTTGTACTTCATACCACAACCATCAGAAGAGTATATATGGCTACATCCAACCACAACATTGCTATCCGACGGTCCATTCATAACACTGTATCCAATTCCAGCAAAAGCCGTATCTGGCTGGATTCCGTTCACCACCCAAGGAGTCCGCCCGGACTTTACATATAGCGCCAAAGAAAGCGCCCACATAATTTGGCAATGCAGATCGCTCTCAATCGTTTTTTCACGAACAAATTGTGTTGCTACCTGTTTTTGCGCAGCGTAAGCTTTAATGTAATCGTGTAAATCATAATTTACTGTTCCATCGGCATATGATGTGAATACTTCGTACTCCCTGGGAATGTAAATCAGTATAACATCAATAGAGTTTGCACTGAGCTGGTCAATTTTTCTAGTTATTGAATCACCAAACTCAACAGCGGCTTTATGGACATCCCACTCACTTGAAGCGGTAATTTGCTTCCACTTGCTGCTATTGGGATCCGGTAAATCAAGACCTGTCTTGAAGGCCCGATAGAAACCTGGAAAGGAAATTAGATAATCAGTATTGTGCTTCGCTTGTGACTGGCGATTCAAACCGGAAATGAACTGAGCAAACTTTTGGTTATGCTCATATGGACAAATAACCCCTACCGAGATTGCAGAATGTAATACGCCGCTATTCATGGCATAATCTACAGGGGCATTCGAAATCAACCCGCGCATTGGATGGAAATCTTCTGCCACACCGCGCATAGATGTGCCGCAGAATCGAAGTGTTGGATCTCGATATTCTATTCCAGAAAAAATAATCCGTTGGGGCAAAACAGCATCGGGCAATTGCATCGAGGTCTGTTTTCCAAAATTCACGCCAACCAACGCACTGCTATTAACAACCGAAAATGTAAAGTTCGTTGTACTCCCTAAAGGATAATTGGCTGAAAACCTTTTGTTGCCGATTACTTTTCTGACCCATTTTCTAATGTACTCATTCGCGTTTTGGTTTGGCCGACCATTATTGACTTTCGCATTGAACCAGTCCGCAAATTGCTTTTTTTCTTCCCTGGTTAGTACTGTGTCATCTGCGTACATGAAACTTGGAACGAGTGTGAGATAACTGTATCTGTTATCAAATAACAACGCAAGCCGTACCCCAGAATATGCTGTAACAGTTTTGACTCCAACACGGTACTTCAGCACTTCTTTTGTATCCCAGATTTTGTCCTTTGAATGTCCCAGACCATGGCTAACACCAAGAATATGAACCAGTGTTTTGAGCAATAACTCCCGAAATATACTATTTCCAGCGATTGTTGCTCTGCTTAACGGGCATAACTCAATATTGGTTTTTAGCTTGCCTTTGCATGCTTCCTCGATGACGGATTTCGACCCCCACGCATACACAAGATTCTTGTAGGGCACAGCCATAACATCATCTCTAACCAGCATTTTGCAAAAATCCCACTGTTTTTCATTGGGAGCAAGCAAAACCTCAAACTGGTAGCACTGATTTGGAAATGCGATCGGGAACGCATTGGTGCTTACTACTTTGTTAATAGTTAGATTAGCTTGCAAAAACCCACTATGCTGTGGCTCAAGTGTAATAGACAGCTTCTTTTTGATATCGTCCACTTTCCCCAAAAACTCTCTATTTTCACTCATGCAGTGGCGAGCGATTGCATACATTGTACTATCAAAGCCTTCAGTTGGAATATAGAAAGCGGCTCTGCCATTTTTGTTGGCCATCTCAACCAACGCTTTAACTTCTGATGAAACCCTTGTTCCGTAACCACACCAAAAAAGTTTGCCTGAACCTTTCGTCGAATAAACTTGCTGCAAAGCATTCATAAGTGACTGGTCACGCCCGCTGTATCCCATAACAATTAAATCTCGGTTGGTCAGTTCATGTAGCAATGCCTTTACCAGTTCACCGTCTTGCGAATCAAGTTCTTTCTCTGTGTTTTTTAACGCTCCATATTTATAGTCACCATGTAAAGCGATGCATAGGAGCTCCTTGTCAACATCGCCACGGTATATTCTGTCTGAGGTTCCCGCAGTTATTTCTACGGGGACAAGGGGGCTGTATTGATGTGCACATTTTAGTGTCATACCATCAAAATTTGTTGTCCACACGCTTTTTATTATATTTTCTAATGCGAGCAAAGAAATCAGATGGTATCCCAAGCTTGGATCATGGTTTGACACTAAGTGCTGAAAGTATTTCCGGCGATCATCCGCTATTGGGTATGCCTTTTCCGCAAAATACGAGTACTCCTCTGCGCTATTCTCTGCCGGATATATATTTTGTGAATCGATCCACCGCTGAATAACTCTGCGGACACCCTCAGACTTGGAATTGTCAAAGTTTCCAATTGCACCTGGGTTTTGCGATAAATAGATTTCACGTTTCCAATCCCAAATGCAGTCTGATGCCGATGGGATTCCCGACTCAATAGATGCACCTGCCCCGAGCAGCAAAGAATGTGGAGTATCTATATTTTGTTTTATTGACCTTAAAAACTCATCTAATTGAAGTATCTGCATATCCATACCCCCATTCGTTGCCCTAAAATTTTGCTTTATATCCTGGCTTCAACAGCAAACAATAATGCAAGTTAAAAAGATACATCGTGTTATTCTTTCCTCAATGCCCTATACAGCTCTTGCGCCATTGCCTCCTGCACCTTTTGATAGAAATCCGGATCGTTGAACAGTTTGGCGAAGGAATCGTTGTTATTCAGGAAACACTGGGTCACAATATCCCGGAACTTGTCTGGAAACAGGGATTGCACAAACATTTCTGTGCTGTTATCCTTTGCATAATTGCGAAATTTTTTGACATCAGCGTCCTTCATGAACATCTGGTAGATTCCCTCGATAATGACCCGGTCGGCATCGGTGAAATTGCCACTGAAGCGTTCGTTCACCTTGTCGATGATGCTCTGGAGGGTATCTTTCTTCTTGTTAGGTACCTTCGGTGCGGTGCTGCCACCGGGCACAAATACGGGAGGCTTCTCGTCAAGCACGATTGCCCCGCGGAATGTCTCTGTCAGAGATGCGTATTCCAGCTTGATTTTATCCTCAATGTTTCCAATATCCTCGCCGCTGGTTCTCGGGAGGAGCCGGATGAGATGGAGGGTGTACTGATATTCGTTAAACAAATCCCTGTCATGGAGCCGCACCAACTGCGTAACAAAAGCGTATGCCTTATTAAACTTGCGCACATAGTCACGGACGGTGTAGCGGTCATCCTCGTTCAAATCCATGTACCGCGCAATGACAGGACGGAACATCCCTGCCAGTCTGCCAAGAGCGGCGGCATCCTGCTCTTTGCCTGCCTGGGTGGCCATGAATTTGTTGAAAACTTCCACATCCTCAAAATTGTAAAGCATGAAGTCACGGATCTTGTTGCGGAAATCATAGACCCTATTCAAATCCGTGCTGCCTTCGAGGGTGGTAGTCTCATAGTACGGCAGAAACGCATCCTTGATGTCCTCCTCGGTGTTCTCGAAGTCCAGAACAAAGGTGCTGTTCTTTCCGGGAGCCGTGCGGTTCAGGCGGGACAGGGTCTGCACCGCTGTCACATCCCGCAGTTTCTTATCCACATACATGGTGTGGAGCAGCGGTTCGTCAAATCCGGTCTGATATTTATTGGCAACGACGAGGATGTTATATTGGCTGCTGTGGAACGCCTTACGGAACTTCTTGTCGGTGGTGATGTACTTGCTGTTTTCGTCCAGATTCATGGTAGCTTCGGTGAAGGGCTTCTCGCTGGGATAATCGTCCAAAGTAACCTCACCGGAGAATGCAATCATAACATCACATCCGACACACTGCTCGGCATGATCAGCAGTGTATTTTTTGATTGCGAGATAATAGCGAACTGCGTTTGCGCGGCTGTCCGCCACAACCATAGCCTTGCCCTTGCCACCAATCTGATAGCGGCAGTTTTCCAGGAAGTTGGTCATGATCATCTCGGTTTTCTGTGCGATGGTATAGCCGTGCTGCTTGTAATACTTGAACAGCGCGCGGGATGCTGCACCCTCGATGAGTTCCGGGTTATCCTCGGACACACGAATCAGCTTGAATGCCTCTTTGACCGTGGTGTAGTTGGACAGCACATCCAGAATATAGCCTTCTTCAATGGCCTGACGCATGGAGTACACATGAAATGGTGCCTTGATGGGTTCACCTTCCGGGGTTATTCCCACCACGGTACCAAAAGATTCCAGAGTTTGCCCCTTGGGGGTGGCAGTGAACGCAAAGAAGGACTGGTTATCGTGCCTGCCCTGGCCGATGACTGCGTTGATATAATCATCGGTCAGATCCACTTCATCTTCTTCAATACCGGCTTCTTCGGCATATTCTTTAACAGCGACACCGATATCAATCAGGCTGCGACGCAGGGCCTTTGCGCTTTCACCATTCTGTCCCTGGTGTGCCTCATCAATGATGATGGCGAACTTGCGTCCACGGAACTTCTCCATATCCTTCTTTGCAAAGAGGAACTTTTGAATGGTGCAGATGATGATACGTTTTTTATCGTTGATTGCTTCTGCAAGACTGCGGGAGTTCTTCTTATCGTCAATTGCTTCCACCAGCCCAACCTGATGTTCAAAGCTGTTGATGGTGTCCTGTAGCTGGCTGTCCAGCACCACACGGTTGGTAACTACGATAACAGAATCGAACAGGCCGTTGTTGTCCGCATCGTGGACGGAGGCAAGGCGATAAGCAATCCATGCAATGGAGTTAGACTTACCGGAGCCAGCGGAGTGCTGAATCAGATAGTTTTGCCCCACACCGTTGTGCTTTACGTCGGCCATGATTTTTCGCACCACATCGTACTGATGGTACCGCGGGAAAATCATCTTTTCCTTGGTGACGGTCTTGCTGACACCGTTCGTGATCACTTCTTCCTTTTCCTTTACGAAGGAAATAAAACGATGGATGAGGTCAAGCAGGCTGTCGCGCTGGAGGACTTCCTCCCACAGATAGCTTGTAGCATATCCATTGGGGTTCTGCGGATTACCTGCGCCACCAGTCACACCGGCACCATTGGAGCCTTGATTGAAGGGCAGGAACCGGGTTTTGCCATCTGCAAGCTGGGCGGTCATCCACGCTTCGTAGAGGTCAACGGCAAAGTAGACCAGGAAACGGTGGTTCAGACGGAACGCAAATTCCTTGGAACTACGGTCACTTTTGTACTGGTTGATGGCACAGATATAGTCCTGCCCGGTCAGCTGGTTCTTCAGCTCCAGTGCCACCACGGGGATACCGTTGACGGAAAGCACCATGTCGATGGTGTTGGTGTTGGCAGTAGAGTAACGAAACTGACGGGTGCAGCCCAGGATGTTTGCCTTGTATCGCTCGGTAGCAAGGGGGTTCAGATCGGACTCCGGCTTGAAGAAGCAGACTTTCAGTTTGCAACCCATATCCTCGATGCCGTTGCGCAGCACATACAGCAGGCCCTGGTTGGTGATGGCGGTTTCCAGCCGGTGGTACAGTTTGTCCGGGGCGCTGGCACCGTAATATTTGGTGTACTTTGCCCATTCCTTTGGCTGGGTTTTGGCGATGAACTCGCAGAGGACATCCATATAGATGCACTTTGCCACATCATGCTGACGGGTATGCACCCAATTCCCATCGGCATCCTGACCGCAGAACTGGGTGTAGCCGCCCGCCGGGGAAATCAGAAAGGATTCAATATCCCGTTCAAAACGCTTTTCGCTTTTGTCCATCATGACACCTCCTAATTCGCTGCACTTAGCAATGTAGCAATGTATGGGATTAGACCTATGACAGCACCGATAATTGCACAGACAATTCCGATAGCCCATTCTCGTCTGGTTACTCGTTTTGCATCCTTGATTTCTTCATTAAGCCAATCTTCAAATCCATCAAATTCTTCCAGTTTGCGATATAGATTCGCACCATCTACTTGAAAGTCGAGAAGGTATCCCCGCTCTTCCAGAAGATACAGAATGTCTTGATACCGCAGGGCATCCTCATCAGAGAGTTGCAGATCCCTTCCGTCACCGAGCAGTTTCTTGATCGCTTTAAGTTGTTTTTTCAAATCTGCCATAAGCCCATCTCCAATCTTTGGGTCATGGCATCTTATACAGAGCCACTTTTCACCACATCGTAAAGAGGTTGCGGAATAAATGAATGGCGATATGCTTGAGCCATAATCTTCACATTTCTGCTCATGATGTATTTCAAATCATCGAGCAGAACTTTTCTTCCATCATACTCATCAGCTACCAAACCCATGATTCCTCGTCTGGAGTAAATCGCTACTGCAATGCTTGGGCTTATCGGGTAGAAGATGCAGGTTGCGGGATTCGCAAGACCGTTGCGGAACAGCCCAGTGTTCTTGCTGCCAACTTCCTCAACAAGTACCGGATTGTCACTTGTAAGGAATGGCATAGTGTCCCGATGCATATTGACATACACTACCCAGACACCAGCCTGCAGCACATCACAGTATATGTACTATGATAGTCGTGCAAGGAGGCGAATACTATGGATACCAATATGACATTTCGGATGGATTCGGAGGTCAAGGCGCAAATGGGAGCAATTTGTAGTCAGCTGGGAATGACGACCTCTACTGCATTCAATATTTTTGCGAATGTGTTTGTAAGAGCAAAGGGAATGCCCTTTGCTGTTACCATTCAGGAGGAGCCAACGATTTCCCGGGAGAAAATGCTTGCGGATGCGGATCGGATGCTTACAGAATTTGCGCCGGACTATAAGAGGATGGCAGAATGATCTGGATCACAGCTGATGACGTGATTCAAATTCACAGTCGGGTGATTCAGCGCAGCGGCGGCATGGATAGTCAATTTCTCTTTTCTCTCAAAAAGTTTGGTTTTTCCCACCCCTGATTTTGAGCTATCCCCGTAGCGAATCTGAAGCCAATGCAAATTCACATAAAAAGTTAGAAAAATCCCGGATTTCATATAGAAATCCGGGATAATTTTGGCGTGGGTATTCATAACGAATTTGGTTTTATAGGCAGGAACGCACAGAATTATAAAATATCTACCAAGGCATTACTGGCCGGAGAACCTATACTAGCCTCATTCCGTTCCTGCACCTCTAGGCAGGGTTATATATTCCGTTGAAAAAAGATGATTATGCTTTCTTTTCCTTCAGCAACGTTCTCGTCCGCCATTTTCCGGAGCAGTAATAAACGATGCAGATGATCGCAGGGATGATCCGGGAGCAGGCCACGCCCCACCACAGGCCCTGGTAGCCCATACTGAACACATTCATAAACAGCCAGCTCAGGCCAATTTTGCACACGACACCGTCCAGAATGCCGATCAGGAAGCCCAGCTCCACAAATCCGCAGCCCATGACCATTGCCTGGAAAGCACCGATGATCGCGGAAACGATGAAGTGCAGAATAAAGATATGCAGGAAGGTGACACCCAGTTCTATAACCGCCGGGTCATTGGTAAACAGACCGAATACCTGCTTCGGCAGGAAAATGCAGATTATACAGGTAACAGCGGCGCAGGTAAGGGTGGCACAGAGGGTGCACAGCGTCACCTTCCCGGCCCGGTCCGGCTTTTTGGCACCCAGATTCTGACCGACCATAGAGGAAGATGCCGTATCCACGCCCTGGACAAAGACCTCAAGGAACTTTTGCAGCTTGTTGCCCACACTGTTGGTGGCGGAAACCGTCAGGCCGAAGGAGTTGGCGTTGGCATTCACCCACAGCATGGACATCCGGACCAGCAGACTGCGGATGACCTGGGGGATTCCCAGCTTGATAATGACCCCCAGGGCCTCCTTGTCAAACTTAAAATAGGACAGCTTCAGCTCAAAGTCGAATTTCTCTTTCTTCTTCAGCATGAATACAAAGGCCGCCGCAAAAGAACCGAATTGCGCCAGTGTGGTGGCAATGGCCGTACCGGCAGCCTCCATTTTGAAGACGGCGACCAGGAGAATATCCAGAACAATATTGATGGCCGCCGCAATGAGAATGAAAATCAGAGGACGCTTGCTTTCGCCCATGCCCCGCAGGATGCCGCAGACGGCATAATAGCCGAAGGTAAAGGGGAAGCCGATGGCCGTAATAATCATGTAGTCCCGGGCCTGGGCCATCGCCTCCTCCGGGCAGTTCAGCATCTGCAGCAACGGATGACTGAACACAACGGTGGCAACTGCCAGAACGGCGGCGACGCTGAGCATGAACCCAAGAAGCGTTCCAACGGTCTTTTTGATTTTTTCGTCACTTTTGGCCCCTGCCAGCTGGGCAATATAAATCTGTCCGGCGCTGGAAAAGCCCATGGCTACCGGACTGACCAGGTCGGCGATCTCACCGCCGGTATTGACGCCTACCGTTCCGATGCTGCCCACAAACTTGCCAATGACCATCAGATCCACCATGGAATACAGCTGCTGCACCAGGTTGGTCAGTACGATGGGGATGGCAAATAGGAGCAGCCCTTTCATAATAGGGCCTTGGGTCAGATCCCGGCCCAGTTGTTTTGTTGCTGTCACACAATCAAATCCTTTCATTTCTTTAATATCATAACGGCAGCACTTTCCGACGTTATTTGACAAGCTTAAAAAACATGGTATAATACTATAAATATACACATGGGGAAGAGGGTATCCGCGGTTTATGGACATTCAAGGAATCAAGTATTTTCTGAGCGTGGCGCAGACGCACAGCTTCTCGGAATCTGCAGAGCTATGCAATATTTCCCAATCTTCCCTGTCTAAGTCTATTATGCGCCTGGAACAAGAGCTGGATGTGAGGCTGTTTGACCGCACACGCCATCCGGTTGCACTGACAGCTGCGGGAGAATGCCTCTACCGGCATTTCAAGCCATTGGAACAGGCATATCTGGAAGCTATGGAGGATATCCGCAGGCACCGCAAGGATACGGTGCTACGCTGCCTGATCTGTCCCAACGCCTTTTACTATCGGGATGCCTGTGCGGATTTTCACACCACACATCCCGGAATCAATATTGAATTGACGGCATCGTCTACCTTTGAAACCATCCCAAAGCGGATCCTGACAGAGGATTTTGATTTCTGCCTGTCCGTCCGGCCTTTCCTGCTTCCACCGCATATTCGTGCCCATGAGGTCCTGAAGGATGAATTGCTTGTACTGATTTCCCAACGCTCTCCCTTGAGCCGCCGGAGTGTGGTTTCTCTTCGGGATTTGACTGGGTACACCGCAATCCAGAGCAACTTTACAAAGCAAATTCTATTTGAGCTGATGAAGCATTTTGCTTATAAGCCGCAAGGTATCTATCCATCCGATGACTCCGCCATTCAGCGCCATGAAGCCATCCGACGAATCATTCTAGGAGAGGGGATTGGGTTCTTTTGCAGCAGAGAGCTGACAGGGTTCAATCTTACGGGTGCCAAGGTTTTGCGTCTGCAGGAGGTTCAGGAACTGCCTGTTGTCCTCATGGAGCGGGTGGATATGCCGGATTCTGAAGAAAAGCGGACATTCCGGGAGTGGATGCGGACAAACCTGTCCAGATTTGCCTATCCGCTGCTAGGTGCGATTCGGGACGAATGAGCCCGGTTTCTTTCACCGTTTACACGGAATATTTTAACTTTTTGCCCTTTTTTAAGCAATTCAAATGTTCACGTCCCCATTATTCCGGTAAGGAATAATGGGGGGATCTCTATGAATTGACAAAAAGGGAGGCTCTTGTTATAATCCGGATATTCTGAAAGACAAGGAGTGTGATCTCTTTGAACCAGCCAACACTATTGACGGGCGGTATGAAGAAACACCAGATTATTGTTTCTCTGCGTTCTGCTTCTCTTTTCGGGGCGGCGCTTGTCTTGCTGTATGCTATTCCAAAAGGGGGATTGCGTCAGTCCGGTGCCAGATTGCTGCTGATCTGGGGTGACGGAATTACCATGGCAGGGGTGATTCTGCTGCTTTGCGCCGGTGCTTTTGCGCTAGACCGGAAAGGCGTATGGGATTTTGCGGCCTACGCGCTCTACCAGGCCCGATATTTGCTCTCCGGGAAGCGGGCAAGGCAGGAGCGTCTGACCAGCTTCTCCGATTTTAAGCGGCTTCGCAGCCGCGGCACCAAGCCTCTGTGGCCCTGGATCTCCATCGGGGCGGCTTTTCTCGCGGCGGGGGTGCTGCTGGCGGTTGCATATGTCGCCTGAACAGGTAAGGTTTGTCTTCTTTGTACAATAATATGCTATCCTGACTATTCAAAATTGCCAAAGGCCATGTGCAAAATACACTGCACATGGCCTTTGAAATTGTCTATTGTTATCCATTTCCTCTATATTATTCATTTTGGGAATAATGATCGATCTTGAATTGGAATTGCGGTGGCAAAAGATTCTGCTATAATGAAATTGCCTAAAACGAACGGCGATTTTCAGCAACAGCTCGTCATAATGGCCATTGCCGGCAGCATTTTCTGACGCAGCTGTTCCTGGAGACACGCACAACCTGGCACAAAAAAGGAGAGATAACCAATGTCAAAAAAGTTGCTCAGTATGCTTCTCGCCGCCTGTATGCTGATGGGCCTGCTGGCCGGCTGCGGAGCCAAAGAATCCACAGGCAGTTCTTCCAATAATAACGCCACCGCGGCACCTGTTGCGTCTACCGTCCCCGAAGCACCTGCCAATGCGGCGGACGCTACTGCGGGCGACAAGGATCTGGTCTTTGTCATCAGCTCTGATAACGGCGATTTGTCCCCCTTCGGTGGCGATTCCGGCGGACGGCATCATACCTACCGAATGATTTACGACTGTCTGTGCGCCAGCTATGGCCTGGGCAATACCGTCACAGAACTTCAGGGCCAGATCGCGAAATCCTGGGACATTGTTGACGGGACCACCGTGGATGTGGAAATTTACGACTATGTAAAGGACAGCCAGGGCAACCCCATCACCGCGGAAGATGTGGTCTACAGCTATGAGCAGGCTATCGCCAGCGGCACCATGGAGAAGCTGAACGGCTATCTGGATAAGGTCACCGCTACCGGCGACTATACCCTGCGCATTACCCTGACCAGTGCTTCCAAGGGCGCTATGGAATGGACCCTGACCACCGTTCCGATCATCAGCAAGGCCTGGTTCTCCACTGCCTCCGACGCGGACAAGACCTCCAACCCCGCGGTTACAGGCGCTTATGTCATTAAGGAATTCAGCTCCGGCTCCCACACCACCCTGGAGCGTAACCCCGACTACTGGCAGACGGATGCCTCTCTGCGCAGCTACTACGATTCTCAGTACTACAACACCATCACCATTAACGTTCTGAAGGAATCCAGCATGCGTGTCATCGCACTGGAGAACGGGGAAGCGGATGTCTGCCAGAATGTGCCTGCTGCGGAGATCAGCACCTTCCTCAATGACGATGGCACCTCCGCCGATGGCTGGAGCG
>ERZ1026854.827-NODE-827-length-21019-cov-10.247090_pt1 | contig 21019 bp, 15 predicted proteins | sample MGYA00380157_ERZ1026854 | MGnify/ENA primary metagenome ERZ1026854 (study PRJEB33269, sample SAMEA4719793) | human gut metagenome | biome: human-associated habitat; feature: organic feature; material: feces | place: Cameroon | collected 2013-10 ... | reverse complement strand
AGCCTGCACCTTCAATCTGTTCTCCTCACTGAAACCAACCAGAATATCATGATTAGCCTCAGCCAGATAATCGATGATACCATCGATATCAGACTTAGTGTTCTTCGGACAGTGAATATACAGATGCTTATTTGCGGAAATATGCAGTGTATATGATATGCTGAAATGATACCACAGGATCTTGTGCAGGGTAGAGTATTTGTAAATCCATAAAATCTCTTTGATAGGCACGATGGCATTGCCATAAGGCGAGGTCATGATAAAATAGTGCTCTGTGATAAACATATCCTCGGTGGCAAGCTGTGGCAGTGTTGCAAGCTCCTCCTCAGCCTCGGCAAGCAGCGTGTGTGGGTTGCCGAATACAACAAGATTCTGACATGCCGGTGCCAAAACAGGAAACCTGATGCACAGGATGTAGAATATCAGGCTTATAACAGCATAGATGAGAGTGCCAAAATAAAAAACAAACATAAAAATAGTAGTTTTCAAATGGTACTCAGGCTCATTAAGATAGCAGCCTGTTATGGTATCGGAGAGTCCCTTGGAATCCCAACTCAGATCCTTCGACAGTTTATTTACAAACTGTGTGTAGGTGCCCTTGCCCTTCACGATTTTACCGACCACCGTGAGCTTATCTATAGAGGGCAGACCCTCCTCACAGGTGGATGGTGCAAGCAGTACAATAGAGCAGTGCTCATCGCGCATGCAGTAGTAGTAATAGCCCTTGATGTCGTTGCCGTCCTTCATGGTATAGCCGGTAAAGTAAAGCTTTTTAAGGGTGGTTTTTACATACCTGTCCGAATCCTTGTATGCAGCTTCAAAGCTGACAGAGTTGTCAATGTGTATGGGCGATAAAATATCTCCGAGTGAAAATGCAAACCATAGCACGGTAAGCAGAATGATGTATACAATCGGGGAGAAAAGACGCCTTTTGTAAAATGCTTTGATGTTTTTTGTAATGTAGTGTTCGTAATTATCAATCATATGCTTAGTATAATGGTTTTTGTGCCTTATATCAACCTTGATTTTGAGACATTTAATTGTTATTATATAATTAATAGTAACTATTCAGAACCACTGAATGAAATGAGGTAATTATGGAAGCATACACGAGTTTTGCCCGGGTGTATGACATGTTCATGGACAATGTGCCATATGAGAAGTGGAGCAGATATATTGTCGAAAAACTGCGTGCAAATGGCATAGACAGTGGATATGTCGTGGACTTAGGCTGTGGTACGGGAAAGCTTACCACGCTTCTTGCAGATGCAGGCTATGATATGATAGGCATTGACAATTCTTTTGACATGCTTGATATGGCGCTTGAGAGAGAGGATGACAGAATCCTTTATCTGATGCAGGATATGAGAGAGTTTGAACCGGGAGAAAAGGTGAGTGCCGTCGTAAGCGCATGTGACAGCATCAATTACATTCTTGAGCCTGAGGATCTGCAGGCAGTTTTTTTCTGCGTGAGCGAAAGTCTTAAAGAGGGTGGCATTTTTATATTTGATATCAATACTCCATACAAATATGAGGTGCTCATGGCTGATAATACCATAGCTGAAAACCGTGATGAGGGCAGCTTTATATGGGACAATTATTATGATGCCGATGAGAAAATAAACGAGTATGACCTGACACTTTTTATAAAGGAGCAGTCAGAGGATGAGGATGACATCTACAAGAAGTTTGAGGAAACTCATTTCCAGAGATGCTATGAGATTTCAGAGCTTAAGGAGCTTCTTGAACAGTCGGGATTTGTGTTTGATGCGGTGTATGATGCGTACACGAACGATCAGGTGAAGTGTGACAGTGAGAAGGTCACTGTAATTGCACATAAAGCATAGAATTAGATAATGAGAGGTAAATTATGTCAGATTATATAGTAAGAGCAACAGCGGCGGATGCCAATATCAGAGCATTTGCTGTAACATCAAGGGAGATGGTGGAGACAGCCAGAGAGGATCACATGACAACACCTGTCATGACTGCGGCACTTGGCAGGCTTCTTTCAGCAGGAGCCATGATGGGAGCTATGATGAAGGGCGATAAGGATATCATAACTCTTCAGATACAGTGCAGCGGACCTGCAAAGGGGCTTACCGTCACAGCAGATTCGCACGGCAATGTAAAGGGCTTTGCCATGAATCCACAGGTTGAGCTGCCACTCAATGCGGCAGGCAAGCTCGATGTGGGTGGAGCGCTTGATCTTGGTATACTTACAGTCATAAAGGATATGGGCTTGAAGGAGCCATATTCAGGTCAGTGTGAGCTTAAAACAGGTGAGATAGCTGAGGATCTGACCTATTATTTTGCCACATCAGAGCAGATTCCGTCGGCGGTTGGTCTTGGTGTGCTGGTGGATAAGGACCAGAGCGTAAAGCAGGCAGGTGGATTTATCATCCAGCTTATGCCGTTTACACCGGATGAGGTTGTGGACAGGCTTGAAAAGAAAATCACAGAGATTGATTCTGTGACACAGATGCTTGACAGGGGACTGACTCCGGAGCAGATACTTGAGGAAATTTTAGGAGATTTCGGACTTGAAATCACAGATACGACTGAGACACGCTTCCACTGTGACTGCTCAAAGGAGCGTGTGAGCAGAGCTCTTTCCACACTTAGCAAAAAGGATCTTGATTCCATTATCGCAGATGGTGAGAGCATTGAGGTAAAGTGCCAGTTCTGTAATAAGGCATATGAGTTTACGGTGGATGAGTTGAAGGAGATGCGCTAATTGAAGGACGGATATATAAAGGTCGCTGCAGCGACACCAAAGGTAAAGGTAGCTGATACTGTATACAACGGACAGCTTATAAAAGCTCTTATGAAGGAGTGCACTGACAACGGGGCAAAGGTGGTTGTTTTCCCGGAGCTTTGCATCACAGGATACACCTGTCAGGATCTTTTCTGGCAGGATAAGCTCATCTCTGCAGCAGAGGATGAGCTTATAGGGATAGCAGATTACAGCAGGAGTCTTGATGGCATATTTTTCATAGGGCTTCCATATGAGATAAACGGCATGCTCTACAATATGGCGGCAGTTGTATCGCGAGGAGAAGTGCTTGCCATGGTGCCAAAGACGTTTCTGCCAAACTACAATGAGTTTTATGAGGCAAGACATTTTGCATCGGGAGAAAACCTTAGCACATATGTCACACTGAAAAATGGACAGCAGGTGTCTGTAGATACCGATTTTATTTTTAGCTGCAAGCAGCTGCCAAAGCTTAAGATAGCGGTGGAGCTTTGTGAGGATCTTTGGACTCCTAATCCGCCGAGTATCAGGCATGCGATGTCGGGTGCCACTGTGATTGTCAATCTGTCTGCATCGGATGAGGTGACAGGCAAGGCAATATACAGAAGAGAGCTTGTGAGCGGACAGTCTGCCAGATTAATCTGTGGATATATTTATGCGTCAGCCGGAGACGGTGAGTCCACACAGGATGTGGTCTACTCAGGACACAATCTCATCTGTGAAAACGGAAATGTGCTTGCTGAGTCAAAGCGCTTTACAAATGAGACCATATACAGCGAGTTTGATGTGGAAAGAATAGAGACTGAGAGGCGCAGGATGACAACCTTTGTTGTCGATGATGATCACAGATGGGCTGAGTTTGATCTTGAGGTAAAGGATACCACTCTTAGCCGCTATGTAAATCCTGCTCCGTTTGTTCCGGCGGACAAGACAGACAGGGACAGACGCTGTGATGAGATTCTCATGATTCAGGCTATGGGGCTAAAAAAGCGATTAGAGCATACCAGCTGCAAGACAGCAGTTATCGGTATCTCAGGAGGACTTGACTCTACACTGGCACTGCTTGTCACTGTAAGGGCATTTGACCTTTTGGGAAAGGATCACAAGGATATAGCGGCAGTTACTATGCCGGGCTTTGGAACAACAGACCGCACATATGACAATGCGGTAAATCTCATTAAATGCCTTGGAGCTACATTTATCGAGGTGGATATAAAGGATGCTGTAAATATACATTTCAGGGATATCGGACAGGATCCGTCTGTGCATGATGTCACATATGAGAATGGACAGGCGCGCGAGCGCACACAGATTCTTATGGATATCGCAAACAAGGAAAATGGAATGGTCATTGGTACAGGAGATTTGTCGGAGCTGGCACTCGGCTGGGCTACCTACAACGGAGACCATATGTCCATGTATGCAGTAAATGCATCGGTGCCAAAGACTCTTGTGCGCCATCTGGTAAAATACTATGCAGATACCTGTGGCAGCGATTTGCTGGAAAGTACACTTCTTGATGTGCTTGATACACCGGTTTCTCCTGAGCTTTTACCACCTGAAAACGGTAAGATTTCACAGAAGACAGAGGATCTTGTGGGACCTTATGAGCTGCATGACTTCTTCCTTTACAATATGCTGCGCTGCGGCTATGCTCCGGCCAAGGTTTACCGCCTTGCAAGGATAGCATTTGAAGGAAAATATGATGATGAGTTTATTCTCAAATGGCTTAAGAACTTCTATCGCAGATTTTTCGCCCAGCAGTTCAAGCGTTCATGTCTGCCGGATGGACCAAAGGTAGGAACAGTTGCGGTCTCACCAAGAGGAGACCTAAGGATGCCTTCCGATGCGTGCGGACGTATCTGGATGGATGAGGTTGATAAGCTGGGATAAGTAAGAGGAAAACAATGGGAAAGACACATAAGAAAACTCATAGAAGGCAAGGAAGCATAAAACGTGCAAGGCGCCGCGACAGGCGCATGAAAATAGGTGCGATAGTCCTTTGCGCCGCGATAATCATAACAACATTTCTGGCGTGCGGCATGCAGCTTTTGGTTCCTGTAGCTGATGCTGTAGTAAGCGCTGATAATAAGACGCAATCGGGGAATGTTGATGTGCAGAAGAATAATAATTCGCTTACCGCATCTAAAATGGACTCAGAAAAAAAGCAAAGCAGCTCAGATGATGTAAATGCTACGGAGCAAAGCAGCGAGCCGGACAAGGAAACGAAGCTTGATGAGATACTTCACAGTGCAAAGTACCCGGGACAGCTAAAAGAGCTTGCGAAGAAAAATGATGAGGCAATTGACTTCATATATGAGTATCCTAAGGAGCATTCGAAAAAGCACGACATTGATCTGACTGCAGAGGCCGCACAGGATACAGTGCCTCTATTGCAGCAGTGGGATGAGAGATGGGGCTATGAAAAGTACAGTGGCAATTATTTTGCGGCGAGCGGCTGCGGCCCTACTGCACTTTCGATGGTTGTATTGTATCTGACACACGATGCACAGGCATCACCTCTTGCGGTGGCAGAGTATGCAAAGGAGGCCGGCTACAGTGTGGATGGCTCAGGAAGTGCATGGGATCTTATAGGCAAGGGCTGCAGGCACTACGGTGTAAATGCAAAGACGATAAAGGTGGATGAGGATACATTTAAGGAAAGGCTTGACGATGGCAATCTGATTGTCGTAAATGTCGGTCCGGGAGATTTCACAGACAATGGGCATTTTATGGTAATCACAGGCTATGATGATGAGGGCTTTACCATAAATGATCCAAACAGCATCATAAAGAGCAATACCCACTGGCAGTTTGAGAGACTGCATTCGCAGATCAGGGCTGCCTGGAGGATGTTTGTATAGATAATAGCGGCAATGCATGCATTTGTGCTGATGTTTGTGATACATATGAAAAAACTAAAAAATAAGAAATAAGAAATAAGAAATAATAAACCTGCTGTGTCATGCATGTCTGACACAGCAGGTTTTTAATTACATTTTGAATAATTAGTATGCGGATTATAATAACTGAATACCATGCTCCTCACATTCCTTAATTGTCTCCTCAGGCCACAAAGAGCTCTGTACCTCGCCGATATGAGCCTTTCTGAGGAAGAACATACAGATACGTGACTGTCCGATTCCACCACCGATAGTGTACGGAAGCTCCTTGTTGAGGATAGCCTTCTGGAATGGAAGCTTGGCGCGCTCAGGACATCCGGCCTTGTCAAGCTGCTCCTTTAGGGCTTTCTCATCTACACGGATACCCATTGATGAAAGCTCAAGTGCGATATCAAGAACAGGATAGTATACGATGATATCAGCGTTTAAAGCCCAGTCATCATAGTCAGGGGCACGTCCGTCGTGAGGCTCGCCGTTTGCAAGCTTGTCACCAATCTGCATTACACAGATTGCACCCTTTGCCTTTGCGAAATAATACTCGCGCTCCTTTGGAGTATTGTCAGGGAACATTTCCTCAAGCTCTGATGTGGTGACAAAGGTGATATCCTTTGGCAGGATCAAATCTATGTAGTCGTACTGTATAGCCATGTACTGCTCGGTCTTGCGCAGGCATTTGTATACTGTCTTTACTGTTTCCTTAAGGAAGTCTAAGTTTCTGTCCTCCTTGCGGATGACCTTTTCCCAGTCCCACTGGTCAACAAATATAGAGTGGATATTGTCAGTCTCCTCATCACGTCTTATGGCATTCATATCTGTGTAGATGCCCTCGCCGAGAGAGAAGCCGTATTTCTTTAATGCGTATCTCTTCCACTTTGCAAGAGAGTGAACGACCTCAGCCTCCTTGTCACCCTGCTCCAGGATGCCGAAGGTAACAGGTCTTTCATATCCGTTTAAGTTATCGTTTAAGCCTGTGGTAGGATCAACGAAAAGCGGTGCTGAAACACGTGTCAGGGAAAGACGCTGTGCGAGCATGCCCTGGAAGAAATCCTTAACAGTCTTGATGGCAAGCTGTGTATCGTGAAGATTCAGTGCCGAAGAATAGTCCTTTGGTATTGTTAATTTGCTCATTTTAGATTAAACCTCGTTGTATTATAAATTTTTAAATAAAATTCCTTTAACCTGATTATTATATCACAATTTTTCTAGAAAGATAGTCCATAATATGATAAAATTAGATAGTTTAAAGCGAAACAATATCGTTTTACCTTATTTTTACGTGTTCAGGGTGTTAAGAAAGGTAGCAGATTGATATGAGAAAAAGAGATATGACCTTTGCTTCGGCGGTGCTTGAGGCGATAGATGCGATTTTGGCTCTTGCGTATATAGGCTTACAGATTTATTATGGAGTGTGCTATCACATACAGGTATTTAAGTTTGTGGCCAATATACTTGTGCTTTTGCTTGTATACATTGCAATCACATGGCTGCAGCATTATCCGGAAAAGCTCAATCACATAGCAGCAGAGCTGTGTGTCGGCAATATCAGAAAGTATTCACTCAGGCTTTTGACGTTTGTAAAGCTTGTTTTTACAGCGGGGCTTTTGGTGCCATGTGTGTGTGATGCGTTTGGAATAGCAATCCGCGATGTATACAGCCTTATTATGATAGGGCTCATCCTTGTGGTGACGGCATATTATGAGTACAGGATATTTCAGGAGATAAAGTCATTACGGAAATAATATAGGAGAAATAAAATGCAGCTTAGTATAGAAGAAGTAAAAAAGCTGGATAGTAACAGCTATCAGATAATAGATATAAGAAGTGAGGAAGAGGTGGCGCACGGTGCCATAAAGGGAGCACTCAATATTCAGGCGGAGGAAATAGAGTCAGATGAGAGAGTGCCGCATGATAAGAAGCTTGTCATAGTCTGCAGCCGTGGTAAGACGAGCGTGGATGTGGCAGAGTATCTCACAGAAAAGGGCTTTGATGCGGCAAGCTTAAAGGGAGGCTATATAAGCTGGCTGCTTGATGCCATGAAAGAGGATGAGGTGGCAGAGCGCGATATAAAGGCAGATGTGGAGCAGAGCATCAGAAAGAAATTTAAGAAATCCATCTGGCGCAAGTTTACAAAGGCGATAAATACCTATGAGCTTGTAAAGCCGGGAGATAAGATTGCAGTGTGTATCTCGGGCGGCAAGGATTCCATGCTCATGGCAAAGCTTTTTCAGGAGCTTAAGCATCACAACAAGTTTGATTTTGAGGTGAAGTTTCTCGTCATGGACCCGGGCTACAATGAGGCAAACAGACATGTCATCGAGGAAAACTGCAGGAACCTTGGCATCCCTGCCACTATTTTCGAGTCAGATATATTTGATGCTGTATATGATATCGAAAAATCGCCATGCTATTTATGTGCGAGGATGAGAAGAGGACATCTGTATGCTTTTGCAAAGGAGCTTGGCTGCAACAAAATTGCGCTCGGACATCACTATGATGATGTTATCGAGACGATACTCATGGGCATGCTCTACGGCGCACAGGTACAGACCATGATGCCTAAGCTTCACAGCACAAACTTTGAGGGCATGGAGCTTATCAGGCCGCTTTATTTAGTCAGGGAGGACGATATCAAGGCATGGCGTGATTACAACGGTCTGCATTTCATACAGTGTGCCTGCAAGTTTACAGATACCTGTACCACCTGCAATAATGAGGAAAACCGCTCAAAGCGTGTTGAGATAAAGCAGCTCATTGCTAATCTTAAAAAGGTGAATCCTTTTGTCGAGGCAAATATATTTAAGAGCGTGGAGAATGTAAATCTGGCTACGGTTGTAGCATATAAAAAGGATGGTATAAAGCACAGCTTCCTAGAGCACTATGATGAATAATATAGATATATTTCAGGAGGGTATTGTATGGCAGATATCATGGATTATATTGACTGGCGCGGAGATATAGGCTTTGATGAGGTGCATGTAAATGAGGTGGACGGACTGATTTTTTCACAGCTTATCTATGTGCAGATGAAGCCCTATATGCCGGAGGCAAAGAAGTCATACCTTACGATAAAACAGCTTTCAAGCCTTTACTGTGCGGACCACAGTGATGACGAGATTGAGCAGATGCCGAATCTTTTCCGCCACTCCGCGAGGCTGCTTCAAAAGCTGGCGCACTCAAGGCGCTATGCTGACTGTATTTTGAGATATTATATATACGATATAAGTGAAAAAGAGGAGTCGCAGTTTTCTGCGGTTACTATAGAGCTGCCTGACGGCACATATTTCATTTCCTACAGCGGTACAGACCACTCGGTGGTAGGCTGGAAGGAAAACTTTAATCTAAGCTATCTCGATGAGACGCCGGGACAGAACAAGGCGAAAAAATATTTAAAGCAGGTGGCGGCATATATTTGTAATGATGAAAATATCAACAATAAAAGCATAAGTGCAAGAAGACTGTGGATAGGCGGGCACTCAAAGGGTGGAAATCTGGCAGTGTTTGCGGCTATGCATGTGGATAAAGAGGTGCAGGATGCCATTATAAAGGTATATAATTTTGATGGGCCGGGCTTCAATCACAAGATGATATATACGGCAGGCTACAAAAGGATTTTTGACAGAATAGAGACATTTCTGCCGCAGTCGTCCATTGTTGGCTTATTGCTTGAGCATGTGGACGATTATGAGGTGGTAAGAAGCCGCAATTCGGGGCCGCTGCAGCATGATGCTTTTTCATGGGAGATAATGGGCTCCCATATCATAAAGGCTGATGGGCTGGACAAAAACAGTGTGCGCCTTGACAAGACGCTCAGAAACTGGATAGGCAGCATGGATGAGGCGCAGCGAAAGCAGTTTGTTAATGTGCTTTTTTCAATAGCATCGGACTCCAATTTTGAGAACCTAGATCAGATGTCATTTAAGCAGCTTATTGAGATGATAAAGGCTGCCGATGAGCTGTCCAAGGATGACTGGAGCATGCTTAAGGATACAGTAAGACTCCTGATTTCGGCCGGTGTCGGCGTGGTCAGGGATGAAAAGGAGAAATAAATGTTAAATCAGTTTTCAAGAACACAGCTTTTGCTTGGAAAAGATGCGATGGATAGGCTAAAGGGCGCTAGAGTCGCAGTATTTGGAATAGGAGGAGTGGGTGGATATGTCTGCGAGGCGTTAGTCAGAAGCGGTGTAGGAGCGATTGACCTTATCGATGATGACAAGGTGTGCCTTACAAATATAAACAGGCAGATAATCGCAACCAGAAAGACAGTCGGAAAATACAAGACAGACGTGATGGAGGAGAGAATCCATGATATTAATCCGGACGTCAGTGTCGTGACACACAGATGCTTCTTTTTGCCGGAAAATGCTGATGAATTTCCGTTTGATGAGTATGATTATATAGTTGACGCGGTCGATACGGTCACAGCAAAGATTGCGCTTGTAATGAAGGCAGAGGAGAAAAATGTCCCTATCATAAGCAGCATGGGAGCAGGAAATAAGCTGGATGCAAGTGCATTTAAGGTGGCTGATATATATAAGACCAGCATGTGTCCTCTTGCCAAGGTCATGCGCCGTGAGCTTAAAAAACGTGGCGTGAAAAAGCTTAAGGTGGTATACTCTGAGGAGAAGCCTACAAGACCGATTGAGGATATGTCCATAAGCTGCAGAACCAACTGCATCTGCCCACCGGGTGCCGAGCACAAGTGCACGCAGCGCAGGGATATTCCGGGAAGCCTTGCATTTGTGCCATCCGTAGCAGGGCTTATCATCGCAGGCGAGGTGGTACAGGACATAGCCTTTGACAGGGTATGATGAAGAAAATAATTAAGAATATAATTACAAAAAGAGAGGAATAAAAATGCCAGTATTTGATTTTAGCGATACACCGGTAGCAAATGAGCATCCGGAGTGTACATATGAGACATTTCATTCGACAGAGACAAAGGCATCGGCAGATAAACCGATTGTTGTGATAGATAATAAGCAAAAGGAATGGGCGCATCATGCGCTCGGTATGTTTACAAATCCGATAAAGCGTACATCCTTTGAGTTTGAGGATGGTGATGGTGTGACCAGTGCCGATATCCTGCGCATTGATTCGCGCTTCGTGAGCCTTTTTAAGTGGCTTGGCGAAAATCACATAAAGGTTCAGCTTTCAGGAGCCAATACACCTGACGGATACGCAGTATACAGGGTGAGAGAGGTGGCTCTCGGCAGAGGCACAAAGCTGTCTGCGGAGGACGGATTTTTACAGTATATGATGGAGAGGCTCTTTGCGAGCACCATGCCTGAGGATGAGCCTGACCTCGATGATTACGAGGAAGAGGGCGACAGCATGAAGCTTACCAGTATACAGAGCATCACGGATTTCATGACCTGTGCAGGCCGTACACTGCCTGACAATATACTGCTGTGGGCCAGAAGAAACCTTGCAGTTGCGCGTTCAAGCGAGGTATCACCTGAGGAGAGACGCCATGCGCAGAGAGCACTTTCCATCATGATGAATATCCAGTGGAAGGGAAATTACTTTGAAGCAATCGACCCTGTTGAGGCAAGACGCATACTCGATGAGGAGCTCTATGGCATGGAGAGCGTGAAGCAGAGAATCATTGAGACCATTATCCAGATAAACAGGACTCATACACTTCCTGCCTACGGACTGCTGCTCTGTGGACCGGCAGGAACGGGAAAGTCACAGATTGCATATGCGGTTGCGCGTATACTGAAGCTTCCATGGACAACACTCGACATGAGCTCCATAAATGATGCGGAGCAGCTTACAGGAAGCTCAAGAATCTATTCAAATGCAAAGCCGGGAATCATTATGGAGGCATTTTCTCAGGCGGGAGAGTCAAATCTTGTATTTATCATCAATGAGCTCGACAAGGCCTCAAGCAAAAACGGTAACGGAAATCCGGCAGATGTGCTTTTGACACTGCTTGACAATCTGGGCTTTACAGACAACTATATGGAGTGTATGGTGCCGACAGTCGGAGTATATCCGATTGCCACAGCCAACGATAAATCCCAGATTTCAGCACCTCTTATGTCGCGTTTTGCGGTGATTGATATTCCGGACTATACCGATGAAGAGAAGAAGGTCATCTTCCAGAGATTCGCCCTGCGCAAGGTATTTGAGCGAATGGGAATGAAGGAGGAGGAGTGTGTTCTCACAGAGGACGGACTTGATGCGGTGATTAAGCTTCACGAGAACACATCAGGTATAAGAGATCTCGAGCAGGCTGCAGAGCATCTGGCAGCAAATGCACTTTATCAGATAGAGGTTGATAAGGTAAAGCAGGTGGTATTTGATGCCGAGGCTGTTTTTGAGCTTTTAGGCTAGCAGGATATATTACGGATACAGGAATTGTTACGAAAATAAAAGGAGATTGTCAGGATGAGAGAATTTGGAAAATCCAGAAAATTAGATAATGTGCTTTACGATGTTAGAGGACCGGTGGTGGATGAGGCGGCCCGCATGGAGGAAAACGGCACAAATGTGTTGAAGCTCAATATAGGAAATCCGGCGCCGTTTGGCTTCAGGACACCTGATGAGGTGATATATGATATGTCACGCCAGCTCACGGACTGTGAGGGGTATTCCAATTCAAAGGGACTTTTTTCTGCAAGAAAAGCAATCATGCAATATGCACAGCTCAAAAAGCTTCCTAATGTGACGGTTGAGGATATCTACACCGGAAACGGAGTCAGCGAGCTTATAAACCTAAGCATGTCAGCGCTTCTTGACAATGGTGATGAGGTGCTTGTGCCGGCACCGGACTATCCGCTTTGGACAGCCTGCGTTACACTTGCGGGAGGCACGGCAGTGCACTATATCTGTGATGAGCAGTCAGAGTGGTATCCTGATATAGAGGATATCAAAAAGAAGATTACAGACAAGACAAAGGCCATCGTAATAATAAACCCTAACAACCCTACAGGAGCGCTCTATCCAAGGGAGGTGCTGCAGCAGATAGTTGATGTGGCAAGAGAGCACGAGCTCATGATTTTTTCGGATGAGATATATGACAGGCTTGTGATGGATGACTATGAGCATGTATCTATTGCATCGCTTGCACCTGACCTCTTCTGTGTGACCTTCAGCGGTCTTTCAAAGTCACATATGATAGCTGGCTACCGTATCGGATGGATGGTTTTAAGCGGCAATAAGGCGCTTGGAAAGGACTATATCGAGGGACTCAACATGCTCTCAAACATGCGTCTTTGCTCGAATGTTCCGGCGCAGTCGATAGTGCAGACTGCTTTAGGCGGATATCAGAGTGTAGGTGAGTATATTGTGCCGGGTGGACGAATCTATGAGCAGAGAGAGTACATCTACAAGGCATTAAACGATATACCGGGAATTTCGGCAGTAAAGCCAAAGGCAGCATTTTACATATTCCCAAAGATTGATACTGCAAGGTTCAACATCACAAATGATGAGCAGTTTGCACTGGATCTGCTTCGTGAGAAGAAGATACTCATCATCCACGGCGGCGGCTTCAACTGGGATAAGCCTGATCACTTCAGAGTGGTTTATCTGCCTAGAACAGAGATATTAAAGGATGCTACAGGCAAGCTTGCAGATTTTCTGGCTTCATATAAGCAGAAATAATTATGGGAATAGATTATTATTGGTATAGATAATTATAAAACATATAACATATAAGCTCCGGCACAGAAAACTTATTTGTGACCGGAGTTTTTTATATTAAGCTGTAAAATTTATTAAAAGTAACCTACCTGTAACTTTACATCATGTATTATACACTTGTATCGCGGGGCTGCTGCACTTTAGAAGGCAGACCGCACAGCACACAAAAAATGCATAGAGAAGAAAAGGAGAATTAAATGGAACTGCTTAAAGTAGAACACTTATCAAAAATATATGGCACCGGAGAAAATCAGGTCAAGGCTTTGGACGATGTGTCATTGAGCGTGGAAAAGGGAGAATTTGTGGCAATAGTCGGGGCGAGCGGCTCCGGAAAATCCACACTGCTTCATCTGCTCGGAGGTGTTGACAGACCAACAAGCGGAAAGGTGTATATAAACGGCACTGATATTTTTGCAATGAATGATGATGAGCTTGCCATATTCAGAAGAAGACAGGTGGGCATCATTTATCAGTTTTATAATCTGATACCTATATTAAATGTGGAGGAAAACATGGCAATCCCGATGGAGCTTGACGGAAGAAAGGTGGAAAAAGCACAGATGGATGACATGCTTTTGCGCCTTGGACTTACAGAGAGACGTACGCATCTGCCAAATGAGCTCTCAGGAGGACAGCAGCAGCGTACATCTATAGGAAGAGCCCTGATTACGAGACCGTCTATAGTGCTCGCGGATGAACCGACCGGAAACCTGGATACCAAGGCAAGCAACGAGATTATGCATCTCTTAAAGACCTCAAACAGTGAGCTCAACCAGACAATTATCATGATTACACACAATATGGAGCTTGCAAAGGCGGCTGACCGCACAATAATGATAGAGGATGGTAAAATCAGATGAATTTGATGAAGACACTCACATTAAAAAACTTAAAGCTTAACAGGAAAAGAACTATTGTCACGATAGTCGGAATAATTCTTGCAACAGCGCTTTTGTCGGCGCTTGTCACACTTGTGTCAAGCTTTCAGTACAGTATGATTGAATACCAGAAGCAAAAGGACGGCGACTTTCATGTGAAATTTTCGAATGTGAAAATGTCTGAGCTTTCGGAGTTTAAAAACAACAGAAATATCGAAAGCACGTTTGAGACGATGGGTATGGGCTTTGCAAAGCTAGACGGCTGCAAGAATGAGGATAAGCCGTATGCGTATGTCATGGCAACAGATGAGGCCGGCTTTGAGAGAGGCTGCTTTAACCTGATAGAGGGGCGCATGGCAAAAAATGAGGATGAGATAGTCATTCCAAGGCACTTAAAGACAAACGGACGAATCGACATAAAGGTGGGAGATGAGATAACACTGGATGTCGGAAAGCGATATGATTCAAACACCGAAAGTGTCATAGGAGAAAACTGTGCATATGAGCATGAGGCAGAGACGCTTACCGATACTGTGACAAAGCGCTACAAGGTGGTCGGCATCATGGAAAGACCGGGCTATGGAATGGAGGACTATAGTGCCGCCGGATATACATTTGTCACATACTCTGATGAGCTGGCAGCAATTGATAACGGCTCAAAGAGTGAGGCAGGCGAAGCTGACACTACACTCACAGTGTACAGCAGATATACTCAAAAGGCTTTAAGAAACAAGGATGCTGTGACCGCAGATATAATTGGCGTGGATGAAAAGCTGTTTGCGAAAGCGAATAATTCATCTGTTGAAATGACTGCTGAGGAGAGTGACAGGTTTCTTAAAGAGATGGAAAATGCAAAATATGATATATATATGAATGTCTTCCTTATAAGCTATGAGTGCGTTTTCCCGATTGACGGCTCATTTAAAGCACTGTTTACAGTAGCCGCTGTTGTAGCTTTGATAATCATACTGACATCAGTGTACTGCATCAAAAACAGCTTCAACATATCAATCACAGAAAAAATCAGGCAGTATGGCATGCTTGCAAGCGTGGGTGCTACGAGGCGCCAGATAAAAAGCAGCGTTAAGACAGAGGCAGCAATGCTTGGAGTGGTTGGTATTCCGGTGGGTACCATGAGCGGTATTTTGGCATCGCTCATACTTGTCAAGGTGGTAAATGCGCTGTCAGCAGGCTGGCTTAACTTTGCTTTGAGCTTTCATACTTCCATGCCTGCACTTATTCTTGCTGTGATACTGAGTATAGCGACCATTTATTTCTCAGCAACAGGCAGTGCAAGAAGGGCCGCAAAGGTCACACCGCTTGAAGCAATAAGAAACACAAAGGAGATTAAAATAAAGTCATCAAAGCTTAAGATACCGGCGATTATAGGCAGAATCTGGGGTATCGGAGGCGTTATCTCATATAAGAATATAAAGAGGAACAATAAAAAGTACAGAACCACAGTGACATCTATTGTCATCTGCTCAGTAACCTTTATTGTGATATCATACTTTATGTCTATGGCCTTTAGCGTTGTTGGGATGTCATATGCATCAGCAGATTACAATATCGGAATAAATATGTCATATGAAAAAGACATTCATATTGATATCGAAAAGCTCTCTAAGCTTGTGAGCGGTATTGAAGGAGTTGATGATTATCTGGTTGGAGCCGGCTATGATTTCGATGTCAGGAAGCCTAAGTATACAAAGGAATATGGAGAGTATTGCAGGCAGGTTTATGACAACAGTGAGGATGTCTCACAAATGTTTTTAATCACGGTTTTGGATGACAAATCGTATGATAAGTATGCGTCTGACGCAGGCATAAAAAATGCAGCTGCAGGAGCAATTCTTGTGAATAAAGGCACATTTGATGTGTACAATGAGAACAGCTTGAAATACGTCAAAAAAGAGATGGAGCTGTACAAATATAAAGCAGGAGATACAATCGAGTGTGGCTACAATGTGTATGATGATGCTTCTTCTGATGACAATGCAGTGGAAGGCGATACAGAAAGCAGCACAGAAATTAACACAGAGGATAACAGTGGATACGTTGACGAGGAAACAATAAATAACGGAGTCAGAAAGACTCTGGATGTAACTATTGCAGGTGTCACAGACAAGGTACCGATCAGTTATAAGGGCTATAGCTATGCAACACTTTTGTTTATGAACAAAAAGGGCTTTGAAAGCCTATGGGCTGACGGCAAAAGTAATGAGCTCAAACAGAGATATGTGTCATATTCGGCATATGTGGTTGCAGAAAATGCAGATGAATATCAGGATACATTCGAAAAGGAGACGGAAGGAAATCCTGAGTATTCGCAGATTAGTTTTTATGTCAGCAATCTGGATAAGCAGATGCGCGATGAAAAGTCACTCTTTACACTGCTTGGAGTATTTGCATACGGACTTATTGTGGTCATTGCCTTAATAGGAATCACAAATATCATCAATACCTTAAGCACCGGAATGGAGCTTAGAAGCCGCGAATTTGCCACACTAAGAAGCATTGGAATGACAGATAAGCAGTTTGCGGGGATGGTCAGGCTCGAGAGTGTGTTTATATCTGTAAAGGCACTTGTAATAGGTGTACCGCTTGGGATTTTAATAAGCTATCTCTTATGTGTTATTATGAACAGGATGGATGGCGCAATCATTTATGAGCCGCCGTATAAAGCAATTATATTGTGTATAGTGGTTGTAATAATGCTGATTTATGCTATCATGAAACTATCAATGACGAAGCTTAGACACAATAACATTGTTGAGACGATCAAAAATGAAAATCTGTAGGAAATGCGGGAGCTGATATGAAAAAAATACTTCTCATAGAGGACAATAAAGGAATAACAGAGGGACTGTGTGATACCTTTACAGAACCTGAATATGAGCTTTTGACAGCAGAAAATTTAAAGGAGGCTGGGGCGCTTTTGAGTGAGCATCCCGGCCTTGTGCTGCTTGATGTGTCGCTTCCTGATGGGAACGGCTTTGATTTTTACAGCGAAAGGCTGGAAAAAGAAAGAACGCCGGTGATTTTTCTTACCGCAAGGGAGGAGGAAAACGATATAGTAAAGGGCCTTGAGCTTGGAGCGGAGGATTATATCACAAAGCCTTTTTCCGTAAGGGAGCTTGTGGCGAGGGTAAACCGCGTATTTTTACGAAGGAAAAATGATGACAGCTCATCTGTCATACACGCAGGAAGCATAAGCTATGATTTGGACAAAAAGGAAGCAATAAGGGCTGGACAGATGATTGCTCTTTCAAGTCTTGAAAACCGCATACTTGATCTGCTTTTTACAAATCACGACAAGGCGGTGTCCAGAAATGCCGTGCTTGACTGCATCTGGGAGGCGACAGGCAACGATGTGTATGACCATACAGTGACTGTCTATATGAAGCGCATCAGGGCAAAGCTTGGTGAGGATGTGATAAAGACTGTGAAGGGAATCGGGTATCGTGTTGATTCAAGTGAAGCTCTTTAAACAGTATCGGCTGACAGAGACAGTTCCCGGGGGAAAGCATGAGAAAGAAGAAATATAATTTAGAGAACAGAAAACATTTTGTGTATTTTGCAATAATATATACATGTATATGTGTGACGGTTATGGCTTTTACCGTCTTTTTTCAGTACAGGGCATATACGAAAAACTATAACGCCACAGTGGCTAAGCTATGTGCACTCATTCATGAAAAATATCCCGATGTATCAGATGGCAGCATAGCCGGGATTCTAAATGACAGCAGCTTCGATAGTGATTATACAAATTTAAAAAGCGCAGAGACGCTCTTTAAAAAATACGGCATTGATATGGAAAAGGATTCTGCGGTTTTGTCAAATGAAAAAGCGCTTAAAGGAGCACTTGGGCTTGACATATTTCTTGTTGTGATTTTTGCAGGGGGCTTTTGCCTTTACATTATGATTATGAGGCTTAGCTTTAAAAAACAGGTCCGACAGGCTGCGGATTATCTGCGCCGCATAAATCAGGGAGACTACAGACTCGTTATGTCAGATAGCACAGAGGGAGAGCTTTCTATACTAAAGGGAGAGCTTTACAAGACAGCAATCTATTTGAGGGAATCTGCGGAAAATGCAAAGGCAGACAAGCTTTTGCTAAAGGATGCGCTTTCTGACATATCGCATCAGCTTAAGACACCACTCACATCACTTTCGATAAATCTGGAAAATCTGGAAGCTAATCCGGATATGGCGCCTGAAAACAGAAACAGGATAATGCGCAGGGCAAAGCACGATGTGGACAATATATCGCATATGGTGCAGGCTATCCTTAAGCTTTCAAGACTTGAAGCGGATGTTGTGGAGTTTGATGAGAAGGATATACTGCTGTCTGAAATTGTGGCTGAGGCTGCGGACAATGTGATGGCACTTTGCGATTTGAGGGATGTAAGGCTGTCCATAGATGAAGGCTCTGATAAGGATGCCTGTATACATGCTGATGCATACTGGCAGTGTGAGGCTATTACAAACATAGTAAAAAATGCTGTAGAGCACGCAGAGAGTGAGGTAAGGATAGGCTTTTACAGGTATGAGATGTATGCCGAGATAACAGTGCAAAACGATGGAGAGACCATAAGTGATGAGGACAAAAAGCATATTTTCACGCGCTTTTACAGCGGCAGCGGACAGCCGGCGGACAGCATCGGAATAGGACTTTCGCTGGCGGAAGCGATTGTGCGTCATGACAATGGATATATCCTTGTGGAGGATTGTAAAAAAGATATATTAGAAGATACATTAAATGAAAAAAATGAATGCAGTGGCACACGCTTTGTGGTAAGATATCTGTGATAAGTTGAGAAAAATTATCAATAAATATACTAGGAAGCGATAAAATGACACTAAAAGAACTTGGCATAGGACAGAGTGCCAGAATACTTACAGTAGGCGGTGAGGGCGCGCTGCGCCAGCATTTTCTGGATATGGGAGTAATCCCAAAGGCCGAAGTAACAGTTATCAAATTTGCCCCGATGGGAGACCCGATGGAGCTTCAGGTGCATGGCTATGAGCTCACTTTAAGGCTTGATGATGCGGCTCAGATTGAGGTAGAATTAATTGACAGCCGTTCAAGAAAGCATGAGGGTCCTAAAAAGATAAGCAACACAGCCCATCCCGGACTTGGTGAGGAGGGCAAATACCATGTGAAGGGCAGTGGTAATCCTCTGCCGGAGGGTGAGAAGCTCACATACGCACTTGTGGGTAATCAGAACTGCGGCAAGACAACACTTTTCAATCAGCTTACAGGCTCAAACCAGCATGTGGGCAATTTCCCGGGAGTGACGGTGGACAGAAAGGATGGCGCAATCAAAGGACATCCGGACACATCAATCACTGACTTGCCCGGTATTTACTCAATGAGCCCTTATACAAATGAGGAGATTGTGTCGAGAAACTTTGTGCTCGATAACAAGCCAAAGGCCATAATCAATATCGTAGATGCGACTAATATCGAGAGAAACCTGTACCTTACTATGCAGCTTCTTGAGATGGATATACCGATGGTTATCGCACTCAATATGATGGATGAGGTGACGGCAAACTCAGGCTCCATAGATGTAAATAAAATCGAGGGACTTTTAGGAGTGCCTGTTGTACCGATTTCAGCAGCAAAGAATCAGGGTGTTGATGAGCTGGTGCGCCACGCGATACACATTGCAAAGTATCAGGAGCGCCCGGGCAGACAGGATTTCTGTGATGAGAATGATTTCGGCGGTGCCGTGCACAGATGTATACACGCGGTCAGCCACCTGATTGAGGACCATGCAAAGCTCGCCGGAGTTCCAATCCGATTTGCAGCAACCAAGATTATCGAGGGAGATGCACTTATATTAGAGCAGCTTCATCTTGACGAGAATGAGAAAGATGCAATAGAGCATCTGATTGTCCAGATGGAGAAGGAGCGAGGTCTAGACAGAAGTGCCGCGATTGCGGATATGCGCTTTACATTCATTGAGAAAATCTGCGAGAGCACTGTGGTAAAGCCAAAGGAGAGCAGGGAGCGTATCAGAAGTGAACGTATCGACCGCATCCTTACAGGCAAATACACAGCAATACCTTGCTTTATAGTGATAATGCTTGCTGTATTTTATCTGACCTTCAACGTAATCGGAGCAGGTCTTCAGTGGCTTTTGGAGCAGGGCATAGGAGCACTGACAGCACTGACGGATAAGGCGCTCACAGCGGCAGGCGTGAATGCGGTGCTGCACGGACTGGTAATAGACGGCATCTTTCAGGGTGTCGGAAGCGTATTAAGCTTTTTGCCGATTATCGTGACACTGTTCTTTTTCTTATCACTCATGGAGGACAGCGGATACATAGCGAGGGTTGCGTTCTTCATGGACAAGCTCCTTCGTAAGATAGGACTTTCCGGACGAAGCATAGTACCTATGCTCATAGGCTTCGGCTGTACAGTGCCTGCTGTCATGGCGACACGTACACTGCCAAGTGAGAGAGACCGTCGAATGACTATACTCCTCACACCATTTATGAGCTGTTCGGCAAAATTGCCAATTTATGCATTCTTTGTTAGTGCATTTTTCCCGAAGCATGGCGGACTTGTCATGGGAGGACTGTATTTCATTGGCATAGTTGTCGGAATACTTTTCGCTTTTATCTACAGAAAGACGCTGTTTAGGGGTGACGCAGTACCGTTTGTCATGGAGCTGCCAAACTACAGGATGCCGGGCGCCAAGAATGTGTGCCAGCTCCTCTGGGAAAAGGCAAAGGACTTTTTGCAGAAGGCATTTACAGTAATACTTATTGCCACAATGCTTATATGGTTCTTACAGAGCTTTGACATACACTTTAAC
>ERZ1026854.825-NODE-825-length-21021-cov-7.162692_pt1 | contig 21021 bp, 16 predicted proteins | sample MGYA00380157_ERZ1026854 | MGnify/ENA primary metagenome ERZ1026854 (study PRJEB33269, sample SAMEA4719793) | human gut metagenome | biome: human-associated habitat; feature: organic feature; material: feces | place: Cameroon | collected 2013-10 ... | reverse complement strand
TCTGCGGAACGAAGCGGAAGGTGTAGGTCGAGTCTGCTTTCTGCTGCGCAATGACAGGAAAAGTTACCGTCATCAGCCACAGAAACAGGGTAAGAAAAGTGATTTTTCTGCTCATATAAACTTGAATTTATTATCTTTGTTTTCTCCAAAGGTAATAAATTCCATTCAGCGCCCAACGATATTACAAAAACTTTTTCTGTTGAAATACAGCGTTTTATAGAAATTGTCGTTTGAGCACTTTTTAAATTGTCGTTTGAGCACTTTTTTTGTCGAATTAGCACTTTTTTGTCGCGTGAGCACTTTTTGAAAATGGGCTTCCGAGACCTTTTTCATCGGCTGTTTACCACACATATTATTCCAGTGAGTTTCATTGAAAATCCGAATGGGGAGATGAAAAATATTATGCCGGGATATGAAAAGTATTGCATATGGAAAGATGAAAAAAATAAGAAACCTGAAAAAAATAAACTGCTTCAGATTTGTCAATTATTTTTGAGTATAGATTTCTTTTGGAAGAGGGAGTGTACTGGAGGTACATGACTGATGAGAAAATAAATATAGACCGAAAAGAATGAAAAAGATGATGCAGGTTATTTTTTTGAAGGTTTCTAAAGTTTGATGCAAGGAATTATAGAATAGTGGATTATATGTTTGAGAAACCATTAAAAACCATTAAACTATGAACACAAGACATTTATTCCTCCCATTACTCATCTGCTTGGTAGGAAGCGTCTCTTGCGAAGGATGGCTTCCCGAAAATGAGACACCGACCGGTCTTATTACCGTTGACAAACAATTCTACTGCACTCTGAACAAGCTCGAAGGAGATGAGACAGATGGAAATCAGAAATGGGTTTTCTATGACGGAGAAAAAATGCGAGTTACTGTAACCGGATACCGATGCCGTTGCGAGGACCCAAGTCACATCCCTTTTACGTTGGGAAAAATACAGATTGACCTTCCGGATGTCGCCACAATGATGGATATCCCGCTTGAGCGCAAAGAAGGAGACCATTATATAAGTGGTAATAAATCCGTATCAGAGGTTGTCCTCAATAAATACGAGGTAGCAAAAGATGGAGAGCTTCTAAAGTTCGACCTCTCGATTACCCTATCTCGTGAAACAAAGGGAGATATCCGCGTCCAATACTTCAAAGGTCCGATAAGTTAAGGAGGGGCTATAAGCCCCGAGTGGACCACGCCGAAGGCAATAGATACCCCTAATAGGGGTCGCAGACGCCAGTCCGCGTGGGTAACGACAGAGTCGCTTTTCCAAAAGTGGATTTTAAAAATAATTTCACTTTTCTAAAAGTGTTTTGTATCTTTGCATTGAGAAATGCAATGAATTATGGAACTGGCAGACATTCGTCCTATAGTGGCGTTTTACCATGGTAAACTCGCCAAAGCGACACTTGATTTCAAACGCTATCTATACCCTAAGATCAATTGGGATGCACGTGTTATTGGTATAAAGGGAGAGCGCGGTGTCGGTAAGACAACCATGCTTTTACAGCGGATCAAGGAGAAGTATAGCAATCCTGATGACACGTTCTATATCTCCCTGGACCACTTTTGGTTTCGGACGCACGAGCTACAGGATCTCGTCGAGTTTATGTATAGAAGGGGTATAACCGAGTTCTACATTGACGAAGTCCACAAATACAAGGATTGGAGTATCATTCTCAAAAATCTTGTGGATGAGCATGACGACCTCAGAATTGTCTACACCGGTTCCTCCTTGCTTGAGATAGACAACGCTAAAGTGGATATGTCCAGAAGGCAGACGCCGTATACGCTTAAGGGAATGTCTTTCAGGGAGTACATGGAATACGAAGGCATTATGAAAATGAATGCGGTCCCTTTGGAAGAGCTCCTTAATAACCACGTTTCCATTGCTATGGATATCTCAGCCAATACTAAGATTCTGGTAGCTTTCGAGTCCTATCTGCGCACCGGCGTATATCCTTTCTACAAAGATGCCGGTCAGGACTTCCTTGTGCGCCTCAAGGAAGTCGTGGACACTGTTATAGAAAGTGACCTGCCGGCCGTTGAAAAGATAACTTTTGATACCATCGAGAAGTGTAAGAAACTCCTGATGATTATTGCGGAAAATGTTCCTTTGCAGCCAAACGTGGACAGATTGGCTGCATCGTTGGGAACCACCCGCGATACGCTGCTGAAGCTTCTCTACAAATTGGACAAGGCAGAAATCTTGGAACTTCTGACCGTCGAGCTGAAGAGCTATAAGAAGCTGGTCAACCCGGAAAAGATTTATCTGGGTAACACCAATCTGATGTACGCCTTATCACCTAAAATTGAAGTAGGGACACTTCGGGAGACATTCTTTATTGATCAGTTTGCATCAGTCGGAACTGTTCAGATGCCCACGAAGGGAGACTTCCTTGTGAATGACAAATATCTGTTCGAGGTAGGCGGTGAGGGAAAGAGTTTCGAGCAGATTGCAGATATCCCCAATAGTTACCTGGCCATTGATGGCATTGAGAGCGGATATGGAGCACGTGTACCCTTATGGCTGTTTGGCCTTCTGTATTAGCCAACCATAATTGGGCGACTACTTTTTCAGCTGACCAGCCAGCCGTCGACGGTGTGGGTCTCGGAGGAGAAATTGATGCCGAGTCTGATGATTTGCTTGCCGGAGGCGAGGAACGGCTTGTCGTAGCCCTTTTCCTCTATCTGCTTGAGAGCGATTTCAGGCGACTGGTCGCGCTTGAGCTCGATGATATAGACATATTTGTCGGTGTCGAAAATGATGTCTATGCGGCCGCGAGATGTGTGATACTCGGTCTTGACATAGAGTCCCATCATCTTGAGCATCACCGACATCGTGTTCTGGAAGTAGAGTTCGAGGTCTCCTTGGATTTCGTAGTCATTGCCTGAGAGGAATGCGGTGAAACGGGTCATAAAGGAATCGACGTCACCGCGTTCGATGTCATCGACAAAACTATAAACAGAGAACTCATCGCCAATAAGGGCCGGAGCGTAGAGCTGGCTGAGTGAATGGAGAAAACCTGCAGCGACCTCTTCGTTTGGGTAGTCGAGATTGTAGGCATTGAAACGGGAGTCATATCCCTTGATTGTCAGATAACCGGTCTGATACATCAAGGTTATCGGATTCTGACTTTCACTGTTCGTACCTATCAGAGCCCATGATGGAACGCAGTCCTCAGTAATACTATTAAGATTATTGCGCTCTAGTTTGAGGCAATGCGTTATGAATTCAGGTATTTGGGATTCGTATAGAAAAGAACCGAATTCATTGGTCCTAAAGCAGTTCAGCAGAAAAGACGGATTATATACACTATGAACATTCTCACAGAAATGATAGCCACCATACTTGGCTTTCAATTTGGCGTAGCATTCACTTTTTGTGAGTCCATTGTTTTCAGCGAGTTTCTCCACACTATCGTCGAAATACGACTTCAATTCATCCTCCGAAACACCGCAGATGTCAGAATACCTCAAATCCATTGATATGTCCATCAGATTGTTCAAAGAACTGAAAACACTCATCTTGCCGAGTTTCGTCACTCCTGCAAGGAATGCAAAACGGATGAAGCCATCTTTGCCTTTAATAACGCTATAAAAACCCTGAAGTTCGCGACGAAAACAGTCCATCAACTCCGGATTATCAATATTATCAACTACCGGTTTGTCATACTCGTCTATGAGAATCACTACTCCATTGCCCGCCTTTCTGTAGGCGGCCTCAATGACTGCGGCAAAACGGGCAGCCGGTTCTTCAAACCTGTCAGTAACTCCAAACTGGCTTTCCCACGCCAACAAATGTTGATCAAATTTACCGGCAAGGTCAACAAGGGATGTATAGCGGCTCCCTGTCAAATCCAGATGTAGAACAGGAGATGTCGTCCAGTTCTTTTCCAGTTTCTCAATAGCCAATCCCTTAAAGAGTTCCTTCCGTCCCTGAAAATACGCCTCCATTGTCGAGACAAGCAGGCTCTTCCCGAAACGACGCGGACGACTCAAAAAATAATAGCTCCCCGTTGCAGCAAGTTTATAGATCTGAGCAGTCTTGTCCACATAGACAAATCCGCCTGTCCTCATCTTCTCAAAATTCTGGATTCCAATCGGGTACAACATAATCTTCAGAGTTTTATCTAACCGACAAAGTTAGCAAACAATTTTCACAACTCAAGCAAGGACTATTGGATATTGATTCAATTGTACGTTGTGCAAATGCGCTTGCGTGAAAGGCCAAAGCGCAGTAGCTCGTGTTTCTAAAAGGCGGGCAAAATAAAGGAGGTTTTAGCAAGCGTAAAAATAAATTGAACTAAATTTGCATCATATTTATTGAAGAAGTATTTTTTGATAATCTTCCATATTTTGAAGTTATGGATTCACGGAGATCAGGAGAATTTTATAATATCGCATGTTTTAAATATAGAAAACCCCAATGTTAAATCTCATAGTTTTGTTTGGTGGTGCTTCAAGCGAGCACGACATATCAATTCTTTCAGCAAAGAATGTAGTTTCATTTATTGATGCAGAATTGTATCAGTTATTCATTGTATACATTACAAAAGATGGCTTATGGAAATATATACCACAAAAAGACGATATTTCCCTTGATTTAGTTAATCAAGAACAAGCCTTTAGTGAAGTATCTTTACTAAGAACAAGAGAAAAAACGAGTCTACAGTTTGTAGAGAATGGAAAGGAACTTTGTAATCCAAATATTGTTTTTCCTGTTTTACACGGAAAAAATGGAGAAGATGGAGTTATCCAAGGCTTACTTCAGTCTCTACAGATACCTTATGCTGGTCCTAGTTTAATTGCTGCGGCAATTTCTATGGATAAAGCAACAACAAAAGACATAGTAAGAGGATTAGGAGTAAAAGTCTCAAAAGACATCGTGATAAGAAAAGGAGAACAAGTTCCAATATTTTCAGAAGTAATCAAGGTATTAAGACTTCCGTTTATCGTAAAACCGTCAAGGGCTGGCTCTTCGTTTGGTGTTAGTATAGTACAGAAAGAAGAAGATTATCTTAAAGCAATCGAATCTGCCTTTTTATGTGATTCCAAGATTTTATTTGAAGAATTTATACAAGGAAGAGAAATAGAATGTGGTGTTTTAGGTAATTATTCCCCAAAAGCATCTACAGTTGGGGAAATTTCATATCCGACTAATTTTTATTCCTATGAAGCAAAGTATAAAAATACACAATCTCAAATTCACATACCAGCTCTTGTTTCAGAAAATGTAATTAAAACAATCCAGGATTATTCTAAAAAGATTTACAAGTCTTTGAATTGCCTTGGATTCGCACGGGTAGATTTTTTCCTAACACAAAACGGAGAGGTTATTTTCAATGAATTGAATTCTATTCCGGGATTTACTGATAGGAGTATGTTTCCACTTTTATGGCAATATGAAGGAATATCTCAATCAAATTTAATTAATGAGATTATCAAATTAGGACTCGAGGCTTATAATGATAACTTATGTTAAAAGATAAGGTGACAAAAATTAAGAGGAAAAGAATAACTAAATTTGAGAAATTATGACCAACGACAGGAAAACGACGCCGGAGCACGTGACTTCACTCGCAGAATACGAAGTTTTTGTGTTTGGTAGCAATAAGGAGGGACAACACTGGGGCGGAGCTGCCAAATTTGCTTATGACAATTTTGGCGCGGAGTGGGGTGTCGGAATCGGAATGACAGGTCAAAGCTATGCAATACCGACTATGGATGGAGACCTCGAAATAATCCGCAGCTATGTGAAAGACTTCACCGATTATGCGAAAGCACACCCGGAACAGACATTTTTGGTCACTCCGATCGGATGTGGGATTGCAGGATGGAGGGCGGCGGAAATCGCGCCGCTTTTCAAAGAAGCGTCAAGACTTGACAATGTGTCCCTTCCGGAATCGTTCTGGAACATAATAGAAATGACAGCTATCGAGGCCATACGGAGAAGACATTCGGTGCGAAGATACCGGACGAAGCCAATACCTGACGAGATACAGGAACAGTTGCGTCAGGCCATTCAGAAGGTTAACGAAGAGGGCGCCCTTCACGTCCAACTTGTAATCGACGAGCCGAAGGCGTTCAGCGGCCCGATGGCATACGGGAAATTCTCCGGTGTAACGAATTATCTTGTTATGGCGGGAACAAAGGCAGATGACCTTGACGAGCGCATCGGCTACTATGGGGAGCGTCTTGTTCTGCTCGCCCAGCAGTTGGGTCTCAATTCCTGCTGGGCCGGAGTAAGTTATAGAAAAATCAGCGGGACATACGAGCTCAAACCGGACGAGAAGATTGGCTGCTACATCGCTCTCGGCTACGGGGAAACACAGGGCATACAGCACAAGTGCAAGTCCGTAGAAGAAATCAGCAACGTCAGCGGCAGGACACCATCGTGGTTCTATGACGGAGTCGAGGCTGCCAGACTTGCTCCGACAGCGGTAAACCAGCAGAAATTCTTCATAGAGTACCTCGGCAAGGTAGACGGTGGTCTTCCCAAAGTCCGCATCAGCAAAGGATTCTCTATGATCGGCTACACACAGATGGATATGGGTATCGCCAAACTGCATTTTGAAATCGGTGCCGGGAAGGAGAATTTCGACTGGGTTACGGAGTGATTTCAAAGACACAGCCGCCTCCTTCTCTAATTTGAAGGAAGACGGCTGCGATACGGATGGAAACGAGCAAACTACCACACTCTATCGAGTTCTGTAGTACCCTTTAATATAAACACGTTTGCCATTAATCACTCTGAAATGACCCTGGACAAAAACCGGCTTACTTTGAGCGTCGCTCTTGCACTCTATGCAAAGGCGCTCTCCAGCACTTGTTGTAAATAGGATTTTAAGCATAATAATTTTTGTTACAAAGAGTTGATGAGAGGCGGGAGCGGCTTCCCAAGCAGTACATCATCCGTATGTTTCAAAAAAAACAGAGTACACATTGTCTTACGAAAATGAATACTCTGTCTTATTGTGCGAGAGCGCTTGCTCAACTCTCTTACTTAAAATCCTAATGCAAAGGTAGGGAAAAAACTTTATGAAACAATGGCATTGAGCCATTTTTTCACTCAAAACAGTCGGGAGAGCCAGAAGTCGTGGTCGTTTTTGAGGGAATGGGTGCCTTGGTAGCCGCGGTAGCCGTGGAGGCCGTCGGGGTAGAGCATCAGTTCGAAGTGCTTGCCGGCTTTCTGGAGGGCGTCAATCAGGAGCAGAGTGTTCTGATAGTGGACATTGTCGTCACCGGTGCCGTGGGTGAGACGGAGCATTGCCGGGTCGTTCTTGAAATTCGACGGGTAGTCATTGACATAGTTCAGGGCGCAGGCTCTTGCGTAGCCCTCCGGGTTGGTTTCCGGGGTTTCCATATAGCGCTCGGTGTAGTGGGAGTCATAGAGAGCCCAGTCGTAAACACCGCCACCGGCAATTCCGCAACAGAACTTGTCGCTGTGGCGCATCACCAACATAGTCGTCATTGTGCCTCCGAACGAAAAGCCCTCGACACCGATGTGCGCGGCATCAATATATGGAAGGGAGGCCAACCAATCTGCCCACTCGCAAAAATCGTTGACAGGCCAACTCGTGACATCCTTATAGACCATATCCTCCCCTGCCCTGCCGTTGTGCCCGGCTGCACGCGAATCACAAACAATCTTGATGATTCCATTCTCTGAGAACCATTGATTTGCGGCATTCGGGGCACGCCACTGGTCGCGAACATACGGAGTGTCGGGACCGCCGTAGATTTCCATCACCACCGGATATTTTTTTTCTCCGGACGGGTCGAAATCTTTCGGATATGTAATCATTGCCGGAAGCTCGAATCCGTCTTTTGTTGTCATCGAAATGAGCTGAGGCAGAGCATATTGTGAGGCATCAAAATTCTCCGGGGTGAAGTCGCTGACAATCTCGGAAGAAGCGATTTTGCCCCGTTTGAGATTGTAGCGGATTTGCCTGGAAGGAGTAGTGGAATTGGAAATATATGCCGTGAACGAAAGTGCGTCATCGGAAAACGCCACTCCTGCGGCATTCATTTCAAGCGGAGTGAGAGCCTTCAGACTTGATGCCGAGGATGCAACCAATGCTGAAGAAGCACCGGCAGAGGCGGCTCTGGAGTCAATCGCAGGGGAAGACGCTAAAGCTTTGCGGGAAGCCTTCAAGGCTGTGCGCGGAATGTCCACCGAGAAAACTGTCACCCTCGGCGCCCCGTCAAGTTTTGCAGAGAAATAGAGTTTGCCACCGGATTCATCCGCCTTCAGCACAGTTGCCGCCCACAAACGGCTGTCGGTCAGACGAAGAACTGTCTCTCCGTCGTATGAAATGTAGTAAATCTGGTCCCAGCCTGTCTCGAAACGCCGCGCCACATAAAGGCCGTTGCGTCCGAACTCCATACTCTCAAACCAATCCAGCCAAGTGGGGTATTTCTCATTGTAAATCAGCCTTTTGACTCCCGTTGTCGCATCCACTGCAAAGAGATTGAGGTCGTTCTGAATCCTCGGCAGCGTCGGGACATAAAAATCGCGGCTGTCAGCGCTCCAGAACGGGATGCCGAAATAGCCGTCGCAGATATTGCTCTCGGCGTAGGAGGACGCAGGGGTGCATCCTTCAGTCGCGGTACCGGACGTTCCGCCCATAAGCGGGAAATCCGCCCAGACGATATTGCCGGAACAGTCAAAAACAGTCTCCGCCGTCAAGGAGGAGCCGTCGGTGTCTATCCGAGCCGGAGATTGAGCAGCGCTGCAGGCAGCCACGGCAGAGTTCAAATCCACAATCCCGATGCGGACAAGAGGATTTGCCTGCCCCGCCTTAGGATAGCGTGTGTTATTCAGGTGACCCGGATACCCGGTATGGTCAGGCGCGGAGACATCGTACCCGGCAAACGGAGAATATATCGGAAAATATGGAACAGCTGTGTTGTCGAAACGGTAGAATCCTATGCGACGGCTGTCGGGAGACCACCAGAAAGCCTTATAGCGGGACGGTCGACCGAGAATCTCCTCATAATACACCCACGATGCAAATCCGTTGAGTATCAATTCACTTCCCTCAGAGGTCAAGCGGCATTCCCTGCCCGTCGCGAGGTCCTCCACCCAAAGGTCATTGCCGCGTGTAAACGCTATTTTCGTCGAATCCGGTGAATATGTAGGATTCACTCTCAACTGCGAACTGAGTTTCCCGTCACTCCCCTGTGCGGCCACAGTCCAGAATAACACCACAAAAAATATAAACTTCTTCATACCAAAATTATTTCAATTATATCTGCATCAGGGCAATAAAGATGTTGGCGTGCGTGCTGTGGCCACCCTCGGCCACATAAGAGGGAGGGGCCCAAGCTCTGCTTGGGAGGGGTCTCGCATCGCGAGACGCTAAGCACGCCAACATCTTTATTGCCCGTCATCTTCAAAGTCCTACCTGATTAAACAACTCGTCCTTAAAATTTACAAGATAAACCTTCTCGACTGCACGAGTGAGCGCCGTGTAGAGCCACTTCAAATCGTCCAAAGTCAGGAAATCCTGCCAGAAAGCATTGTCGATGAAAACGCATCTCCATTGTCCGCCCTGCGATTTGTGACAGGTCAGCGCCTCGGCATACTTGAGCTGAAGGGCATTGAAATACTTGTCCTCCCTCACCGCAGCCCAGCGTTTGCGCTTCGAACTAATGTGCGAATAGTCCGCATCCACACCGATATAAAGCTGATTCGACTGTTCGTAGCTGAGCGAGGCCGACTCCGAATCGAGTGTATCCAAAACCACTTTTGCCGTAAACTCCTGATCATTATAATCCGGAAGCAGCAGGCGCGCCGAGGCAAAATGCAGCCCATAGCGTTCCTCATATCCCGAAATCTTCAAAAGTTTGGCAATATCACCGTTAGCAATATAATCCACGCCCTCCAAATCCTCGCAAAACTGATAACAATTCTTCACAATCATCAATTTATCCCCTCTCACAAGCCTCTCTTCCTTAAACTGCACCATCGAGCGCACACCCATATTGTATTTTATTGCACGTTTGTTCGAACGACAGAGAATCACAGTATCATCCTCTCCATAACGGGAATATGCGTCCCCCAGACATTCGATGAGTTCTCCGCCTCCTATCCTCGAAACATCGTCATATCCTGCTACCGACAGCCCAATATCCTCATATTCAAACATATCCTCGCCATACTCCGAACGGGTTATGAGTTCGCGGAGCCTCGTTGCATTCGCAAGAATCCCAGACTCTTTCTGCTGCCGCACGACCGTCGTGAGAGTACAGAACACCGTTCCGCCCATCATCGCCATATACTCGCGGGAAAGTGCCGGACTACAATCCATCCCAACCGGAGGGAGCTGAGCGGCATCGCCTATGAGCACCAGTTTGCAATCGACACCGCTGCGCACGAAAGTCACAAGGTCGTCAAGCAGGTTTCCACTGCCGAAAGATGAAGTCGATTGCTGCTGCCCGCCCTCTATGCCTATGAGCGACACCTCATCGACAACGAAAAGCGTGTCCTTGTCCTTGTTGGGAGAGAGCGAAAACTGTCCGTAACCGTCTCCGCCGACAGATTTCTGACGATAGATGTGCTTGTGTATGGTGGCTGCCGGACGCCCTGAATAGTTCGAGAGAACCTTTGCCGCCCGTCCCGTAGGAGCGAGGAGCACTGTCTTGATTTTCAGTTCATTGAGAGTATTGATGACAGCGGAAATGGCGGTGGTCTTTCCCGTGCCTGCATAGCCGTTCACCACCATAATGTCATCGTCCCGACCGACAAACTCAGACACCAGACGGAGGAAATTGTCCTGACAAGGAGTCGGGTCATACCGCAAATGGGAACGGAATCCCTGATAGAGAAAATCTGACTGTCCCATTACCTCGCCTTTCTGTTAAAGATGAGATAGAATACAATCAGCACCGGATAGATTTCCACACGGCCGAGGAACATATTGAAGCAGCAGAACAGTTTGGACACCAAAGGCATAGAACCAATATTTCCCGAACCGAAGGCACTGATGCCGACATTCCCGATACTTGCTATCGCCGTGGATGTCGCATCTGCACCGTCAAGTCCGGACGCGATGAAAGCGAAAATAGCAAGAGTAGCCAAAAGGGCATATACAACAAAATACATCAGGACGGAATTGACCGCTGAATCTGTAACCATATGATTGCCGACATGTACAGAATAGACCGAATTCGGATGCAGCCGCTTCTTTATCTCGCAGCCTATGGCCTTGAATGCTATCAGAACGCGGTCGGACTTCAGACCACCAGTTGTCGAGCCGCTGCATCCGCACTGTATTCCACAATAGATGAGAATCACGGAGGCAAACATCGGCCACTTGTATGGGTCAGCAATCGAAAATCCCGTAGTCGTGATGAAACTTGTAGTGTGGAATGCCCCTTCCCAGAGCGACTGCCACAGAGTCGGATAAGTCCCACGGGCAAAAAGGTCGGCTCCAGAAAGCAATGTGCCCGTCAGGATGGTCAGAAGATAGAAAATTATGACAGGATTGCGGAAAACCTTGAATGAACCGGTGGTAAAGAAAGTGAAAACCGCGCCGAAATGAATTGCAGAAATAGTCATGAAGAACATGACAATCAGTTCAATAAGGCGAGAGTCATAATAGCCTATCGAGGCATTGCGTGTGCTGAAACCTCCGGTCGCAACGGTGCTGAAGGCATGGTTTATGGCATCAAACAGACTCATTCCCGCTGCCCAGAGCAGCAGGGTCTCGACAATGGCTATTGACAGATAGACAAGACTGATAATCCATACTGTCCGAGACGAACGGTAGCGGTACCCCTCGCGTGAAAGCGAGGAAAGTTCCAGATTCGTCATTCTCAAGCGGAACGGACTCGCATCAGGCAAGACCAGAAGAAGAAACACTATGACACCGAGCCCCCCGATGAAGTGGGTCGAAGAACGCCAGAACAGTAGACTTTTCGGAAGCGCCTCGACATCCCCGACGACCGTGAAACCCGTTGTTGTGTAGCCCGAAACTGATTCAAAAATGGAGTTTATCAACGAAAACTCCCCTCCGTAGAGGACGTATGGAAGCATTCCGAAGATAAAAGAAAGAATCCAGGAGATGAAGATGATGAGATAGCCGTCGGTCATTGTTATCGACGGGACTTTTCTGACAAATATGAACGGGAATGCTCCTACTATAAAAGTTATGAGGAAGCTGATCGCAAGCGGGCCGAAAGCGGCGTCCATGCCGTTCACGATGGATACCATCATCGACAGGAACATGAACAATGCGCTCACTAGGAGTGCCTTGCCTACATTCACCGATATGACCTTTACATCCATAAAAATAAATCCCAAATTCCACTCACTTTCAGAAATCAGGACCACCTTCTTCTTCCGGTTGCTGTTGATTCAGCTGCTCAATTCTTGTGCGCAGCAATTTCATCCGCCTCTTGAGATCTGCGTTTTCTTCAGTCACTTCTGACAGAGACTCGTTGAGTGCGGCGAGTTCGTCATCTCCGTCAAAATCATGGACATATCTCTTGCCAGTGGCACGATAGGCCGTCATGCCGTCGTTCATCCGCCGTATCGGATCGACGAAATATGATAGGAAAAAGAAAAGCAGAAGCAGCACAAGCAGCAGTCCGGCGGCGACCGAAACGACCCCGGGCACGATGCTTCGGTAGAAACTCTCCTGAAACGTCTCGGAATTGGCCTCAAGGTCATCGTAAATCGCGGCATTTAGCGCCTCCAAATCAGAATGCAGACGATTGAAACGAGGTTGGAGTCTCTCGAAATACCATCCGCGGGAATCAATAAAATCCGAGGATATGACATTCTGAAGTTCGAGCGAAGTCAGCATGTAGGCGGAATAGGCGTATGCCACGGAGTCAGCAAGCGGAAGTGCACGCCGTGAGGTCAGCGACTGCTTTAGACTGTCGCAATGACTTAGGAACAGCTCACGGTCGAACTCCGGCAGTATGTTGGACCTCTCGTCTCCGATGAGTGCCAGAATCTTGAGGTTGTAGCTGTCCGTGATGGTCGCGAGTCGCTGCGAGACATTGAGACTGTTGATGTTGGAAGCGATGAGATCGGAGACATAGTTGCTCATCCTCCTGTACTCCAACACCGAAATGATGCTGGAGAGCATAAGGATGGCAGCAATGGAACTCATTCCGAGGATGAACTTGCCCTTCATCGTGAGCCTCCGTTCCCCTCTCCGACCTATTTTTTTCCAATCAATCATTATCAGAATTTAAACGAGTCTTTAAGCGCAGTAGTCTTGTTAAACACAAAGTGCTCCGGGGTGCTGTCCAAATCTTTGAAGAAGTAGCCCACACGCTCGAACTGAACTGCAAGCCCTGAATTATCCTCAAGAAGCGCAGGCTCGGCAAAGCCTGAGGTCACCTTGAGAGAATCCGGATTGAGATACTCCTTGTAGTCCTTTCCCTCAGGAATAGAGCCCATCTCCGGCTCGGTGAAAAGCTTATCATAGAGACGGAGCTCCACCTCCTTCGCGTGAGCGGCACTCACCCAGTGAATCGTACCCTTGACGGAACGCCACTCCCCGGAACCGGGACGGGTCGAAGGGTCGTATGTACACTTCAACTCAACCACATTGCCGTCGGCGTCCTTGACAATCTCGTTGCACTTTATTATATAGGTATATTTCAGACGAACCTCACCGTCCGGCTTGAGGCGGAAATATTTCTTCGGAGCGTCTTCCATGAAGTCCGCCCTTTCGATAAGCAACTCTCCTGTGAACGGGACCTTCCTTGACGGGCCTTCCGGAGCCGCGGGATTGAGAGGGGCGTCGAACCACTCGACTTTGCCCGGTTCCCAGTTGGTAATCGTGAGCTTTATAGGGTCCTGTACCACCATGTAGCGGTTCGATCTCTCGTTAAGGTCCTGACGCACACACCATTCCATAAGCTGAAGGTCAATCAGCTGCTCCCTTTTCGCGAGGCCCACCTTGTCAACGAACATCTTGATTGACTCAGGAGTGTAGCCACGGCGGCGTATTCCGCAAATGGTCGGCATACGAGGGTCGTCCCATCCGCTGACATAGTTGTTGCGCACGAGTTCGAGGAGCTTGCGCTTGCTCATCACGGTGTAGGTGAGGTTGAGACGAGCGAACTCATATTGATGAGAAGGGAATATTCCGAGTTTTTCGATGAACCAGTCGTAGAGCGGACGATGAACGTCGAACTCAAGGGTGCAGATGGAGTGGGTGATGTGCTCGATGGAGTCGCACTGACCATGGGTGTAGTCATACATCGGATAGATGCACCATTTGTCGCCGGTACGGTGATGATGAGCGTGTACGATGCGGTACATGATAGGGTCGCGGAACATCATATTCTTGCTGGCCATGTCAATTTTCGCGCGGAGCACCTTTTCGCCATCGGCATATTTTCCAGCCTTCATATCTCTGAAAAGACGAAGGTTCTCCTCGACACTGCGGTCTCTATACGGGCTGTTCTTTCCTGGCTCGTTTACGGTTCCACGCCCGATGCGGATTTCCTCCTGAGACTGGTCATCGACGTATGCAAGTCCTTTCTTTATAAGTTCCTCTGCCCATTCGTACAACTGGTCGAAATAGTCCGAAGCATATCTTTCTTCTGCCCACTGGAAACCGAGCCACTTGATGTCCTCTTTGATTGAATCGACATATTCCGTGTCTTCCTTGACAGGATTGGTGTCGTCGAAACGGAGATTCGTCTTTCCGCCATACTTCTGCGCAAGCCCGAAGTTAGTGCAGATGCTCTTCGCGTGTCCGATGTGCAGATAGCCGTTAGGCTCCGGCGGGAAACGTGTGATTATGCTGTTGTACTTGCCGCTGGCAAGATCCGCTTCGATGATTTCCTCAAGGAAGTTCAGAGTCCTCGGCTCCGTCGCTTCCGCTGTCTTGAAAGTCTCTTCCATTCTTCGTATTATTATTTTTATGCAAAACAAACTACAAATATAGGAGATTTTTTAGTATTTTTGCGTCGATTTCGGGCATTTATCAATCTATGATTATATATCCCGACAAAATATGTGAAATTCGGAAATATCAAAAGATGGCGTCGGTTCAGTCAATGACAGGCTACGGAAAGGCGGAGCTTGTGGTGGAAAAGGGAAAAATTATAGTTGAACTCAGAACTGTCAACGGAAAGACAGCGGACATAAGCGTCAAGTCGCAGTTGCTTCCACGAGACAAGGAAATAGTTGTAAGACAGTATCTTGCAAAGGAACTTCAACGCGGCTCAATCGACTTTTTCATGAATTTCGAACAGAATGAAGGCGATTCATCACGGGAAATCAACGAAGAGGCGTTGCTCGGATATTTCTCTCAGATCAAAGACATCCGGAGCAGAATTGGAGCCGGAGAGCTCGCACTTTTTGACGCTGCAATCCCGTCCTTGCTGAGGATGCCTGATGTCGTCGGGCAGACAAAGAAGCTGGAAGTCGTGAACGAAGAAAACTGGGAGGCCGTTTTCGGGACAATAAAGGCTGCGGTTGAAGCACTCAAGGCATTCAGACTGCGAGAAGGCGAGGCTCTCAAGCGCGATGTCACCGCAAAGGTGGAGAACATACTTGCCTGTTCGCATGAAATAGAGAAATTCGAGCAGGAGAGAATTGCACAAATCAGAGAAAAAATTTTGACACGTTTTGACGAGCTCAAACTGGAGGTGGACCAGACGAGGCTCGAACAGGAGATGATATTCTACATAGAGAAACTCGACATCAACGAAGAGAGAGTAAGGCTTCGCCAACATTGTGCATACTATCTCGAAACTCTTGAGAATGAGCCGTATCCGGGACGCAAACTCGGCTTTATAGCTCAGGAAATGGGACGGGAAATCAACACCACCGGTTCAAAATCCAACAATCACGAAATGCAGAAATTTGTCGTAAAGATGAAGGATGAGTTGGAGAAGATTAAGGAACAGTCACTGAACATTCTCTAAAGGGGCTTTAGGATTTAAGATTATGGCAGACAAGGACTTGAAAGACATAATACCATCGACGGAGTTTAGGGAAAAACTTGCCCGATACACTCTTGTCGCGCTCGGGGTCGCCATCACCGGGGTCATTTGCTGGTATTTCAGCAGTGTTCTGGTCTATCTGCTGCTCGCAGGAGTCGTTTCTTTGGTCGCGCGACCGATTGTGAAGTTTCTGAGGAAGGCCCATGTAAAGGGGAAGCATCTGCCCGACTGGGTGGCGGCGGTGCTGACCATCATCATCATCCTGGTGATTTTTCTCTCCGTGATTCTCGGAGTAACTCCTCTGCTGACCAATGTCGTAAACGAAGTTTCTTCTGCGTATAACGGTAACATTCAGGGAATTGCAGGCCCTCTGAGAGATTTCAACAATTGGATTGTCGCCACTTTTCCTGCCCTTGGAAAGGATTTCCGTATTGAAATAGTCCTCCTGCACGAACTTCAGAAGACATTTGACATTTCGATTTTCTCTAGCGTAATCGGTTCTGTGGCAAGTTTCCTCGCAAATTTCGGAATAGGCCTCTTCTCTGTGATTTTCATCGCATTTTTCTTCATTAGGGACGAAAGTCTTTTTATGAGAATCATCGCCTCCTTTGTGCCAGACAAGATTGAGGACAGTGTAAAGGAGTCAATCGGCGATGTGGAATATCTGCTCAGCCGCTATTTTGTGGGTATTCTCATCGAGATGGCGGGAGTCGCGTTGCTCGACTTCCTCGGGCTCGCCCTCATCGCAAGGTTGCCGTGGGGTTCGGCGCTGGGTATCGCATTCCTCGCCGGAATTCTGAACGTGATTCCATACGTAGGCCCGCTCATCGGCACCTGCCTTGGAACGATTATGGGCTTGGTGCTCAAGTACTGCGGAGTCGGAATGATTGGCCTTGACGTTCCGTTTTGGGCATTCGCGCTGATTTTGATTGCGATTATGTGCTGCACACAGCTCGTCGATAACTTCATCTATCAGCCTGTCATCTACTCGAACAGCATCAAGGCCAGCCCACTTGAGATTTTCATCGTACTGCTCATGGCAGCAACGCTCGGAGGCGTATTCGGAATGCTTGTTGCTATCCCGTGCTACACTGTCCTGAGGGTTGTCGCCGGACGCTTTTTCCGTGATATAAAACCAATACGGCTGCTGATACCCGAAGACCGGATTACACAAAAACGTACGGAAAAAGATGAAAAGAAGAAAAAGAGTATTCTAAAATAAAACATCATACTATTACACATTATTAACTTTAAATATCTGACATCATGAGTTTTGATATAACACAGTTCATCGGTTCACTCGCCACCCTCACACTTCTTCTGGGCTACTTGCCGCAGACAATCCACACGATACGCACCCGCAAAACGGATGACATCGCACTTGGAACTTTCCTGCTGCTGGGCTTGGGCTCCGTGCTTTTCTGCGTTTATGGAATCCTGCTTCCGAGTTGGCAGATTGCGGTTGCAAACGGCATCACCGCAGTACTCAGCGCGATTATCTTCGGAATAAAGATGTATAACGACCACTTCAAAAAGAAATTTTAATCATTTATCGTCTATGTCATTTGCGGAAGAAAGAATCAACTCGACGGCGCTCACTTTTGATGACGTCCTGCTTGTGCCCGCCTACTCCGAGGTCTTGCCACGGGAAGTCAGCACAAAAGCCCGTTTCACACGGAACATCAGCCTCAACATCCCCATCGTCTCCGCGGCGATGGACACGGTCTCCGAAAAGGCGATGGCAATAATGCTTGCCCGAAAGGGAGGCATCAGCGTAGTACACAAGAACATGGGCATTGAGGCTCAGGCACGGCAGATTCGCGAGGTGAAGGAGTATCCCGCAGAGGGCGACAAGATTCCATGCCTTGACGCAGAAGGAAGGCTAAGGGTAGCCGCCGGAGTCGGCATCACGGCAGACGTACTCGACAGGGTGACGGCTCTTGTTGAGGCTGGGGTCGACGCGATTGTGCTTGACTCGGCGCATGGAGATTCACATGGAGTCGTGGAGGCTCTGAGAAAAATCAAGGCCGTCTATCCTGAGCTTGACACGGTCGTCGGAAACATAGCCACGGCAGAGGCGGCTGTACGTTTGATTGAAGCCGGAGCGGACTCACTCAAGGTCGGCATCGGACCGGGCTCCATCTGCACAACGAGAATCATTGCCGGAGTGGGTGTGCCGCAGATTTCAGCGATATACGACGTTGCCAAGGCTGCAGAAGGCTCCGGGGTTCCGGTGATTGCCGACGGCGGACTGCGCTATTCGGGAGACATCGTGAAGGCCCTTGCTGCCGGCGGAGACAGCGTGATGATCGGCTCAATGTTCGCCGGTACAGATGAGGCTCCTGGAGAAGTCTTCGAGGAGAACGGGCGCAAGTTTAAGTCCTATAGGGGTATGGGGTCGGTGGATGCGATGAAGGCAGGTTCACGCGACCGCTATTTTCAGGACGGTGAAGACAGCACGAAGAAACTCGTTCCAGAGGGCGTCGTAGCCCGCGTTCCTTACAAGGGAAGCGTTGGAGACATCATCTATCAGCTCGTGGGAGGCATACGTTCGGGTATGGGCTACTGCGGTGCGGCCGACATCGATGCTCTACACAACGCGCGCTTTGTCCGCATTACCGCCAATGGACTTGTGGAAAACCATCCGCACGACATCACGATTACCGGAAATACACCGAACTACCATAAATAAGATATCTCAAGTTTCGCACTTGCGAAACACCACTTTTGAGCCCTTGTGGCGAGGGTAAGTCCCCTCCCCGAGGGAGGGGATTTAGGAGAGGGGTAACGTGGACAGAAAAAGTGCGTGGGATTTGAGAGGTTGACAAATGAGATAAGTTTAATATTCGCAAGATGTTAGAATACTTGCGAAACTTAAGTAAGATATGACAGAAAAGATTATAATAGTTGATTTCGGTTCGCAATACACCCAGCTCATCGCCCGAAGAATCAGGGAGATGCAGGTCTATTGCGAGATTGTTCCCTACAACAAATTCAGACAGGAGGATTCCCGATCGGCCGCAGACATAAAGGACACACACTCCCCTTTCGGTCAGGAAGTAAAGGGAGTGATTCTCAGCGGCAGCCCTTGCTCGGTGAGAGGGGAAAACGCGCCGCGAGTAAATCTTGAAGGCATCAAGGGAGTGCTTCCCCTTCTCGGAGTTTGCTACGGAGCTCAATATCTCGCACAGTTCTTCGGTGGTAGTGTGGAAAAGTCCCCGACCAGGGAGTACGGCCGCGCGATGATGAATGTCCGTGATGACGATGACCCTCTCATGGCGGGACTCAGCGCAAGCTCTCAGGTATGGATGTCACACGGTGACACCATAACCGCCATTCCGCCGACCTACCGGATCATAGCATCAACGGAGGACGTGAACATAGCAGCATTCCGAATCTCCGGTGAGCAGACATGGGGACTCCAGTTCCACCCGGAGGTTTACCACAGCTCCGAAGGAACGCAGCTCCTGCGCAATTTCGTGCTCGGCATCTGCGGATGCTCCGGCAACTGGACCAGCGAGGGCTTCATCGAGCAAACAGTCCGTGAGCTTAAGGAAAAACTCGGCAATGACAAGGTCGTGCTCGGGCTTTCCGGTGGTGTCGATTCTTCAGTCGCCGCAATGCTCCTGCACCGTGCCATCGGCGACAACCTCCATTGTATCTTTGTGGATTCCGGTCTGATGAGAAAGAACGAGGCCGCTGAAGTACTTGAGTCATACAAGGGTATGGGGCTGAATGTCAAAGGAATTGACGCTGCAGAACGATTCCTTGGCGACCTGCGTGGTGTGACAGACCCTGAAGCGAAGAGAAAGATTATCGGCAAGGATTTCATTGAGGTTTTCAACGCGGCTGCCGGCGAAATCAAGGACGTGAAATGGCTCGGACAGGGCACGATTTATCCGGATGTGGTCGAATCCGCCCAGGTGAACGGCACGGCTGTGGTCATCAAGTCTCACCATAATGTGGGAGGCCTGCCTGAGAAGATGAATCTGAAAATTGTGGAGCCGCTGCGTCTGCTTTTCAAGGACGAGGTGCGCAGGGTCGGCCGCCAACTGGGCATCAGCGAGACCCTGATCGGGCGTCATCCTTTCCCGGGTCCGGGACTTGGCATTCGCATCATCGGCGAGGTCACCCCGGAGAAAGTCCATATCCTTCAGGAGGTTGACCACATCTACATCAGCATTCTCCGCGAGGGGGGCCTCTACGACAAGGTATGGCAGGCGGGAGCGGTGTTGCTTCCGGTTCAGAGCGTAGGAGTCATGGGCGATGAAAGGACCTATGAAAGTTGCGTGGCACTCCGCGCGGTGACATCAGTCGATGGCATGACAGCCGATTGGGCTCGGCTGCCCTATGAGGTGCTGGCGCGGCTCTCAAACGAGATAATAAACAAGGTCAAAGGGGTTAACCGCGTGGTGTATGATGTGTCATCGAAACCACCTGCTACCATTGAGTGGGAGTAGCCAACAGCAGTTATTAGACTTGCAGGGAGTTTGTCCATAGCTTATTGAGATGGCTGGCAAACTCAGTCTATAACAAAGATTTTCAGTAGTTTAGACCATATTCTAGATGCAATGGTGTCTGGGATATGGTCTAATTGTTTGTAGGTGTTCAGGAATGGCTTGACACCTGTTTTCAACAATTACAATTTGACGGAAGTAAAACAAGACTTCATTGATGTTCTTTGTAAATCGGTCGCCAGTGGCGACCGATTTATGAACCGACTCCAGAACTCGAAAAAAGTACGCATCTTCTTCATATTCTCGGCTGAGAACCCTCGAAGTCCTGGCATTTCCTTACGAATTTGGTCGCTGATGACTTCAATAGCACCTGTACCCTAATATCCTTTACGTGAATGGGCGCTAATGTATAATCCTATCTCGAAATATAGAGACAATTCTTGACCGCTGACCAGGCATAATGCTCGTCTCTGACTCTCTAAAATTGCTCTTTTTATTGTCTTTACATCCTCTCTATAGGGTATTGTATGACAACTTTCTGGGTTCTTCCGCAATTTAGTTGAAGCACAGGTCGCTGAAGAGCATTTTTCGTTTGAGCAGGTCAAGAGATGCTCGCCCAAACATTACTCGCTTTACA
>ERZ1026854.824-NODE-824-length-21053-cov-6.562911_pt1 | contig 21053 bp, 19 predicted proteins | sample MGYA00380157_ERZ1026854 | MGnify/ENA primary metagenome ERZ1026854 (study PRJEB33269, sample SAMEA4719793) | human gut metagenome | biome: human-associated habitat; feature: organic feature; material: feces | place: Cameroon | collected 2013-10 ... | reverse complement strand
GGAGGCCACGGCCTCCCCAAACATATTAACCCGACCCAGTTATTGCAGGCGCAGATGCGCATACCCCTTTCCTGTCCCAAGTTCGACCGTCTTCTGGGAGGCGGGATCGAGTCCGGATGCGTCACGCTCCTCTACGGGGAGGCGGGCGCGGGCAAGACGAACGTCTGCCTGCAGGCCGCGCGCGAGGTGGCGGAGAACGGGTCGAGGGTCGCGTACATAGATAACGAGGGCCTTTCTCCGGAGAGGCTCATGCAGGTCTTCTCGGAGAACGGGGATGCCATGAGGAACCTCCTCATCTTCCAGATACACAGCCTGGAGGAGCAGACCGACCGCATCGAGAAGATCGGGAAGCTGGCGGAGAACAAGGCCATCTCCCTTGTCGTCATCGATTCTCTGACGATGTTCTATCGTCTGAGGCACGATGAGCCGAAGGCGAGGAACGAGTTCGTGAAGCAGACCGAGATGCTCCTGGAGATCGCCAGGAAGTACGATATGACCATCCTGGTCACGTCGCAGGTCTATTCGAATCTGACCAGCGGCCGCGTGGAGTTCCTCGGAGGCCATGCGCTCAACCACAATGCGAAGACGATCCTCCGCCTGGAGAAGCTGGACAACGGTCGCAGGAAGGCGGTCATCGTCAAGCACAGGAGCCTGCCCGAGGGCAGGTCCGTCTATTATCGGATCACAGAAACAGGCATCGAGGATGCCTGAAGAAAAGTGAAGACGGGGGACGGATCCCCCGGTTTATCTCAGACCTCTCTGTCGATGGAGTATCTGGCGAGAGCGATCATGAACTCCTTGTCCTCGCTCTCCGGCAGGAAGCCGATGGTCTCGATCGCGCGCTCGACCTTCTCCTTGGCCATGTTCATGGCGTAGTCGATGGATCCCGCATCGATCATGATCTGCTTGGCGCGGGCGCATTCCTCCTCGGTGGCGTCGGCCTTGCCGAGGATGGACCTGAACTCGGCGAGCTTGGCCTCGTCCTTCAGGGTGGCGATGGTGTGGGTCACCATGACGGTGCACTTGCCCTTCCTGATGTCGTTGCAGTTGGACTTGCCGGTCTTGGCGGGGTCCCCCATGATGCCCAGGTAGTCATCGAAGATCTGGAATCCGAGTCCGGTCTCGATGGCGTAGTCGTGGATGGCCTCCGCGGTCTTCTCGTCCGCTCCTCCGACGACTGCTCCTCCTGCGGCGGCGGCAGCGAACAGGACGCTGGTCTTCAGCTTGATGGTCTCCAGGTACACGTCCTCTGAGACGATCTGCCCCTCGTTGTTGACGTCCATCTGCTGGCCCCTTGCGAGGTCCCAGACGGCCTTGCTGATGTACCTCAGCGCCGACCTCATCCTCTCGGCGGGGATGTCCAGGTCGCAGATGATCTGGTAGGCCTTGGCGAACAGCGCATCCCCTGCGAGGACGGCCGTGGGCATCCCGTACTTGACGTGGATGGTGGTCATCCCCCTGCGGGACTCGTCCCCGTCCATGAGGTCGTCGTGGACCAGGGTGAAGTTGTGGATGTATTCGACGGCGACGGCCAGAGGAAAGGCCTTGGACCTGTCCCCTCCGACCGCTCCGCAGCAGGCGACCGCCATGGCGGGCCTCATCCTCTTGCCTCCGCGATACGGGTACTGCCTGGTGGCCTCCATGAGGTTGGAGGGCTCCTCGTTGCCGATGTAGCTCTTGATGGGTCCGTCGAGCTCGGCGGACATCTTCTTGAGATATTCCTTAGCGTCTATCATAGCGCATCAATCCATTGTCTTGTTTCGCCGAGGATCACATGACGCGTTCCCGCGAGAGCCTTCAGGTCCTTCGAACCCGTGAGCAGCATCGCGGCGCGGAGCTCCTCCTTCAGTACAGTGAGTTTCTTCTTGACGGCGTCCGCGGATTCGGTCGCCTCCCTCAGCACGGTGTTGGCCACGCCTCCGCACGCGGCTCCGAGGGAGATCGCGGCTGCGATGTGCGTACCGTCGAGTATGCCTCCCGATGCGATGATCGGGAGGCCGCATCCCTTCGCCTCCAGGACGGAGGCCGGGGCGGGTATCCCCCAGTCGAAGAACGTCTCGCCCATGTTGGTGCGGATCTCGTCCCCCGCGTTCATGGCACGGTATAGCTCCACGGCCGCGAAGCTCGTCCCGCCCATGCCGGCGATATCGATCCCCTGGATCCCGATGCCCTTGATCCTCTCCGTCACATCGCGGGAGATCCCGGCGCCGGTCTCCTTGACCATGATCGGGTACTCGCGGGCAAGGGACCTGATCGCGTCTCTGACGCCTGCCCCGTTGGTGTCTCCCTCGGGCTGGACGACCTCCTGCAGGAAGTTCAGGTGGACCGCCATGATGTCGGCGTCGATGAGGTCCTTCGCCCTGCCTACCATCTCGCTGCTGAACATGTCCCCGCTCTTCTGGGGGACCAGCTGGGGGGCTCCGACGTTGCCGATGACGAGGGGCACGTCGAACTCCTTGATGACTTCGTAGCTCTCGGGGCATGTGCCGGTGACGCCGGCGCGCTCGCTTCCCACGCCCATCCCGATACCGAGCTCGGCGCAGGCCTCTGCGATGTTGGCATTGATCTTGGTGGCCCCCGGGAATCCCCCGGTGATGGCCGTCACTATGAGCGGGAACTCCAGCTTCTTGCCGAAAAGCCAGCAGCCGGTGTCGATGTCGTCCATCCCGATCTCGGGAAGGGCGTTGTGCACGAGCCTGACATCGTCCCAGTAGCAGTGCCCAGGGGCGATCCTCTCGTTCATGCAGACGTTGATGTGGTCCGCTTTCCTCTCTCTTATCTGCGACATGCGATCACATCCTGGCGACCGTGCAGGTCACCTCTTCTCCCTTCAGGAGCGATTGGAGCCTTCCCGGGACGGTCCCGTTGATCAGGACGCAGTTCCTTCCCGGGCCGCACATCCTGAGCATGGCCTCCATCTTGTTGCGTACCCCTCCGGTCACATCGGCGACGTCCTCCTCGGAGTCGACGTTGTTCATGACCTCCTCCGTGACCTCGTGGATGAACTTCGCGTCCTCGTGCATCTTGGGGTTCTTGTCGTAGAGGCCGTCGATGTCGGATACGAACACGACCCTCTCGGGTTTGAACAGGGTTGCCATGAGCTCCATTAGCTCGTCTCCGGAGACTATGCCGAAGCCCTTCTTGCGATCCATGACGACGTCGCCGAAGGTCACGGGCATTATGCCGACGTGGGCCATCCTGCGGATCGCCTCGGTATCGGTGGCTATGAGCTTCCCGTTCTCCATGACGAAGCAGTTCCCGGGTGCGACGGATGCGGCCGGGATCCCGACCTTCATGAGTTCCGAGGTCATCAGGGCGCCGAGCTCCATGGCATCGTGGTGGACCATGGCGGCGGCAGCCACCTGGCCGAAGTCCACAAGGCCGTTCTGTATGGAGTACTTCTTCGCGAGCACGTGTCCGAAGGAGCCCGCGCCATGAACGATCATGACCGAACGGCCGGACTCGGCGATCTCCCTGCAGAGTCTGGAGGCTTGCTCCTGGTTGAACTTCTTGTACTGCGACTTGTCGGTGATGACGCTCCCGCCAAGCTTGATCAGTATCATCAGCCAGGCTATTGCGTCGGACTATAAAGGATGCGCCCATGCGCGAGTAAGAGAGCTGACGCTCGAAGGATGAAATGGAGAAAGTGGTTGACAGCGTGTCTGAGTTCCCGTACGCTTGCGCAGTACAGTACAGACAGATACGCGGGCGGACTTTACTTCCGGGTTCGGGAAGGGACCGGGTGTTTCCCCGCCGCTTTGGCCGTCATACCGAAACATGGGATATCTGACAACTATATAAAGTTTTCTATTCAGTCTTTTCCGACCTCCCAAATCCTTCGGAAAAACCCATGGGATCCCCTTCGAAATCGACGTTTCGGCCTGATAATCGCATCTTTTCCGAAGATGGATATTAACGCTCGGTGCGCCATCCTATCTTCGATGGGATTATTCAACCGCAAGAAGGACGAGAAGAAATGCGACGCAACCGAGGCGGAGGCGCCCAAGACCGTTTCCAAGGCCCAGCTGAAAGCGGCTCCGAAGGCCGAGACGAAGCCCAAGGCGGAACCCAAGGCGGAACCCAAGGATGAGACGAAAGCGGAGGCGACTCCGGAGGAGGCTGCTCCCGTCAAGCAGTCCAAGGGTGCATATTTCGTCTCGCCGCGTCCGGACGGCAGATGGCAGGTCAAGAGGGCAAACTCGGAGAAGGTCCTGAAGACGTTCGATACCAAAGCCGAGGCCGAGGTGTATGCGAAGAGGGTCGCGACCAATCAGGGCTCAATCGTCATCCGTCAGAAGAAGGACGGCAAGATACAGAAGAAGAGATGAGGATCCCGGGGCCCTTCCGGGCCCCCAAGGGATCTCAGTTGAAAGTGGTGGTGTCGCTGTCGAGGACCTCGTTCCAGAGCCTGATGGTCTCCTGAGCGTCCTCTTCATCCATGAGCTGGATGGCGAACCCGGCGTGGACAACTGCCCAATCGCCGACCTGGGCATCGACCATGGAGAGGTTGGCCTTCCTGGTCACTCCTCCGAAGTCGACGTCCCCCATGTCTCCATCGATGTTGACGATCTTTCCAGGGATTGCCAAACACATGCTATCACTCCGACATTATCTTGATGATGGCCTCTGCGGGCTGACCGTCGGTGGCCTCCAGGGCGGCGATGGCCTTCTCCCTGTCGCAGTTGACCTGGGACATGACGAGCTCCACATCCTCCTCGGGGAACGTGGCCTTGGCGACGCCGTCCGCTCCGATGGCGCGCTCCTCCGTGACTCCGGAGACCTGGTAGCTCATCGAGCCGCCCATCTCGATGCAGATGACATCCGCGTTCTTGACGACGAGCTCCTTGTCCTTGGTTCTGATGACCACCTCGGTCACTCCGTCGATGGAGGACTGCTTGATCCCCATTTTCTTCATGGCCTGTTTCATCTGGCGGTCGTTTACCCTCATTCCACCCATGCTCGTTGATTCTCCTAGTTGTTCTTAAGGGATGCGTTATGCTCCGCGCCGTTCCGTCACGGAAACCGGCTGGCGGAACAGGGATGGGATCGACCGGATCCCGCCATGGAAATTGCAGGGATCCGGCCTGAAAGGATCCTTATCAGGCGCCCAGCGCCTTGGAGACGACTTCGCGGAGGGTACCGAGGACCTCATCGGCCATCTCCACGTCGGGGATGCCGCCCTGTGCGAAATCGGGTTTGCCTCCTCCCCTTCCGCCGAACGCCTTCAGCACTTCGGGGAGAATCCTCCTGCAGTCGACGGCCGCGTCGCCGGACGCCATGATCACAGACAGGGTGTCGGTGACGCCCACGATGAGTGCCACGCCGCCCTCGGACTTCACGGATTCGGCGAGATCGGTCAGGACGCTCCTGTCCGTTCCGGGGAGGGCTGCGATGCAGACCTTCCTTCCTGCGATATCCTCGGGGACCACGGATGATGCCAGCTGCTTCGAGGCCTGCTTCAGCAGCCTTCCCTTCAGCTCGGAGTCCGCCTTGAGGTTGGCTACGGCCTTGGGCGAGTCCTCGGTCTTGCAGCCGATCTCGTCGACGATGGACAGTGCCACGGTACACAGCGAGAGCGCCGCCTCCTTGGCGGCCTGACCGACCTTGAAGTGGATGGCCACGCCCTCGTTCCCTGCGGAGACCTTCCTGTCCACCAGGAGCATCTCCAGTTCGGAGGTCTCCATGACATGGATCCCGGAGCATGCGGAGAGATCGATGTCCCCGATGGCGACGACGGTGATCTCGGCATCCTCGGGGATGCGGTCCAGCTTGATTCTGACCTTCTCGATGTCCGGGTCGTCCCTGTCCATGACGCTGCGGGTGACAGGGAGGTTGTCCAGTATCGCCTGGTTGGCGAACCTCACCGCCGCATCGATCTGTTCCCAGGTCAGATCGTGGTTGACGATGACGTACTTGCTTTCGGGCGAGATGTAGATCTTCGTGATAGCCAGATCGGGGCACTGCCTCTTCAGGGAGCAGAACAGGAGGTGCTCTCCGGTATGTCCCTGCATCAGGTCGTAGCGTCTGTCCCAGTCGACGCTGCACCAGATGCGCTCACCCGGCTTCAGGTCGTTCCCCGGGACGATATGGACGATGTCCCCGTCCTTGTTCTCACGGACCTCTGTGACGGCATGCCCGCGGATGGCGCCGGTGTCGCAGACCTGTCCTCCGCCACCCGGGTAGAATGCGGTGCTGTCCAGGATGACCTCGTCGCCGTTCACGGAGACGACGTTGGCTTCGAACTCGAAGCCGTAGCCGTCCCTTCTGAAGATCTCGTCCGTCATGGCACCTTGATTCCTCCAACAACCTTAATAAATGCGCTCTCGGTTTTCCCTTCCACGGTACATATGTCGCTTTCTGACTTCGATGAACTGGACAAACGTATAATCGAGCTCCTGTGCAGGTCAAGCCAGGGCTCCTACAGGCAGTTGGCGAAGCAGCTCGACGTGCACCCGACGACCCTCATCCAGAGAGTTAAGAACCTCGAGACCAAAGGCGTCATCAACGGATACCGTGCCAGCATTGACTACATGAAGCTGGGGTTCGACTACATGGGGATGGTCAGCGTCTATGCTGAGAACGTCATCACGGTGCAGGGGGAGATCGCCAAGATCCCCCAGGTCATCTCCGTCTTCGATGTCACCGGAGAAAGCGACTGCATCGTGTGGATCGCCTGTCTGGACAGGGACGAGTTCTCCGAGGTCGTCAAGGAAATCAACGCCATCCCCGATGTCCGCAAGACCAACACCGCCGTCATTCTGAGGATCTCCAAGGACCCGTTCTCCTACGTCCCTCCGATTCTCGGCGAGAAGTGAAACGACCTCCTGGCGCGGTTCCCCGCGCGCGAGGTTATATAATGCCTCTGGGATTGGCACGCAATTCAAGAGGCGCTCTCATGAGAAGAACAAACACCTGCGGCGAGCTCAGGGCCGCTGATCTGGGCAAAAAGGTCTGTCTTCAGGGATGGGTAAGGTTCTCCAGGGACCACGGCGGAGTCGCTTTCATCGATCTCGCCGACAGATACGGCATCACACAGGTCGTATTCGACCCCGAGGCGCTCCCCGAGGGCGTCGACGGAAAGGCCCTCGAGGCCGTCATGCACGATTTCTCCCGCGAATCCTGCGTCCAGATCGACGGTATCGTCAGGAAGAGGGTCGAGGGGACCGAGGATGCCAGGAACCCCACCGGAGAGGTGGAGGTCCTGATCACCGACGCCGTGCTGCTCAACAAGTCCGAGCTCCCTCCCTTCGAGCTCGGCGATCAGAAGGAGGGCGTCCTCCCCGACGAGGACATCAGGATGAGGTACAGGTACCTGGACCTCCGCAGGACCGAGATGGCCCAGGCCATGGTCTTCAGGAGCAGGCTGATCCACCTCGCCAGGAACTATCTGGAGCAGAGCGGGTTCCTCGAGATCGAGACCCCCATGCTCGGAAGGTCCACGCCCGAGGGCGCCAGGGACTACATCGTCCCGTCCAGGGTGCACCCCGGAACGTTCTACGCGCTCCCTCAGAGCCCCCAGCTCTTCAAGCAGATGCTGATGGTCGGCGGGATGGACCGCTATTACCAGGTCGCCAGGTGCTTCCGCGACGAGGATTCCAGGAAGGACAGGCAGCCCGAGTTCACCCAGCTGGACATGGAGATGTCCTTCGTGGACATGAAGGATATCCAGGACATGATCGAGGGCCTCATGGCCTACGTCTGGAAGGGGCTCTACGGTTCCGACCTCCAGACTCCGTTCCCCCACATCGCCTACCGCGATGCCATGGAGCGCTTCGGATCGGACAAGCCCGATATGAGGTACGGCCTCGAGTTCGTCAAGCTGACTGATGTCGTCAAGGACGCCCCGTACAAGATCTTCCAGAACATCCTGTCTGAGAACGGCATCGTCGCCGGAATGAACATCAAGCACTCCATCTCCAACGGCAGCATCGGCAGGAACGAGGTGGACCGCTACATCTCCTACGCCAAGAAGGTCGGCCTCGGAGGCCTCACATGGATGAGGTGCGAGAACGGCAAGCTGAACAGCAACATCGTGAAGTACTTCACACCCGAGATCCTCGACGCCATCAAGGAGAGGATGGGCGCGGAGGAGGGCGATCTGCTGTTCCTCATCGCAGGACCCTGGAAGGCCACCTACGAGGGCGGCGGATTCCTCAGGAAGAAGGTCGCGGAGGACCTCGGACTCGTCCCGAAGGACGTCTTCCAGTTCTTCTGGATGGACCAGTGCCCCATGTTCGAGATCGATCCCGTCTCCGGCAAGTACGATGCGTTCCACCACCCGTTCGTCCTGCCCGAGAACGATCTGGACGACGAGTACGTCGGAGGCGCATGCTTCGACCTGTGCCTGAACGGCAACGAGCTCGGTTCCGGATCTCTGCGTATCCACAACGCCGACCTGCAGAGGGCCGTGCTCCATAAACTGGGATTGGATGACGAGAGGATCGAGCAGAACTTCGGGTTCTTCATCCAGGCTCTGAGCTTCGGCGCTCCTCCCCACGGAGGGATCGCCATCGGAGTGGACAGGCTGTGCGCCATCCTCCTGAACAAAGACACCATCAGAGAGGTCATCGCCTTCCCCAAGAACAAGAGGGCGGTATCCCTGCTCGACGGTTCGCCCGAGAAGGTCGACGAGTCAAAGCTGGAGGAGCTCCAGATCATCTCCCTCGCGGGAGACCTCGACATCGGCGATGTCGACACGTCCGAAGAGGACCTCTGAATCCCCGGAGGGCCTCCGGGCCCTTCGGATGCAAACCGATATCGCGCATCCGGCAGGTATGACGACGCATCATCCTATCGACGTCGTCCGTCCCTCCGGTGCGCATCCCTCTTCTCCATTCCGAACCCGACGGCCGCGACGGCCGTCATGGGTTCAGAACCATACCTTCTTAGCTCCCTTGATGAGAAGGATGATGAATATCGGACCTCCGATTATCGAGGTCACCACTCCGACGGGGATCCCTATCAGGACCTTCGCGACGCAATCGGCGCATACCAGGATGAGGGCGCCGATCGCAGCGGAGCAGGGGATGAGGTATCTTACGTTGGATCCGACGAATATCCTGGCGATATGGGGGGCGACGAGCCCCATGAATCCGATCGTCCCCGTGAATCCGACCATGGTGGCGGTCATCACCGCCACGATCGCAAGGGATACGGCACGGATGCGCCTGGTCTCCACTCCGAGGCTCGTTGCGCTCCTGTCTCCGCAGGTCATGACGCCGATGTCCCTCGACAGCAGCTGCAGCAGCACGAGCGAGACCAGGACGACGGCGGTCACTATCCACACGTTGTCCCATGAGGACGGTCCGAGGGAACCGACGTTCCAAATGTACAGCTGCTCCACGTTCTCCGGGTCCGCCAGGGTGGTCATGAGCGACGTGGTCGCCCTGAACACGTACATGATGGCGATCCCTGCGAGGATCATGGTGGTCGGTGTGATCCTCCTGTGCTTGGATATTATCACTATGGCCAGGGTCGGAACCATCGCCAGGATCGCGGCGTTCAGCGTCACCGACAGGTTGTAGTTGCCGCCCGTAGGGATCAGCGAGATGCCGAGGATGAACATCAGCGCGGCTCCGAACGATGCTCCGGATGCGACTCCCGTTGTATACGGATCCGCCAGGGGGTTGCGCATGAGCGATTGCATCACGGCTCCTCCGACCGCCAATCCGGCACCGCAGACCACGCCCATGATGGCGCGGGGGACGTTGTACTCCCAGACGACCAGCTCGGCTATCCTGTCGTCCACGACGGTCCCATGGAAGTGCGCTGCGAGGACGCTCCATGTGACATCGGGCGTTATGGAGCTCAGCTGGGAGAGGAAGATCGATGCGAATGCCACGCAGACGGAGGCCGCCAGGACCAGACCTGAGAGGGCGACCTTGCGTCTGTTGGAATCCCTGAACCGGATCTCCAGAGGCGAGAGGCGCTGCTCCATCGGAACACCTCCCCGTAGCTCTTCTTCTTGCTGAGTATGAGGTAGAGGAACACCGGCGCCCCGATCATGGAGATGACCACGCCTACGCGCAGTTCGTCGGGCGAGATGACGGTGCGTGCTATTAGATCGGCGATGAGCACCAGCATCGCTCCGATCAGGGCGGATGCGGGGATCACGTAGCGGTTGTTCCCTCCGAGTATCATCCTGGCGATATGCGGGGCAACGAGGCCGATGAATCCGATGATCCCCACGTAGCTGACCAGGACGGCCACGGACAGGGATGCTATGAGCATGACAATCGTCTTGAACGTGCGGACGTCGAGTCCGAGGCTCTTTGCGCTGTCATCCCCCAGGGCCAACAGGTTGAGTCTCGAGCTGCACGCCCAGAGCACGAGTCCGGAGACGATCACTATGCAGGTCGGGATGAGGCACTTGTCCCACGAGACGATGTCGCCCAGCGATCCGATCTGCCACAGATATGCGTTCTTCAGGGTGTCTGCATCGGTGGTCACCATCATCGTGGTCTCCATCCCGCTGAAGATGTACGAGAGGGCGATCCCCACGAGGATCATGGTCGCAGGACTCATGCGTATGGCGTTGGACAATCCGATCAGTATGAATGCGGGGATCAGACCGCCGATGAAGGCGTTGACCATTATCCCCATCGAGCCCAGGGTGCTCGAGAATGTGAATCCGGTGACGATGGCCGCCACGGCTCCGAAGCAGGCTCCATCGGAGACCCCGGTGGTGTACGAGTCGGCCAGAGGGTTGTTCATGACGCTCTGCATGGCGACCCCGCAGATCGCGAGGCCGGCACCGATGGAGATGCCCATGATTATGCGCGGAAGGTAGACGTTCCACATCATGTAGTCGTCGATCCATTCCACGCTGTGGAGCTCGTACGTTCTTCCGAGGATGTGGTCCAGGATGATGCTGTACGAATCCAGGAATCCGAGGTCGCGACCGTTGATCGACAGTGCGATTCCCGCTATTATGAATATCAATATGGCGCAGGCGCCCATGAATGCGATCTTCGTCTTCGCATCGCTCGCATACCTCCCCTCGAGAGAAGAGGGGTCGATGACATCGACGGCTTCCTGAGACGACATACGAGCCCTCCAGCGTCCTCGCATCCTCCTCGTTGAAGTCCGGGTCGTCCAGGATGACATGCGGCCTTCCTCCGTGATCGATCAGATGGGAATCCACGCCGTATACCGCCTTGATGTTCTCGGCGGTGATGACATCCTGCGGGGTGCCGACCGCGAAGATCTCCCCGTCCCTCATCATTATGATGTTGTCGGAGTACTTCGCAGCGATGTTGATGTCGTGACTGATCATCACGACCATGATCCCCCTGAGGACGGACTGCTTCTTAAGCAGGCGGATGACGTCCATCTGGTGCTTGATGTCCAGATTGGCCGTCGGTTCGTCGAGGAGCAGCACCTCCGGCTGCTGCGCCAGTCCGCGAGCGAGCATCACCCTCTGATGCTGTCCGGCGGACAGTTCGTTGAACGGACGCATCGCCAGGTCGGAGATGTCCATCATCTCCAATGCCTCCTCGACGATCTTCATGTCGTCGTGCAGAGTATTCCATTTCCTGTGGGGGTTCCTCCCCATGAGGACGGTGTCCACGACGGACATCGGGAAGCTGTCTCCCGATGTGTACGGGACGTAGCCGATCTTCTTCGCCAGCTCCTTCGCCTTGTATCCGGACACGTCCCTCTCATCGATCAGCACCGTCCCCTTGGTGGGTGACAGGAGCTTGTTGAGGCAGTGGATCAAGGTGGTCTTGCCGGCGCCGTTGGGCCCTATGACGGATATCAGCTGGGGATTGCACATCTCCAGGTCTATCCCTTTCAGGATGCCAACGTCCCTGGTGTAGCCGAAATCCATTCCGATCGTCTGAAGCGTCGTCATATGGTGTCCTTCGGGAGAGGTCGCGGGGCAGAGACCCCGCATGGTTTGGTTCAGGGATGCCAGATGTACTGGTCCTTGGATGTGTCGTAGTCGATTCCGAGGAAGTCGCTGACGAACTGTTGGAGGATGGACTGGGCCCATCCCTCGTCGAAGCAGTCGCCGTACATGGTCTGGGCCATGATGGCGTTCCTCACAGGGAGAGGGAGGACGCCGTTGATCAGATAGTACCCGTGGGCCTCCTTGTAGGTGTAGGTGTTCGAGAAGTATCCGAGATACTTGTCGATCTCATCCTGTCCGGGGGCATCGGGGTACGACATGGACTTGAAGTGGAAGATGTACTCCGCGTTGTACTTGGAATCGAGAAGCCAGGTTTCCCCCTTGTTGAACTTCTTGGTCTTGTCGGACCAGTCGGCGAGGTTCTTGCCTCCGACCTCCTGGGTGGCCTTGTAGTAGTCGGATTCCGTTCCGCTCACCGAATTGGACATGGTGACGCACATGACCGTGGCGGTTCCCCACTTGGAGCCCTCCTTGTCCTTGATCGTGTCCATGACACCCATGGTCCAGGCGTTGTACTTCTCGGCCTTCCCCTCGGTTCCGGAGAGGATGCCGAGGGTGCTGGTGGTCTTCATGGTCATCGTCAGGTCCTTGACGTTCAGTTCAAGGAAGGAGATGCCGAGGTTCCCCAGCATCTTCACGATGTCGCTGTCGGAGGACATCCCGCTGTCCTCGGAGATGACCGTCGTCACACCGAGCTTGGTCAGGGTGTTGACATCCTCGGTTGTCAGGCTGGAGCTGAGGGCGGTTATCCTGCCGTTCTCCCTCAGGTCGTAGAGCTTCTTGTCCAGGATCGGGCTGATGTGCTTGGTGGTCCCGTTCGCCAGCATCCCGTCCTCCAATCCGAGGACGGCGACTACGGTTCTCATGTTGGTTCCGCCCATGACGGCGTACTTGCTCAGGGGGAAGCCGATCTTGACGACACTTCTGTAGTTGTCGACCACGGATGCCGTAGTGCTCTCGCCGTTGGCGAGCTTCTTCACAATGGTCAGGTCCTCATCGTCGATCGCGCCGTTGGCGTTGACGTCGGCCAGGGGCCAGTCCTTGAGGTCCTTCTTGCCGTCCAGGACCTCCTGGACGAGCCTGATGTCCGTGTCATCGATGTATCCGTTGCCATCCACGTTGCCGTAGATCGAACCGACTTCGACCGTTCCCGCTTCCGGATCCTTCCCGTCTTTGTCGAGCAGGACGACCGCGGCAGCGGCTATGACCGTGATCACGACGACGACCGCCGCGATCTTCACTGCCATTCCTTTCGCCATTGAATCACTTCACTGTATTAGGTTGACCTAACTAATCTTCAGCATACCTAAATTATTATAAAAAACCAGGAGGTTCCATCCGACTGAATGAGCGATAATCGTCCAGATGGGCCGTCCGATCGGGACGGTCCAGCGATACGTTGCGAGGGCCTCTGCAAGCATTTCGGCGATCTGAAAGCGGTCGACGGGATCGACCTGGAGGTCAGGAGAGGCGAGATCTACGGCTTCCTGGGGCCCAACGGTGCCGGGAAGACAACGACCGTCCGCATGCTGACGACCATGGAGCGCCCGACTTCCGGCACGATATGGATCGGCGGGCACGAGACCTCGAAGGATTACATCGCAGCCCGGAGGAGCATCGGGATCATCCAGCAGCAGCACAGTCTGGACAAGGACATCTCGGTCGGGGAGAACATCATCCATCATGCGCTGATGCAGGGCATGTCCCTCAAGCAGTCCAAGGCCCGCATGAAGGAGCTGTGCGATACCATGGAGCTCACCGGGCGCTTGGACGACCTGGTCGCCAACCTCTCCGGGGGATGGAAGAAGCGCGTCGCGATAGTCTGCTCGATGATCCACGATCCGGAGGTGCTGTTCATGGACGAGCCGACAACCGGTCTGGACACCCAATCGAGGAACCTCCTCTGGAGGATGATCCGTGCATTGAACAGGCAGGGGACGACGATATTCCTCACCACCCATTACATCCACGAGGCCGAGGCGCTCTGCGACAGGATCGGGATAATCGACAAAGGCCGTCTCATAGCCGAAGGCTCCCCGGACGAACTCGTATCATCAGTCGGCAGGTTCGTGATGATCCGTACCGACGAGGAAAGAGACGACTTCTCGCTCACGTTCTTCCAGGACAGGGCATCCGCCATCGCAGCGGCAGACGAGCATTCGGGGGAGCATAACACCGTTGTCAGGAAGACCACCCTGGAGGATGCTTTCCTGGAGATCACCGGGGGCGTTCTCCGATGTACGGTTTCTTCGGAGAGGTGTGCAGGGTCGCTTACGGCGACCTGTGCTTCCTGAGGAGGCATCTGCCTGAGACGGTGGTCTCGGCGATGGTCGGCCCGCTGCTGTATCTGGTGGCGTTCGCATACGGGATGAGGTCAGGGGATTCTGAGGCAGGGGTCAGTTATGTGGCCTATGCGATCCCGGGGATAGTGGCGATGACGTCCATGACGGCCGGATTCACTTCGACGGCTCAGAAGATCATCATCCAGAGGCTGTTCCATACGAGCTTCGACGAGCTGATCCTCAGTCCGATGCACACCTCGTCGATCGTCTTCGGGAAGGCGGTCATCGGGATGCTGAGGGGATTGATCGGAAGCGCGATCCTGTTGGTTCTGGGGTTGTTCCTCACGCCCGATCTCATATTGGGTCCGGGGACGGTCGTCTCCTTGCTTCTATCGTGCGTGATGTTCTCCCTGCTCGGAGTGGCTGCGGGTCTGCTGGCCAGGTCCAGCGTGTCGCTGAATGTGTTCACGAGCCTGGTCATCATGCCGATGACCTTCCTATGCGGCACCATCTTCTCGGTGAGCGCTCTGCCCCCGGTCATCGGTGACATCGTCTGGGCTCTTCCGCTGACGCACTCGTCGGAGGTAATCCGCGCTTCCACGCTCGGGTGGGACATCTCTTGGATCTCGGTGGCAGTGATGCTCGTCTATCTCATCGTGTTCTATGCGATGGACTATACGATCATCAGGAGGAAGCTCTACCGATCGCCGAAGGGCGCGGTACTCCTCCATGAGCACATCCTCCATACCTGGGGACAGTCCGATCTCGGTCGTGTAGATCAGGCGGACGTGTCCCACGGTGCCCTCCTTCTGTCCGACATCCAACCCGAGCTTCCCGGGGATCTCGACAACGGAGTGGTGGCTCGAGGATGTGAACGCAGGGATGGCGACGATGTTGTCGCACCCGGTCGCCAGGGCCTGCTCCAGTCCCTCCTCGACCGTTGGGGTGTCGAATTCGTTGTAGCAGCAGACCGTTTCGAACCCCATGTCCCTGACGTATCCCGCGTTCAGTTCCACGGTCTCTCTGTTCGCAGGGTCCTTGGAGCCGTGCCCGATCAGCATCACGGTCGTGCGGCCGTCTTTCGGCGCATTCGATTCCACGATCCCCTCCACTACTGCTCTCATTCCCGGATGGATGCCGAACGCTTCGGCGATGACGACGTCGACGTCGCGCCCGTCCAAATCGATCCTCCCGTTGCGTTCCCCGGGTCCGAGACCGAACATCCTGGGAACGAACCTGTCCGCGAAGATCCCCGGGGCGAAGAACAGGGGAAGGACGACGATCCTGTCCGGTTCCTCGGAGGCGATATCGCGGAGCGCGGCCTCCAGGCTCGGTTCGATGCCGCTCTTGTATGCGTGATGCACCTTCCTTCCGAGAGAGGCGGAGAGATGTTCGGCATAGATCGGTGCGGCATCGCCGTTGAGGTCCTCGGACGACCCGTGCGCCACGATGAGAATGGAATCCATGCCGGAGATATCGTCCGATCACATTTAGGGATTCCTGAAGAAATGTAGGTATGCCGTCGGATACGCATCCGACGGCGGAAAAGGGGCTATGCCCCCGTTTAGAATCTGGCCTCTATGAGCCTCTTGACGGCTTCCACGACCTCGGCTGACGAATAGGCCCCGGATGTGGCCTTCATGACCTGGCCGATGATCTTGTTGGCCGCCTTGTCGTTCTTCTGATAGTCGGCGACGACGCCCGGGTTCTGGTCGATGAATCCGTTGATCATCTCCTCCAGGTCGCCAGCGGCCTTTCCGGCGGACTCCGTGTCCTCCCCGGTCATGGCGCACTTGATCTCCATGGTGCATTCGGAGTCGGTAATCTCTCCGGAGACGAACCTGCGGATGATGCCGATTACGTCCTCCGCGTTCCTTCCGGCGGATTCCATGGCCTTCCAGTTGGCGCTGACGGGTCCGGCGACCCACTTGACGGCCGCCGCCGAGTCGAATTCGCCGGCGATCCTCTCGAACATCTCCGCCAACCCCATGGACGTGGCGATGAGCTGCTTGGCCATCCTCTGCTCGATGCCGTACTGGGAGGACATCCTGAGTGCCATCTTCTGGGGGCTCTCCTTTATCTTGATCGAATCGGCCAGCTCCTTGATGTGGTAGATCCCGAGATCGGGCTCGTCGATGTATCCGTAGTCGGCCTCGAATTCCTTCTTCCTGACCGAGATGGTCACACCGCGCTCCTCGTCGAAGCGCCTGGTCTCCCTGTCGATCTTCCCGCCTGCGCGGAGGATCTTCGTCTGGCGGACGACCTCGAATGTGAGGGCGCGCTCCACGTTCTTCAGACCGGTGACGTTCTTGACCTCGCATCTCTCCACTCCGACGGAGATGTTGCAGTCGCAGCGGATGCTGCGCTCGCCGTCTCCCGGCAGATCGATGACGTGACGGATGTCCTCGATGAGCTGCTTGAGGAACTCCCTGGCCTCGGCGGGGCTGGAGAGGTCCGGCTCGGTGACGATCTCCGCCAGGGGGATGCCCGAGCGGTTGTAGTCGACGAGGGAGGACAGGTCCCCCACCCTCTTGGTCTTCCCCGGGTCCTCCTCGACGTGGATCCTGGTGATCCTGATGGGCTTCTTGCCGTCCAGGTAGTAGACTCCGCCCTCTCCGACGGGATTGTCGTACTGGGTGATCTGGACGCTCTTGGACATGTCCGGGTAGAAGTACGTCTTCCTGGAGAACCAGGTGGTGTCGTTGATCCTGCATCCGAGCATCTTGGCCAGCATGATGCCGTACTCGAGGACCTTCCTGTTCAGGACGGGTCTGGATCCCGGCATGCCCAGGCATGTGGGGCAGACGTGGGTGTTCGGCCCCTCCGCCTCGGTCGTGGGGCAGGAGCAGAACATCTTGCTCCTGGTGGGGAGCTGGACGTGTATCTCCAATCCGATCTTCATTGGGCAGGCCTCCTGAGCTCGAACGCCTTCTCCCAATCCTCCGCCATGGAGAACAGGACGTCCTCGTTCCAGTGGTCGGCGACGAACTGCATGCCGATGGGCATGCCGTTCCCGTCGTATCCGCAGGGGACGTTCATGTGCGGCGTTCCCGCGAGGTTGGGCGGGACGGTGAGGTAGTCGGCCTTGTAAGACTCCAGGGCGGTCATCTTGGCGATGTCGTCGAACCTGGGGGCGGCGAAGGGCATTGTCGGGGTGAGCACGGCGTCGTGGTCCTTCAGGATCGACTTGTAGTCGTCGATGACGATCTGCCTGACCTGCCTCGCCTTGGCGTAGTACCTGTCGCGGTATCCGACCATCCTCGTGAACGTTCCGAGGAGGATCCTCCTCTTCGCCTCGTCTCCGAAGTCCTTGGAACGGATCGACGAGAAGTAGTCATCGAACTTGAGGGACAGGTCCCCCTCCTGGTCCCCGTACCTCATCCCTACGTATCTGGCGAGGTTGGTGGACGCTTCGGACGTGGCGATGACGTAGTAGGCGGGGATCGCGTACTTGAAGGAGGGCATGTCGACCTCCTCCACGTCGATCCCCATGGACCTGAGGGATTCCAGAGCCTTGCCGAATGCGGATTCGACATCCTTCGAGAGTCCCTGCATCCCCTCTCTGGGGACCGCGACGCTCTTCATCCTCCTGCCCTCGTTCCTGAGTTCGGGCTGGATGCAGGACGTGGGGTCCTTCTCGTCCTTCCCTGCCATGATGGAGATGTAGGTCCTGAGGTCCCCGGCCTTGGCCGAGAGGACCCCGATCTTGTCCAGGGAGTTCCCGTAATCGATCAGACCGTACCTGGACACCCTGCCGTAGGTGGGGGCGATCCCGTAAACGCCGCAGAAGCTGGCGGGGCAGCAGATGGATCCTCCTGTGGATACTCCGAGGGAGACGTGGTCCTCGATGGCCATGGCGGCGCATGCCGAACCTCCGGATGATCCTCCGCAGGCCCTCTCGAGGTCGAACGGGTTCCTGGGGATCTCGTATGCCGAGTTGGCGGAGAAGGTCCCGAATCCGAACTCGTCCATGTTGGTCTTCCCGATCAGCTTCCCTCCGGCGGCGCGCATCTTGGCGATGGACGTGGCATCGAAGACGGGGTGGTACCCCTCCAGGATCCTGGATCCGGCGCAGGTCTCCATGTCCATGGATGTGAGGTTGTCCTTGGCGGAGAACAGGAATCTCGCATCGCCGGGCTCGGTGTCGTCCGTCATGGCGTGGAACATGCCGTACTTCTGGTTCGTCTCCTTCAGGGAGGCGAGGACGGATGCCATCGTCATGAGAGCCTGGGCCCCCTGACGTACCTGTCGTAGGTGTTCATGTCTTTGAGAAGGGCGTCCGAATCGAATTCGATCCTCGGTTCGTCCTCCCTGATGATATCGGTGACCCCGATCGGGTCTATGCCGTATGAATCGCACTCCGGAGCCTCGTCGAGCAGCTCGAAGTAGCCAAGGATGTCGCCGAGGTCCTTGCTGTATCTGTCCAGCTCCTCCTCAGTGAGCTTGATATGGGCCGTCCTTGCGACCCTTTCTACGGTTTGCCTGTCCATTGGTCAGACCTTCTATGGCGCGAAGGTAGCGGGAGGCATCTAATAACAATTGTGCGCGCGAGAGGGATGCGGATCAGGGATGGTTCGCAGAATGGATCGTCAAACCACCTCACGGAAATACAGCCAAACCACCTCACGGAAATACAGCCAAACCACATCGTTAATGATTAATATGCAAGTGTGTATCCTCTATTCATGGTCGATTATCGTCCTCGCACAATAGAGCCTGAATTGAGGCTCTCTTTGGAAGCGTTCGGGGCTGTCCAGATAGCAGGTCCAAAGTGGTGCGGTAAGACGACTACCTCAAAGCAATTCGCTCAAAGTTCGATCGACATCGACAAGGTCCTGGCCTCATCCTCTGCTGATTTTGAAAGAATCGAATTGTTGCCTGATTCGATCCTGGCTGGTGAGAAGCCTCGTTTAATCGATGAATGGCAGCTGTCTCCAGGCATATGGGATGCCGTTCGTCGCAATGTCGATGATATCGGCGGTTCGGGGCTGTTCATCCTCACAGGGTCGTCGACCGTCGACTCGAGAAAGATAAAGCACAGCGGTGCAGGGCGTATAGGAACCATCTTCATGAGGACTATGAGTCTCCATGAATCCGGACAATCCACCGGAGGGGTCAGCCTGTCGGATCTCTTCCAAGGGAAAGACAAGGTGTCCGATTACACAGAGAACGGTACGGAGGCCATAGCCAGGTTGTTGGTCCTCGGCGGATGGCCGGGTACGCTGGGAAGATCCGATGCCGCCATCCGCAAGAATGTCGAGGGTTACTGTCATAGAATCGTAAACGGAACGTCCCAACTGCCTGGTGATTTCATTCCGAATCCAGAGAGGATGGTCGCGGTTCTGACATCACTGTCCCGCAACGTCTCGACCACAGCATCCAAAGCAAGCATCCTGGCCGATGTGACCTCTTCGGGGCGTTCCATGAGCGGATCCACGCTAGATCGCTATCTGGCATATCTCCGCCGGAACTATGTCATAGAGGATCTTCCGAATTGGTCTCCGAAGTTGCGTACGAAAACGGTCATCAGGTCGTCACCTGTCCGCCATTTCTTCGATCCAGCAATAGCCGCGATGTTCCTGGATGCCACTCCGACCGACCTCTTGAACGATTTCGAGACGTTCGGATTCCTGTTCGAATCGATGGTCGTGCGCGATATCAGATCGTATGCTCAGGCCATAGATGGGAAGGTCTACCACTACAGGGACAAGGACGGTCTGGAATGCGATATCATCATCCGTCTCGGAGATGGGAGATGGGGTGCTATGGAAGTGAAGCTCGGATCCGAGAGAGGCATCGAGGAGGGTGCCAGGAATCTTCTGAGGTTCAGAGACAAGGTGAGCGATCGGTTCCGTAGCAGGCTCTCGTTCATGGCGATAGTCGTCTCGACCAATCTGGCATATACGCGCGCGGACGGCATCCATGTCATCCCGTTGGCCTGCCTGAAGGAGCGATGCCCTTCAGAGCAGGTCGGAGACGAGCCAGGAGATACCGGTCTTGATCTTCTGCAGGAAGGTCCTGTTCTCGTACATCTCGGATGTGTACTCCGTGCAGGATTCCAGGTCCCTGAAGAACGCATCGTCCATCCGTTTCCCGACATCCTCGGAATGGATCATTGCGTTCGCTTCGAAGTTAAGCTCCATGCTCCTCTCATCGAAGTTCGCGGATCCGACGGAGCATCCCCTCCCGTCGACGACCATCGTCTTGGAGTGGACGAATCCGTCGCGGTATTCGTACACCTTCACGCCGTCGCGCATCAGGTCGTGGGCGTACTTGCGGTTGCACCAGTAGACGAACGGATGGTCCGCCTTGTCTGGGATGATGATCCTGACATCCACTCCGCGCATCGCCGCAGTTCTCAGGGCGTACATGCACGCCTCGTTCGGAGCGAGATAGGGGGTGTGCAGCAGGATGGAATCCTTTGCGCCCTCGATCATCATCAGGTACTGGAACGCGATGCCGTTCCTCCCCTGCATGTCCGGTCCGCCGTTGACTATCTGGACGGGGATGCTCCCGGGTCCGCCGCAGGAGTCGCAGGGGTAGTATGAGGTGTCGGCGACGATGTCCTCCCTCGACGCATAGCGCCAGTCCAGGGCGAATCTGACCTCCAGGGGGATGACCGCGGAGCCCTCGATCCTTACGGCGGAGTCCCTCCAGTTGCCCATAGGGCCTTGTCCGAGGTATTCCACGCCTATGTTGAAACCGCCGATGTATCCGATCCTCCCGTCGATGACGGCGATCTTCCTGTGGTTGCGGTTGTTCTTCTTCGGGCTCAGGAGCACGGCGGCTGTGGAATGGAACAGACGGACCTTCCCTCCCGCCTCTTCAGCTCCGCCGTCAGGCGAGGGCCCGTGTTGTAT
>ERZ1026854.823-NODE-823-length-21065-cov-3.893622_pt1 | contig 21065 bp, 20 predicted proteins | sample MGYA00380157_ERZ1026854 | MGnify/ENA primary metagenome ERZ1026854 (study PRJEB33269, sample SAMEA4719793) | human gut metagenome | biome: human-associated habitat; feature: organic feature; material: feces | place: Cameroon | collected 2013-10 ... | reverse complement strand
CGAGGATTACGACTCCATCGGCGGCATCATCATCGGACAGTTGAACCGCCTGCCGGAGGACGACGAAACCGTAACGCTTGAGGACGGCACCACCCTTCAGGTAAAGGGGCTTGAACAAAACAGGATCGTACATGTGCTGCTTACGCTTCCTCCGAAAGAGGATCCCACTGCGACCGACGAGACATCTGAACATAAAGAGACGGAAGCTGATTAACAGCTTCCGTTTTTCTTTCCGAACAGTACCGTAACTTCCGTTCCCTTTCCGATCTCGCTTTTCAGATTGATGGACGCGCCCATCTGCGCAATGATATGCTTTACAATGGCAAGACCCAGTCCCGTTCCTCCGGTGGATTTGGAACGGCTCTTGTCCACCCGGTAAAACCGCTCAAACACTCTCTCCTGCGCATCCGCAGGGATTCCGATTCCCGTGTCCTTCACCCGCAGTTCCACGCCCTCCTGTGTGTTGCGTGTGCTCACTATGACGCTTCCGTTTTCGTTGTTGTAACGGATCGCGTTATCACACAGGTTGTAAAGAAGCTCCTCCACCATCTGTCTGTTCGCCTCAATCTGACAGGCTTCCCCCTCAAGCGTCAGAGTAACATGGTGCTTCTCCGCCGAAACCTGCAGCATGTCCACACAGGTCTGTGCGGCAAGATACAGGCTGACGTTCTCCTTCGCCGCCTCTTCCTCCTGACCGTCCAGCTCGGACAATCTGATGATATCGTTGATAAGGGTCAGCAGTCTGTTGGAATTTTTGTGAATACCTCTGGCAAACCGCCGCACATCCTCATCGGAGGCCATTCCCGTTTCGATCAGCTCCGCATAACCCGAAATGGAGGTAAGCGGCGTTTTCAGCTCATGGGACACATTTGCGGTAAACTCCTGTCTGATCAGGGCATTTTTCATAATGTCCTCATGCTGCGTCTGAATCATGTTGATAAAGGGCTGCAGTTCCTCATAAGCGGCAATTTCATCCGTCTTATCCAGACTCTTCGCCAGCTGCTCGATCGGTGCCATCAGCCTCTTTGTCAGGAAATGGGACATGATCATACAAAGGATGATCAGCACAACCACGATCAGTGCGATCACCGGCATTGCCCTGTAAAAAATGCTCCAGATGCTGCCCGCCTCTCTGGACACACGCAGCACGCTGCCATCCTCCAAAAGTCTTGCATAGTAGAAGGTACTCCTCCGCATGGTATCGGAATGCCGGACGGATATGCCCTCTCCTTCTTCCCGCGCCTCCAACACCTCCGGTCTTCCGCTGTGATTGTCCATGGAACTGTTGTCCGCCTCGCTGTCAAACAGTACGCTTCCGTCCTCCCCGATGAGGGTCATTCGAAACTGCGTGGTATCCGTAAACGTCCCTTCCTTTGCCTTATTCAGAAACACTTCATCCGACATCAGCCCGGAATATGCCCTCAGATCCTCAATGATCTGGTCCCGGTACAATTCATAAAAGACGGCGCTGATCAGAAAAACGGTGGCAAAGATCGCCACCGTCGCAATTGCCATCAACTGAAAATTAATCTTCTTTTTCATAGGCTCCTTTTTACGCTTCCGTGTCAGACATGATATAGCCCACATTGCGGACTGTGCGGATCAGACTTCCCGCACCCTTCAACTTCTGTCTGAGTGTTTTAATGTGCATATCCAACGTGCGGGATTCTCCTTCAAAATCCGTCCCCCACACCTTGTCCAGAATCACTTCCCTTGTAGTCACTATCCCTGCATTGATCATCAGAAGCTTCAACAATTCATATTCCTTGTAGGTGAGCTCACAGGGCTGCCCTTCCACCGTCACCGCATGCCGTTCCCGGTCAAGGGACACCGATCCCAGCGAGAGCACCTTCTCCTCATTTTCCCGCAGACCGCTTCTGCGCAGCAGTGCCTTTACACGGGAGATCAGTTCCATCACGCCGAAGGGTTTCGTCATATAGTCGTCCGCCCCCATATCAAGCCCCTTCACCTTGTCAAGCTCCGTCGTCTTTGCCGTGACCATGATCACCGGAATCTGTCTGGTGTCAGGCTTGGCTCGCATCTTTTTCACGATCTCGAGACCGTCCTCATCCGGCAGCATCACATCCAGAAGCACCAGATCGGGTTTCTTTTCCACGAGTCTGTCAAAGAAATCCTTTGCGCACTCAAAATCCTCCACCTGATACCCTACGTTTTTCAAGGTAAAACTCTCGATTTCCCTTATGTTTCGGTCGTCCTCCACCACATAGATCGTTGACATCGCTCTCTCCCTTCCGCGGCTACGGCAACGTATATTTCTCCTTATACGCCAGAACCTTGCCCTTGAATGCCAGATTGTCCCCTTCCTTCAGGGTATCCAGATATTCGTGGGTCTCAAAGCTGTCCTCATTCACCTGCAGCAGACACACGGCAATATTGCTGCAGTGATCCGCCACTCTCTCAAAGTTGGTCGTAATGTCGGACAGTACAAAGCCAAGTTCAATGGTACATTTGCCCTTGCGCAGGCGCTTCACATGTCTCTTCTTTACTTCTATATTCAATTGGTCAATCACCTCTTCAAGCGGCTCGACCAGCTCTGCCGTACTCAGATCATCCTGCTCGAAGGCAGCGATCGCTGTTCCCAGAATTTCCCGGATGGCGCCGCTAAACACCTGCAGCTCCTCCGTTGCCTTCTCCGAAAAATGCATGTCCTTCTGTGCCATCTCGTCGGCCGCTTCCTTTATGTTCAGGGCATGGTCGGAAATCCGCTCAAAATCCCCGATACAGTGCAGCAGAACGGAAAGCGTATGGCTCTCCTTCTCCGAAAGATCCTTGCTGCTCACCTTCACCAGATAAGTGCCAAGCTCATCCTCAAAGCGATCAACATCCTTCTCCAGAACGGAGACCTCCTCCGCCTTCGCCGGGTCATACTGCTCTAAAAGGGACATTGCCGTATCCATGGCCCTCTGCGCGTAATGCGCCATGCTGATCGCCACCTGTCGGCTGCGGTCAATGGCAAGACCGGGCATCTCCAGAAATCGGGGATCCAGTGTCTTCAATTCACTCTCTACCTCTGAGAGGGTCTTTTCCCGCTCCTCCTTGGGAATCGTCAGATAAACTGCCTTCACCAAAAGCTGTGAGAACGGGAGCAGAACGATACATGCTGCAATATTAAAGGCAGAATGCACAATGGCAATCCCGAGGGGTGATGCCACGGATGACAAAAATTCAAACGGGAAGAACGCATTGATGGAATAGAAAACAATCATAAACAACGAGGTTTTCACGATGTTGTAATACAAATGCATCAACGCCGCTCTCTTTGCCGCACGGCTTGCGCCGATACTGGAAATCAGCGCCGTCACACAGGTTCCGATATTCTGACCCATGATAACCGGAATCGCTGTCGCGTAGCTCACGGCACCGGTCTTGGAAATCGCCTGCAAAATGCCGACGGATGCGGACGAGCTCTGAATTACCGCCGTCAGCACAAGTCCAGCCAGCAGACCCAGAATCGGATTGGAGAACATGGTAAGAATCTTCGTAAATTCCGGTACCTCGGCAAGAACGCCCACTGCCTCACTCATGGTATCCATACCGATCATCAGTATGGCAACCCCCGCCATGATGCAGCCGATGTCCTTGCGCTTCTCCTTCTTGCAGAAGGTGATGAACACCACGCCGATGATGGCAAGCACAGGCGCAAAGGAGGACGGTTTTAAAATCCTGATAAAAAAGCTGTCTCCCTCGATTCCGGAAAGGCTCAACAGCCACGCCGTAATTGTGGTTCCCACATTGGCACCGATAATCACATTGACTGCCTGCTCCAGACGCATGATGCCGGAGTTCACGAATCCGACCACCATTACTGTCGTCGCGGATGACGACTGGATTACCGCCGTCACTCCGGTTCCCACCAGAAATGCCTTGAGGGGATTGTTTGTCAGCTTCTCCAGTATCATCTCAAGCCTTCCGCCGGATGCCTTGGAGAGTCCTTCCCCCATCAGGTGCATACCATACAGAAACAGTGCCAGTCCTCCGACCATGGTCAGAAAATCAAAAAAATCCATCGTTTTTTTCCTCGCTTGTTTTTCTACATAATTTTACCTACATTTGACATTCTACTACACATAAGTAAAATATGACAATGCTCTAAGTAAAATCTATGTAAAATTTACAAGCGGGCTTCAGCTAAAAGATTCTCACATCATCGATATCCCCAGTTTCGCGGAAGATTGCCCACTCCCCGATGTTGACCGCATGATCCCCGATCTTTTCCAGATACTTTGCGATCATCAGTACATCCACGCAGTCGTCTGGGTCTTTTTTACCGCTCCGCAGATCACCGATCAGCTCCTCCTTGACCTTATTGAAAAGATCATCAATCACATCATCGAAGGCAATCACATCCTTTGCCGCCTCCATGTTCATATCCACAAAAGCCTCTATCGCTTCACCCACACTGCGCTTTGCCGCCTCGATCATCTGCGGCAGGCTGGCAGAAAAATCCTCCACCTTCTGCATGTCCAGACGCAGGAAAAGCTCTGCCATATCCGACACATGATCTCCCACACGCTCAATATCCGTCACAACCTTGAGCGCTGCCGAGACCGTCCTTAAGTCCCGCGCCACAGGCTGCTGTTTGGTGAGCAGGGTCAGGCATTTTGCCTCTATGCTGCGCTGCATGTCATTGATCACGCGGTCATTAGTTACAATCGCCTCAAGCGCCTCCCGATCCCGCTCCTTTAAAACCTCAAACAGTCTGTCGTAAACCTTCTCGATCTGCTCGCCCATATCAGACACGCTGCGCTTCAGCTCCTCTAATTCTTCCTCAAATAAAAGTCTCGGTGACATATCCCTTACCTCCCATCATCCGAATCGTCCTGTAATATAATCTTCAGTCCGCTTGTCCTGCGGTCTTGAAAAGATATTGTTGGTGGAATCCATCTCCACAACTTCACCCACCAGAAAGAATGCCGTATCATCCGACACGCGGGCTGCCTGCTGCATATTGTGCGTCACCACAACCACCGTGTATTTCTTTTTCAGATCCTCCATCAATTCCTCAATCTTGAGTGTGGAAATCGGATCCAGTGCGGAGGTCGGCTCATCCATCAAAAGAACCTCCGGTTCCACCGCAAGCGCCCTTGCAATGCAGAGTCTCTGCTGCTGACCGCCGGAAAGACCCAGTGCGGATTTTTTCAGCCTGTCCTTGACCTCATCAAAGATAGCCGCTCCGCGCAGCGACGTCTCCACGATCTCATCAAGCTTTGCCCTGCTCTTCACCCCATGAATCCTGGGGCCGTAGGCAATATTATCATAAATGCTCATGGGAAACGGGTTGGGCTGCTGGAACACCATGCCAACCTTTTTTCTGAGCAGTGTCGTGTCAACCTTGGGGTCGTAAATATTCTCTCCGTCAAGAAGAATCGTGCCGTCCACTCTCGCGATCGGCACCAGATCGTTCATGCGGTTCAAGCACTTCAAAAAAGTGGACTTACCGCATCCTGAAGGGCCGATAAATGCAGTGATCGCATTCTCCCTGATCTCCATATTCACATCTTTCAGCGCATGGTTCTCACCGTAATGCAGGTTCAAATCCTGCACACTGATCTTACTGTCTGCCATATTTTCCTCATTTCCGCGCATGCTCTGCGCTCCTTTGCGTACCTGGTGCCGCCCTACTTTTTCCGGTTCACATCAAACTTACCCGCCACAAATTTTGCCAGAAAATTGATCCCCAGCACAATCACAAGCAGCACACAGCCTATTCCGAACGCCGTATCATATTTTCCGTTCTGCATCTGCAGGTAAAGTTCAATGGTAAGCGTACCGCTGGACTGGGTAAACTTTTCAAAGAATCCTGTAAGGCCCGGCTTCGGAAGATTTCTTCCGCTTCCCGAAGTGAAGAGTAACGCCGCCGACTCTCCCACGATACGGCCGATTGCCAGTATAACACCGGTCAAAATCCCCGGCATGGCGGAGGGCAAAAGCACCGTCCTGATCATATACCACTTTGTAGCACCCATGCCAAGCGCTCCGCTTCTGTAGCTGTCCGGCACGGTCTTCAATGCCTCCTGCGTATTCCTTGTGATCAGCGGTAAAATCATAATCGTCAGAGTAAAGGAGCCGGTCAGGATCGAGGTTTTCAGCCCAAGCGTGGTGCCAAAAAACATCATGCCGAACAAACCGAACACAATCGACGGAATGCCCGCAAGGGTCTCCGTGGTAAACTCAATCATATGCACCAGTTTTCCGGGTCTTGCATATTCATTCAGATAAATAGCCGAGCCCACGCCGATCGGCGTCGCGATCAGCAGTGTCAATACGATAATGTATAGGGTATTTACAATATTTCCCAGAATACCCACCGTCCCTTTAAGTGAACTGGTCACGGTGGTTAAAAACGTCCATGAAATGGTGTGGGCGCCCTTTGCAAACACATATACGATAATGCCGATCAGAAGCGCCAGTGCAAACGCCGCGGAAAGATAGATCAGTCCCAGCAGCACAAGATCACTGACACGCCGTTTTTTCCGCATCAGAGTATTCATTCGCCGTCCACCTCCTTACGTTTCAAAAGCTTGGTCATAAATACGTTGATCAGCATAATGAAGAAGAACAATACCAGACCGATGGTGAAAAGCACCTGCCTGTGTACGCCTGAGGAATACCCCATCTCCGCCACAACCGCAGTGGTAAGGAAACGCACGGAATTGAACGGAAGCGGGAAATTCACGCTGCTTCCCGACACAAGCGTAATCGCCATTGCCTCTCCGATGGCTCTTCCCACGCCGAGAATCACGGCGGAAATAATGCCTGATTTTGCTGCGGGAATAATCACTTTGAAAATTGACTGGATATGGGACGCTCCCAGCGCTAAGGATGCCGCCTTGATCTGCCCCGGAACCGCCCTGAGTGCCGATGTGCTGATATTGATCACTGTGGGCAGAATCATAATTGCAAGGACAAGCACCGCTGCAAGCAGGTTCGCTCCTCCTGTAAACTGATGTGTGGTGCTTCCCGCAAAAATGGCAAGCTCCAGCTTATACATGACGGGGCACAGAAGGTAGATGCCTAGAAGTCCGTACACGACGGAAGGGATGCCCGCCAGAAGCTCCACCGCAGACTGAATCACCGCCGCAACCTTCTTCGGCGCGATCTCCGCCAGAAAGATTGCGGTAAACAATCCGATGGGCACACCGATCAGCACGGCAAGTCCCGTGCCTACCACGGAAGTAAGAATGACATTCAGGATTCCGTATTTCGGCTCTGCTGCTGCAGGCGCCCACACACTGGAGAACAGGATTTCCTTGATACCCACCTTAAAGAAAGCGGGCGATCCGTTGATCAGCATATACACCGTAATGGAGATAACCGCCAATATTGCAAAGAAGGCGCATATGGTGAATATGATATGCGCCAGCAACTCTGCTGCAGTCCTATGCTTTTTATTGCTTTTGATTGTAAAGGATGCTGCTTTTTCCATAATTGTTTTCCTTTGATTTACTTGACTGTGATCAGTCCGACCTGTGCTGCAACAGCCTGTCCTTCCTCGCCGAGTACATAGTCAAACCATGCCTGAACCAGCTCACTCTGCTCGGAAATCTCGCCCTTGGTTGCCATTACGAAAGGTCTGCTCAGGAAGTAGTTTCCTGCCTTGATGTTCTCTGCCGTAGCCTCCACACCGTCCAGAGGAAGTGCAAGCACGGAATCATCTACTACATCCAGTGATACATAACCGATTGCGCCGGGGGTCGTTGCCACCTTTGCCATTACCGCACCGGTGGAGTCCAGCTCGTTTGCATATGCGCATGTATCCTCGATCTTGAGAATCTCTTCAAATGCGCCTCTGGTTCCGGAGCCTGCCTCACGACCGATCACTACAATGGGAGCATCTGCTCCGCCGACTTCACTCCAGTTGGTTACCTCACCCTTGTAAATGCTGATCAACTGATCCTTGGTAAGTCCGGGTACCTGGTTTGCGGGATCTACCACAACTGCGATGCCATCGATTGCCACGATGTTCTCCACCGCACCGTTTGCCTTCTCCTCATCCTTCAGGTTTCTGGAAGAATCTCCGATATCAACGGTTCCTGCAATCACTGCCTCGATACCTGCACCGGATCCGGTAAACTCTGCCGTTGCCGTTACGTTCGGGTACTTCTCCATAAAGCTCTCGCAAAGTGCATTGGCAAGCTTCTCCATGGAAGTGGAACCGCTCAGTGTGATGGTGCCGGAAAGATCTGCACCCGTTGTCGTGTTTCCGGTATCCTGCCCTGTCGTTGTGTCGTTCCCTGCATCTTTCTGGCTGTCTGTGGTGGTGTTTCCTGTAGTCTGTCCACCGGTGGTGTTGTTTCCGCTTGCTCCGGTGTTGCCGCATCCTGCCAACAGTCCGGCTGCCAGTACGGCTGCTCCTAAAATGGTCATTAACCTGCTTGTTCTTCTTTTCATAATGTCTCCTCCTCGCCTCTTTGGGCTTTTGTTTTTTTATTGTCTTCTCTTCTTTACATGGGCAATCATATCACGCGAAAAAAAAACAAAAAATCAGCAACTCGTAATAATTATGTAAGTTGTATGTAAAAAGACTATGTATGCTGCCCCGGCTCTTTCGCCGTCCTGCATCATACATAGTCTTTTCTGTCACAGTGTTTCCATGATTCCGTCCGCAATCGCCTGCGCGATGGCATCAAACTGCGTATCAAACAAATAATTGTCAGCCGGGGTATTGATAAATCCCACCTCCACAAGCACTGCCGGCATGCTTGTGCTGTTCAGCACCACAAGCCCCGGTCTTTCGTTGATTCCCTGATTGACAAATCCCACGCTCTCCAGATTGCGGTTGATATTCTCCGCCATCCGGGCCGCCTCGCCATACCGATTATACACCAGACTCTCAATTCCGGTATATTGCCCCGGAATCGGGCTTGAATTGCGGTGAATCGATACAAAATAATCTACACCCGCCGCATTTGCTTCCCGCGCCCGTTCTCCGGGTGACTTATAAATATCCTCCGTTCTCGTATATAATACGTTCACGCCATTTTCTTCCAGAATATCCCCGACTGCAAGTGTCAGTCTCAAAGTATCATCCTTTTCGGCTCTCCCTTCAAAGGTTGCCCCGTTATGCCAGCCTCCGTGGCCGGCATCCAGCATAATGGTACTCGCCATTTTTCAGACTGCTCCTATGTTTTTTATTTATCATATGCAGCCATTCAAAACCTTTTCTCACTTTCTTCCGTTTTCCTGCTTCCAACGGGTACAGATCACACTTTTCCTTCTCCTGTACCCGGCGCCATGCATTTTCCCCAAGCAACAATTCTTAATGAGAAGGGGAGGATGCATGGCACACTGCCAGCATATAGCCCGGAACGGATTCCCACAGCGTGAACGGCATGTCCTCTACCGTTCCCTTCTCAAAATCCACGCGGATCTTTCGGAAATCCCGGCGGATTCCCTCCCCCGTGGCCTTGACATACGCCTCCTTGATCGTCCAGATGCGATAAAGCATACTCTCCTCTTCCCGATAAGCCGCCTCCCCTGCATGAAGAATGCGCGGGGCTATGCGCCGTACCGCCGCAGCCCCCTGCACCTTCTGAATATCCACACCCACTTCATGATCCGCCAGCACACATGCGGCGTATTCGCCGGAATGGGACAGGTTAAAATGCAGATGGTCGCAGTTGGGAAAAAATGGTTTTCCCGTGGCCGTCCTTTCTATCTTAAAGTTGTTCCGGCATTGAGGGACGGCGTTTTTCAGTGCGGAAAGGACATCAGACAGCAACACCTCCTCATAAGAAGAATCCTCAAATATCACCAACTCTCTTTCACCCGCTGCAAAATCACTCACTGCAGAGCCACCTGTTGCCGGATCACTCGCTGCAACAGCATCTGCTGTAAGCGCACTCACCGTAAGATCACTTGCTGCAGGATCATCCGCTAACGGCTCCCCCGCCATGTTTACCGCATAGGCGAGGAGCAGCCCCGCGCCCACGCTCTGTGCCTTGGAGCGTTCCGTTTTCAGCGCGGACAGATGCCGTCTTCTTTCTTCTTCCATAAAATCCAATGCCTCTTCCCGCATGGAAATATCGAGAAGAGGCATAACATTCATTACATAAATTCTCTGCATGGATTACTCTTTATCTTCCTGCAGATCCAACGCGATCTGCAACTCCTTAAGCTGCGCTTCGTCAACCACATTCGGCGCCTCCGTCATCAGACAGGAAGCATCCTTCACCTTCGGGAACGCAATCACCTCACGGATACTGTCAGCCTTCACAAGCAGCATGACAAAACGATCCAGACCGATTGCAAGGCCTGCGTGAGGCGGAACGCCGTACTTGAAAGCATTGATAAGGAAGCCGAATCTGTCGTAGGCTGCTTCCTTGGTGAAGCCCAGCACCTCAAACATCTTCTCCTGCACTTCCGGCTGGAAGATTCTTACGCTGCCGCCGCCAAGCTCAACACCATTGAGCACGATATCATAAGCCTTCGCGCGAACCTTGCCCGGATCGGTGTCCAACATGGAAAGATCCTCGTCCATGGGCATGGTAAACGGATGGTGCATGGCAACAAAACGGTTCTCTTCATCACTCCACTCAAGCAGCGGGAACTCCGTAACCCACAGGAAATTGAATTTGTTATTGTCAATCAGATCAAGCTGCTTTGCCACCTCGATACGAAGGGCGCCTAGCACGTTGTATACAATCTTGTTCTTGTCTGCCGCGAACAGGAGCAGATCTCCCTTTTCTCCGCCCATGGCAGCTACGAGCGCATGCAGCTCCTCTTCCGTCATAAACTTTGCAAAGGAGGATTTGTAGGTTCCGTCCGGCTGTACCGAAAGGTATGCCAGTCCCTTTGCGCCGTATCCCTTTGCAAATTCCACCAACGCGTCGATCTTCTTGCGGGGCATTTCCGCTTCGCCCTTTACATTGATGCCGCGAACGGAGCCGCCGTTCTGTAATGCCGACGTAAACACGCCGAATCCGCAGTCTGCCACCACGGAAGAAACATCCGTAAGCTCCATGCCGAAACGGGTATCCGGCTTATCGGAACCGAAACGATCCATTGCCTCCTGCCAGGTCATGCGCTTGATCGGCAGCTCCACATCAAGACCGATAGCTTCCTTGCAGACCTTTGCCACCATGCGCTCCGTAGCGTCGATCACATCATCCACATCCACAAAGGAAAGCTCCATGTCCACCTGCGTAAACTCGGGCTGTCTGTCCGCTCTCAGATCCTCGTCGCGGAAGCATCTGGCGATCTGGAAGTAACGGTCATAGCCGGAGCACATCAGAAGCTGTTTGAAAATCTGAGGTGACTGGGGCAGAGCGTAAAAGCTGCCCGGATGCACACGGCTGGGAACCAGATAATCTCTTGCTCCCTCCGGCGTCGACTTGGTCAGCATGGGCGTCTCGATCTCAAGGAAACCCTCTCCGGTCAGATGACTTCTGATCGTGGTCGTGATCCTACTTCTGAGCATCAGGTTCTTTTGCAGATTCGGTCTGCGCAGATCAAGATATCTGTACTTTAAGCGCAGCTCTTCTTTGGTTTTGGTCTCCGCTTCAATGGGGAAGGGAGGGGTCTCCGCCTCAGACAGGATCCTCACCTGCTCTGCGCGCACCTCAATCTCTCCTGTCGAAAGATTTTCGTTTGCAGCCGCAGCGCGCTTCTCCACGCGTCCTACCACTGCCACAACGAACTCGCTGCGGAGCTTTTCTGCCTTTGCAAAATTCTCCTCGCCGCAGTCACTCTCCTCAAAAATAACCTGCAGGATTCCTGCCCGGTCTCTCAAGTCAACAAAGATGATGCCGCCTTTATTTCTCTGTTTCTGCACCCATCCCATAACGGTGACGGTCTCGCCGATATTTGCCGCCGAAAGCTCGCCGCAGCGATGTGTGCGCTTTAAGCCCTTCATTGATTCTGCCATAACTGTTCTCCTCTATTTTCAATGGTTTATTTTAACGGATTCTTGTAAAACTCCTTAAACTCCGTATAGCCCTCTGCCGTAAGCTGTTCCTTCTGGAACTTCTTGTTCTTGTTCATTCTTGCGACCAGAATCTGCCTGCCGTTCTCGCGCTCCGTCTGCGCCTGTGCGATCACATCGCACAACTCCTTGCCCGCCACACCCTTTTCAATGAGGTATGCGGTTTTTTCGGGCTGCGCAGGCACTTTAAAACCGCGCTCCATAAGCAGAAGAACGATTCTCTCAAAGCCGATGGAAAATCCGCATGCAGGAACATCATTGCCGGTAAATCTTCCGACCATCTTGTCGTATCTGCCGCCGCCTCCGCAGCTGCCGCCGAACTCCGGCATTGCGATCTCAAAAATGGTTCCGGTATAGTAGCTCATACCGCGCACCAGCGTCGGGTCAAACACCAGTTCAAAGCTGTCCGCCTTTGTGGCACATACGCTCTCGATGATCTCGGTAAAGGAATCCATGACCCCGGCGTCCAGAAAGCCTTCCAGTGCGTCCCTGAGGTAAGCCGGACCGTTCCCTGCCTCTTCTACCTTTGTAAAGAGCTCCAGATATTTGGCGCAGACCGCCGCATCATATCCTGCCTCCACAAGCTCCGCTCTCACGCCGTCCAGACCGATCTTGTCCATCTTGTCCAGAATAATGAACACATTGTCATAATCTGCCTCGTCAAATCCTGCATATGCTGCCATCGCTTTCAGGATCCGTCTGTCGTTGATGCGAATTTGGAAGCCGGAAAACTCAAGCCTTGTAAGGGTGGTCGTGGTTGCCAGAATCAGCTCGATCTCCGCCAGATTGGAAGCCTCTCCCAGAATATCGATATCGCACTGCATAAACTGGCGGTATCTTCCTCTCTGAGGTCTGTCCGCTCTCCAGACGTTTCCCATCTGCAGCGCCTTGAAGGGCGTCGGCAGATTCGCCGCATTGTTGGAATAAAACCGGACAAGCGGCACCGTCAGATCATAACGCAGACCGCCGTCCACCAGATCCGCCTCCGCCTGCGCCGTCTCCAGATTGAGCTTCTCGCCCCTCTTTAAAATCTTGAAGATCAGCTTTTCATTTTCTCCGCCCTGTTTGCTGCTCAGATTGGCGATATTCTCCACGCAAGGGGTCTCTATGGAAGTAAATCCGTACTTTCCGTAGGTGTCCTTGATCACGCTGATCACATAATCCCTGATCTGCATTTCCGCAGGCAGGATATCCTTCATACCGGTCACCGGTTTCTTATTTAATGCCATTTTTCCCTCATTTCCGCAAAAGCTACTTAATTATCCTTAGATTTTACACTTATTTCCGGTGTAATTCAAGCCCATTTTTCCATCAAAATACACCAAATCTCGGATTTTGTCTACCGACAAACCTGGGCTTTCCCGTTATAATTTTCTTAAACAACCAACCGCAAGGAGGAAACGAACATGCTGCAGAATTTAGATAAGAAAAATGTAACCATGCTGCCGGGACTGTTCCGGGACAGAATGCTTGTAAACAGAAATTATCTGTTGGAACTGGGAACCCAGGAGTTGCTTCAGAGCTACTATCTGGAGGCGGGCGTGGTGATGCCCGAGCTTCAGGTGTTGGAAAAGCCGGAGGCTGCAAAACTGCACTGGGGTTGGGAGGCTCCCACCTGTCAGCTTCGCGGACACTTTCTGGGACACTGGCTCTGCGCCGCTGCTTCCCTGATTGCCGCCGAAAAGGACGCTGCCCTGAAGGCAAAGCTGGACGAGATCATCCGCGAGCTTGCCATGTGCCAGGAATTAAACGGCGGTGAGTGGGTCGGCCCCTTCCCCGAAAAATATTTTACCAGACTTGAAAAAAATCTGCCCATCTGGTCTCCCCAGTATGTCATGCACAAGCTGCTCATGGGACTTACCTACGCTTATCTTGACGCCGGAAACGAGCAGGCTCTCGTGATCATCCGCAACCTGAGCAGCTGGTATCTCAAATGGACCGAAAAAATGCAGACGGTCAATCCTCACGCCGTATACAGCGGTGAGGAAGCCGGTATGCTGGAAATCTGGGCAACGCTCTACGAGGCAACCAAGGATTCCGTCTACCTGACTCTGGCAGAGCGCTACGGAAATCCCAGCCTGTTCAAAAAACTGCTGGCAGGCAAGGACGCCCTGACAAACTGCCATGCAAATGCCAGCATCCCCTTTGCACAGGGCGCTGCCAAGATGTACGAGATCACGAAGGATGACCGCTACAGGCAGATTGTGGAAGCATTCTGGAAATGTGCCGTGACTGACAGGGGCTACTACTGCACAAGCGGCGCAAATTCCGGTGAGTTCTGGATTCCGCCCTTCCATGCCGGACAGTACATGGGGGAACGCAATCAGGAATTTTGTACCGTCTACAACATGGTACGCCTTGCCTCCTATCTGTACGCATTCACCGGGGATAAACAGTATGCCGATTACATTGAGCGCGCTCTTTATAACGGTTTCCTCGCACAGCAGAATGCCTACACGGGCATGCCCACCTACTTCCTGCCCCTGAGCGCCGGAAGCAGAAAAAAATGGGGCACAAAGCGCCACGATTTCTGGTGCTGCCACGGAACCATGGTGCAGGCGCAGACTTTATATCCCGACCTCATCTATGCGGAGGATGCCGAGCGCAATACCCTGTTTGTAAACCAGTACATCCCCTCCTCTGCAAAGCTCTCCTTTGACGGCAGGGAGATTGCCCTGACGCAGACCACGGATATGAAATACTATAACGATCAGGCATTTTTTGACGAAAAGGATCAGGGGCAGAGCTCCCGCTGGCAGCTGCGTCTGGAGATCCACTCACAGGAAACGGCATTTGCACTTTGCCTCAGGCTCCCCGAATGGGTGGATGGGGATGTCCAGATCCTGCTCAACGGAGAACCTCTGAACGCCCCGGCGCTTTGCGACGGTTACATAAGGATTGACAAGGTATGGTCGGATGATGTCATCAGCCTGTTTTTGCCCCCTGCGCTCAGCTTCGTGTCCCTGCCGGATCAACCGGAGCGAACCGCCATCATGGACGGCCCCATCGTGCTTGCAGGTATGTGTGAAACCGACCGTGGCATTTGTGCTGCGGACAATGATCCCGCTGAAATCCTGTATCCCCAAGCAGAACACACCTACAGCGTGTTCCCTTGGAAGCAGAACACCTACCTGACAAAAAAGCAGCCGGAAAATTTTGTTTTCCGACCGCTCTATGAAATCACCGATGAGCCCTACACCGTATACTTTACCAGAAAAGAAATCAGGCATGATTGACATATGCCTCGGTAAATGCCTTACGGTAGGCAAGGGGCGTCATGCCCTCCTGCTGTTTAAACATCTTCATAAAATACTTTTCATCCCGGAAGCCGCTGGAATAAGCGGCTTCCTTTATGCTGATATTCCGGTTTTCCAGAAGCCGCTTCGCCGTGTCGATCCGCATCCTGTTCAGGTACTGCGCAAGCGTCATTCCCGTCTGTTTCTTAAACAGGGAGCCGAAATACTCCGGATTGTAGTGGAAACGCTGTGCGACTGCTGCCGTCTCCAACTGCCTGTGGCAGTTCGTCTCCAGATAATCCATGGCTTCCCTTATGACCGGCTGTATGCCGTCCTCTTCCTTTTGTCCGCCGCCCCCGCCGCACTCCATCGTAAGCTCCAGCAGAAGCAGGCTGCAGCAATAGTCCGACATTCTTCCCTGACTGCTGCCCCTTGTTCTCGACAAATCCAAAAGCTGACGGAACAATGTGGTGACCCTCTGCGTCGCCGGAAGCTGCCCTGTTGCCGGAAAGCGGTAGTGATCGCTCTGCGCGCCTTCCCCGCCCCCGGTCTGTGCCGAAAAATGCACCCAGAGATAGGACAATTCGCCCTCCGACGGTTTCAGCCCCTCATGCTCTTCTCCTGCCTTCAGCAAAATATACTGCCCCTGCGTCACCGCCACCTGCTCCCCTTCCACCAGAAGGTACAGTGTTCCCTTTAACACCACGATCAGTACATGCCTGTCCATCCTGCGCTTGTGGTGCAGAAAGCCGTCCGCAGCCCGCAGATTGCCGCAAATATCATATTTTAACGGAGCTGTTGCCGTCAATTCAAAGTATTTCATTTTTTCTCCATCCAACCGACACCTTAATAGAATGCCCTATCCGAAAATGTCACAGAATCGATGATTTCCAATACTTCTTCTTTGGAAAACAGATCTGCCCGCAATCGTATGTTATAGCAGTAATAACAGGATTCTTCTGCAAAATAAACGCTGTAATATTCTGTGGTAACGCCGTTATCATCCTCTGCATCCATCAGGGTAAGAATGGCCGGAACCGACGGATGGGATATCTCTTCCCTTTCCTTATGGTAGACATTCTGGTCATATTCGCTGATCTCCACAATCTTCCCATCGGAAATCACCGGTTTGACCCTGCTGCCATCCAAAATCAAAATAGAACCGCACAGCTCTTCTGTCGGTTCCGGTTCCGCCGTGGGCAACGGATTCACTGCGGCTGTTCCCATTTCCGTATCGGATATTCCTTCCGTCTTGGAAATTTCCTCTACATTCCGGTTCCCGCCACATCCCACAGTCAAAGACAATGCAAATGCAACGATCAAAAACAGCTTTCTCATCCGGTATCCCCTCCCTGTTTTTCCGACTGCATTCCTCTATCTTTCATTATACTGACTGCGCGGGAATTTCGCAATTTGTTTTTCCGATCCGTTACACCGGGTTCCGCTGTGGCGGATATTCTGCACCCAGAGCTGGAAAAGCCTCCTTTTCCCCGATCTCCCTCATGCTGTCGGCAAGCGCCCTGATTATCCTGTCCCCGTTGCTGAAGCCGTAGGCATCGTTGTAGGCTTTGAAATTGTCCATGTCCCGTATTCCCGCAGATAACGGCAGGTCACTCCCTCCCTGAACTGCGGATCCTTCATCACGTTCGGATCTACGTTCAAAAAAAGCTTTATGCCGTCCGCCTTCCCTGCGGCTCCCCACAGGGATTTCCTTCTGCACAGTTCTTCCGTTCTCCAAAGACAATCCTCCCGGTCAGCCATATGAAAGAACTCCTCCGGATTCAGCGCACTGTCCTTTAACGTAATCCGGCTCAGTGCCTCGTAACCAAGTATCTCTCTGTTCTGCAGGGAAATGATCGGCTGATAAACCGGGGTTATCAGCTCCTCATGCACAATCTTCCAAAATTCTTCTCTTTTCGTTTCTTCCATTCTTCTCCATTTCTGCGCACGTCTTTTGCGCATAGCGAGTTTGTGTCAAGTGAGCGCAGACACAGATCCCGTGATTGAAAAATTCTCTTTTTACTGCAAGTGTATTTCATCGGAAATTCAAGTTCTATCACAGCATCGTAAAGCGGGGGGGTAAAAAGGATTTTACAATTAAAGGCAGATACGAGACCTCTTGATCTCATATCTGCCTTTTGTTGTTTATGAACTATTTTGCCGCTTTTACCGGCACAAGCTCAATGTAACCTCTGGTGCCGATGGGCTCCAACTGGATTCTGGGATTACTGTCATCCCACTCGTATCCGATAAAAGAGGGATCATACTTCTTCTCCGCCTCCCAGATCTCGCGGATTGCCTGTTCGTAATCCTCCTCCTCAAAAGCTTCACCTCTGAACAAAAGATACGTTGCCGCAGGCATTGTGATTACATCAAATCCTTCCGGGATCTCTCCGTTGTAGTCAATATCCACCTCCACGCCCTGCACATACTCGTTGGTCACCGGGTTGCGGTATTCCTTCGGGAGCCACAGACACACGGGTTCGCCGCTAATGGATTTGATACTGGTCAGCAGTCCCCACACATCGCAGCCAACCTCTTTGCAGTAGCTCCAGTATTCATTTGCATGAACCGCCCTCTTCACGATCACCTTTCTTTCAGGTTTCTGAATCACTTGAATAAAAATATTTCTGATATTGCTCATCTCTTCTCCGTTCCTTTCTCTTTTCAAATCAATCAGGTAAGGAGTGAACAGCCATAACGGGATCTTGCACTGTGCGTATTCTTTGGGGTTGCACCCAAATTCCTTTCGGAAGGCTCTCTGATACCCGTCCACACTGCCATAGCCCATTTCGAGCGCCAGATCCAATACCCTGCAATCTTCATCTCTCAGTTTCAAGGCGGACTTTGACAGTTTCAGGCGCCTGATATATTCTGCCGGTGTCCGTCCCAACACTTCAATGAATAATTTTCTTGCATACCATGGGGAATAAGCGCACGCTTCTGCCAGATTTGTCATGGTGATCTCCTCGAGGATGTGATCTCCGATATACTCCTGCATTCGGCGTACAGCAATGAATTTCTCTTGTGACATCTCTTCATCTCCTTACAAAAAAGAGTATAGCTCGTCCGCATGATAAATATCTCGACTTTTTTTGCACACCTTTTCAGTCTAAAGAAAAGACCGGCACAATCTTCAGATCCTTTAACTGCTCATAGGCATATCCCACGGCATAATCCCAGACCTGCGAAGGATCGTGACAGTCTGAACCGACTATCGCCGGCATTCCGGCAGACGCCGCCCTCTTCCAGAAAGGCATGTACGGATACTGGTAACGCGGACCATCCGGGTATTCCTTTTTTTCGCGCCGAAACCCGTTGGCATTATACTCCAGAACGGTGTTGGTCTTGACAGCTGCATTCAGGATCAGATCGGCGGCTCTTTCACAATTCCCATCCCACGGAAGGAAATTCATCATAAAAAGATCCGGGTGCGCCGCCATTTTGAAATACCCCGTCTGCATGGCTTCCGCAACGGAACGGGCATAGTCGATACAGCTTTCGGTATCGGATATGCCCGCCGTATAGTGCAGCCTACCGTCCCCGGTTCTGTAAAAATGCTGCCCAAGCAAAAGATAATCCAGTTTGCTCTTTGTCAGAAGTTCCTCGTAATACTCTGTATATTCCGGCAAATACTCAATCTCCAGACCTTTTAAAATGATGAGATCTGCGGCATATTTTTCACGCAGACCATCCACTGTATCAAGATACTCCTGCAATTCCTCAAATGGCATGCGGAATCCAAAGTCATCCCTCGGAAAAGGTGCATGATCCGAAAATCCGAGTATGTCAATCTGCGACCGTAGCGCAGAAGTGACATAGTCCTCTTCTGCGCCCTGCGCATGACGGCAGCGTGATGTGTGGGTATGATAATTTACTCTCATTTTCCCCCCTGTTTTGCAGGCTCACCCTTTGTTTGCTCCGGCGGTAATGCCCACTGTTATGTATTTCTGCAAATAGATATAAAGGAGTGTGATCGGTACTGCGATCAGAACAGCTCCGGCGGCAAAGGTCGTAAACTGCGTATTCTGCTGTCCCGACACCATGCTGTATAACGCAATTGCAAGCGTCTTCTTCTCCGGGCTTCTTAACACAAGCTGAGGCAGCATAAAATCCATCCATGGCGAAATAAAGTTGGTAAGCGCCACATAGACCACCATGGGTTTGACAAGCGGGAAGATAATCTTGAAAAATATTGTCGCGTTTCTTGCCCCATCCAGCTTGGCAGATTCATCCAGGCTCCTCGGCAGACTGTCGTAATACCCCTTTACCATCCATGTATTATAAGGGATCTGGCCTCCCGCGTAAACTAAAATCAGTCCGAGATGCGTATCCAGAAGCCCTATGATCTGCAAAAGAATGTAGGTTGCGATCATGCCCATGATGCTGGGAAACATCTGCAATACCATGATGGAGGTCAGGGAAAACTTTCTTCCCTTGAACCGGAATCTTGAAAATACGTATGCTGACCCCATAGAAAGAAACACGGACAAAATCATGTTGGCAACTGCTATTTTCAGCGTGTTGGTGTACCACAGCAAAAAGTCCGTCTTTTGTATAAGCTCCCGATAATGCACCAGCGAGAGCTTACTGAAGAGGCTGTCCCCGCTGAACAGGCTGTTTCCTTCACTGAAGGATGCAAGGACAATCCAGCAAATCGGAATCAGCACGATCAGGCTTGCGCTGATGATGACAAAGTATGCCAGTATGGCAGGTAATATTGCCCTTTTTGTCTTCTTCATCACATGATATCCTCCTCTTTGAATGATTTTGTCCTCCTTAAGTTGAACACCGAGAAGGTGGCGATCACAATGAAGATCAGAATTGAAATGCTGGTAGCCATACTGTACTGGTTCACACTCATTGTCATCTTATAAACCCAGGAAAGAAGAATATCAGTTGATCCGGCATACTGATAGGAAGGATTGATCGGCCCGCCATCCGTCAACAAGTAAATTGCGCCGAAATTGTTGAAATTACCGGCGAGATTCATCAGAAGCATGGGGGCAGTCTGATGCAGTACCAAAGGAAGCGTGATACTCTTGAATTTCTGAGCCCCGGTCGCACCGTCCACGGAAGCGGCCTCGTAAAGCTCCGTCGGAATACTCGTCAATATCCCCGATATGTAAACCATGGTGCCGGCTGTGGCAAGCCATGTGTTCACACCGATCAATACAAGCTTGGCAATGTTGGGATCCGTAAGCCATCTGACAGAAGCAAGTCCCATTTTGTTCAGTATCTGGTTGATCGGCCCCATGCCGTTAAACATCAGTCTGAAGATCAGCAGAGAGATAAAACCGGGCGTTGCCATGGGCAGCACCAGTATACTCCTCCAGAACTTTTTGAACCTGATCAGACTTGAGTTGGTAATCAGGGCAAGGATCATACCGAGGGAGTAGGTCAGAGCCGTACAGCATAATCCCCAGATGATCGTCCACCCTACGACCTTCGTAAAGGTATTACTCCATATCTCCATTGTAAACAGCTTCTTAAAATTTTCAAAGCCCACCCAGTCAACCAGATTTTTGGGCGGTATATGATACGGACTGGAGTAATTTGTGAAGGCGATTGCAAAGGAACTCACAACCGGGAACACCACAAGGGAAAGGCAGGCTATGATTGCCGGCAAAAGCACCAGAAAGGGAAACATCCGGTCAAGTCTGTCCAGAATGTTGCCTGAAACTCTCACATATTTTCCTTCTTCCACCCGCTTTGCCGTCTTATACGCATCCGCAATATTGTAAGCATACACGCCCACAATGACTGCCGCAGCAATCAGCGCCAGTATTCCGTTCATAAGCAGCCGGATGGAATGATCCCCGTAGGCATGCAGTGCAATGCTCTTCACGATATTTTTATTATAAAGCTGGCCGGCTCCCATAAAG